>Ga0209591_10001406_pt1 | contig 29908 bp, 28 predicted proteins | sample MAT01_FD_187207 | JGI IMG/M metagenome (GOLD analysis project Ga0209591, IMG submission 187207) | Freshwater microbial communities from Lake Fryxell liftoff mats and glacier meltwater in Antarctica - MAT-01 (SPAdes) (version 2) | ecosystem: Environmental > Aquatic > Freshwater > Ice > Liftoff... | reverse complement strand
CCCCTTCTCCGACCTCTCGCCCGTCAAGGGAGGGCGGCTTGGATTTCCTCTCCGCTGGCAGGAGGGGGCTTTGATTTCCTCCGCCCTTAAAGGAGAGGATGCGCGAACGGCACGAGAGGGGGCGGTCGTCTGCCGACAAGCCTATTTAATCGCCGGATCAATACATTGGCTACATTCCGCATGCCCGTAACGATTTGATGCTGCCACAGGCGCGCGATAATCCGATCAAACCCTGCGCGTCGGTGCGCCAGGCACGATCACCATGATCAGAATACCTTTTCAGCAGGCCAACGATGATTGATACTTTCAACCGTCTTCCCGATTCCCCGGATTTGCCCAAGCCCGAGACAGGCAGTGCGCTTGAGCTGGTCGCGGCACCAGGCGTCAAACTCACGCCGACGCAACGCGCATTCAAGCGCTATGTGGCCGACATTGAGGCGGTCGAACTTCGGCTCAAGGAAATCGCCGAGTTGTCGGAACAGTATCGTCCGCGCTACCAGCAAAAATTAGACCCGCTCCAAGACGATCTGGTCAAGCTGAACCGCGACATGGTGTTGTTTCTCGACCAGCAACTGATGCGTCGGGGATGGACAGCGAATCAACGTGCAACCATGAAAGAGATTCTTTTGGGTGTCGCCGAAATATTGTTTGACTCGCCGTTTTACGATGAGATCGAAACGATTTTTGACCGACATAGCGATGTTTCGTGGAAGGAAATGAACGCCAGCGAAGCCGCCATGTTGGAAGCCGATCTTGCTGACATGTTCGGGGTTAAACCGCCGGAACAGTCGGGTGCGCCTCGTGGCAGGAATGAGCGCGTGGCACGCTCGGCTGAGGAAGTTTTAGAAGATGCCATGCGGTGTTTAGATGAAGAAGAGGACGCCCGTGTGCGCGAAGCGGAAGCGCGCGCCGCCGCAAAACGCAGCAATCGAAGATCAAGCGGCCCGGGCAAAGCCGAACAGCAGGCCATTGACACCGAGAAATTGCTGAAAGACATCTATCGCAAACTGACCCGTGTGTTGCACCCGGATCGTGAGCCCGATGAAGCTGAACGAAAACGTAAAACGGCGCTGATGACCGAGGCCAATAAGGCCTACGCAAGCCGCAACCTGTTGGTGCTGCTACAACTGCAGCTCGAAGCCGGCAAGCTGGATTCGCGTGCAGCGGCCACCATGGCGGATGATCAGCTCAAGATTGTCAATCAGCGCCTCGCCGTGCAGTTGCAGGAGTTGCTGCTTGAACAGCAACAACTTGAAATGATGGTTCGCAAAGAGTTTTTGCTGGGATACAACGTCGCTTTGCGACCAGAGGCGATCGAAAAATCATTGAAAGCCACCGTTGCGGGTGAAGTCCGGCATATCAAGGAGCTGCGCCGTATCTTCAACCTTATTCAAAAAAGTGACGCGTCTTTCAAAGTCTGGCTGAAAGAGGAGCGTGCCCTAGCAAACGAGCAAGCTAACGGCGACATGCTGTTTGAGCAGGCGATGATGAGCGCGATGATGGATGAGTTGGGCAGTAAGCCACGGGGTGGCAAGCCCAAACGCCGGCGCTGATTGGAATTGGCAAAGTCGCCTATTGACGGGTGTTTTGAAGCAAAAATGCTTGAAAGTGCCCGCCAACCGGCGAGTTCTTGACCGGGCTTATTTGCGCTCGTTAGCGATGAGTCGCACCGCGATTCGCGCTTGCGCCGCGAATGAGGGTGCCAACGCCCTCGCTGGTGAGGACTTCCAACAGCAACGCATGCGGCACGCGACCGTCGATAATGTGTGCGGTCTTCACGCCGTTGCGCACAGCATCAAGAGCGAAATCGATTTTCGGAATCATGCCACCGGAGATGGTGCCGTCGGCCACCAGTTCGTGAATGCGCGACGCGGTGAGGCCGGTCAGCACCTTGCCTTGCTTATCCAGCACGCCCTTGGTGTTGGTGAGGATGATGAGTTTTTCGGCTTGCAGGGCGATGGCGATTTTGCCTGCGACCACATCGGCGTTGATGTTGTAGGCGGTGCCGTTTTCGTCCACGCCGAGCGGGGCGATGACGGGAATAAAGTCTTCCGAATCGAGCAGGTCGATGATGGCGGTGTCGATCTTCACGACTTCACCGACCAGGCCGATGTCGATTTTCTTGCGCTTGTCCTCGCTGGAGGTGATGGTCATCCTGCGTGCGTGGATGAAGTTGCCATCCTTGCCGGTCAGGCCGACGGCCTTGCCGCCGGCTTTGTTGATGAGCGACACAATTTCCTGGTTGACTAGACCGCCGAGCACCATCTCGACGACGTCGAGTGTCTCGTCGTCGGTGACGCGCATGCCTTGGATAAACTTGCCTTCCTTGCCGATCTTCGACAGCAGCGAGTTGATCTGCGGGCCGCCGCCGTGCACGACCACTGGATTCATGCCGATCAGCTTAAGGAGCGTGATGTCTTCGGCGAAGTCTTCCTGCAGGCTGACATCGGTCATCGCGTTGCCGCCGTACTTGACCACAATGTTCTTGTCCCAGAAGCGCTGAATGTAGGGCAGCGCTTCGATCAGCACTTCGGCTTTTTGCGCGGCGGTGATCGTGCCGACCAGGTTGGCGGCATCCTCGATTTTTCGTACGGCCGCCTTCCTAGTTGGCGGCGGCTGACGCTTGGGGGCTTGTTTCGCCGTTGCCGGCTTCGCAGCGGCGCGCTTGGCGGTGGCCGACCCCGCAGCGGGGGGCTTGGACGGAGCCTTCTTTGAGGCGGCTTTCTTGGCGGGCATTGCGATGTCTCCTAGCGTGCGGACGTGATGACGATGCTGTCGGCCGATTCTACGGTCATTCTGCCTTGGCTTCACGAGCGAGCAGTGCCTTTACGGCGTCCCGCGGGTCGGCCTGCGCGAACAAGACCGCGTTGACCGCCTCGGTGATCGGCATGCCGACGCGATGCCGATGCGCCAGCGCCAGCGTCGAGGCGGCAGAGTTGACGCCTTCTGCGACGTGGCCAAGCTCGCTCAAGATGGAATCGAGCGACTTACCTTGCGCGAGCAACATCCCGACCTTTCGGTTGCGCGACAAGCTTCCCGTCGCTGTCAAAATGAGATCGCCGACGCCGGTTAGACCCATAAACGTTTCGGGCTTGCCACCCATCGCCACACCGAGGCGAACCATTTCCGCCAGTCCGCGCGTGATCAGCGCGGCACGTGCATTGAGGCCCAGTTGCATGCCGTCGCTAATGCCGGCCGCGATGGCCATCACGTTCTTGAGTGCGCCACCAAGTTCGACACCGATCAAGTCGGCAGACGAATAGACGCGCAGCGCACCGCCGTTCAGTGCCGCTGCCGTGGCATTGGCAAACGCAAAATCGTTCGACGCGAGGGTGAGCGCGCACGGAAGGCCGTGCGCGACTTCATCGGCGAAGCTCGGCCCGGACAACGCGCCGTAGCGGGTACCCGCAGGCACCAATGCGACGATGATCTCGTGCGGCAGTTGGCCGGTTGATTTGTTGAATCCCTTACAGGCCCACACCAGCGGCAAGCTGTCCGGTGATGAGCGCGCGGCTGTTTCAAGCACGCTACTGACAGTGGCGGCGAGGCCGCCCGTCGATGTGACGATCAACGCCAGCTCGGCATCGCCAATGGCTTCGGCCAGGATGGCGGTCACATGGATCGAAGCATCAAGCGCGACACCCGCTAGATACTTGCTGTTGGTGCGCGTCCCGGCAATCGAGGCAAGTTGTGCGGCGTCGCGCCCCCAAAGCCTGACCTCATGCTTTCGCGCAAGCGCGATGGCGAGTGCTGTCCCCCACGCGCCTGCGCCGAGTACAGCGACGCGCATGCGTTAGTCGCCCCAGATCTGGGTCAAGCGCACGTAGCCGGTTTGTCCGTCACGGTGCCTGACCGGCAGCCAGGCGTCGGCGGCGATCGGTCCGGTGACTTCGAGCAAAACCGCGCGTTGTGCATCGAATACAAGGGCGGCGTTGGCGGCGGGCATCGCGCGCACCTCGGCGGATGTGGCGGAAATCTGGACGTGGCGACGTTCGCCGAGAAAGGTGTTTTCGATCCAACCGTTGGCGTTTTCGGTGTCGCGCACCTTGGTCCATTTGTCGAGCTTCACCAGCACTTCGAGCGGTGTGAGCGCATTGACAATGAAGGTCTTGTTGGCGCGTGTGGATGGTGCGTCGAACATGATGGCCGGTTTGTCGCCGATGGTCACGAATGACTTTGCAGCGACGGCTGGCGGGGCAGGGGTGGCCGCCGTCGCCGGTGGTGAGGCAACCCTGCCAGACGGCGTCGTTGGTTGTGTGGTTGTCTGTGAAGTTGGTTGTGAAGCTGGCTGTAAAGTGCCGACGGATCGTTCGACCACCGGTACCTGCGCGACAGCCGCGTGCATCGGCGCGATTGAGGCGAGCGCAAACAACAACGCCGCAACCTTGGCTGCGGCGTTGTGAGGCATGGCAGATGCTGGCATGGAGGTGCGCATCGCTGGCCGGCGACTAGTGCGTCGAGGTTACGATAGCCGGTTGCTGTGTTGCGGCTTGGGCTTCCTGCGCCTTTTGCGCTTGGTATAGCGCTTCGAAATTGACCGGGTTCAGCAACACGGGCGGGAAACCGGCGCGGGTGATTACGTCGGAGATGGTTTCGCGGGCGTATGGGTAGAGGATGTTTGGATTGCCGATGCCGAGGATCGGATCGAGGTCCTGGTTCGGGACATTGCGAATCTGGAAAATACCGGCCTGATTGGCTTCAGCAAGGAACATCGTCTTGTCGCCAATTTTGGCGGTAACGGTGATGGTCAATTCAGTCTGGTAAATGCCGTCGTCAACCGATTTGGACGAGTGATGCAACTGCACGTCAACGGACGGGGCTTCGCGCTCAAGGAAAATGGCGGGCGCGTTCGGCACTTCAACCGAGAGATCCTTTACGTAGATCTTCTCAATGTTGTAGGTTGGCTGGTTGTCTTGTTCGGCTGGTGCTGGTGCTGCTGCGGTTGCGTCGGTCATGTCAGTTTTCCTAATAGTGAATCGATTGCGGGTAAGTCGTTTGTTTAGACAGGGATACTGCTGCGGCCGCCAAGCGTGTCTGCGCTCCGGCGGCGGGATTTAAGCGTTGAGCAACGGCTCGAGGCCGCCGGCCTTGTCCAGCGCGGCGAGATCGTCGAATCCGCCGACGTGGGTGTCGCCGATGTAGATTTGCGGTACGGTTCTTCGCTGGGTCCTCGTCATCATCTCGTCGCGCTTTGCCGGATCGAGATCGATACGAATCTTATCGATGGTTTCCACGCCTTTGGATTTGAGCAGCCGCTCGGCCATCTGACAGTAGGGGCAGACAGCCGTTGAGTACATAGTGACGTTCGCCATGGCCAATCCTTCTATTTCTCAACCGGCAGGCTGGCGCTCTGCCAAGCCGCAAAGCCGCCGTCGAGCTGACGCACATTGCTGAAGCCTTTAGCCTTCAGCAAACGCGCGGCAGCGCCGGCGCGTCCATTGCTGCGGCAGGTGATGATCACCGGCTTATCCTTGAAACGCGAGAGGTCGTCAATGCGCTTGTCAAGGTCGGCCAATGGGATGTTCTTCGACTTCGGAATGCGGCCGCCGTTGAATTCGCCGTTGTCACGGATATCGAGAACGAGCGCTTCCCCGGAGTTCATCAATCGCGTGGCTTCAAGCGTGCCGATGTTGATCGCTCCGCCGATGGATTTGGCGATGGTCGGCCACAGCAGCATCATGCCGCTCGCGACCATGAGGCCGACAAGCATGATGTTTTGGGAGAGAAATTCAGTCATCAAGGAAACCAGTATGTCCGGTGAAGCCATTGCCGTGAGTGCTTCTGCAACGGCGGGTGGGGCGAGAAATTTGCAACCGCATGGTGATGCGTGTGCAGCTGTGGGAATGTTGATCGCTGGTGTGGCCGTCGAATTGCCGACCACAGATTGGCCGCGGGCTTGCGGTCACGTAAACTCGCTATTCTACCAATTTTGTCTCGTCAATCAGCGCTGACCAAGCGCCTCACGAGGTCGTGATCGGCGCGAAACTCAAGTGGAAGAGCATGAAATCGCACTAATCCGATGAAATTCAAGTCTAGCCAGCCAAAATCATGAAAAAACTCGTTTTGATGCGCCACGGCGAATCGCAGTGGAATCTGGAAAACCGCTTCACCGGCTGGGTCGATGTCGACTTGACCGAAAAAGGCGTCGAGGAGGCACGCCGCGCCGGCCGGGCGCTGCGTGATGGGGGCTATGACTTCGATCTGGGCTATACGTCGCTGCTCACCCGCGCCATTCGAACGCTGTGGATCGCACAAGAAGTCCTCGACCGGCGCTGGATTCCGGTGACTCGGCACTGGCGGTTGAACGAGCGGCACTATGGCGCGCTGCAGGGGCTGAACAAGGCGGAAACGGCGAAAAAGTACGGTGATGACCAAGTGCTCCGGTGGCGACGTAGCTACGATGTTCCGCCGCCGCCGCTTGATCGCAATGACTCGGGCCACCCTTCCAAAGACGTGCGCTACAAGCATTTGCTCGAGGAAGAGCTTCCGCAGACCGAATGTCTGAAGGACGCTGTCGCCCGGGTGGTTCCGTATTGGCAAATGGAGATCGCGCCGCAGATGCTGGCCGGTAAGCGCGTCATCATTGCTGCACATGGCAATTCATTACGGGCCTTGATCAAACACATTGATCATGTGAGCGACGCGGCGATTGTGAATCTGAATATTCCGACCGCGGTCCCGTTGGTCTATGAATTGACCGATGATTTGCGGCCGATACGCAGTTATTTCCTTGGCAACGCCGAGGAGGTTGCCGCCGCCGCCGCTGCGGTAGCCGGACAGGGCAAAGCGGAGGGCTAGATTGGTCTTAAGCGTCAAAGTCAATCAACAGCGGGCACGTCCAGCCATTTTTGCTTTGAAAGCCGCATGGATGCTGGTGTTCGTCTTTGCATCATCTGCCGCCGCAGTCGCATCAGATGACAAGAAGCAAGCGCTGGATGATTTGCGTAGCCGGATTGAGCGGCTAAATCGTGATCTGGTGAAAACCGAAGAATCGCGCAGCGAAGTCACCGACCAGTTGAAGGCTTCCGAAAAGTCCATTTCGGAGGTCAATCGCAACCTACTCTCACTCGCCCGCGATCAGACCGCGATTGGACAAGAATTAGGCGAAGTTGAACGGCGCATCAAAGATGCGCGCGCCGACATCAGCCGGGAGGAGGAGTTGCGTGACAAGCTGATCCGGCACCAGTACATGTTCGGCACCACCGACGCCACGCGCCTCGTGTTGAGTGGCGAGGATGTGTCGTTGGTTGAGCGCCAGCTCGCATACCTGAGCTATGTCACGCGCGCACGTGTGGCGACCATTAGCAGGCTGAAGGTCAAGGTTGCGCAACTGGCTACGCTGGAAGTCGACGCACGCGACAAACAGGTGCGGCTCGCGGCGAATGCAGACGAACAGAAGCGGGCGCGCACTACGTTGGTGTCCGAGCGCGTCGGCCGTCAGAAGGTGCTGGGTCGCCTGCGGGCCGACATCGACAAGAATCGGCGCGAGGTTGGACGATTGAAGCGCGATGAAAACCGCCTGACCACGCTGATCGGGCAAATCGCCGCGGCGCTGGCGAAAAAGCCCGAACCGCGGCGCAAGCCAGACGAAACGCCGCGCATCCGTAAGCGCGGAGAGGTCGTAAACGATGTTGTTGACAGCGGATTTGTCGGCCGCGCGTTTAGTAGCCTAAAGGGAAAGCTTAAATTACCCGTTAAAGGTGAACTGGCTGGGAAATTTGGTGCCCAACGGGAAGATGGTGGATTGACGTGGAAAGGGTTATTTATCCGCGCCGACGAAGGCCAGCCGGTCAAGGCGGTGGCCGACGGCAGGGTGGTGTACGCAGACTGGCTGCGTGGATACGGTAATTTGGTGATTGTGGATCATGGGGCGGGCTATCTGAGTCTGTATGGACACAACGAAAGCATCGCCAAGCAAGTGGGCGAAACGACGTCTGCTGGTGAGGCGATCGCGTCGGTCGGATCGACCGGTGGTGCCTCGGATTCGGGTGTATATTTTGAATTGAGACAAGACGGAAAACCGTTTGACCCCCTGCGTTGGATGGGGCGCTAACAGGCGGTTAACAGGTGGGTATTTACAAGGTGAAGCAATTGGAAAAAGCAGACGTAACCAGTGATGCTGAAATCGGCATGAACGCACACAGAACGTCGTCCGGACGGTCGGTGTCGAAGCCGCGCGCCGCCGCCCCCAAACTCAAAGCCGTCGGCTTGATTGGTTTGGGTGCAGTGCTCGGGGTTTCCCTGTCGTTACATTTTTCCGCCGTTGCCGAACGTCAATCGACCATATTCAACCTGCCCGTCGACGAGGTCCGCATGTTGTCCGAGGTGTTTGGACGCGTGAAAGCCGGGTACGTTGAGGAGGTTGACGACAAGCGCCTCATTAAGGAAGCGATTAACGGAATGCTGAACGGGCTGGACCCGCACTCGGCGTTCTTGGACGAAGATGCCTTCCGAGACATGCAAACGGCTACCAGCGGTAAGTTCGGCGGGCTTGGGATTGAAGTGGGCAGCGAAGATGGATTCGTCAAAGTTATTTCACCGATTGACGACACGCCCGCTTTTAGAGCCGGCATCAAATCAGGTGACTTCATCCTGAAGGTCAACGACTCCAATCTGCGTGGTATCAGTCTCACCGAGGCGGTCAAGCGCATGCGTGGTGAAGTCGGAACCGAAGCAGTTCTGACAATATTGCGCAGGGGCGAGAGCAAAGAGCTGGTCTTCAATGTCAAGCGTGCCGTGATTGAAATTCAGAGCGTGCGCGCGCGACAACTTGAACCGGGCATTGCCTACATCCGTGTGACGCAGTTCGAGCAGACAACCGCCGAGAAACTGGTGCGCGCGATCAATGACAGTTACAAGCAAAACAACGGGCAGGTGCGCGGCATGGTGCTTGACTTGCGTAATGATCCGGGCGGGGTGTTGGAAGCCTCGGTGGCGGTATCGGCGGCATTCCTACCCAAAGATGCGTTGGTCGTCTACACGGAAGGCCGTCTGCCCGATGCGAAGATGCGACTGAGCGCCAGGAAAGAAGACTACCAGCGTCGCGGCGGCAGGGAAGACGTGCTCGCCAAACTCAATCCCGCGGTGAAATCGGTGCCGCTGGTGGTATTGGTCAACAACGGTACCGCGTCAGCATCTGAAATTGTGGCCGGCGCGCTGCAGGATCACAAGCGCGCGCTCGTGATGGGTATCCAGACTTTTGGCAAAGGCTCCGTGCAAACGATTCTGCCGATCAACGATACGACGGCAATCAAACTCACCACAGCGCGCTATTTCACGCCAAACGGTCGCTCCATTCAGGCCAAGGGAATCGTTCCTGACAAACAAGTCGACGACGGCACACAGCGGCTTGTGATGCGCGAGGCGGATCTGGACCGCCACCTGTCGAGCGACGAAGAGCGCAAAGCTATTGAGGCGATCAAGACGGCGGTCCCGGACGATAAGAAGACGGCAGTCGCGTTGAAGAAGGAAGACGAAAAACCGGTTGAATACAAGCCCGGCAAAGGCTTGGACGGCTTGCCAATCGATTTTGTTTTGCAGCAGGCCGTCAATCATTTGAATGGCCAGGCGGTTGCCGCCAATCCGCGTGAATGGCTGGCGATGACCACCGGTAGTGGTGCCAAGGCGGCAAGCGTGGTTGCGGTCAAGCCGGATGTGGTCGTCCCCATGCCTGCAACGAGTCGCTAATCGCGCGCCCTTTGCGCACGTGCCATGGATGACCAGCAGTTATTGCGGTACTCGCGGCACATTTTGTTGGCTGATTTCGGCCTCGAGGCGCAGCAGCGTATTTCGAAGGCGTCGGTGCTCGTGGTCGGTGCCGGCGGTCTGGGTGCCGGCGCGCTTCCGTATCTGGCGTCTGCCGGTATCGGCAAGCTCATGATCGCCGATGGTGACGTGGTTGACCTGACCAATCTTCAACGGCAGGTTGTCCACCGCGAAGCGACTATCGGACACAATAAAGCGAAGTCTGCAACCGCCTCGCTGCGCGAACTCAATTCGACAATAGACGTGGTGGCGGTGGAGCGGCGGCTCGACGGCGCTGAGCTCGATCAGTTGGTGGCGGCGGCCGACCTGGTGCTTGATTGCAGCGATAACTTTGCGACGCGACACGCGATCAACGCGGCGTGTCTGAAGCATCAAAAGAAACTGGTGTCAGGTGCGGCCATTCGGTTTGACGGTCAGCTCGCTTGCTTTGATTTCTCGAACCCGACCTCGCCTTGCTACGCGTGTTTGTTTCCAGATGTGCCGGGCGCCGCCGAGGCAGGCGAAGATCGCTGCGGCGTGATGGGTGTGTTCGCACCGCTGGTTGGTGTAATTGGTGCGATGCAGGCGGCTGAGGCCATTCGTATGCTCGCCAGTGTCGGCGAGTCAACCCTCGGCCGGCTGCGTTTGTTTTCGGCAACCAATATGTCATTGCGCGAGGTGAGATTCCGGAAGGACGTTGATTGCATGGTTTGTGGTGTTGCGTCAGGAGTGCGCGACGCACAGGCCGATGCGCGAAGAGAGGTTAGTTATGCATAAATCGATTCGCTGTCGGGTGGCAGTTCTCACGGCTCTGATGATCGGGCTGGGCGCGGCTGCAGTGCGCGCCGAGACGCTCTACAAGTACACCGACAAGGACGGCAAGGTCACCTTTTCCGACCGTGTGCCAAAGGCGGGCGAAAAAGCGGAGGCCGTTGGCACAGACAAGGCAGACAAGATAGGCAATACCGTAAAGCTGGAAACCAAAGATGGTAAAGGCGTGCAGCAGCAGTTTTCCGATGTAAAGGCGCGCGGCGACGCACGTATTGCCGCGCGAGAAAAACTTCAAAAGGATGTCGACGCGGCTGGGGAACGGCTGACAAAGGCCAGAAAGGCACTTGAGACCGGCAGAGACCCAAAAGAAGGCGAGCAACGTGTGGTCGTGCGTAAAGGCGGCAACTCCGTGCTGCGGACGGAGGAGTACCACGCGCGGATTGCCGGACTTGAAGCCTCGATCAAGAAGGCCGAAGAAGCGCTCGCCGCTTCGCAAGATAAATACAACCGCAATGCGCCCTAGCCCGCTCTAGCGAGAACTGATCTCTGCCAGCGGCCAGCGCGGCTTGACGCTGAAGGCGCCGTCAGAAAATGCGCTGACGGCGACACCATTGGTCAATCGCATTGCGCCCGCGAAGGCGATCATCGCGCCGTTGTCCGTACACAGGTTGATCGGCGGGTAGAACACTTTGCATCCCCGGTTTTGGGCGGCCGCTGTAAGTTGTTCACGCAAACGTTTGTTCGCGCCGACGCCACCGGCAACAACCAGCCTTTCCATTCCTGCCTGCGCCAATGCAGCGAGGCACTTGGCGGTCAATACATCGACAATCGCGGCCTCGAACGCCGCCGCAACATCCGCGCGCGCAGACTCGAACGAGCTGTCGCCTGCTAATCTCAGTTTGTTGGTCAACGTCAGGACCGCGGTCTTCAACCCACTAAAGCTGAAATCAAGGTCGCCGGAGTGAAGCATGGGTCTTGGCAGTCTGTAAGCGTCCGGTTTGCCGGTCGCGGCCAAGGTGGCCAACGCCGGGCCGCCCGGGTAACCGAGGCCCAGTAGAGCGGCAGTCTTGTCGAAGGCTTCCCCTGCAGCGTCGTCAAGCGTTTCGCCGAGGAGACGGTAGTCGCCCACACGCTCAACGGCCATCAACTGCGTATGTCCGCCGGATACCAGTAGCGCTATGAAGGGAAACGCTGGCGCGGGGTCCGCCAGCAAAGGCGACAACAGGTGCCCCTCGAGATGGTGGATACCGATGACGGGTATTGCCAGTGCTGCCCCAAGTGCCGCCGCGACGCTGGTGCCGACCAGAAGCGCACCGCCAAGCCCAGGCCCCTGCGTGACCGCAATTGCCTCGACGTTTTTAAGTGAACAGTTACTCTCGGCAAATACCTCGTCCAACAATGGAAGTATTCGTTTGATGTGGTCGCGCGAGGCCAATTCTGGCACCACACCGCCATAGGCGGCGTGCATCTCGACTTGCGAGAACAGGCGGTGACTGAGTTGGCGGCTTTCGGTGTCAAAGAGCGCCACGCCAGTTTCGTCACAAGAGGATTCGATGCCAAGGATACGCACGGTAGGTACTTGAAAATGTTGCGGAAATTGTGTGAACTCGCTATTATATTGGGCTTCCTCGCGAGAACGTCTGCTTGGGGGTGAGTCGTAAGCAAACAGCAGAAGTAAACAGCAGCAATAAGCTTCAGACCCACGGGAGAACTTTTCCCGGGCGGGCATAACCATAAAAGTCAATTCGTAAGGAATTTCTAAATGCTGGTAAAACTGAAAGAGAACGAGCCGTTTGACGTCGCCCTGCGCCGTTTCAAACGTGCCATTGAGAAAACCGGACTGCTCACAGACCTGCGCGCGCGCGAGTTCTACGAGAAGCCTACCGCCGAACGCAAGCGCAAACACGCTGCTGCGGTGAAGCGACGCTACAAGCGCCTTCGCTCGCAGATGCTGCCGCCGAAATTGTACTAGGCAACAGTGTTCCAAGAATAGTTTGAGGCAGGTGGTGTAAGCCACCTGCCTTTTTTATTGTCCTCGTAAATCAGGTGAGCCAGATGAGCCACACAAGCCTTAGAGATCGTATCAATGACGATATGAAGTCTGCAATGAAAGCGCGCGAAGCCGACAAACTTCAGGCGATTCGTCTGTTGACCGCGGCGCTGAAGCAGCGCGAGGTTGACGAGCGCATCGAGATCACGGATGACATCGTGCTGACGGTGATCGAAAAGATGCTCAAACAGCGCAAGGATTCGATCGAGCAGTACACGGCCGGCAACCGCCCGGATCTGGTGGCCAAGGAACAATTCGAAGTCCGTGTTTTGCAGGCATACATGCCCGCGCAGTTGTCCGAATCTGAACTCGCGGAAATCCTTGATGCGGTTGTCGCCGAAGTTGGTGCGACGTCAGCCAAGGACATGGGCAAAGTCATGAACGCGCTCCGCCCTAAAGTCGCCGGACGCGCCGATATGGGGAAGCTGTCGGCTGCGGTGAAAGCAAGGCTGGGGTCGTAAATCGCTTTTTATGAGCCCCTGCAATGGCTCGCTAGCGCGGCGTTAACTGGTTATCATCTCGATCATCAACGAGGACTCCCACGCGCATGCTAGACCTATATGAATTAATCGGCATACCGGAAACGGCGAGCGAGGTCTGGATCGAGCGCTCCTATCAGTCGGCGCGCAGCCGAATGGAGTCTGATGAGAAGCTGAATAAGAAGCAACGCGCGGCGGCACTTGCCTCGCTTGACGAGGCTTACCGGACGCTGTCGGATCCGCCCGCCAGACAGACCTACGATCAGCAACTCGAAAACTGGCGCGAAAAAAAAGCACAGGGCGGCCCGATGGTGCTGGTTCGACGAGTTGTCATTGCCATCCTTACATTGGGCATGATTGGTGGCACCGCTTACTGGTATCAAGGGCGGCAGGCAGAACAAGTCCGCTTGCAAGACGAGCGCATGCACTCAGAAATTGCCGACAAGAAGCGCCTGTTGGGGATTGAGGAGCAGCGTCGTGCTTCTGAAGAGCTTCTGCAGCGGGCGGCGATTGAACGCAAGCAGGAAGAAGAAAAGCGGCTCGAACTCGCAAGAGAGCAACGCGCACAGGATGCATCGACGCAACGCTTTGTGGTCGATGATCGCTATGAAAAAGCGCAGCGCGACAGGAAGACGGAAGCCGATCGTCAAGGGCGCGCCAACGAAGAGTTAAGAACGCGCTACGAGTCGGAGCGCATCCGCCAGCAGGCCCAGGTGGAAGTAGACCGTCAGCGACGATTTGTCGAACAACGCGAACGGGAAGGGGCGTTTGCCGCGCAGCAGCGCGAGATCGCCGAGCGTATTCGTCTCATGCAAGAGCAGAACAAGAGCCGCTGAACCGCAGTCTGTGTTTGCGCCGGCCGTCTTTCGAAGACAGACCGCAAGGCTGATCGATGACGCTCATATAATCGTCTACACATGATTCCGCAAGACTTCATTCAGCAGCTGCTCGCCAGAGTCGATATCGTCGAGGTGGTGGACCGGCACGTGAAGTTGAAAAAAGCCGGGCAAAACTATTCGGCGTGCTGCCCCTTCCATAATGAGAAGACGCCCTCGTTTTCGGTGTCGCCGACCAAACAGTTCTATCACTGCTTTGGTTGCGGCGCACACGGCACCGCCATCAGCTTCTTGATGGAATACAACAGCATGGGCTTTCGCGACGCGGTGCGGGAGTTGGCTGAAGGTGTGGGCATGTCATTGCCAGAGGAGGCCAACCGCGAGGAGTCCATCGAAAAGGCGCGCGTCTCCGCGACCTTGGGTGAAATCATGACGGCGGCCATGCAGTTCTATCGGCGCCAACTAAAGGCTTCACCGGTCGCGATCGACTACTTAAAGGGGCGCGGCTTGACCGGCGAGGTCGCTGCGAAGTTTGGGCTGGGTTACTCCCCGGATGACTGGCAAGGGCTGAAGGGGGCGGTTGAGGATTACACCGCGAGCGCGTTGAAAGACTGTGGACTGGTGATCGACTCCGACGAAGGCAGGCGCTACGACCGTTTCCGCGACCGGGTGATGTTTCCCATCCTTGATCAGCGCGGCAACGTGATTGGGTTTGGCGGGCGCGTGATTGGCAAAGGCGAGCCAAAGTATCTGAATTCGCCGGAAACGCCCCTGTTCGAAAAGGGGCGCGAACTCTACGGACTGTTCCACGCGCGCCGCGCGATCCGCGACGACAACACCGTCATTGTGGTCGAGGGATACATGGATGTTGTCGCCCTTGCGCAGGCCGGGGTCGAGAATGCGGTGGCAACGCTGGGTACGGCGACGACACCCATGCATGTAGAAAAATTACTGCGCATGGCCGACCATCTGGTGTTCTGCTTTGATGGCGACAAAGCCGGCCAGCGCGCGGCCTGGCGCGCGCTCGAGCAGTCTCTGCCTGTGGTGCAAGACGGCAAGGAAGTGCGCTTTCTGTTTCTGCCGGCCGAAGATGACCCCGATACGTTCGTACGCCGTCTCGGCAAAGACGCATTTCTCGCCGAAGTCAAAAGTGCGAAGCCGCTATCGGTATTTCTTCTAGATGAGTTGCGTGGCCAAGTCGACACCACATCGGATGAAGGTCGGGCGCGCTTGATGACGTTGGCCAAACCATTGATCGGTCAGGTGATAGCGCCGGCGCTCGCGCTGATGTTGCGGCGCAAGCTAGCCGATGAAATCGGTCTGAGCGCCATTGAGATCGAGCGCGTTGTGCCGTTGTCTTCGCAAGTCGGCAAGGTCAGTAACGAGGCGGCAGGGAGCCGCGAGCGCGGCGGTGGCAGCGGTGCCGGTCGCGCCGAGGGCGGTGAGCGTGGAAGCGGTAGATCGGACAAGCCATTCTTTCGAAAGCGCGGACCGGAGGCCGGCGCGCCGGCGCCGCGCATCAAATTGCCCGCAGCGGGCCTTGCCGTGCAAGCCATTGCCCGGATGTTAGTCAAGCCGGCGCTGGCAAATCGATTCGATGTGGCGGTCGATGATGAGGATCAATCGTCGCTCGGTGCAGCCTTCAGGGTGGCGAGCTACATACGCGACCATGACGGTGAGGGGATCAACCAAGCGGTGATTGTTGAGCATTTCCGCGCGTCTCACGACTGGATTTTCGTCAATCAGGCGTCACTGTTGCTAAGTGAAGTGGATATCGACCGTCTTGACCTCGAAACCGAGTTTACGGAAACGCTGGTGCGGTTGAAAGAAGACGCCGAGGCGGTCACGCGCCGGGCGGATGTGATGAAACGTGCACGCGACTTGGGTCTGGGCTGAACGCCTTTATTGGTGCGTTGTTCCAACGGTATTCGCTTAAACCCAGCCGTCTTTGCTTGCTTTTCTCGATTGGCATCTTTCTTGTGGTGACTTTGCGGGTGTGAATGGGGCCTCTGACCGCGATAAGTCCTTGTCTTTATTCATAAATCTGCATTTGGGACTATCGCGAAAAGCTGTCGCGCGGTATAATCCAAGGTTCCCCTTGCGATGCTGCATGAATCCACATTTCGATCGCCGGGTTGGCCCGATTCATTTGGCTGACCAAAGTCGGGTGCTTTCCGATTCGCGTTTGCATCGATCGTTTCACGTCTGACACCTATTTTTCCGGATTCCCCACATGGCCCGTAAACCGAAGAGCGCGCAAGACCACGACGAATATCCGTTCCCGAAAGGCAAGCTCGCGAAAGCCGCCGAAATGGCGCCGCAGGATGTTGAAGCGCAAAAGAAACGCCTCAAGAGCCTCATCACTCTCGGTAAGGATCGCGGCTTTCTGACCTACGGCGAGATCAACGACCATCTGCCCGACATGGTCGATGCCGAGCAAATCGAAGCCATCATCACGACCTTTAATGACATGGGCATCCAGGTCTACGATGAGGCGCCGGATGCCGAAACGTTGCTGATGAACGAGGCCGCGCCGGCGGTAGCCGATGACGACGCCGAGGAAGAAGCTGCGCAGGCGCTGTCTACCGTCGACTCGGAGTTTGGTCGCACCACCGATCCAGTCCGCATGTACATGCGTGAAATGGGCTCGGTTGAGTTGCTCACGCGCGAGGGCGAAATCGAGATCGCCAAGCGTATCGAAGACGGCTTGAAGCACATGATTCAAGCGATTTCCTCCTGCCCGACCACCATCGAAGAAATTCTCGCGTTAGCGGACAAGGTTGAGCGCGACGAACTGCGTATTGATGAAGTGATTGATGGCCTGGTCGATCCGAATGAAGACCAGGTCAAGGAAGCCGAGCTTGCCGACGACGATATCGATGACGAAGAAGATATCGAAGAGGAAGACCCGGACGAAGACGGCGCCATTGCGGCGGCAAATCTGGCGCAGCTAAAGCAAGATGCGATGGTGCACTTCAATCAGATTCGCAAGACCTACAAGAAGATGAAGAAGGTGCTCGCCGAGAAGGGCTATCGCTCACGCGCCTACAAGGACCTGCAGGAAGAGTTGTCTGCGACGCTCATGCAGATCCGTTTCGGCGCGAAGCAAACCGAGTCGCTGTGCAATGGCCTGCGTGGCCTGGTCGATTCGGTTCGCAAAAAGGAGCGTGAAATTCAGCACCTGTGCGTGCAGAATTCCAGCATGCCGCGCCCACACTTTATCAAGACCTTCCCGGGCAATGAAATCAACGTGAAGTGGATTGCTGAAGAAATTGCCGCTCCGCATGCGAAGGCGTATGCGACGGCGTTGCTGCGATTCAAACCGGCCATCGTCGAGTTGCAGGAAAATCTGATTGCCTTGCAAAAAGAGGTCGGCATCCCGATCAAGGATCTGAAAGAAATTGCCCGCCAGATGAGCACCGGCGAAGCCAAAGCGCGTCGTGCCAAACGCGAGATGATCGAAGCTAACTTGCGGCTTGTGATTTCGATTGCCAAGAAGTACACGAACCGCGGTTTGCAATTCCTCGATCTGATTCAAGAAGGCAACATCGGCCTGATGAAAGCCGTCGATAAATTCGAGTACCGTCGCGGCTACAAATTTTCCACTTACGCCACCTGGTGGATTCGTCAGGCGATCACACGATCAATCGCCGATCAGGCACGCACCATTCGTATTCCGGTGCACATGATTGAAACCATCAACAAGATGAACCGCATCTCACGGCAGATCTTGCAGGAAACCGGACTTGAGCCGGATCCGGCGACGCTGGCGTTGAAGATGGAAATGCCGGAAGACAAGATCCGCAAGATTATGAAGATCTCGAAAGAGCCGATTTCGATGGAGACGCCAATCGGCGACGACGACGATTCGCATCTTGGTGACTTTATTGAGGACACCAATACCTTGGCGCCAACCGACGCGGCACAGTACGCGTCGCTTCGTGACGTGACCAAGGACGTGTTGGATTCGTTGACGCCGCGTGAGGCAAAAGTGTTGCGTATGCGCTTCGGTATCGAAATGAATACCGATCACACGCTCGAAGAAGTGGGCAAGCAATTCGATGTCACACGTGAACGCATCCGCCAGATTGAAGCCAAGGCGTTGCGCAAGTTGCGTCATCCATCGCGCTCCGAGCGTTTGAAGAGTTTTCTGGAGCAGGAGGGCTAACAGTCTCGGGCGGCAGTCGCGAAAAAAGGGCAGCCAAGGCTGCCCTTTTTTTGCCAACCACCGGGCACTACTTGACCAGCAATACCGGTATGTTGCTTTCGGCGAGCGCGCGCGTTGCCGCCGAGCCCATGAACAAATTTCCCAGTCCGCTGCGACCTTGGGTGCCCATCACTAGCATTTGGAATCCGTCGTTTGCCGCAGCTGCGATTTCATGGCCGGGCTCGCCCAGCCTGAAAACTTCAGCGGCATCCCGCTTGTGCTGCGCGAGCATAGCGCGGGCCGGTGCCAGCGCTTCGTCCGCTTCATCTTTGTAGTATTTGTCCACCACCTCCTGACCAACCCACGCCTTTGCGCGAGCCGAAGGAATTGGCCGGTGAACGTTCAGCAGTGTAATCGCGGGAGCGTTGCCGAACATGGCGGTGTGCTCCAGTACGTATGCAAGCGCGCGATGGCTGCAGTCAGAGCCATCGATCGCAACAAGTATCTTCATGGTTTATTGTCTCCGTTTAGAACGCAAATAATGCCATGACGGCCTGACGCCACGTTTGATCTTCATCAGGAAGCCGCCAGAATAAGGCGAAGGCGCACGGTATCGCGTGATTCGGTTGCTGCGCGGGTGGAAAACCCCAGCCTGGCCGCGAGCGCCAACATAGCTTGGTTGACGTGTAGAACGGTGCCTTCCATCTCGGCGTATCCCGCTTCTTTCGCGCAGTTGATCAGATTCTTCATGAGCTGTTCGCCCAGCCCGTTGCCCTGCCAGAGATCACCGATGGCGATCGCGAACTCAACACTCTTGCCATCAGCATTTGGCGAGTAGCGCGCCACACCCGCAATCACCGACTCATCCATTGTCAGCGCCAGCAGGGCCATCTCCCGGTCGTAGTCGAGCTGGGTAAATCGCGCAATCATATCGTCAGAAAGCGCCGCGAGTGAGTGCATGAAACGATAGTAGCGCGATGTCTCCGACATTGCCGCGACAAAGGCTCTTTCGCGCGCCGCATCGTCCGGCCGAATGGCGCGCATGCGCACAAGCGTGCCATCCTTCAGCCGAAGCTCACGTTCAAGTTCAACCGGATAGGGAAAGATCGCCATGTGACGGTAGCGCGTATCGGTCACCGGCGAATCGGCGTCGATCACGACGCGCGCATCGAGCACTGCGACGCCTGCTGGATGGGCCAACACCGGGTTCAGATCCATCTCGCGTACCCACGGCAGCACGGAGGCGATCGTCGCGACCCGCACGATGACATTCTTTAGTGCCGCACGATCGATTGCAGCCACGTTTCGATATTGACCGAGGATGCGACTGATCGCGGTGGCCGTAATCAAGTTCTCCGCAAGTGCTTCATTCAATGGTGGCAAGGCCAGCGCAGAATCAGCGATCACCTCCACTCCCACTCCACCAGCGCCAAAGGCAATCACCGGGCCGAACGTCTGGTCACGTGAAATGCCGACCAGTAACTCGCGAGCGTTCTCGAACTTGAGCATCGGCTGCACGTTAGCGCCATTGATGCGCGCGTTTGGATAACTGTCGTTGACGTCGGCCATCATGCTGTCGAACGCCGCTGACACTTGTCGGCCGTTAGCCAGATTCAGTCGGACACCGCCAACGTCACTCTTGTGTGTGATGTCAGGTGAATCGATCTTGAGCGCGACCGGGAAGCCCATTTTTTGCGCCGCGACAACCGCCGCCGCCGCGTCGACCGCAAGTACACCGATGGCGACCGGCAAATGGAAGGCATCAAGCAACGCCTTGGCCTCGCGCTCAAGTAGCAGCGTGCGTTTTTGTGAAAGCGCAAACTCACGGATCGTGTTGGCCTTTGCAATTGCCTGCGACAACTCATGAAAGGTCATCGATTCTGACGCTGACACGGACTCGCGGAGCAGGTTCTGATGCTCGCGAAAACGCGCGAGATAAGTGAACGCATCGACCGCGCTTTCGGGCGTAATGAAGTTCGGCACACCCGCTTCGTCGAGCAGCACGCGCGCTTTGGCGATCGAAGCGCCACCGAGCCATGACGTAAAGACGGGTTTGCGCTCTTCGTTGAGCGCGCTGGTTGCGAGCGGGATGATGGCCTGAGCCGCAGCTTCGGATGAAGTAATCGATTGCGGACAGAACATGGTGAGAACCGCGTCCACGTTGGTATCCGCAATCACGGCCTGCAGCGCATCGTGAAAGCGCGCAGGTGTGGCGTCGCCGATGATGTCGACCGGATTCGCGTGCGACCAATGTGCGGGTAAGGCCGCGTTCAGCGCTTGTATGGTTGTCGCGGCCAACGTTGCCAGCACCAGCCCATTGGCTTCCGCAGCGTCTGCGGCAACCACGCCAGGGCCGCCACCATTGGTAACAATGGCCAACCGGTTTCCCTTCAGTGCTTTGGCAACGCGCGGATCTGCCAGCAGTCGAGCGGCGGCGAACAATTGCATGGACGAGTTGACGCGCACCGCACCGGCGCGTGCCAATGCCGACTCCCAGACTTTGTCGCTACCCGCCAGTGCGCCGGTGTGACTGGCCACCGCATGCGCACCCGAGGCGTTGCGCCCAGCCTTCAGAACAATGATCGGTTTGACGCGGGATGCCGCGCGCAATGCGGACATGAAGCGGCGTGCGTCGCGGATGCCTTCCATATAGAGCAGGATGCTCTTCGTCTCCGGGTCGTGAATCAGATAGTCGAGGATCTCACCAAAGTCGAGGTCGATTGCGCCGCCCAGCGAAATCACGCTGGAAAATCCGATCTCAGTACCCGCCGCCCAGTCGAGAATCGCCGTACAGACGGCACCTGACTGGGCGATAAGCGCCAACGAGCCGGGCTTGGCAGCCGCATTGGCAAAGGTGGCGTTTAGGCCGATTGAAGGGCGCATGATGCCGACACAGTTTGGCCCAATCATGCGAATTCCGTGCTTTCTCGCTTCTGCCATGATTTGCACGCCAATTGCGGCACCGGCCGGACCGGTTTCGGCGAAGCCCGCAGACAACACCACGGCTGCACGAACGCCGCGCACGCCTGCGGTGCGCAACACGTCGGTGACAGTTGCTGCCGGCGAAGCGATGACGATCAAATCGGGGGTCTCCGGCAGGTCGTCAATTGACGAGAAAGCCGTCTTACCCAGCACGCTTCGATACTTCGGATTGACGGCATAGATCGTGCCGTGGAAATCTGCTCGAAGTGCGTTCTCAAAAACGAACTTACCCAGAGCGCCGTCACGCTCGGACGCACCAACAATCGCAACGGACCTGGGTACGAACAACCTCGCCAGGTAATGGGTTTCAGGCGAAAGCGAGAGGGGCGCAGGTTTTTTGAGCATTGTGTCTAAGAAATGGGGGCGATCGCGCAGTCCGACGTCTGCCGCCGGTTGGGGGGCGTGCGGCCGCTGCCGCTATAATGCACCGGTATTCTGACACCCGTATGTACGCCGGAAAGCACAATTTTTTGGCTTTCGAGCTGCTCGACGCATTGCAAGCAGAGGGTGTTTGACACTCAGGGCCGTTAGCTCAGTTGGGTGAAAGCGGGATTTCGCAAAGCAGGCTTTGCGCCGCTTGAACCAGAAGGCCTTGCATGGCTTTCCGTGGGTTTTTGCAGGGGGTTATCCTGAAAAAACGAGCAGAGGACGGTAGTAGTAGAAGCACGGAGGGCCGTTAGCTCAGTTGGTTAGAGCAGAGGACTCATAATCCTTTGGTCGTTGGTTCAAGTCCAACACGGCCCACCACAAAAGTTTAGATCCGATCCATCGACCTACGACATGCTGCGGAATCCCACAACAACTAGTAACGTTCGGGCCGGTTTCATCTGCGGCGCGGGCAATTGAAAGCGCCTTCTATTCGAATGCGGCGCGCTACGATCCCGATCCCGGGGACTTTCCCATCTGTACTAGCAGCGACCTTGCTTTGGTTGGGGTTGGCTGGCGGCTGTTCGATGGCGAGGGCTGAAGCGATTGCATCGGGCAGTCAGGCGGCAAGCGCTCTGGTGTCGGGTTACATTGAGGTCAAGGCGGGCGACACGGCACGTTCAATTTGTCGCTCGTTAGCCCGTGACCGGCCGCTTTCAATTCGTCAATGCGTCAGCAAACTATATCTGGCAAATCCACGGGCGTTCCTGAACTCGTCGCCAGACCGCTTGCGGGCGGGTGCCGTGCTGACGATCCCCAATGGACTGCTGGTTTCGGCAACCCCAGCCATTCAGAATGGATCACCTCCTAGCGCCGAGGCGCCCGCCAACGCGCAGCCGAGTGGTCAGAACAACGCCGCCGTACTCCCGACGCGAGTAGTGGGCTCGGCGTCAGACCTGCCGACCGCCATCGAGGCGCCAACGGCACCACAAGTTGTCCAAGCCAAAGTCGGCGTCGTCAAATCGGATCGCGAGGTGGCATCGCCTCCAAGCCAGCTGTCAGCGGGCCCGGCACCGTACCGCGACAAACTTATCGGAGGCGTTTCCACACCGGATGACGCCTTCGAGGGTAAATCGACAAGCGCTTCCGACCAACTTCCCGGACAGCGCTCGATCAGCATCGAACTGTCCAACGACTTTCGCGAGGAACCGGGCGTCGGGCGGGCACGCCAGCATGCGATAGCGCTCCAGTATCGACGCGAGACCGAAAACTATGGCGAATGGTTTCTCGACCTCGGCGCGCAGCCGGCAGTTCAATCGTCTTTCCCCCGTACGTTCGATGCAAAGCGCGGCGGACGGGCGACGTTGTTTCACAACCTGTTTCCGGTGACCGAGGGTTGGATCGCCAATTCCATTATTGGCGCGATACGAAATCCGCTGAATCCCCTGACGACCAATTCTTTCAGACAGTCGTTGTCGTCGCCGACTTACTCGGGTTTCGCCACCAATGTTGGCGACGGCAGCAAAGAAATTCGATTCGCGGCGGGCAGCCTAGGCACGTTCAGCGGACTTGGCGGCAACTCCTTCACGACTACCGGCGGCCGGTTCATCAGTCTCGGCGGCAACGCCCGACTAGCAGCTGACCTTTCGCTTGGCGCGCAAACCATCACCACAATTGACGTCCCGAATGTCATCGATCACACCAGCCTCGTCGCCGCACTGCGCTACATACTTCCGGAAAAACAAGGCGACGCTTCGATGCGCGTTTTGCTCGACGGCAAGGGCCGACAGGGAGGCTGGGTGGACGTGGACATAGCGCGCGACCAACTGCGCCATCTGTTCGGGGTGTTCCGGCTCGACCCCGGTCTGCTGTGGGCGGATAGCACCATCGCCAATGACCAGCAAGGTGCTTACTGGCGCGGTGAAAGCCGCCGACTTCGTCAATTTATATCCGGCGGCGTCAGCATCACCGATACCAACCTCACCCGCGACGAGTCGCGTGGCGGCCAAACTACGGGGGACGCGTTTATCGGCACCACGCTTCGTATCGACAGGAACTTGTCATTGGGCGGAAATTTTTCGACTGTGGTGACGCAACCCAAACGACCCACTGCCGCGCGCAGCAAAACCTTCTCCGGCAGCGCCTTCTTGTCTCGGTCGAGTTGGTTTGGCGTGACTCGGTTGGATGTCGCGCGCTACTTGATTCGTCCGGAGAACTCTTCTCAGGACAGTGTCGCGACATATTCCGTATCTCATGACTGGGCAAACTTGGGTGCGTACGCGCTGGCAACAGCAGCAACAGCCTCGCATGAGACCAGTAGTGGGCGACTGACCAGACGCGAAAGCGCTAATTTGAGCCTTCGTTCGCCGATGTCCGGTAACACTCAATGGGACCTATCGGCGGCGATTGCGCGCACCGCCGGCGATCGCGGTGTGGAGAAGAACATCAACTTCGCCGCCTCGGGCACCTGGAGCATCACGCCAGACCTTAGTGCGTCCTTGCAACTGGTCTGGAATACCATCGACGCCTCGCCGTCGCTGCCAGGCGCAGTAACCACGCCGTTTCGCCGCGAGAAGCGGGCGCAATTGACGTTCCGCTATGAGGACACCTCGGGCTCGCCGTATGCCTCTGCCAGCATGCTATCCGGCCGTCAGTTTGGTACCGGCCGGATCACTGGGGTGGTATTTTTTGATGAAAATGGCGATGGCATCCGGCAGGCCAATGAAAAGGGAGCGCCGAGTATTGTGGTGTTTTTGGACGGCCGCCTTCCCGCGTCAACGGATAGCAACGGCCGCTACACGTTCGCTGCGGTACCCACCGGCGCACACACCGTTCTGGTTCAAAACGATGGCGTGCCGTTGCCGTGGACGTTCGATCGCGAGTCGGGGTTGTCGGTGACGGCACCACTGCGCGGTGAGGCCGTCCAAGACATCCCGCTGGTGAGAATCAACCGGTAATTGGCAGGCGCTTAGCGGATGGAGGATGGACGCGCTACTTAGGCGGCATCAACTCGACGTCAACCGGCCACTTGCCACCGCGCCATTCGATATCCCCCTTAAGTTTTAAGGGGGGTTGCCATTCGGGCTTTTTGCCAGCTTCGGTGTCGTTTGCGGTCACCACTATCGTACGTTTCTCGCCCGGCAGGATCGGGAAGCTCGAGAGGGAAAACTCCATTCGTTTGCCACTGGGCGATGTGCCTTCGAGCACGCCCTCCAACCGTCCGTGAGCGTTTCCGGTGTTGTGCACGTCGATCACCGGGGTGAGCATTCCATTAACGCGATCTAGCCGAACTGCCTCAATTTTGAGTTGCGGTGCGACATCGCCGATCCGAAGATAAACGATGACGCCGATTCTGCCCGCAATCGGAAATCGTAGTCCGCCGGCCGTTACCGTTGGTGCGACCTCTGCGGCGCTTTCGATTAATAGCGCGAACCGACACTCTTGCGGCTGAGCATCGGCAGGCACGTGGACTTCGAAGCGAAACCGGCGTTTTCCGCGCGGCGCTAACTTGACCGACAACCGCTCAAGCTGCACCCACGGGCGACAGCTATCCTTCGCCAACTTCTCGGTTTCGAACTCGACGCCGCCAGTGCGTGTGAGCAGCCAGTCGGCGGTTTTGATCGAGAACTCCTCGCCGATGGCGTTATCGTTGCCGATGTCGAGCACCTGTCGGGAGACCTGACCAGGCTTGCCGACCAGTTCGAATCGGGCCGGAACCACGTAGCCGGCGAACGCAAGCGCAACGCTTGGTGTTGCCAACGCCAAGACGATCAATAACAATCGGTTGAGCAATACGCGCCGTCTCATTTGCCGATTACCTCGATTTCAAAAGCGGGGTCGAATCCGAGCGGTCCTTGCAACGAGCGCGCGTCGATAGTGAGCGTGAAGTCAAATTGCCCCACCAATTCGGCGGATGTTACCAAGCCTGCGAAGACCAACGCCCGTGTGCCGGGTGACACGCTGCCCGCTTGGAATTGCCCGCGTGCAAGCCATTCCACGCGCAGGCCGCTTGTGCCCCGTAGTCCCTTGACTAGGGTAGGCATCGCAAGATAAATGTGAACACGTGACTTGATGTGCCGCGACACGTCGAATCGCAACTCGGCTGCCTTTAACTCCGCAACCAAGGTATTCAGCTGCTCAGCTGAGAGCCCATCGCCGTCGAAGGCCCAACGAGGCGTTAGCAACACTTCCGAAGCCTTGGCTGACTTATACCGTAGCGCTTCTGCATTTGCAGACGGCGCTGCCATCATGGCGAGCAGCAAGCTAACGCAGAAAGGCACCGTCAAGGATATTCGGCTGATCGCGGTCATGGCATGGTGAGGGTAAACGTGACATTACCTGCGTAGTTGCCTTGTCGGACAATATTCGTGTTTAGGTAGTGAAACCGCAAACAATCCTGCGATTGGTTTGAGCTTAAGAAGCTGATAATCGACTGAGCCCCCGCGCCGCTAAACGTGCCGCTCGGAATGGTCGCCGGATTGTAGGCCACTGGCGGCGTGTTGATCCAGCCGATCTGGGTAAACGGGATGTTGTCGGTGCCGCAGGTTGCCGCGGTCGTACAGTTCAAGCCGCTGGTCGAGTTTGCGGTGAGCGTTGCGGTTCTGGCGCTGGGTAGTGTCGCACGCGCCTCGGCGTTGAAGAAGACGAAATTCGCCGTTGCGCAGGAGGACCCGGTGCGAGCTGCCGCTGCCGCGGTGGTCAGTTGTACAGCGCCGCTGCCGACATTTCCTCCTGCGACGGTCACTGAGGCGGTGGTGATGGTCGCGCCGGTCGCCCCAATGCGCAGCCGAATTTGTGTTGGAGCGTCCAAGACGACGGCTAGGTTGGCCACTGCCACACACGGCATCAACAACAAAAATGCGGAAGTGAATCGCGAAAACATGACGTAATGATATGACAAGTGCGCCGTAAAAAAACAAAGCCGCGAGTAAACCCGCGGCTTCTTGCCTCTGCGTTAATGGATCCGACCCAGCCTATGGCGTCGTCGCAGTGTAGGTGACTTGGCCCCCGTTGGTGACTGTGCCATAGGTTCCCGAACTTGGGATCGTCGTGTTCAAGTAGCCGTACGTCCATACTGCGGTACGGTTGGTGACCTTGCCCGCGTTTACGGTCGGCGTTGATGGTGTGCCGCCGGCGTTCGACAGGGTTGGTGCGGTCAAATCCGTGTCGACGGTGACGGCGGTGGAAATCTGCGCATAGTTGATGTAGCCATCACTCGCTGTACCGGTACCCAGACCGCTAGTGCCGTTATTCGTCGGGGTAATGGTCACCGGTCCGTTGTTGGCCTGCAACAGCACGTTTACAGCACCTCCGCCAACGTCTCCGCCGGCACCCGGCTGCGACACGCCGCTGCCGACGTTTTGAGGGGTTGCTGTCATGTCAAACGTGATCTGATCGACGGTGGCGCCGGCTGTGCCGACCCGAAAGCGGAGAAAGCCGGGAATGATGATTCGGAAATCGAGTCTCGGGTTAGCAGAAAATCCCGGGGCGGTTGTGTCTACGACAGTTTCCGCCCTCGCCCCAGTCGAGGCGACGGATGCGATGCCTGCGGCGATTAGCGCTGCGGCGATGATTCTCAAATGTTGCGGCTTTTTCAAGGTTGTCTCCGGTTCGTGCGGTGCATGAAAGTACATGAACGCAATTTTGCCTGCTTTTGTTGACGCGGACTGTGAAAAATCGCACAACACCGGCCTGGAATTGACCGTTCGTCGGCGATTTGAGCGGTTTTTGACGATTGTTAACAACCTGCTACGGCATTGTCGCGGTGTAGGTCACCCGGCTCCCGTTTAGGTTCACGCCGCCGTAGGTGCCGGTGCTGGGGATGGTCTGGTTCAGATAAGCAAAGGTCCAAACAGCGCTCCGATTGGTGATGCCGGGGGCCACAGTTGGCACCGGCAGCACCGCGCTGCCACCGGCGTTCGACAGGACGGGGGCGGGTAAATTGGTCGGATCAGACGAAACCGTTTGAATCTGGTTGTAATTGATGCGTCCATCGGCCGGGAAGTTAGTGCCGATACCGAGGCCACCGCTCGAGTTGGTGGGGGTAATCGTAATCTGGTTGCGGTTGCCTTGCACTAGTACGTTCACGGCAGTGCCACCACCGGCATCGCCGCCGATGCCCGCCACCGGCGCGGCATTCCCCACGTTGGCGGCGAGGGGTGAGAACCGGATTAAATTAATAGCCGCCGAGTTGGTGCCGACCCGCAGTCGCAGAAAGCCATTGATGGTAACGCTGAGGCGCAGGGTGCCCGCTGCCGAAAACGGCGCGGCCGCGTCGGTCACCTGGGTGGCATGGGACGCCGGCACCAGCATCGTGACAAGCAGGCCGCCGATGGTGGCGATTCGGGCGCAGTGTGATTTCATACGGCCAATGGTCGCCTAATTGCGATGGCGATGTCAATCAAGTAGCACAAAGTTGACATTGCGCGCACTCAGGGAAGTCAGTTGATGGTGGTCATGTGTGGTGGGGCGCTGGCTATAATGACGGTCGATTGTGTTGAGATGAAGTGCCGCTACCATGTTCTATTTTGTTGCCGCCTTGATGGTGTTGCTCGCGCTCGGGTTCGTATTGGTGCCATTGTTGCGCCGCCCGCGAACCGAATCGTCAACCTCGATCGAGGCCGCCAATATCGAGGCGTTCAGAGTTCAGCGGCGAGAAGTTGAGGCTGATCACGAGCGCGGTTTGATTACCCAAGCTGAACGCGACCGTATTGTCGAGGAGCTTGGCGGACGTCTAGCCGAGGAGATCGACTCAGAGGTCAAACCCCAGCAAATACCGGCGTTTTCAGGCACAAATGCCCCAAAACGCCCGTGGATATTGATGGTTGTCCTATCAGTCTTTATTCTTGGCGGGTCGGTCGGCGGTTATGTTGTTTGGGGAGCGCATGACGCTCAACCACCGGTTTCCTCCGCGGCTGCTGCCGAGAACGCCAGCGGCGACGCCAATGCGCCGTTGTCCGATAAGCAGGTGCTCGCGCTGGTCGAGAATCTGGCCAAGAAAATGGAAGCGAATCCGAACGATCCCAACGGGTGGATCCTGCTGGGGCGCTCACAGAATGCGCTGGGTCAATGGGGCGCGGCGGCGAGTGCATTCGACCGCGCACTGGCGCTGACGCCGAACGACGCGCAATTGCTGGCCGACTACGCCGATGTGCAGGCCATGGTTCAGGAAGGTAGCTTTGTCGGCAAGCCGATCGAGCTGGCACGGCGCGCCTTGAAAATTGACCCTAAAAACATGAAGGCGTTGGCCCTCGTTGGTACCGCCGAAATGCGCGCGGGGAATAAGGACGCGTCGCTGAAGCACTGGCAGAGCCTGCTCGCCGTGTTGCCGAAAGACTCGGAAGATGCCGCACAAGTGGCTGCCATCATGAATGAGATCAAGACGGGTCGACCGGCGTTTCCGCCCAACGCCGCCGCAGGAGCAACTTCGCCAGCCGAAAAAAGCGCGCCGGGTGTCGCAGAAAACCGCGCGCCTCCTATCGCGGAAAACCGCTCACCAAGTACCACGATAGCGGGGAACGCAGTGCGGGGTGAAGTCAGCATCGCACCGACGCTGGCGGGCAAGCTTGGCAAGGGCGATACCCTGTTTGTTTTGGCGCGCGCAGTGAATGGTCCGAAGATGCCGCTGGCGGTCTTGCGGATTCCCGCACCAACGACGTGGCCGTACCGGTTCGAACTCAGTGATGCCATGGCCATGGCGCCGGGGATGAACCTGTCGTCGTTTCCGCAGGTCGTGATTGAAGCGCGCATTTCAAAGGGCGGCAGCGCGCCCCTGCAGCCGGGTGATTTGCAAGGCCTGAGCGGCGCGGTGTCACCGCCGGCGAGCGGCATCAAGATAACCATCGACAAGGTCGCGCCGTAGTGGCGGACAAGCGGCTCGAAGCGAGAGGCCTTGGCCTGACGCGCGGTCCGCGTTTGCTGTTTAGCGACCTTGGTTTTGCGTTGAGCGCCGGACAGGCGTTGATCCTGCGCGGACCGAACGGCGTGGGCAAGACCAGCCTGCTGCGGGTGCTGGCGGGTTTGACCGTCGCTGATTGCGGGCAGGTATTGCTCGATGGACAGGCCGCTTCTTCCCTGTCATCCGCCGGACGACACGCGCTCCTATATCTTGGGCACGCTAACGCGCTAAAGGATGACTTCACTACGCAAGAGAATTTGGCCGACCAATTGGCGCTCGACGCGAATTTTGTATCACCCGACGAACAGTTGGCCGCGTTGAAAGCATTCGGCTTGTCGCAGCGTCGCGATGTGCTTGCGCGTCGCTTGTCGCAAGGCCAGAAGCGCCGCATCGGGCTGGCGCGGCTTGCGCTGAACGCCGGTAATCGAGGCAAGCCGGTCTGGCTGCTCGATGAGCCAACCAACGCGCTTGATGCTGAGGGCGCGCAACTGTTTCAACAGCTCGTTAATGGCCACCTGGCCGGTGGCGGCGTTGCGGTGATCGCAACGCACCTGCCGATGGATTTGGCCGGGAGTGCGCAGGAACTGCATATGCAGGAGGGCGCGTGAGCGCAGAACCCTTGGCCGGCGGTGAATT
>Ga0209591_10001405_pt1 | contig 29909 bp, 22 predicted proteins | sample MAT01_FD_187207 | JGI IMG/M metagenome (GOLD analysis project Ga0209591, IMG submission 187207) | Freshwater microbial communities from Lake Fryxell liftoff mats and glacier meltwater in Antarctica - MAT-01 (SPAdes) (version 2) | ecosystem: Environmental > Aquatic > Freshwater > Ice > Liftoff... | reverse complement strand
CGCTGCAACCGCACTCGCCGTGCATCCAGGTCTTCACGATGCGGTGGTCGCTGTCGTACTCGAAGTACGCGGCCGCGTAGGACTCCAGCGATCCATTGCTGGCGCTCAGGAAGTCCTCGTCGAAGGTCGCATCGCCAGCGTAGTCGAACTGCCGCAGGCCCTCGGCCTCGAACACGTACTTCAGCGCATAGGGGTGACCCGGGTTCGATGTCAAGTTGAACGTCCCTTCCCAGTAGCGGTAGTACGTCTTGCGCGTCGAGCTGCTGCCGCTGTCGGTGAGCGGCGTGGTGACCGTCGCCTGCTTCAAGCCGCCCACATCACCGTAAGTCTCATTCGAGTAGTAGGCGTAGTCGACACGCGCGACCTCGCTCACGCCCGTCGGGCTCGCCCAGGTGCCGCTGGTCTTCGTCTCGGCCTTGACCTGCGTCAGACGCGCGACGGAATCGAGCGTCGTGTAGGCATAGGTGTAGCGCCGATCACTGCTGTCGTAGGCGGTCGTGATGCGGCCCGACGCGTCCCAGCCGTTCGAAATGGCCGTCGAGACCGAGGAGGAGTCGCCGACGTAGGAGACGTTTCCGTCCTCGTCCGCGATCTTCCACAGAAGACCGTTGTGGGCGTTTCCTGTCGTGTCAAAGCCCAGGAACGTGAACTGCGTGCCCACTTGATCGTGATAGACCCATAGATCCGGCGTGCCCGCTTGGTGGTCGAAGACGCCGGCAGAGCCGTTCCGCCCGACGAACTGGTTGCTCGAGCCCGAGAAACGCCGGAACTCGACGTAGCGGTCTGCACCGTAGACGAGGTAGACGAGATCGTTCGCGTCCGTCGCGTCGTCGTAGAACACGATCTCGGGCTGACTCGTCTGTTGCCAGTTCTTGCCTTGGTATGCATTGCTATCCGCGTAACTTCCCGACACGACTTGGCGCGCGTTGAAGCTACGGCCGACAACCCAACGCGCGCGGCCCTTGCACGGTAGAGCGATGTCGACCGTGAGCGGCGACCACGTGCCGACGTCGAGGCGCAGGTCCCCGAGACTCTCATGCCCGCTCCAGGCTGACTCGAAGGGATTGCCCTGCAAGGACATGGACAGCGCGGGCGGCGCCTTGAGCGAGCCGTCGAGTCGAACTCCGCGCTGGAGCGCCTGCGGGCGGAGGCCCTGGATCTGCGTTGCGGCTGCGGGCTTGTAGCTGAACGAGCCCGCGTAGACCTCGAGGATCGGGCTCTGCGCGCAGAGGGTTGCGGGGAACGAAGCGGCGACGACGAGACCTAGCGTTCCGGGGAAACGCATGGCGAGAACTCCAGGCGGAGGAGAGAACTGCGGGGAAGCAGCGGGCGTCGAGAAAGGGAGGCTCGCTGACGGCTTGGAGGCTAGCGGTATCGCCTAGAGCTGCAACGGGGTCGGTGGCTGCGGGAGCGCGCATTCTCGAAATTTGGAAGTGACTTACGGCCGCATTGTCGTGTTGATCGACGTCAAAAAGGAACGCAGATTCTGCCGGCTTCTCGGCGCGCCCGTGTCGAGTCGCTTCACGCTGGATCGGCAGACTTTCCCGATGTTTTCGAGCACTTCGACGGTTCTTGCGAGCGAGCGAGCGAGCGCAATTCGTGTGCCACATATCGACAAGAGAAATGCAATCTGGTGCTAAGTCTTCACGACAAATTCTGGCGCCGATTCTCGGTATCGTCAGCGCGCCGCCGCGCTTGCGTCGCGCTACGATCTCAGTCGCGCACGGAGCCGCTTCCTCCGCTCGCCAGTCGTCTTCTTCCCCGAGGTCTCCTGCCCTCCATCCCGGAGAGGTGAGCCATGCATCGTCGAGCTGCTGCCCTGCTTCCCGTCCTGGGTCTCGTCACCGTCGTCGCGCTGCCGATCGCGTGGCGCATCCTGAATCCCACGTCCTTGGTCGCTGCTCCAGTCGCGACCGCGCTGAATCCCAGCGCCACGTTCACTTTCGAAGGCGCAGCGGGAAGCAGCTTGGAAGTCGCGTTGCTGCGCGCCGGTGTCCCACATGAGGCGCTCGCAGCGGTCGGCGCATCCGGGCATGGACTGTCGGAGCTCGTCCACGCTGCAAGTACACACTTCGCCAGCGGCGCGACGACACTTGGTGTCGCAGACGCCGCGTACGCCACCGCGAAGCGCGAGAGTGATCGCCTCCGTCGGTTGATCGAATCCGGCAAGGGCTCGCAGGCAGACGTGGCCAACTATCAGGCGCAGATGACGGCGTTGGCGACGGCGACGGCGCAACAGGGATCAGCCCTCAGCGCCCTGTTTGCTGCGGCGACAGCAAGCCTCACTGCGAACCAGCGCACGTCACTGAATCGGATCCACGCCGCGCGCACCTGGGGACTGCCGACTGAGTTCCTCGTCGTCGAACGCTCGCCGTCCGCTTGGGTCGAGTTGCGGTCCGCGCTCGCGAACGAGCGCTTTGCGGCGAAGTACGGCGAAGAGCCGGACTTGGCCGCCCAGGCCTTCCTCGCCCAGGCGCGAGCGGACGCCGCGGTGGCCGCGGCACACACCGGAATCGAAACGAACGGTGCGGGCGTGACCGCCTCCTGGGACTTGCTGCTCGAGGACTGAGGTGGTGTCCGCCGCCTCCGTGACGCTGGCACTGCTGTTTGCGCAAGCGGGTCGTGCGCCAGCCACAGTGCCGCCTGCCACGGTGGCGCCAGCCATCGTGCCGCCTGCCATCGTGCCGCCTGCTGCGGAGGCGCCGGCAGCGAGCGGCGTTCAGGTGTCCCTGCTCGAACCCGAGCAGTCGCTCGTCGAACTCGTCGATGCCGCTGCGCAGATCCTGGGCATCGCGATCGAGTACACGGCCGCCGATCTCCCGGGCAACGTCACGCTGCGCCTGCCGGGTCCGATCGCGCGCGCGGAACTCCTCGACACGATGCACCGCGCGCTCTCCTCGCGCGGGCTCACGACGATTCAGGCACCGGGCAGCGAGAGCCTCTCGGTCGTCAAGCTCACCGACGCCTTGGCGCTGGCGCGTCTCGAGGAGTCCGGTTCCGCACGCGCCGGCTTTCGCAAGGTCCTGATCGAACTCAGCCACGAGCGCGTCGACGCGGCCGCGGAGGCGGTGAAGCTCGTGCTCTCGAAGAGCGGCAGCGTGACGCCGTTCAAGGAAGCGCGGCGGCTCGTCGTCGCCGACCTGGCTCCGCACGTCGCTCAGGCGCGACGCATCGCGGCCGAGATCGACAGGAGTCTGGACGAGCGTGCCGTGGTCGAGATCCCGCTGGCACGCACGTCGCCGACGAGCCTCGCCGCGCTGGTCGATCGCATTGCGAACGCGGAGAAAGCAGCCTTCGGGGATCGCGGACGCGGCGTTGTACTGGCGCACCCCGAGGGACGAAGCATCCTCGTTGTAGCGCCGGTTCTCGAGCTCGATCGCTGGCGCGGGCTCGTCGAGCAGTTCGACCGCGCCGAGCCCGCGCTCACCCAGAACTACTCGCCGCGTCGCTTCGCGCTCTCCGACCTCGCGCGCCTTGTCGAAGAAGCCGTACACGGCAGCGTTGCGCAGGACGCGAACGAACCCTGGCGCGTGGTCGTGGATGCACTCTCGGGCACGCTGATCATCACGGCCACGCCGGCGCGGCACGCGGAGATCGAGCGATTGCTCGAGCGCCTGGAGCGCCTCGCCCCCACCGTGCAACGACCGCTGCGCTCGTTCCCGGTCCGGCACCGCAGCGCTGGTGAACTGCGCGACTTGTTGCAGAGCTTGCTCGACGCGGGCGCCTTGGTCGCGGCGGCGCAAGCCGAGGCGAACGCGGTGGAAGCCACGCCGAACGCGAAGAGGCCGACCACGCCGCTCACGGCCCAAGGCCCGACCGGCCCGCTGACCAAACAACCCAAGGCGCGGCTGCCCCCGCTCATGGGCGGCGAACTCGGCGACGACGTCGTGATCACGGTCGACGAGCCCACGAACCGTCTGCTGGTCCTCGCAAGCCCGCGCGTCCACGAGCAGATCGAGGACTTGCTCGCGACGCTGGACGTGCGCACACCGCAAGTGCTCGTCGAGGCGATCGTGGTCAACCTGACCGGGTCGCAGCGTTTCGAGCTGGGGGTCGAGATCACGAAGCTCAAGATCGACGGCGACGTGCAGGCGCGTCTGTCGAGCGTCTTCGGCCTCGGTGTGCCCGATCCATCCGCGGGCACGCTGCCTCCTCTCGGTATGGCGTCGGGGGCGACCGGCGTCGTGCTCTCTCCCGGCGACTTCAGCGCGCTCGTTCGCGCGCTTCAGACCGTGGACAACGGCCGCACGCTGACCCATCCGCGCATCCTGGTCGACAACAACCGCCAGGCGACCCTGAACTCGGTGCTGCAGACGCCCTACGCGGCGACCAACGCCTCCTCGACGGTCGCCACGACAAGCTTCGGTGGCACACAGGACGCCGGCACGCAAATCGACATCACGCCGCAGATCATGCAGGGCGATCAGCTCATGCTCGACTACACCGTCTCGATCTCGACCTTCGTCGGCGAGGCGGCGGATCCGGCGCTGCCGCCGCCGCGCCAGGAAACGCGGCTGAAGAGCATCGCCACGATCCCCGATGGCTTCGTCGTGTCGGTCGGGGGACTTGGGATCCAGAACGAAGGCGAGGGTCGCTCGAAGATCCCGCTGCTGGGCGACATCCCGCTGCTCGGTGAGCTCTTCGGGACACGTGAGAGGACTTCCAGCGAGGCGCGCTTCTACGTGTTCTTGCGCGCGAGCGTCATGCGTTCGGCGACCTTCGAGGATTTGAAATACGCGAGCGGGCGCGACCTCGCGGCAGCCGCGGTCGATGACGGGTTTCCGCGCCTTGCGCCGAGGATCATGCGATGAGGTGGTTGCTATTCGCTGAGATCGGCCTGGCGCTGGGCAGTTGCCGTTCGGCGACCGTTGGTCCGTACACGCCGCTCGAAGAAGGGACGCGTTCGACGACCGAAGCAGTAATCCTCAATCGTCAGGCTGCCGATCGGATCGAGGACGATCCCGCGCGCGCCGAGGAATTGCTGCGCGAGGCGCTGACGAAGGATCTCTACTTCGGGCCGGCGCACAACAACCTCGGCGTCGTCTTTCTCGCACACGGCAAGCTCTACGAGGCAGCGAACGAGTTCGAGTGGGCGAGGAAGCTCCTGCCCGACTCTCCCGATCCGCGCATCAATCTGGCGCTGTGCATGGAGCGCGCGGGCCGCACTAGCGACGCGCTCCAGGCCTACGACTCCGCGCTCGAGGTCGCGCCGGAATCGCTAGCGGCCATGCAGGGGGCGGCTGCGCTCTCGGCGCGCGGCGGGCGCTCGGAGCCCAGACTCCACGAGTGGCTCACCGCGGTCTCGCTCCGCGGTGACTCGTCGGAGTGGCGCGAATGGGCGCGCGGGCGCCTAGCCTCGCATTAGGAGCCTGCCGCCGATGGGCGAGCCCCGTCGATCCGCAACGCCGCACGAGTCGCGCCTCGAGCAGACGTCCGATGCGCGGGCACGAGCGGGATCACAGTGCGCGTGACTTCGCCGACGCCTTCTTGACCTTGCACTTCGCGGGCGAACGCGCCTTCGGCGTCGTGGAACGTGTCGGTGTGGGTTTCGTGCGCCGCACGGGTTCTGCGATCGGCACGCCGTCGAGGGCCTGCGCGAGTTTCTTGGGCGCGACAGCGCGGTAGCTCTCCACGATCCATGACTTCAGGAGGTCGACGGGCAGCGTGTCGCCGCGCTCGTACTTCGCGGTCACCCAGCCGTGCTTGCCCATGCCGTAGCCGGAGGGTCCGCATTCGGATCGATCCAACGCCGCGATCGACGACGTGGGCAACTTCACCGAGAGGAGCAGTGTCTCGCCGCGTGCGCTGTCGCGACCGAAGAAGAGGAAGATCTTCGGTCCGACTTTGGCGACGCGCTCGCCCCAGGGGTGGTCTTCCCACGCGCTCGGGAGCGAGAGCGCGTGGGCCAGCAGGAGTTCGGCGGCGCGGGCGAGGTTCATGGCGGCTTGGAATGTAGCGCTGGCACAGTGGTCTCGCGGGTCGGTAGCTCTGGCGCACGGGAGCGAGCTTGGTATGCACGGCTGTGGAAGGTCCGACAGAGGAATCGCGGGCGGATGCGCGCGTCACTGGTGGTGAGCGGCGCAGGCGCCGCTCACTGTCCATGAATCGAAAGCGTCCACGACGCCAATAACCCCACATCTCCCGCCGCCAAGTCACGTACGCGCAAGCGCCACGCCCCGAGGATCGGCTTGCCCGCGAACGCCGTCAGCGACTGATTCGGCAGGGTGATGTCCGGGTACTCCGTGTTCACGTCGTCCGTCGAGCCGCCCGTGCGGTCGTGGAGCAGCACGGTCGTCAGGTCAGGACCGACCAGCGCGATCTCGAGGTCGCCCGAGTAGGGATGCGTGACCCGCACGCGAGCCTGTACCGAGGACACGGTCCCGGACTTCGTCACGTTCAGCGTGCTCGTCGTACCCGTCGTGTTGTCGTCGGGAATCGCACTGTTTTGGTTCAGCGTCGATTCGCCGTTGAACGTGATCTTCCACGTGTAGATCTTGCCCGTGTCGCCGGCAGCGAGATCCTGCACGCGCAGTCTCCACGCGCCCAGGGTGTTGCGACCGTTGAACACCGACAGGGCTTCGTGCGGAGCGGTGACGATCGCGAACGAGGTCGTGACGTTGTCCGCGGGGCCGCCCGTACGGTTGTGCAGGATCGCCGACGTGTTGTCGGGAGCGATCAGCGTCACGACGAGGTCGCCGGAGTACGTGTGATTGATGTCCGTGGAAACGGCCACCGAGGACACGACGAGCGAATCGGGGACCGTTATCGTGCTCGAGACGCCGGTCGCGTTGCCGTCCGGCACCGAGAGGTTCGGCGTGACCGAGAACGTGCGCACGACACCCGTGCCGGCGCTGCCCGGTTGCACGGTCAGCGTGTACCTCGTGTTCCGGGTCATGCCGCCCGAGACGCCGGTCACCGTGATCTCGTACGTCCCCGCGACGAGCGCGCTCGTCGTCGTCATCTTGAACTTCGACGTGCCGTTGCCGGCCAGGACCGGGTTCGTCGCGAACGAGTAGGAAACGCCGGGAATCGCCGGCCTCGCGGCCAGCGTGACGGGCCCGTTGAAGCCGTTGAACGGTGACACGCGGATCGTCGAGGAAGCCGACTTCCCGGGAGTCACGACACCGGAGTTCGGCGACGCGCTCACCGAGAACTCGGGGGACGGCGCGACGCTCGATCCGTTGTACACGAGGAGAGCGAAGTCCTGGTCCGTCGTGTCGGCATTGCCGGGCACGCCGTCGCCGGCGATGTTGCTCGCGCGCACGACGATCGAGAAAGGACCGGTCGTCCAAGCGGGAAAGAACACGCTTTCCAGGTTGTTGCGCGCATCCCGGCTGCCGCCGGCCGTCGAGTTCGCGCCGCTGAAGACGTTGCCGCGATAGAGCGTGCCGTTCAGCGTGACCTCCAGGTCGAGGTCGTTCACGTGCGCGCTGCCCGTCGTCGCCCCCGGCGCGTCCGTCCACGCGAGGACGACGCGGAACGGAGTCGCGGGCGCGGCGATCGAGCCCGACATGGTGTGCGTCGCACCGGTCGCGCCGAGGACCACCGACTGATCGACGCGCATGCGCGCGGCAGGATCGAACGCACGGCCGAGGTTCACGCGCCCCATTCCTTGGCTGTTCGACCACAGCGAGTCGTTCGCGCCGACGCCGCTCATGTGCGCGGCGCCCGCGACGAGCACGGCCTTCTGCATCGCCGGACTCGGTGCGGTCAAGCCTTGGTTCTCGAACCACTGGCGCACGAGCGCGCAGGCTCCGGCGACCGCCGGCGTCGAGTGACTCGTGCCCGACGACCACGCGTACAACGTCTGCCCGTTCGGGAAGTACGGATCGCACACGCCCGATCCGTCGTAGCCCGAAGCGCGGCTCGCGGCGCCTTGCACGTGCGTGCCCGGCGCGAGGAGCTCGGGCTTCTTGCGCCCGTCGCGCGTGGGTCCGCGCGAGCTGAACGTCGCGACGTCCTTCGCGTCGTCCGCGTCGGCGTTCCCGTAACCGCAACCGTCCGTGCCGGTCGGACGCCAATTCTCACCCGCGCCGACGGTGATGATGTTCTTCGCTGTGCCGGGCGGACGAACCGTGGAAGCTCCCGAACCGTCGTTTCCGGCCGCGAAAACGATCGTCAGCTCCTGGTTGCCCGCGACGCCGGTTTGCGCGTCGCGCACGGCGCGGTCGTGAGCCTGCGAGTCCGTGTCGTAGCTCGTGCCGCTCGTGGATCCCCACGAGTTGCTCGAGATGCGCGCACCGGCCGCGTACGCCGCAGCGAGTCTAGTTGCCGTCGGTTGGTCGAAGACTCCGACGCCCGCGTTGCTGAACACCTTCGTGTTCCCAAGCTTCACCCACGGTGCGAGGCCGAGTCCGTACTGGTATCCCGCCGCGTCTTCGTAGGCCGTTCCCGTCGAGCTGTTGTGACCGCCGATGATGGACGCGTTGATGTTGCCGTGCCCGCCGCGGCCGTCGGCCGACGCGTCGCCGCTGTAGTTGTGGTTGTAGACCAGCCGACTCGCGCCGCTCGCGACGCCGCCGACGCGGAACTCGACGTTCACGTCCGTCGTGCTGCCGCGATCCACGCCGTCGTCGACGACGTCGACCGCGAAGTCGAACGCATTCGTCGGGCCGGGGAAGCCCTTGTTCGCGAGCCAGGAGAGGTACGCGGCGCTGGCCGCCTGCGCGCCGGACGCGTCGACGTTGCCGGCCATGATCTGGCCTTGGCGCTCGTCGAAGAGGCTCATTTCGAGCGCTGGTTCGATCGCGAAGACGCGACTGTCGCGCGCGAGCTCGTGCACGTTCGCGCCGTCGAGGACCACGCGCACGTTCCACCAGGCGAGCACCAGCTCGGGCTCGGCGAGCGACTCGATCGCGCGCGCACGCAGGTTCCGCGCGAACGCCTCGCCATCCGAGTCGGCGACGACCTGCACGATCACCGAAAAGGCTTGATTCGCGGCAATTCCGCGCAGTTCCGGCCGCAGCTTGAACGCCGGCTCGTACGCGCTGACCGCCAGCACGAACGGACGCGCGAGCAGTCCGTGGACCAGCGCGACCGCTTCCGGACCGCCCTTCACGACGTACGCGTCGTTCGCGACGTACGACACGACGTGCGCGCCCGTCGCGGCGAGTTCCGCGAGCCACTCGTCACGCATCGGGCCCGCGAACTGGACGAGATGCAGGCGCGATTCGCCATCCGTCATCGGCGCGGTTTCCTGGACGAGGTCGCCCAGCGGTCCACCCGACACGATGCGACCGCCGAGCGCGCCGTCGACGACGTAGCCGTTCAGCTCGACGTGCGTGCGTTCGTCCACGATCGCGGCGCCGATCGCACGCAAGCCCTCGATCCCACCCGTGCGCCGCGCGTCGGCGAGAACGAAGCGAAACGATCCGTAATCCTCCACGGCGCGCACGGCGTCGAGCCCGAGCAAGCGCTCGAACGCCGCGTCGTCGACGAGTACGCGGTGGATCGGTCCCGGTGCGACGTATTCGCGCGGACCCGGATCGGCGGGCGACGAAGCCGGTGATTGCGCGGCGAACCCCGCGCCGGCGATCAATGACGAAACGGCGAACGATCCGATCGACGAGAGACGGGAACTGCACATCGAGGCCTCCACGAGCGAGCGAACTGCGACCGGAACGCGGCGCACGCGCGCCACCTCCCGTCACGACGCTCGGCCCCCCCGCCGGTCGCGGGTCGACTCACGGAAAACTCACGCCTCGACGCGCAAGTCGTGATGACGCAAGGCGCTCGGCGCGAAGCGAGATCCGCCGGTCACCGATTCGCTCCACGTCGCGGCCCGCATCGTCCGTCGGTCACCGATTCGGTCCACCTCGTGGCCCGCATCATCCGCCGATCACCGATTCGCCTTACGTCGCGGCCCGCCTCGTCCGCCGGTCACCGATTCGTTTCGCGCTGCGGCCCGCCTCGTCCGTCGCGCGCTCGGAGACAGCTCGGACATCACGGACTCGAGGCAGCAGCAGAGCGGCGCAACTGGATTCGGGAAGCCCGTGCAGGGACCGAGCCTACGGGCCTTCCGACACGGGTCGCGCCGCTTCGCGAGGTGGGAGCCCGAGGACTCCAATTCGTCACCGGCTAGCCGTCCCGGCGCTAGGGCCTCACTCCTCGAGCAGCACGGCGAGTCGCGCCATCGCTCTCGCGAGGAGGCTGCGCGTCGCGAGCACCGACCGACCCATCGCGGCCGAAACCTCCTCGTGCGACATGCCGCCGATCCGCGCGAGCAGGATCACGCGACGCTGATCCTCGGCGCTCGGCCCGCTCGCGCGAGCTGCACGTTTCGCGCGCAGACGACCGGCCGCGGCGACCGCCATCGTGCCGATGGCCGCGGCTTTCGTCGCGCGCTGAGCTGCTCCTTCCGAGATTCCTCGCACCGCGCGATTCAGGGGTTCTGGGCGTGAACCTGCGCGAGAAGCGGCTGCGTGAGTCGGGCCTTTTCGGTCTCCGAGAGCGTCCGCTCCGGTTCGCGACGCCTGGACCGTGATCTCTTCACGAGATCCGACCGAGCTCTCGCGTGGCGAAGGCCAGGGCGAGCCCGTGCGCGCTCGTCCGCATGCGGATAGACTCTCGCGCCCAATTGCGCGCGCACCGCGCCCGGCGAGAACACCGTGGACCCCAAGTACATCCGCAATTTCTGCATCATCGCGCACATCGACCACGGCAAGTCGACGCTCGCGGACCGCATGCTCGAAATGACCGGCGCCGTGGACAAGCGCGACATGCGCGCGCAACTGCTCGATTCGATGGATCTCGAGCGCGAGCGCGGCATCACGATCAAGGCTTCCGCGGTCACGATCTGGCACGTGAAGGACGGGCAGAAGTACGAACTGAACCTGATCGACACGCCGGGGCACGTCGACTTCAACTACGAGGTGCAGAAGTCGCTGCAGGCGTGCGAAGGCGCGCTGCTCCTCGTCGACGCGAGCCAAGGGGTCGAAGCGCAGACCGTCGCGAACGCGTACCTCGCGGTCGAGGCGAACTTGACGGTCCTCCCGGTCCTGAACAAGATCGACCTGGCCCACGCGCGACCCGAGGTCGTGATGGAGGAGATCGAGAATTCGATCGGCATCGACGCGACCAACGCGGCGCGCGTGTCGGCCAAGTCCGGGTTGGGCGTTCCCGAGTTGCTCGACCGCATCGTCGAAGCGATTCCCGCGCCCAGCGGCGACCCGAACGCGCCCCTGCGCTGCCTCATCTTCGACGCCGTCTACAACGAGTTCCGCGGAATCGTCGTCTACTTGCGCGTCGTCGACGGCACGATCCGCGAGCGCGAGATGATCGCGATGCTCGGCACGGACAAGGTCTACGAAGCGGTCGAGATCGGTCGGTTCACGCCGTCGATGAAGCGCACGGGCGATCTCGGCCCGGGCGAGGTCGGCTATCTGATATCGAACATCAAGCAGCTCGGCGACGTGCGCGTCGGTGACACGGTCACGCGTCACAAGGGCCCGAAGGTCGCGATGCTGCCGGGCTACAGCCCGCCGATCCACATGGTGTACGCCGACTTCTTCCCGACGAACTCGGGAGACTTCGAGGGCTTGCGCGAGGGATTGGAAACGCTGTCGCTCTCGGACTCGTCGTTCTCGTTCGAGGCCGTGACCAGCGAAGCGTTGGGCTTCGGATTCCGCTGCGGATTCCTGGGCCTCCTGCACATGGAGATCGTGCAAGAGCGCCTGGAGCGCGAGCACGACATCGACATGATCCAGACGGCTCCGACCGTCACGTACAAGATCGAGCTCGAAGGCGGCGAACTGGTTGAGATCCACTCTCCCGGCCAAATGCCGACGCCGGACAAGTTCGTGCGGATCCTCGAACCGTACGCCCGCGTCACCGTCATGACGCCGTCCGAGTACATCGGCAACGTCATGACGATCGCGAACGACCACCGCGGCACGTACGTGCGCCAGGACCACTTGTCGCCGACGCGCGTGCAGCTCGTCTACGACATCCCGCTGGCCGAACTGATCTACGACTTCTTCGACAAACTGAAGAGCTCGACGCGCGGCTACGGCACGCTCAACTACGAGATCACCGGCTACCACGAGAGCGACCTCGTGAAGCTGCGCATCCTGGTCAACACGAAGGAAGTCGACGCCCTGACGTCGATCATCCACAAGGACCAGGCCGAAAAGCGCGGTCGTTCCGCGATCAAGAAGATGCGCAAGGAGATCGCGCGCCACCAATTCGAGATCGCGCTCCAGGCCGCGATCGGCGCGCGCATCATCGCGCGCGAGACGATCTCCGCGCTGCGCAAGGACGTCACCGCCAAGTGCTACGGCGGCGACATCACGCGCAAGCGCAAGCTGCTCGAGAAGCAGAAAGCCGGCAAGCGCCGGATGCGCCAGATCGGCAACGTCGACATCCCGCAGAAGGCGTTCCTCGCCGTGCTGGGTGGGGACGACGACGAAGAGCCGTAGTGGGCACGGGCCGGGCTTCTAGCAGTCCGTGGTGAAAGCCACGTCGCGAGGCCGAGCACGCTCGAGCGATGCAGGCCGGCGACGGAAAGACGGCGGAGGTGGCCTCCACGGCTACTGAGCACGACTTGCCTAGCCTGGCGCCGCAGCGCTCGAGCGTGCTTGGCCGCAGTAGTGACTTTCACCACGGGCTTCTTGCCGTCGGGGCTCGCAAGTCCGAATCGACCGTAGCGCAGCGCGAGGGTCGGCATCACCACTCGCTGCCTAGTACCGCCGAACGCGGTCTGTGGACCAGTTGAAGGTGCCCGAAAGCACGGCCGGGGTACGAAGGTACTGACGTGGCCGGGCCGCTCGCTCCCGTAGCTTGGGCGTTGGGAGTGATTGCCATGGTGAACTCGATCGGGCCAAGTCAACGGCGCACGCGCCTGCTCTTGTTTCTCTGGGCGTTTCTCGTCGGCCTCGGAGCGGTCACCAGAATCGCACTGGCGTTCCACAGTGGCTTGGCATCGCATCCGGGCGCATGGGCGCGCGCGCTGGCGATCGGAGCGGGGATCGACGCCCTCGTCGCGATCGTGCTCCTCGCCCCGATCGCTTTCGTGCTGGCCCTTCGATCGGGCGAGCAGGAGAGCCCCCGACTGCGCTTCGTGCTCGTCACGATCTTCGGGGCCGTGGCCGTGTTCGGCGCGTTCGTCGAGTTCTTCTTCTTCGATGAGTTCGACGCGCGCTTCAACCACGTCGCGCTCGACTACTTGCTCTTCCCGGGCGAGGTCGTGGGCAACGTCTGGGAGAGCTACCCGGTCCCGCTCTACGTCGGACTCGCGCTCCTCGCTGGCGCCGGGATCGCCTGGAGCGTCCAGCGTTTCCTGCGCGGATCGACCGTCGCGCCCCGCGCTTGGCCGAAGCGCGCTCGGCACGCATCGGCTGCGATCTTCGCCGGCGCCGCCGCGCTGGCACTGCTCTACGTCCTCCCGCCGCGCGATTCCGGCGACCGCTCGAACGACGAGGTCGCATCGAACGGGCTCGTGCAACTGGTGCACGCGTTCCAGACGTCGGGCCTCGACTACGCCAGCTACTACCGCACGGTTCCCGCCGCCGAACTCGAAGAACTGGCGAAGACCGAGGTCGGGCTGCCCGGGCTCGACGCTCCGGCGCGCACGTTCCGCGCTGCCGAGCGTCGCGCCAAGCCCCTCGACGTCGTCATCGTGCTCGGCGAGAGCTTCGGGTCGGAATTCGTCGGCAGCCTGGGCGGTCCGAGAAACTGCACCCCGGGCCTCGATCGCTGGTCGCAGAGCGGGCTCTACCTCACGAATGTCGTCCCCACCGGCAATCGAACGGTTCGCGGCCTGGAAGGCGTCTTGTGCTCGTTCGTGCCACTTCCCGGCGATTCCATTTGGAAGCGCGAGAAGTCCGACGACGTGGCCACGATCGCGCGCGTCCTGAAATCCGGCGGCTATCGGACCGAGTTCGTCTATGGCGGCGACGGCGCGTTCGACGGCATGAAGTCCTTCGCGCTGCGCAACGGCTGGGACCAGTTCCACGAGGACTCGCTCGTCGGCGATTCGAGCTTCCCCGACGACGCGTTCCGCACGATCTGGGGCGTGGCGGACGAGACGATGTTCGACACGCTGCTCGAGCGCCAGCGCGCGGCGGCGCGCGACGGCGTCCCGTTCTTCGGCACGGCGCTGACGGTCAGCAACCACAAGCCCTACCTCACGCCCGACAGCCCCGTGACCGGCCTGCGCGGGGACAAGCTCCTGGCGTCGGCCTGGCAGGCCGCGGTCCTCCTGGTGTCGAGCGCGCTCGCTTGGCGCTACTTCGGCCGGCGCGGGCGCGGAGCGAAGACGGCGACCGTGCTGGCCGTCGTCTGGGGGACGTTCCTCGTGTTTTCCTGGACCAAGGCGCAACCGCGGGACACGCGCGACAACGCCGTGCGTTACGCCGACCGCGCGCTGGCGCAGTACCTCGACCGCGCCAAGGCCGAGGGTCTGCTCGAGCACACGGTCGTGCTCTTCGTCGGCGACCACGGCGCGCGCGTGTACGGCTCGGAGGAGATCCCCGCCGCGAGCTACCGCGTCCCGGCGTTGATCGTCGCGCCGGACGCGAAGTACACCGGCCGAACGATCCCGCGTCTCTGCTCGCAGGTCGATCTGGCTCCGACGCTCCTGTCGATCGCCGGCGTGGACTACGCCGCGCCGTTCTTCGGGAGCGACCTCCTCGGCGCGAACGACGATGGTCCGGGACGCGCGTGGCTGATCCACAACCGCAACATCGGGCTGCTCACGGACACGAGCCTGACTGTGCTCGGATTGCGCGGCACGACGACGTTCTATCGGCGCGAAGGCCGCGAATCCGACAAGTTCGAACGCCTGAAGGGCAGCCCGGCTCGGCTCGCGGACGCCGATCGCGCGGCTGCTGCGTTCCAGGCCGCCTCGTTGTTGTACGAGGGAGGACGCTATCGTCTGCCGCATGTCCCGTAGTCGAGCCGACACGCTCCACTGGTGGTTGACGCGCGTCGCGGCGCCGATCGTGGCGCTGGGCGTGCTGGCTTTCCTGATCGGACGCTCAGCCTTCGACCGCGACTCCCTCCGGCCGTTCTACGACGTCGAAGTCGGTGCTTTCCCGTTGCGTCGGGGCTGGTTCTTCGAGGGCGTGCTCCACGTCGGCGGCAAGTGGGTCGTGGTGGCCGGCACGGCTGCGCTGATCGTCATCGCAGCGGCCCGGTGGCGCGATCCGCGCTGGAGCGCGAACGCGCGCCGCTTCGCCTACCTCGCCGCGTCCCTCCTCGCGACCGTCGCGATCACCGGCGCCTGGAAGGAACTCGCGGACCAGGTGACACCGTGGGACACGATCGGATTCGGGGGCCGGAAGCCCTGGCCGGGAACGGACGGCCGATCGTCGATCTGGGACCTCCTGGGTTCGCCCGGCGCACATGCGTCGTCGGGTTTCGCGTGGATGTCGCTCTACTTCGTAGGCGCGTCGCTCCGCACGCGACACCGCTGGCTGTGGCTCGCGCCGGGGCTTCTGCTCGGGCTGCTCTTCGCGCTGGGGCAGCACGCGCGCGGAGCGCACCAACCGTCGCACGAGCCGTGGTCGATCGCCGTCGCGTGGGCCGTGGCGTGCACGCTCGCGGCCTTGTTCCGTCGCCTCGGCTGGCTCCCGTGGAACGAGTTCGACGATTCGACCGCCGTCGAGGAAGCCACGCACGAACGCGCGCTGCCCTGGTTGGTCGGGACGAGCATCGGATTCTGCGGGATGGCGTTCTTCGCGACCGACATGTTCACGGAACAACTCGATTCGCAGCTCGCGGGCCTCCACGCGAGCTTCGAGTACGTCGAGGTCACCATCACCGCGGCCGGTTTCGGGATCACGGCCTGGCTGCTGACGGACAAGATCCAGTCGCTGCGCGCGCGCGAAACGCGGCGCGTCGAGGAGGAGCGCGAGCGCCGCTTCCAGGTCCTCGGTCGCATGGCCGCGTCCGTCGCGCACGAGGTGCGCAACCCGCTGCAGACCGTGCGCCTCATCGTGGACGAGCAGCGCCACGGGGTCCCCGGTCTGCGCGACCACCCGCTGGAGGCAGAGTTCGAAGCGAGCCTCGAGCGCATCGATCGCGCTGTCGACCTCGTTTACCGCCTGGCACGCCCGGAGAGCGGTGAATCCGACCAGACCGACCTGGCTCAGGCGGCGCGCGAATCGGTCGTCGCCATGACGCGGATCCATCCCGGGCGCGTGAGCTTCGAATGGGAGCGCGAACCGCCGCGTGCGGTCGTTTCGTCGTCGCGATCGGCCCTGCGCATCGTGCTCGACAATCTGCTGCGCAACGCGGTCGAAGCGTCGCCGCCGGGCGGCACCGTGCGCCTGGATCTCGGCGAGCGCAATGGACATTGGGCCTTGCGCATCGAGAACCGCGGCAGCCTGCACGCGCGTGCGGACACACGCGACCTCGGGCTCGGACTCGGGGTGCCGATTTCGCGCCAGATCGCGGCGAACGCCGGCGGCTGCATCGATCTGGAGGAGGCCGACGGCCGCGTGACGTGCACCTTGCGCTGGCCGCGCGATGCGGAGCCGAGCTCATGACGCAAGGGCGCATCCTGCTCGTCGAGGACGAACCGATCGGGCGCGACCTGCTCGCGCGCGGCCTGACGCGCCACGGATTCGAGGTCGCGACGGCCGCGGACGGACTCCAGGCCGCGGAGCAGCTCGGCGAGCCCTTCGACTTCGTGGTCACGGACCTCGTGATGCCCAACGCGGACGGGCTGTCCGTGCTCGCGGAACTGAACCGCCGCCAGCACCCGGCTCAACGCATCGTGGTGACGAGCTTCGCGGACAAGGATCGCCTCGTCGCGGTGCTCAACCTGGGCGCGGACTACCTGCTCGAGAAACCGTTCAGCGTGGAGGCGCTGCGCTCGGTCCTCGAACGCCTGAAGGCCGCGCCGGGCGACGGAACGGCCCACTTGACGCAGTTCTTCCGCCGCCGCCTGCTCGGACTTCCGCTCACGCCGCGCGAGCGCGAGCTGGTCGAGATGGTGCTGCAGGGCGACTCGAACAAGCAGATCGCGCGGAAGCTCGGCATCTCCGAGCAGACCGTGAAGAACGCGCTGTCGCACGCCTACGAGAGCATGGGCGTGCAGAGCCGCGGCGAACTCTTCCACGCCGTGTTCCCGATCTGAACAGCGCGGTCGAGCTCGGCAACGCCCGCACGGCTCCGAGCCCTGACGGGCTGTCGCCGAGAGAGATCGCCGCGCGCGCGTCACGCGATTTCCCGTCGTGACAGCCTCGCGGCGATCGAGGGCGAGCGCGAACTCCCGCGAAGTTGGCCTGGCAGCGATCGACGGAGTTCGAGCGTGCTCGCTAGACTCGCCGCCCCAGTTGCCCCCTTGAGCGCCGCCGAAGTCCTGAAGCAGAACCGCCGACCTTGGCGCGAGAACATCGAGGCCCTGACGATGGCGATCGTCATGGCCGTGATGCTCAAGTACTTCCTCGTCGAGGCGTACAAGATCCCCACGGGCTCCATGCAGCCGACGCTGCTCGGGAACACCGACACGGAGATCTTCGACCGGATCCTGGTCGACAAGTTCAGTTACCACTTCCGCGATCCGGAGCGCTTCGAGGTCGCGGTGTTCAAGTACCCGCTCGACCGCTCGAAGAGCTTCATCAAGCGCATCATCGGCGTGGGGCCCGAGCATCTGTCGATCCGGAACGGCGACTTGTTCACGCGCGCCGATGATTCGCAACCGTGGACGATCTTGCGGCGCACCGAGAACGTCCAGGACGCCGTGTGGAAGCGACTCGATCCCGCGGATGCACGTTTCGCGGCCTGGAAACAGCTCGACGGCACGCGCGGTTGGTCGGTCGAAGGTCGCGGCAAGGTCTCCGCGCGCAACGATGGTGCCGTGCGTCTCCCGAGCGACAACGGCACGGTGCTCGACAACTACCGCGACGGTTATCCGGGCGAGATGGGCAGGAAGCTGCAGCGCGCGCTCGCGTTCCCCGGAGTCCACCCGGTCGCGGATTTGCGCCTCACGGGCGAGGTCACGGCGCTCGCGGGGACGAAACAGATCGTCGTCGAGTTGCGCGAAGGCCGTCAGCTCCTGCGTTTCGTGATCCCCGGTCCCGCCGCGGACGCGGCCGCGCGACCGATCGTGCGGGCCGCGGAAACGGCGACGACCGATACCGCGCCGGCCGAGGCGGCCGCCGCGGCTCCGTGGAAGCTCGAAGCGGGACGAAGCGTCTCCTTCGCTGCGCAGAACGTCGACGACCAGATCCGGCTCGAGATCGACGGCGACGTCGTCGTCGCGCTCGAGATCCCGCCCTCTTCGAATCAGGCCTCGAGCTTCACGCTGCGCGTCGAGGGCGAAGGCGCCGACTTCGACGATCTCGAGACGTGGCGCGACATCTACTACACCTCGGGCACGAAGGGACGCGAGTTCCGCATCCCGGCGGGTCACTACGTGATGCTCGGCGACAACACGCAGGACTCGAGCGACTCGCGCGAGTGGCTCTTCTCGAACTATCGCTGGGACGGCCCGGGGTCGGACGGCGAGTTCGTACGCGGGAACTTCTTCCCGCCCAGCCCGCGCGATCCGTTGAACGGGAACCCCATTCAGGTGCAGGGCGGGGTTCTGGGCCCGCGGGTCTTCTTCCGCGACGAATGGGGCGAGATGCACACCTTCATCGCGAAGCCCGGAACCTTGGGTGCGCAGGAAGAAGCCCCCTACGTCGCCCGCGAACTCGTGGTCGGGCGCGCGGTCCTGGTCTTCTGGCCGCTGTGGCCGTTCACCGGGGACCCCGGGATCTGGCGTCTGAAGTTCGTGCGCTGACCGAGCTTGTCCACAAGGCGCAAAGCGGATCGGGAACGCCGGGGTGACCAGCTTCTCGACCGTTCCCAAGAACGGGACGGCCACGAGGTGCCCGATACGGGAGTGATTCGTCGGTCGAGTGGGGGCCGTAAGCTGTTGGAGCCACTTGGTTTCCGTCTTGGCGCAAACCTCACGAGGGTGGGCCTGGGAGCGGGCGTCGAGACCCAGCAATTTCGAGGGAAGTCCCTTACCCCTTGACGCCGTGCCACGGCACCCGCCTCTCCACGCGTTCTCCACAAGGCGCGAAGTCGCAATCGGCGCGCGCAATCGAACTCGACGCATCCCCCGGGCCGGGGTCGAGTCGGGGCGCTGAATGCGACTTGCTAGAACGCGATCCGGCCGAGCTCGCTGACGGTCGGGCCACGCGGGTCTCCTCGCGATCGGACTGCCGGACCGGGCACGGTCCGCCCGCGCCGGATCGACGGAAACACCGCCGACGTGGCTCGGGGGCCGACGCCGCCGTGAGGGCCATCGATCGCGCGGCGACGCCTGTCCCGCTCCAGTCGACCCCGACTTCCGCGCTCGCAGGGGCGCAGAGACGCGCCGCGGCGCCTCGACTTTGGCTGCCGACTTGAGGCCGGCTCGACTAGAGTGCGAAGCATGGTCGTCTTCCGCGCACCGCGACGCGGCGAACTCCTCCTCCAGGCCGACGGCTTGGTGAAGTCCTACCGCGGGCGCCGCGTCGTCGACGGCGTCCACTACCAGGTAGCCGCGGGCGAGATCGTCGGCCTCCTCGGCCGCAACGGCGCGGGCAAGACGACGAGCTTTCGCATGACCGTCGGTCTCGTGCTGCCCGACGCGGGCACCGTGACGGTGAACGGGGCCGACTGCACGCGCCTCCCCATGTTCAAGCGCGCGCGGCTCGGCATGGGCTACTTGCCGCAGGAGCCGAGCATCTTTCGCCGCATGAGCGTGCGCGACAACTTGCTCGCCGTGCTCGAGACGATGCCGTTCAACCGGCGCGAACGCCGGCTCGAAGCCGAGCGGCTCATGGGCGACCTCGAACTCACGCACCTCGCGAAGAACACGGCCGACACGCTGTCGGGCGGCGAGCGACGCCGGCTCGAAATGTGCCGAGCGCTCGCGACACGTCCGACCATCCTCCTGCTCGACGAGCCGTTTGCGGGCGTCGACCCGATCAACGTGCAGGAGATCCAGGGACTCGTCCGGCAGATGAAGGACCGCGACCTCGGCATCCTCATCACCGACCACAACGTACGCGAGACGCTGAAGCTCACCGATCGTTCCGCGATCATCCACGAGGGGCGGATCCTGCGCGAAGGCACGTCGCACGAGCTCGTCAGCGATCCGCGTGTGCGCGAGGTTTATCTGGGTCACGGTTTCGACGTTGCGGTCGGCGACAGCACGCCGGTGAGCACGGCCGAAGAGCGCGAGCTGTTCGGGCCGGACTCGAAGTCGGGACGCTGAATCGCGCGAGCGTTCGCTACGACCCGGTGCCGTTACGACCCGGTGCAGTTACGACCCGGTGCCGTACGACCCGGTGCCGACCGCGCCGTGCGCCGCGGGCGAACGAGCGAGAGGCCGAAAACGGATCGAGGTTACGCGCTCTCTCGACGAGGCTGCACTTCCGCCGCGCGTGGGCGCTGTCCTAATCTGTCCCGCTAGGCGTGGCCGTAGAAGTCCACGTCACTCACCCCGTCGTCGTGGGTGAGCTTGAGCTGACGACGGATCGCGTCGATCGTCCCTCGCGCCAAGTCCGAGTCTCGCGGCACCGGAGCGACGCAACGGCGGCCGCTCACCATGCGCTCGTACAGCGCGTGCGACCCCTTGCCTCGGCCCTTCTTTTCCTCGGCCCCGTAGTGCGTCAATGCCCTGACGAGCTCGCGCGTGCCGATCGAGGGCGGCTTGAACTTGCGCTTCGGCTTGCGGTCGCCCTTCAGGCCGGACACTCAGCACCGCGCGGCGTAAGCGGTTAGCGCGAAACCGCTGCTCGCGGGAAGGAGCGTGCCTCCCGGCAGGAAGCTCACCTGAGCGGGTATCTTCTGCTTCGCCGGGAACACGCGGATCAACACGTTGTGCCGCCAGCGTTCGGTCGCCTTGATGTTCCACACGTCGGCCGGTGCCGGAGAATAGAGCTGCGCGGCGTCGCCGCAGGCTACCCGGTACTGGACGTACGTCTCGACGGCCTCCTGGAGCGCCGCCCTGGCCGAGACTACGTCGCGTCCCTGGCCCACCACGTCCAGCTCCAAACAGTGCGCCAGTACCATCCCCTTGCGGTCGGTAGCCGGGTAGAAGGCGAAGGTAAGCGGAAGCTCCAGGAACTTCGCTACCAGGTCTTTCTCGGGGGTGCTGATCTGCTTCGTGCGCATCGTAAGTGCCGGGGCGGGCAAGCCACGGTGTATCGACACCCGCGCGCCGCGAGCCCAACCGAACCTATCATGGGCTGCCGGTTCAAGAGGCCCAGCGGAGGCCCGCACGCACGTTGCAGCCGGAAACACTGTAAAAACATCCGGTTTGGAACGGTTTAGCGACATCGCTCCGCGAGGAGTGAGGCACGCACCGCATCCCGCGCGCTCTCGATCGGACCAGTCTGGAGCACGGCGAAGAAGCGCACCCGCCCCTCCTTGCCAACGTGAGCGAGACACTTTCTTCCATCCGGTTTAGTGTCGAGGGCTGAAGGTTGCCTGCCGTTGTCCATCAATCCCACAGACGCCGCGTGCTTGCCCCGAGAGGATCTCACGGACACCTCGAGGACTCCGAGGGGCAAGCTCATCCGGACGACGCGGAGCCCCACGCACACCGAACGACGCGCTGCGACGAACTCCCGCTCCCCTAGGCGATCCCGTAGCGCTTGAGCTTGCGGTACATCGTGCTCTTGCCGAGCTTGAGCATGCGCGCGGCCGCCATCTTGTCGCCGCCGTGTTGCGCGATCGCGCGCAGCAGCGCCAAGCGCTCGTAGAGTTCGAGGGACACCGGCTCGTCCGCGGGAACGTCCCAGGGCTGCGGCGCACTCGGAGGGCGCGGGACGGGCGTGATTTCGCGGGTCGGCAAGCCGGCGATCGCGTGCGTACCCGGCGTCGTGTCGCTGCGACGCGCGGGTCGCGGTCGGATCTCATCGCGGGAATCGCCTTCGTGGGAATCGCGAATCGTCCGCGGCAGGTCGTCGAGGACGATGCTCGGCGGGCGCGCGCGCGCCGAAGCGCGCTCCAAGCACGATGCGAGCTCGGCCAAGTTCCCCGGCCAGCGGTGCTCGCGCAATGCATCGATCGCCGTCGGAGCGATCTCGCGCACGCCGCGACCGCCGCCGAACTTCTCGACGAAGGCCAGGCTGAGCACCTCGAGGTCCTCCATCCGATCCGCGAGCCGCGGCACGTCGATCTCGTGTCGAGACAGCCGCTCCAACAGCTCGGCGCAGAAATGCCCCTCGACGACGGCGCCCTCGAGGACGCTGTTCGTCGACGCGATGACGCGCACCTCGAGCCGCTCGGAACGCTGAGAACCGCGCCGTTCGAGCTGTCCCGTCTCGAGGAAGCGTAGGAGGCGCTGTTGGAGTGCGGGGGGCAACTCACCCACTTCCTCGAGGAAGATCGTGCCGTCCTGCGCCAAGTGCATGTGCCCCGGACGCTCGAGCGAGCGCGGCGTGCGCGCCGAACCGAAGAGTTCGATTTCGAGTTCGACCTCGGCGTGCGCGCCGCAGCGGACCTCGACGAAGGAGCCGATCGACGTGCCCGACCAGTGGATGGTCCGTGCCACGCGCCCGCGGCCCGTGCCTCGTTCGCCGCGCAGGAGGATCGGCTCGTGATGCATCAGCGCGCGCGTGACGTCCTCGCGCAGCTTGGACGCCTGCGCGCTGCGGCCGATCAGCGCACACGCGCGATAGATCTCGCGTGCGGCCTCGACGAGCGGCGCAGCCTCGGCGCGCGACATGCCGGGCTCGAGGACTCGCAACACCTCGCCCGCGATCCTCCGCCGAGCCGCATCGTGCAGCTCGACCACGCGCAAGGGCGGCCCGCTGTCCCGAACTTGCGCGAGGAGCGGCAAGACCACCGCAGTCATCGGTCGCGCGGGGCGTCCGCGTCGAGCTGGGAGATCGAAGCGGTGGCCCTCGCGCATCTCGACGCGTGCGTCGCGCACCGAGGCTTCGAGCCCGCTCGCCGGTACGAGGCTTCCGAGGTGCGCACCCTCGATCCGGCTGCCGAGAAGTTCGCACGCGCCGCGGTCCGCATGTCGCACGAGCCCATCCGCGTCCACGACCATGACGCCGTCGGGGTGCCCGGTAGCCAGTTGGCGCAGCGCGGCGACCTGTTCCGCGGCCAGAGCGGAGTCGGTCTCGATGCTCGATGTCCGTCGTGTCGGTTCCGCGACGGGTGAAGGCGCTCCGCCCGCGATTTTCGCCGCGTTCAACGCCTGAATCGTGCCGTTCAACTCCTCGAGTCGCGATCGTTGCCGCGCCAGCGCGCGCAGCACGTGTTCCAACGCCGGCAGATCCTGTCGCGCGACGAACGCGTCGCAGCCGGCCTCGTACGCGCGAGTCATCTCGTCCGCGCCCGACGTGTCGTCGACGTAGACGACGACGGGGACCAGCGCGCGTTCTGGGATCGCCTTGAGGCGCCGACAGACTTCGCAACCGTCGACGCCCGTCGCGAGCCGGGCATCGACGAGCACGGCGTCGAACGCACCGTTGCGCGCCTCGATGAGGCCTCGTGCACCGTTCTCCACGACCACGAGCTCGTACCCAGCATCCGTCAGCCGGCTGCGCAGGATCAGGCGTCGGCCTGAATCCTCGTCGATCACGAGCAAGCGACTCATGACTGGATCACCTCGAGAGCAGACGCGCGGGGGGGGGCGCATCGAAACCGTTGCCGAGCGTCGGGAAGGACGACGACGGAGACCGAACACTCCGCGCCGCGAGCCTACTGCCGGAGGGAGAGCAGGAGAAGGCTCTCGCTGTCGCGTGATTTCGCTTCGAAATGCGACGTCGAAGGCGAGGACGCGCGCGACGGCGTCACGAGTCGCGGCTCGTGCGCGTGGCTGCTGGTGGGCGATGAGGGATTCGAACCCCCGGCTTCCTCCATGTAAAGGAGGCACTCTACCGCTGAGTCAATCGCCCCGAGCAGCAACCACGACCCCCCGCTATCCTGCCGCGCCCGAGTCGCAACGGCGAGACCCGTCTTCTGCCGAACGCCGCACTGTCGCGATTCCACCCCCCCAAACGATTCCCACTCCCACGATTCCTCTCGAGACACCACCTCATGCGCATTGCCGTCGTCGGTACGGGCTACGTCGGCCTGGTTGCCGGAACTTGCTTCGCCGAGAGCGGGAACACCGTCGTCTGCATCGACATCGATCAAGCCAAGGTCGACGGGCTGAAGCGCGGGGTCGTGCCCATCTACGAGCCGGGCCTCGAGGAGCTCCTGGAGCGCAACGTCCGCGACGGCCGGCTGAGCTTCACCACGAACTACGCCGAGGGCATCACACGCGCCGAGGTCATTTTCATCGCCGTAGGCACGCCGCCCGGTGAGGACGGCAGCGCAGACCTGAAGTACGTCTTGAGCGCGGCCCGGGAGATCGGACGGCACCTCACGGGCTATGCCGTCGTGGTGGACAAGTCGACGGTTCCCGTCGGGACGGCGAAGAAGGTCTCGGCGGCGATCCGCGAGACGGCGAAGCATTCTTTCGACGTCGTCAGCAACCCGGAGTTCCTCAAGGAAGGCGCGGCGATCGACGACTTCCTGAAACCCGACCGGGTCGTCATCGGGTCGGACTCGAAGCGCGCCGCCGAGGTCATGGAAGAGCTCTACGCACCGTTCGTGCGCACGGGCAATCCCATCCTGCACATGGACATTGCCTCGGCCGAGCTGACGAAGTACGCGGCCAACGCGATGCTCGCCACGCGGATCTCGTTCATGAACGAGATCGCGAACATCTGCATGAAGGTCGGCGCCAGCATCGACCACGTGCGCAAGGGCATCGGGTCGGACGCGCGCATCGGCTCGCGATTCCTCTTCGCGGGCGTCGGCTACGGCGGATCGTGCTTTCCGAAGGACGTGCAAGCCGTCGTGCGCACGGCGGCCGAGCTCGGATACGACTTCAAGATCCTGCAGGCCGTCGAGGCGGTCAACGAGAGGCAGAAGCACTTGCTCGTCGAGATGGTGCAGAAGCACTTCGGCAAGGACCTGAAGGGTCGGCGGTTCGCCGTGTGGGGCCTCGCGTTCAAGCCGAACACCGATGACATGCGCGAGGCGCCGGCCGTCGTCGTGATCGAGGGGTTGCTCGCGGCCGGTGCGCAGGTCACGGCGTACGACCCCGAAGCGATGGACGAGTGCAAGAAGCGCCATCTCGGTGACAAGATCGACTACGCGGAGGTGCCGATGGCGGCGCTCGACGGTGCGGATGCGTTGGTCCTCGTGACGGAATGGAACGAGTTCCGTCGGCCGGATTTCGAGGCGGTCAAGGCGGGGCTGAAGACTCCGGTCGTGTTCGACGGGAGGAACATCTACTCGCGGGCCACGCTCGAACGGCTCGGGTTCACGTACCACGGGATCGGTTGCTGATCGGGGAGCGCGGGTGCGGAGATGGGCTCCGCACCCGCGCGGAACCGGAGAACCACTGGACGTCGCTGCAGCACGACACGATGCGCTTCGGCAGTCTTTATTGCTCGCGCGGACGCGCTTCGGCTATGGCCCGCGCCAACTCTTCGATCGCGCGCATGTTCGACAGTGCGGCCCGCACGCGTTCACCGAGTCGCGACTCCTCCTGCGCCGCTTCCGCGAGCTTCTCGTTGGCGCGCGCCAGCACGCCGGCCGCTCCCTCGAGGTCGGCGCGCGCGATCAGCTCCTGCGCCCACTGATCGTGCGCCCGGATTCGATCGAGCGGATCGTCGGCCGAGTCCGCGACGCGCGTCCACGTCCGGATCGCGTCTGCGGAACGGCCCATGTCGGCGAGGGCGCGCGCGGTCCACAGCGACGCGTCGTCGCGCTGTCCGGGTCCGGCCGCCGCATCCGCGATGACGGCTTCGTAGGCGGAGAGTGCCTGCGGCAGCCGCTTCGCGCGTCGTTCCAAGTGGCCGAGTTCGAGCGCGCCGCGCACGCGCCACGGCGTGTCGGCTCCGCGCTCGCGCGCCACGCCGTATTCGGCCCGCGCGGACTCGATGTCGCCCGACTGGCGCAGGAGATCCGCACGGCGGAACGCGGCTTCGGCGCACGATCCGGCGTCGCCACCGAAGTGCTCACGAACGGCCCGGTACGCGTCCGCGGCGCGGATGCGGGCGACCTTGCGAGCCGGCTCCTCGACGCTGCGCAGTCCGCGACGCAACTCGTCGGCGAAATCGAGTTGAGCGCGCGCCGTCTCGAGCTTGGGCACGGACGACACGGCGTCCTTCGGAACGGGTTTCACGGCGTCGACCACGAGCACAGGCGGCGCGAGCGCGCTGACGTGCGGAAAAGATCCCGACGCGAGGGACAGGACACAGACGATCTCGAACCACATGGGACTATCCTCCGGGGCGGACTGGCGCCCCGTCCTCGGACCACGAGCCCGACCGCGTCCGAGCGCACGGCGCGCCACCGACGGATCGGGGTTCGAACACGACGCCGTCGATCGACGGCCAGTCGAGATCGGGATCGAGCGCGAAGCGCTGGATCAGCGCGCGCGTCAGGCGTCGGCGCGCGCGAAACACGCGGTGTTTCGAGGCCCGAACGCACGATCCCTCGCACACGGCACCCGCCTGCGCCTGCATGGCGCGGCCCATCGGCCCACGCGACAGGAGCCCGCGGTCGACCGCGTCCAGAGACGTGATCGCCGCGTCGAGGTGTTGGATCGCCGCGCGGCGCTCGACGGAAACTCCGGACAGCACGATCCAGGCGTCGTCCGTCGTCTCGCCGGGCACTTCCTCACGACCCTCGATCCCGAGCAGGAACTCGTCGTCGATCTCCGCGCGCGGCAAGCGGCGTTCACGACGCCGCCGATCGCGCAAGACGTTCAGCGCGATCCGCAGGATCCACGTGCGCAACCGCGTTGGATCAGCGAGATGTAGGCGGAATCGCGCCGCGCGGAGCAGCGTTTCCTGCGCCGTGTCCTCGATCTCCGCGTCGTCCCGCAAGAAGCGCCGCAAGTAGCCGACGACCAGGGGTCGCAGGTCGCAGAGTCCGTTCCAGCTCGTCGTGATCGTCTCGATTTCGTGCACGTCCTTCTCCTCGCGTGGTCAGCGAGGAGGAGACGTGCGAGCCGGCTTCCACGCCGATTCCACGACGTTCGCGGCGCGCTCCGCGAGGGGTGCCTCGGAGGACGGATCGGTGGTTCGGCGTCAACGGCCGCGCGCGCCGTTCGCCCAGGGCCGCGTATCTCGTTCGCGCAGCAACGTCGACGCCGACGATTCGCCGTTTCGGCGGACGACGGGAATTGCGCACGCGAGGCCGATCCCTCGGCCAGCAGGCGCGGAGCGATCAGTCGCGGACGAACTCGCGCACGACCATCGACCGTGCGAGCTCGTCCGCGCGCGCCTGCCCGCCCCACTGCGCCACGAGGTCGAGCGCGAACGCCATCGCCGTTCCCGCGCCTGGGCTGGTCGTCACGCCCCCATCGCGGACGACGGCGCGATCCTCGACCACGCGGACGCCCGTGAGCGCGGCGCGAACCGACGGAAATGCCGTGGCCTTGCGGCCGGCCAGGATCCCCGCGGCGTGGAGCACGATCGGTGCCGCGCAGATCGCGGCGACCGGTCGCTCGCTCGCCGCGAAGCTCCGCACCGCGTCGAGCACACGCGGATCCGCCGCGAGATTGCGCGTGCCCGGTTGACCGCCGGGCAGGACGAGCGTGTCGAACGCGCGCGCATCGATCGACGCCCAATCGATATCCGCCATCACCGTGATGCCGTGAGCGCCGCGCACGGGCCCGGGCACGAGCGAGGCCGTGGTCACGGTGAACTCCGCGCGCCGCAGGACGTCGACGATCGTCGCGAACTCGATCTCCTCGAAGCCTTCGGCGAGGGGCACGAGCACGCGGAGAGAGGTCATGCGTGAATGGTCCGCGGATCCGCGCTCGGCCGCAAGATTGCTGTCCGGCGTGGCGAGCGCGGAGCCGCGAGTCGGGCCACGGTCGTTGGCCCGCCACGCTTTCCTCTCCGTCCTCGGGCGCTGGTGCTCTCCGAACCGCTCGCCTACCCTCGCAACATGCTCACGAACCTCGCGATCGCTCTCGGACTGGCTCAAGCGCCGAGTCCTGCGCCGACCATCGATGTCGCGGCCATTCTCGAGCCGATCCGCGTCGAACACGACATGCCGGGCCTGGTGGCCGCGATCATCGACGTCGAAGGCGTCGTCGCGATCGGAGCGTGCGGTGTGCGCGAACGCGGCAACGCGGCGAAGCTCTTGATCACCGATCGCATGCACCTCGGTTCGTGCACGAAGTCGATGACGGCCACGCTCGCGGCGGTGCTCGTCGAGGCGAAGAAGCTGGCATTCGAGACGACGGTCGGCGAGTCGTTCGCGGACTGGAGCACGGATATCCACGCGGATTGGAAACCGGTCACGCTCGAACAACTTCTCACGCACCGCGCCGGCGCATCGGGTGACATCGAGCCGAAGCTGTGGGCTCGACTCTTCGAATCGAGCGATGCGCCGCGTGCCCAGCGCGAGCAACTCGCGCGCAGTGTCTTCGGGATGGCGCCCCAGTTCCCTCCCGGGACGAAGTTCGAGTACTCGAACGCCGGCATCGCGATCGCGGGCCTCATGCTGGAGCGCGCTGCTGATCAGGATTTCGAAGCGCTGATGAGCGCGCAGCTCTTCGCGCCGCTCGGCATGCAGCGCGCCGGCTTCGGTCCGCCGGGAACGAAGGCGGGAATCGACGAGCCCCGCGGACATCGCTCGGACGGGAAGCCCGTCGGAATCGGACGCGGCGCCGACAATCCGCCCGCGATCGCGCCGGCGGGTCGCGTGCACGCTCCGCTCGAGGAATGGGGCAGCTACGCGGCGCTCCATCTGCGCGGCGAGAAAGACGGCGGACTCGGGATTACGCCCGCGACGTTCATACGCATGCACACGCCGCCGAACGACGGGCTCGATGCCTACGCGATGGGTTGGATGTCGCTGGAGCGAACATGGGGCGGGCGCGTCCTCACGCATTCGGGCTCGAACACGCTGTGGTTCTGCGTCGCGTGGCTCGCGCCCGAGAAGGGCTTCGGCGTGCTCGTGGCGACGAACCAGGGTGGTGAAGCGGCGACGAAGGCGGCGGATGCCGCCGCGGGAGCGCTGATCGGCGCGTGGACGAAACGCGGGGAAACACCACGATGACCGAGCGCGAGAAGGTGCTCGTCTCGGCTTGTCTCCTCGGGCGCGAGTGCCGCTACGACGCATGCGCGAACACGGACCGTCCGTTGATGGACGAACTCGTGTCGGCCGGACTCGAGCCCGTCGCGTTCTGCCCCGAGGAGCACGGAGGCCTCGGAACTCCCAGACCGCCCGCGTGGATCGAGCGCGAATCCGCGGCCGCTGTGCTCGATGGTCGGGACCGCGTCGTCACGGATCGCGGCGTCGACGTGACCGCGGAGTTCGTGCGCGGAGCCGAGGGCGCGCGCGATCTGTGCCGAGCTCACGGCATGACACGCGCATTCTTGAAAGCACGCTCGCCGTCCTGCGGTTCGTGCCAGACGCACGTCGCGCACGAACTCGTCGAGGGCCGCGGCGTCACGGCGGAACTCCTCCACCGTCACGGCGTCGCCGTGACTTCTGTCGAAGGCCGACGCGACTGACGGCGGCGCAAGCGCGCCTCGATTCGGACTCGATCCTGCGGCCCGCGGCGAGGCCATGGGTAGCGCCGAGTGAAGGCTAGCGACCGGGATTCGTGGCCCACACCTCGAGCCCCGGACTGAACGCGCGGTCGTCCAGTTCGAGCAAACCGACGATCGCACGCGCGATGTCCTCGCTCGTGAGCTTGCTCGGATTCGGGTCCTTCCGCTTCGCGCGACCGGCGTGAACGCCGAAGTCGTTCTGCACTTCGCTCGGGTCGACCTGCATCACGCGGACGTTCGACGTGCGCAGTTCGGCGCGCCAGCACTCGGTCAACGCCGTCAGCGCGAACTTGGACGCACAGTAGGCGGATCCGCCGGCGAATCCGCGTCGCGCGGCGGTCGAGCCGACGTTGACGATCGTCCCGCGCTTCGCGGTCACGAATCGGCGCGCAC
>Ga0209591_10001404_pt1 | contig 29924 bp, 28 predicted proteins | sample MAT01_FD_187207 | JGI IMG/M metagenome (GOLD analysis project Ga0209591, IMG submission 187207) | Freshwater microbial communities from Lake Fryxell liftoff mats and glacier meltwater in Antarctica - MAT-01 (SPAdes) (version 2) | ecosystem: Environmental > Aquatic > Freshwater > Ice > Liftoff... | reverse complement strand
CGCGACACGGGCTCCGTGACCGTATCCGTGACGGTATCCGTGACGGTATCCGTGACGGTATCCGTGACGGTATCCGTGACGGTATCCGTGACGGTATCCGTGACGGTATCCGGACCGGACTTCAAGCCGATGGTCTCCAGCACGGCGTCGAGCCGGCCGGTGGCGCCGGCCCACGACAAGGTCGCCGTCGACAGCACGAGCCCGAGCACCGCGCCGCCCACCCGCCGCCGCCGGGTCCGCTGCCCGTCGCCGACTGACGCCATCACGCGCTGGCGCGTCGCTTCGACCGGCGCCTCGCCCTCGCCGGCCTGCTCGCGCAGAGCCACGGTCGCCGCGGCCAGCAGCTCGTCGAGCCGAGCTCCGGTCACGGCGCCACCTCGCTGGCCAGCAGCTCGCGCAGCCTGCGCCGGGCATGGAAGACCCGCGACCGCACCGTGCCTTCCGGCACCTCGAGGATCGCGGCGACCTCGACCGAGGTGCGCTGCTCGACCTCGCACAGCACGAAGGCGACCCGGTGATCGTGGGCCAGCTCGTCGAGGGCCGCCGACAGCCGATCGGCCAAGCGCTTGCGACCGGCCAGCTCGTCGGGCCCGGGCGCGTGGGCGTCGCGGCGATCGAGCGACGTCTCGGCGAGGCGGGTCATCGCGCGCCGACGCCGCGCCACCGAGCGCGCGTGACGCCGGGCCCGGTTGGCGGCGACGCCGACCAGGAAGCTCCGCAGGCTCGAGGTGCCGCGAAAGTTGGCGATCACCGTGGGTAGCGCGAGGAAGGTGTCGTGGACGACGTCCTCGGCGGCGGCGTCGTCACCGAGGTAGCGCCGCGCAAAGCCGCGCACCGGCGCGTGATGCGCCGTATACGCCTCCGCGATCGCCATGCGCTCGCCGCGCCGCAAGCGCACTACCAGCTCCTCGTCGTCGTGGGCGACGACGTTCACGACCGGGATCGACAGGATCAGCTCCGCGACATGCACAGGTGGGTTCCAAGGCTACGTCCCCGGTCGGCCCGCGTCCGTTCACGCCGATCACCGAGAATATTCGCGACAGCGCGCGCTGTCACGATAGCCGGCCCGGGCCGACAGCCCGTTGGCGATGAGCAGCACCGCGCCCGTGACCAGGAACAAGGACGCCCCGCTGAGGGCCTCACCGGCCGGCAGCGAGCCGTCGTCCTTGATCGCGAGCAGGGCCCACAGCCCGAACCCGAAGGAGCCGGCCCCCTCGACCGCCATGACGGTGTCGGCGATCGGCAGCGCCCGCGATCGGGTGCAATCGGGCGCCGACTCGCCGGCACGGCGCGGACCCGACGGCGGCGCGGTGCCAAAGGTGTAGTAGCAACCCGACGAGGCGAGGCTGACGAGGACGAGGCGCGCGGCGAGGATGCGGGTCATGGCGAGCCGTAGAGCAACCGTCACGCCACCGACGCGAGGGGCGTCGCGCCGGCGTCCGGACCGCGCTGTCGCGACCGTCGGGTCGCGCCGCGCCCCGATCCGGACCGCGCTGTCAGGCGCTGCGACCCGCCGTTCACACCAGCGTCGGATCGCGCCGCACCTGAGCGCAGCGGCGGCGGCGGTGTCGGACTTCGCGACATCACCCGACCAGCAAGATCGTGATCTCGTCGAGGACGCGGCCGTCGACCAGGCCGGCCGCCACGTCGGCCAAGGTCGCCACGATCGCCACGCCCTCGGGCGCTGGTCCGACGGTGTAGACCATCGCTGCCGCCAGGAGCGCCGGATCGAGCACCACGTCGCGATCGAGCGCGGTGATGAGCGTGCCGCCGCGCACCCACTCGCGGCGGATCGCCACCGGGCCGCGGGCCACGACGATGTCGCACGCGCAGGCCTCGGTGAGCGAGGCCACCCGACCGGCCACCGCCTCGGCGACCCGGGCCGCCTCGACCGGGTTGCCGTCGAAGACTCGCAGCTCGCGCGGCATCGCGTAGGCGCGCTGGGTCGCGACGAAGGCCGGCGCGTCATCGCGCAGCCCGACCAGGCCCATCGTGCGCGGCGTGCCGACGGCGAGGAACTTGGCAGCGACCGCCGCGATCCCGGCTGGCTCGGCGATCCCCTCGAGCCGGGGCCCGCCGGCCCGGCCCAGCGCCTCGGCGCCCAGGCGGGCCTCGACCGCGTCGAGCCACTGGCGCGCGACGTCGCCGTCGATGATCGGCGGAAACCCGAGGTCGGTCATGGGCGCCGACGGTAGCCCATCGGGTCGGCGTGCGCTTTGGCTCGCTGTGGCGATGTTGCAGACGGGCTGCGAGTAGTGGCGCGCAGTTGGCGCGGCGTATGGGTTGCAATTACGCGCGGCCATGAAGGTTGCCGTGATCATGAACGCGGGCGCTGGCTCGATCGGCGAGGACAACCAGCGCGAGCGCGCCGAGGCCATCCGCGCCGCCTTCGCCGCGGCCGGCGTCGAGGTCGAGCTCCACGCCTGTCCCGGCGCCCAGCTCACCGACACCGCGCGCACCGCCGCCAACAGCGGCGTGGATGCCGTGGTCGCGGCCGGCGGCGACGGCACGGTCAGCGCGGTCGCGACGGCGCTGGCCGGCGGCGACGTGCCGATGGCGGTGCTGCCGCTGGGCACGCTCAATCACTTCGCGCGCGACCTCGGCATGCCCGACGATCTGACCGAGGCGGCGCGTGCGATCGCGACCCAGACCCGCGAGCGTGTCGATGTCGGCGAGGTCAACGGCCGCGTCTTCGTCAACAACGCGTCGATCGGCCTGTACCCCGAGCTGGTGCTGTCGCGCGACGCCGAGCAGAAGGCGACCGGCCACAGCAAGTACCGCGCGATGATGACCGCCGGCTGGCGGCTCCTGCGCCGCTTCCCGCTGCTGCTGGTCCACCTCGAGGCCGGCGACGTCGCGCTGCGGCTGCGCACGCCCTTCGTGTTCGTCGGCAACAACCCCTACCAGCTCAGCCCGCGCGCGCTGGGGCAGCGCCCGCTCCTCGATCGCGGGACGTTGAGCGTGTACGTTCCGCGCTGCGAGGGCCGCGCCAAGCTGTTCTGGCTGCTGACCCGCGCGATCCTCCAGCGCTTGGAGGCCGTCGACGACTTCGAGGCCCGCGACGTGACCGCAGTCGAGGTCGTGCTGCACCACCGCCACCACGTCAAGGTCGCGATCGACGGCGAGGTGGTCACGATGGCGTCGCCCTTGCGCTTCCGCATCCGGCCCGGCGCCTTGGTGGTGCTGCGCGGGCCGGCCGCCGAGGCGATCGTCGCGCCCGCGGCCGAGGTGGCGGCGTGAAGGTCCTGGCCCACGTGTCGGATCCGCATTTCGGAACCGAGGACCGCGCGGTCCACGACGCGCTGCTCGCCGATCTCGACGGCCACACCGGCTCGACGCCGGCGCTGATCCTGGTGAGCGGCGATCTCACCCAGCGCGCGCGCACCGAGCAGTTCCGCGCCGCCCGCCAGTTCCTCGACCAGCTCACCGCGCCGTATCTGGTTGTCCCCGGCAACCACGACGTGCCGCTCTACGATCTGGTGAGCCGCTTCCACCATCCGCTGCGCAAGTACAAGCAGCACATCACCGACGACCTGATGCCGACCTTCCTCGACGACGACGTGGCGGTGGTCGGGCTCACGACCCCGCACGGCTGGACCGTGAAGAGCGGCAAGATCACCGCCGAGCAGGTCCGCGCCGCCGCGGCCTGGTTCGAGGGTGCCGGCGATCGGATCCGCATCGTGGTCGCGCATCATCCGTTCTCGCTGCCCGACGGGCGCAGCCCCAGCGATCTGGTCGAGGGCGCCGCGATGGCGCGACCGATCCTCGAGGCTGCCGGGGTCACCCTCATCTGCACCGGCCACCTGCACCTGGCGTTCTCGACCGACACGGTCGGGTTCCGCAGCGAGGATCGCGAGATCGTCAACATCCACGCCGGCACCTGCATGTCGACCCGGGTGCGGGGCGAGCCCCAAGGCTACAACCGGCTCAAGCTCGACGGCGACAGCCTCACCTTGCAGACCCGGATCTGGAACCAGCAGCGCTTCGTCGACGGGCCCATGAAGCTCTACCGCCGCAGCCACGGCAGGTGGCGCAAGGACGCCGAGCAGGCCGCTTAGAATTCGGCCTGGCGAGGCGCGCGCGGGAACGGGATCACGTCGCGGATGTTGTCGATGCCGGTGGCGTACTGGATCGCGCGCTCGAAGCCGAGCCCGAAGCCGGCGTGAGGCACGGTGCCGTAGCGACGGAGGTCGCGGTACCAACCGTAGCCTTCCTTGTCGAGCTTCATCTCGTCGAGGCGGGCGTCGAGCACCGACAGCCGCTCCTCGCGCTGGCTGCCGCCGATGATCTCGCCGATGCCGGGCGCGAGCACGTCCATCGCGGCGACGGTGCGGCCGTCGTCGTTGAGGCGCATGTAGAACGCCTTGATGTCCTTGGGATAGTTGATGACCGCGACCGGGCCCTTGAAGACCTCGTCGGTGAGGTAGCGCTCGTGCTCGGCCTGCATGTCCATGCCCCACGCGACCTTGAACTCGAACTTCTTGCCCGACTGCTCGAGGAGCCGGATGGCCTCGGTGTACTCGATGCGCTCGAACTTCGACTCGACGAGCTGCGTGAGCCGCTGCTGGCAGGTCGGGTCGACGTGCTTCTCGAAGAAGGCCAGATCGTCTTTGCGCTCGTCGAGCAGCACGCCGAAGATCGACTTGAGGAACTCCTCGGCGAGCGCGGCGTCGGCGGCCAGATCGGCGAACGCGATCTCGGGCTCGATCATCCAGAACTCGGCGAGGTGGCGCCGGGTGTTGGAGTTCTCGGCGCGGAAGGTCGGGCCGAACGTGTAGACGTTGCTCATCGCGAGGCAGTAGGTCTCGACGTTGAGCTGGCCCGAAACCGTCAGGTGGGCCTGCTTGCCGAAGAAGTCCTGGTTCCAGTCGACCGCGCCGCTGGCGGTGCGCGGCGGGTTGGCGGCGTCGAGGGTCGAGACCCGGAACATCTGGCCGGCGCCCTCGGCGTCCGAGGCCGTGATGATCGGCGTGTGGATCCAGAAGAAGCCGCGCTCGTGGAAGAAGCGGTGCACCGCCATCGCCAGCGTGTGGCGGACCCGGGTGACCGCGCCGATGACGTTGGTGCGGGGCCGCAGGTGCGCGACCTCGCGCAGGTACTCCATGGTGTGCCGCTTGGGCTGCATCGGGTACTGCTCGGGATCGTCGACCCAGCCCACCACCTCGACCGACTCGGCGCGCAGCTCGACGGTCTGGCCCTTGCCCTGCGACGCCACCAGCTCGCCGGTGACGCGGACCGCGCAGCCGGTGGTGAGCTTGGCGACGGTCTCGGCGTAGTCGGGCAGCTCGGCGGGCGCGACCACCTGCAGGGCGTCGAAGGCCGAGCCGTCGTGGACCGCGATGAACGACAGGCCGGCCTTGGAGTCGCGGCGAGTCCGGACCCAGCCCTCGATGATGACACGGGTGCCGACCTCGACTCGACCGGACAGGAGCGACGAGATCCGGTGCTTCATGGCGGGCGTTGCTACCACGGCGCCGAGCCGCATGGGTATAGTCACCCTCGTGGTACGTCCTGCGGGTCAGCGGACCTTGGCCGGGTTCACGCTCGGTGAGTTGCTGTCGCGCCAAGCGTACGGCGAGCTGTATCGCGCCAGCGGCGACGGGCGCCGCGATGCCCGCTTGCTGATCGTGCTGCCCGCGTTGGCCGCCGATCCCCGGTTCAACGACGCGCTGGGCCGGGGCACCGCGCCGCTGCTCGGGGCCTTCCATCACCGCGCCGTGGTCGGCACCGTCGTGGTGGCGCGCGACGGCAAGGACCTGGTCATCGTCACCGAGGCGGTCGAGCAGGCCCGCTCGCTCGACGAGATCTTGGCCCGCGGCAAGGGTCGCGGCTTGCCGCCTCGCATCGCGGCGACCATCGCGCGCTCGGTCATCGACGCGCTCGCCACCGCCCACGCGCTCGGCATCACCCACGGCGCGCTGCACCCGCGCAGCGTGCTCGTCGACGGCGAGGGCGTGGTGCGGGTCACCGACTTCGCGGTCGGCTACGCGGCGATGGCGGCGGCGGCCGGGGGCTCGGAGGCGGTCGAGCTGCGCGGCCTCGGTGGCTACCTCGCGCCCGAGCTGGTGCTGGGCGACGAGCCGAGCCCGGCCGCCGACGTCTACGCGATCGGCGCGCTGCTGTTCGCGCTGTTGTCGGGCACCACGCCGCCCGGCACGGTCAACGCGACGCCGGCCCTCGAGCGGCTGGTCCAGCGCGCCCTCGACACCGACTTGCACCGGCGCTTCACCAACGCGATCGAGGTGCAGGAGAACTTCGCCGAGGCGCTCGAGGACGATCGCTGGGAGACCGTGGCGCCGGCCGAGGTCGCGGCGGCGCTGGCCGAGCTCGCGCGACCGGGCACCGCCCCGCCGGGCAGCGACGGCAACCTCGACGACGCGACCGAAGATCTGCTGGCCAGCCTGGCCGGCGCGGTCGAGCCCAGCCGGGGCGGCGTCCTACCGGCACCCGAGCCGATCGCGGCCCGTAGCAAGCGCGCCAGCGGCGGCCTCGACTCGCTCCTCGACGATCTCGAGGAGCCCGAGCCCGACGACGACAACGCGCTCACGACCGTCGAGGACGATCATCGCCAGGCCGGGCGCGATCCGATCTCGGAGATCATCGCCCTGGCGCCCGCGCCGGTGTCGACCGTCGAGGAACCCCGGCTGCGCCGCGCGCCGGCCCTGGCCGCGCCCGACCCGACCGGACAGACCATCGTCCCCGCACCGACGGTGCCGCCGCCGCCGGTGCCCGACGCGGTGCCCGACGCGGTGCCGGTGCCGCTGCCCGACGCGGTGCCGGTGCCGGTGCCGGTGTCGGTGCCGGTGCCCGCCGCCACAGTCGAGGCCGCGCCGGTGCGCCGCAAGCTCGCGACGCCGCTGGTCGACGAACCGGGCCCGGTCGAGCCGCCCAGCCTCGGGCGCAGCAAGACCTGGCTGTGGGCCACCATCGTCGTCGCGGTCGCCGCCGCCCTCGCGGTCGGCATCAAGCTCCAAGGCAACACGCTGTCGAGCAAGCAGAAGGCCGCTGCCGCCGAGCGCCAGCGCCGCGCCGACGAGGCCGAGCAGCTGACCAAGCAACTCGAAGGGCTCAAGGACCGCCCGGGCACGATCCGCCTCACCGCCGACAGCGACTACGGCACGGTCTGGCTGCTGCTGGGGCGCGCGCCCTTCGACTCGATCGCCATCACGACCGCAAATGTGTGGCAGGTCCGCGTCGAGCTCGAGGGCTACCAGCCGGTCGACGTCGACGTGATCGGCAGCCAGTGGACCGGCGACAAGGCCGTCGCGCAGGCGACGATCAGCGTGCCGCTCACGCCCAGCGCCAGCGCCAGCGCCAAGCCGTTGCCGAAACTGCCGCCCGATCCGGTGGGCAAGCTGGGGCTCCTCGACGGTCGGGGCCGGCTCAAGGTCGAGACCACGCCGCCGGGCGCCGCGGTCTGGCTCTTCGTCGGACAGACCAACCACATGGAGCTGTCGGGCCTCACCGCCGGTCGCGACTACGAGTTCAAGGTGGTCACCGACGGGTTCATGCCGGCGTACCTGCGGGTCGCGGCCGAGGACTGGCGCGCAGGCGGCGATCCCAACCTGCCGCTGTCGGCGGCGCCGCTCAAGCCGTCGATCGACCAGCGGGTCGAGCTGGTGCCGGATCCCAAAAAGCCAGGCAAGCCGCGGTGACCAGCGCGGCGCCGCGCCTGCTGCGCGTCCGCTGCACGCGCTGGGATCAGGTCGAGTCGTTTCTGCGCAAGAAGCTGCGCGCGGACGGCCGGCTGTCGATGAAGGTGCCGTTCGACGCCGAGGTCGGCGCGCCGGTGACGCTCTCGCTCGAGCTGCCCAACCAGATCGTGATCGCGCTCGACGGCGTGGTCGCGGCCAGCGACGCCCACGAGCGCGCCGACGCCACCGTCGTGCAGCTCACCGGGGCGAGGTACGCGATCGATCGCTTGGCCGCGATGGTCGACGACGCCCGAGCCGGTGGCGAGGGCGGTGACCTGGCGGCGACCTTGTCGGTGCGCGAGGCCGAGCTGCGCCGCCTGCGCCAGCAGGCCGCCCACGAGGTGCTGGGCGTCAGCCGCACCCCCACCCTCGCGGAGCTGCGTCGCGCTTGGCGAGTGCGCGCGCGCCGCGAGCATCCCGACGCGGTCGCGCGCTACGGCAGCGCCGCGCTGCGGCTCACCGCCGAGGAGGCGATGATCCACGTGACCCGCGCCTACCAACGCCTGCGCGACACGGTCTGCGCCGACCACCGCGCGGTCATCGCCGGCACCAGCGTGCGCACCGTCGGCTCGATCGCGCTCGAGGTCGCGGCTAGCCCGAGCGTGGACGTCTACGCGATCACCTCGCCGGTCGAGCTCGTGCCCACCGCGCCCGACCGGGCGGGGTCGGTGGGCCTCGAGCTGCCCAGCTTGGGCCCGCCCGTCCCGTCGCCGCCGGTCGAGCCACCCCAGGTCCGCGACTCGGACGCCGCGGCCCTCGACGGGTTCGAGCGTCCGATCAGCGGCCCGCTCACGCTCGATCTCGACCTGCCGCCGATGCCGCCGGAGCGCCGCGCGCGCCCGTCGAGCCAGCCCCGCCCGGCGCTGCCGTTGCCGCCCACCGCGATGACCCGCGCGCCGACCCCGGCCACCATCGAGCAGTCGCTGCGCCAGGCCCGCTCGGGTCCCGGCGATCGCTTCGTGCGCGCGGTCCACGATCGGCTGGCCTTGGCCGATCACGCCGGCGCCGCGCAGATCGCGGCGGCCGCCTACCACGTCTATCCTCGGGACCCCCGGCTGCGCGCGCTGGTCGAGGTCGCGGCGGCCCAGGCGGCGTGCGCGCACGGTGACCGCGCGACCGCGGAGGCCGCGCTCGAGGCCGCGATGAGCTTCGATCCCGACGCAGCCGAGCCGGGGCGCGCCCTCGCGCTGGTGCGCAACGCGCCCACGATCGAGCCGGCCCTGGTGCAGGATCGCTACCGATGAGCGTCGCGATCGGACTCGATCTGGGCCTCGACGCGCTGCGGGTCGCCGCGCTGGTCGACGATCGCGTCGAAGCGGTGGCGACGATTCCGGCCGTGATCGGCTTCGCCAACGGCCAGGCCCGCATCGGCGCCGCGGCCGCGGCGCTGCCCGCCGCCGACCGGCAAGATGATCTGACGGCCTGGCTGGGGCGGCGCTCCGCCGGTCGCGACGGCGATGACGGCGTGGCCGGCGTGGTCTGGCCGATGGTCGCGCGCGCCCGGCGCTCGCCAGCCGAGCTGGTGGGCCGGCTCTTGCGCGCTGGCGTGTACGAGGTCGAGCGTCGCCACGGCCGCGCCGCCGGTGCCGTGATCGCGGTGCCGGTCGAGCTGGGCGCGATCGAGCGCCGGGTGCTGCGCGACGCTGCCGCCGTCGCCGGCTTGCCCGCGGTGCGCCTGATCGCCGCGCCCGCGGTGGCCGCGCTCGCGATCTCCGACGGACAGCCGGCGCGGGTGCTGGTCGTCGACGCCGGCGCCGCGGCGCTGCGGGTGGCGCTGGTCGAGCATGGCGACGGCGCGATGGATCTGGTCGGCTACGCCGTCGCGGTGGGCGCGGGCGGTCGCGCGATCGATCACGCCCTCGCGACCCAGCTCGCCGTCGAGTCGGGCCGCCCGGTCCAGACCCTGCTGGCGATCGCGCGGCGCTGGAAGGAAGGCCAGCCCATCACGGGCAGCCTCGCGCGCATCCCGCGCGCCGACGAGCTCGGCCTGTGGATCACCCCGTCGGTGCGCGAGCTCGACGCCGCGATCGCGGCGACCCTGGCCGCCGGGGCGGTGACGCTCGACGGCGTGACCCACGCGATCCTCGTCGGCGACGGCGCCCGCCTGACCGCGCTGGCCAACCGGTTCGCTGCCCGCGTGGGCAACCTGGCCTGGCCGGTCGACGACCCCTCGATGCTGACCGCGCGCGGCGCCGCCCGGGCCGCGCAGCTGTTCGTCGACGAGCCGGCCACGGTGATCGTCGACGAGATCCCGTCGAGCTTCGCGCTCGGCGCCGGCAGCGCGATGGCGTCGATGGTACCGGTGGGCGCGATCGCGCCGACCCGCGAGGTCCGACTGATCGCCCGCGACCGCCCCGATCGGACCGCGGTCGAGGTCGAGCTGTGGGAGGAGCTGCCGGTGCCGCGGCCCTACGGGCGCTACCAGATCGGCGGCCTGCCGCCCGGCACCGGCGCCATCGCCGCCTGCGAGCTCACCGTCGACGTCGACCGTATCCCACGCATCGACGCCAGCGACCTGGTCAACGGCGCCGCGCTCACGGTCACCCCGCTCCTCGAGGTCGGGCTCGCCGCCGACGCGGTGGCCGCGCTGCGCGACCAGCTCGCGGCGTGGACGCCGTGACGCACGCCCTGCGCGCGCTCGTCCTCGGCGGCGCCGCGCTCGTCCTGGGCTGCACCGCGCCCCGCGCGCGTCCGCCCGCCATCGTCGAGCTGTCGCCCCACGGCGAGCTGGTCGATCTCGAGGCGGCGGTGGTGCCGGGCTACGTCACCGTCATCGACTTCCACGCCGCGTGGTGCGAGCGCTGCGTCGTCGTCGACCAACGCCTGCGCGAAGCGGTGGCGCGCGACCCCGGCATCGTCGTGCGCCGGGTCGACATCGGCGACGGCACCACGCCGGTCGCGCGGGCCTACCAGATCCGCACCCTCCCCCACGTCCTGGTCATCGACGCCGGCGGCGTGCTGCGCCACCGGCTCATCGGCGCCGACGCGCTGACGGCCGGCGAGCTGGCCCGCGCGGTCAGCGCATCGGCCGGACCGCGCAGGTCTCCCGGCCCCTGATCCCGCCAGCTGGCGTCGATCACCGCGCGACCACCACCGAGCCGCGCAGCGCGGCGGCCCGCTCGACGAGCCCGACCAGCTCGCGCCGATCGGGGTCGGCCCCGGCGTTGGCACGCGCGACCTCGGCGATGCGGGCCAGCGACCAGCCCTGGGCGTCCTCGGCGCCGCGCAGCAGATCGGCGAAGCCAGCGACCGCGATCGCGAAGCGCAGCTCCGAGGGCGCGCTGTCGAAGGTCGCGGCCGGACCCGCCGGCATGCGGAACCGGAGCTCGCTGGCGACGGTGCCCTGAGGCTGCTTGTAGCGGATGCGCACCGCGCCCAGCGGCGTGGTCTGGTTGGCGGCCGGCGTGAGCTCCACCTCGTAGAGCGCGGTCACCTGATGGCCGGCGCCGAGCTCGCCAGCGTCGACGGCGTCGACCCGGAAGTCCTGGTCGCGCAGGTCGCGGTTCTCGTAGCCGAGGAGCCGGTAGCGCGCGACCCGCGCCCGATCGAACTCGACCTGGAGCTTCACGTCCTTGGCCGCGACCTCGAGCATCGCCACCAGCTCGGTGGTGAACAGCCGCTCGGCGGCAGCGGCGGTGTCGACGTAGAAGTTGTTGCCGTTGCCGCGATCGCCGAGCTGCTCCATCAGATCGTCGCGGTAGTTGCCGACGCCGAAGCCGATCGTCGACAGCGTGATCCCGGCGGCGACCCGGGTCTCGATCAGCTTCAGCATCGCCTGGTGGTTGCTGCTGCCGACGTTGGCGTCGCCGTCGGAGAGCACGATCACGCGCGACTCGATGCCGGGGCCGGCGCCCTTGAGGGCCTGGTCGTAGGCGAGGTCGATGCCCCACGCCATCGCGGTCGAGCCGCCGGCGGCCAGCCCGTCGATCGCGGCCAGGATGCGACGATGCTCGCTGCCGCGGGTGGCCGGCAGCACGATCCCCGTCGAGCCGGCGTAGGTCACCAGCGCGACGGTGTCCTTGGGGCCGAGCTGCTTGGTGAGGATGCGCAGCGCGTGCTGGGCCAGCCCGAGCTTGTCGGGCGAGCTCATCGAGCCCGAGACGTCGACGAGGAACACCAGGTTGGCCGGCTTGCGCGCGGCGTTGGCGACGGCGGCCGTGGCCACGCCGACCCGCACGACGTGGTGGCGGGCGTCGAGGGGCGATGGCGCGGCGTCCATCAGCACCGCGAAGGGCGAGCCGCCCTGCGGCGCCGGGAAGCGGTACGAGAAGTAGTTCACGAACTCCTCGACGCGCACCGAGGTCGGCGCCGGCAGCGTGCCGCTGGTGAGGGCGCGCCGTGCGTAGGTGTACGCGGCGGTGTCGACGTCGGCCGCGAAGGTCGACAGCGGGTCGCGCGAGGTCTCGGCCCAAGGATTGATGCCGAAATCAGTGTGGCGATCGCCGCTCGCGTGGGCGTCGACGGTGGCGGGCCTCGGCGCGACCGCGACCGCGACCGCGACCGCGACCGCAGCGACGGCCTCGACCAACGGCGGCGGCGCGGGATCGTCGATCGGCACGACCTCGATCGATCGCGGCGGCGCGGACGCGACGGTCATCGGCCGTGACGCCGAGCTGGTACAGGCCGTGACGAACAGGACAGCGAGGAGCTTGGTGCAGCGCATGGGTGGGCCTCCGGCAGGGCCGCGGGCGCCGCGCCGACGATCGGCACCGCGCTCGCGAGTTGCGCATCAAACGCCGCCTCGCGAGGGCCCTTACAGCATCGAGGCGGCGCGGCTACAGCAACGACACGCCGCGCGCCGCCAGCAACGCCGCGCCGAGCAACCCAGCATCGTCGTCGAGCGCCGCGTCGACGATCGTCAGCGGCGCCCACAGCGCCGGCGGCACCAGCGTCGCCATCGCCGCCACCGTCCGCGCGCGCAGCTCGGGCGCGCGGCCCAAGACGCCGCCGCCCAGCACCAGCCGATCGCAGTTGAGCACGGTCACCGCGTTGCCGATCGCGACCGCGAGCAGGACCGCCAGGCGATCCCACAGCGCGACCGCCCAGGCCACGCCGGTTCCGGCCGCCGCGTCGACGTCGCTTGGCAACAGCTCGCGCCCCGTCTCGCGCTGGATCGCCGCCAGCAGATGCACGCCGCCGACGTAGGCCTCGATGCAGCCGCGTCCGCCGCAGTTGCACGGCGCCGCGTCGGGCCCCCACGCGACCTTGACGTGCCCGAGCTCGCCCGCGCAGTTGGTCGCGCCCTCGATGAGCCGACCGTCGGCGATGACGCCAGCGCCCAGGCCGGTGCCGACGAAGACCGCGAGCAGATCGCGCGCGCCGCGGCCGGCGCCGAGCCCCAGCTCGCCGAACGCGGCCGCGTTGACGTCGTTGTATACCCCGACCCGACGCCCGAGCCGCGCCGCCAGCCGCGGCCCGAAACTGACATTGCGCCAGCCCAGGTTGGGCGCGCTGGCGACGGTGCCCCGGCGATCCGACAGCATCGCCGCCAGGCCGACCCCGACCGGTACGCGGGGGTCGCCGCCGACCTGCGCGACCGCAACCGCGATCGCCTCGATCACGGCGTCGACCTCGCGCTCGTCGCCGACCGGCTGGCGCACCGAGGCCAGCGGCTCGGTGACGCCGTCGTCGAGGCCGCGGAACGCCGCGACCCGCAAGTTGGTGCCGCCCAGATCGACGCCGATCACGTCGGTCATCGCTGGACCTCGGCGATCGCGTGCTCGACGATTGTCCGGATCTCGGACAGCCGGGCGGCGTCGCGAGCCTCGCACCGCACCACCAGCGCGGGCTGGGTGTTCGACGCCCGACACAGCCCCCAGCCGCCGTCGAAGCGCGCCCGCACCCCGTCGAGATCGACGACGTCGAGCACGTCGGCGCGGGCCCGCAACGCCGCGGTCACCGCCGCCACCACCGCGAACTTGCGGTCGTCGGGACACTCGACCCGCAGCTCGGGCGTCGCGACGCTCGCCGGCAGGTCGGCCGCCAGCTCGGCCAGCGTGCGCGCCGTGCCGGTCAGGAGCTCGAGGAGGCGGGCGCCCGCATAGATCGCGTCGTCGAAGCCGAACCAGCGATGCGCGAAGAACAGGTGGCCGCTCATCTCGCCGGCCAGCGCCGCGTCGGTGGTCTTCATGCGCGCCTTGATCAGCGAGTGGCCGACCTTCCACATCTCGGCGTGGCCGCCGGCGCGGTCGAGCTCGTCGAACATGGTCTGCGAGCACTTCACCTCGCCGACGAAGCGCGCCCCCGGCTGCTCGGCCAACACCGCCTTGCCCAAGAGGATCATGAGCTGGTCGCCCCACAAGATGCGGCCGTCGCCGGTGACCGCGCCCAAGCGATCGGCGTCGCCGTCCAGCGCCAGCCCGACCTCGGCGCCATGCTCCGCGACCGCCCCGATCAGATCGGCGAGGTTGTCGGCCACCGTCGGATCCGGATGGTGATGGGGAAAGCGGCCATCCATCTCGCAATACAGCGGGACGACCTCGAAGCCGAGCCGCCGGTAGAGCGCGAGCGCGGTGGGCCCGCCGGCGCCGTTGCCGGCGTCGAGCACCACCTTGGGACGCCGCGCGCCCAGCCGCAGCGCCGCGCTCGCCGCGTCGAGATACGCCGGGGTCACGTCGTGCGAGCGCACCGTGCCGATCGCGTCGCCGCCGGGCGGCGCGGTGTCGATCCACCGGCGCAGCGCGGCGATCTCCTCGCCGTGCAGCGAGTCGCGCCCGCACAGGAGCTTGAAGCCGTTGTCCGAAGCCGGGTTGTGGCTGCCGGTGATCACGACCGCGCCGTCGACGGCGAGGGTGTGGGCCGCGAAGTACAGCACCGGCGTCGGCACCACGCCGAGGTCGACGACGTCGGCGCCTTGCAGCAGCCCGGCGAGGAGCGCCGCGTGCAGCCGCGGCGAGGTCTCGCGACAATCGCGGCCCAGCGCGATGCGGGGCCGCGTCGTGGTGGTGGTCGCGACCCGCGCGGCCAGCGCCCGGCCCAAGGTGGTCACGCCGGCGTCGTCGAGATCGCGATCGGCGACGCCGCGAATGTCGTACTCGCGAAAGCTGCGCGGATTCATCGCGGCCAGCTTACAGATATCGCGCGAGGCCGGCCGCGCCCAGAGCCTCGACCGCGGCGCGGACCTCCTGCACGCGCGCCAGCGGCACGATCAGGACCGCGTCGCCGCTGCGCACCACCGCCAGCCCGCTCACGCCGACCAGCGCGACCGCGGCGCCGGGATCGGTGACCACCAGGTTGTGGTCACCGTCGACGACGACGGCGTCACCGCGCACCACGTTGCCGCGGGCATCGGCCGGGCCGAGCTCGGCGACCGCGGTCCACGAGCCGACGTCGCTCCAGCCAAACCGGCCCGGCACCGCGACCACGCCGTGGGTCTTCTCCATCACGCCGACGTCGATCGACACCGACGGCAAGGCCGGATATTGCGCAGCGATCTCGGCCGCGGCCGCCGTCGCCGACCTGCGCAGCGCGGTCGCGATCAGCCGCAGCGCCGCGCCGGTCTCGGGGATGAAGCGCTGCAGATCGTCCATCAGCCGGCGCGCGCGCACGAAGAACATGCCGGCGTTCCACAGATGGCGACCGCCGTCGAGGTACCGCTGCGCGACCGCGGGCGCCGGCTTCTCGACGAAGCGCACGACCGCGCGCACGCCGGGCTCGACCTCGTCGCCCAGCTCGAGGTAGCCAAAGCCGGTGTCGGGCCGGGTCGGCGCGATGCCGACCGTCGCGATCACGTCGCTGCGCTCGGCGGCCGCGAAGGCGCGCTCGATGGCGACGCCGAAACCGACCGGGTCGGCGATGTGGTGATCGGCCGGGAACCCACCGAGGACGGCGTCGGGATCGCCGGCCAGCGCGAAGACCGCGGCCAGGCCGAGGGCGGCCGCGGTGTTGCGCGGCGCGGGCTCAGCGATCACCTCGACGCCGGGCACCGCGCGCTCGACCAGCTCGACCTGATCAGCCGCGGTCACCACCAACACCCGGCCGGCTACCGCGCGGGCCCGGGCCACCGTCGCGCCCAGGAGGGTGTCCTCGCCGGCCAGCGCCAGGAATTGCTTGGGCTTGGTCCGCCGGCTCGCCGGCCACAGCCGGGTGCCGCTGCCACCGGCGAGGATCACCGCACATCGCATGCGCGGCATCCTGCCCGAAAACGCCGACGAGCGCCTGTGAGCGCCCGTCGTTCAAGTCCACTCCGAGCGTCTCGGAGGGGTAGTTCAAGGGACGGTGAAGCCGCCCTTGAACGCCGCCACGCCCACGCCGAGCGAGACCGCGTCGTTGACCATGTCACCGTCGAGGTCGATGTCCGGAGTCAGGATGCCGTTGACCGTGGTCTTGACCTCTTCGACGGTGACGACGCAGTCGTCGTTGCCGTCGAGGAAGCCGAGGACCGAGAGGCCGCTCGAGCCAGCCATGCAGTTGCAATTCGTGCCCATCGGCTTCGGGCAGTCGCGCGCGACGATGCCCACGACCGTGGTGTGGATCGCCGGGATCACCTTGCTGTCGATGTCGGCCTGGGTGATCGCGCCACCGATCTTGCTACCGGCGCCGAAGCCGTTCGCCGTGACCGCGATCTCGGCGCGCGCCTTCTTGAGCGGCAGGTCGATCGCGCCCGCGTCCGACAGCGCGATCTGCAGCGTGATCTCGCCGGGGCCGCCGGTGAACTTGCCGGCCATGATGGTGCCCGCGAGCTTGGCGTCGGTCGGCGTGTTGGCCTTGATGCCGAACATGCCGGTGCCGGTGAGGTGCTTGCGGCAGATGGTGTCGTTCGCGTCGGTGCAGGGTGCCGGGGTCGGCGTGTCGCCCTGGTAGACCCACATGCCCACGCCAGCGGCGCTGGCGAGGTCGGTCGCCTTGATGTTGGACAGCAGGATGATGCCGCCGGTGTCGACCTGCTCGTCGAGCGACATCTGCAGGTTGAGGCCGGGTGCCAGGGAGCGGATCGACGCCAGCAGGGTGCCGAGCTGGTTGTCGACGCCGTCGTTGGCCTTGCCGTCGATGTCGAGGCCGAGCTGCGAGGCCTCGGTCGCGTTGGTCGGGAGGCTGATCTTGCTGATCACGAACGTGTTGTTCGTGCCGGCCGGGTTGATCACGTCGTCGTCGTCGTCGCCGCCGCCGTCGTCGCCGCCACATGCGACGAGACCCAGCGCAACGATCGAACCCAGGAACAGCACGGTAGAACGATTGACTAGTCTCATTGGATATCCCTCAGGGGTGGGGAGGTGAACGAACGCCACTTTCTTAACGCGACTCATGTCGTCGACACAAGTGTTACGAATTGCTGAGAAGAATCACCGGGGGCGTGACCTGGTGCATAGTCCGCAGCCATGAATCGCCGCATCCTCGCTGCCCTCGCGGTCGCCGCCGTGGCCCTGGCCGCCGTCTGGTACTTCGGCTTTCGCAAGGCGGCCCCGAAAGCGCCCGCCACGGTCAGCGCGCCCACCACCGACGGCAGCGGCGGCGGCCGCGGCGTCCGGGCCCGTCGCGACGGCCCCGAGGCCCGCGGCAACGATCGCGAGCAGGCGATCCTGGTCGACGACGACCCGGCGGGCGCCCTGCAGCTCGAGGGCCTGGTCCTCGATGCCGCCGACAAGCCGGTGGCCGGGGCGACCGTCGTGGTGTCGTCGAACCCGCGCCGCACCGCGACCACCGACGACAACGGTGGGTTCGCCTTCGACAAGCTGGTCGGCCGTAGCTACACGCTCATCGCGCGCGCGGCCGGTGGCGTCGCCGGGCCCATCACCGCCAAGCTCACCGACAAGAGCGATCCGATCGTCTTGCACCTGCGCCCCGGCGGTGCGGTCAAGGTCACGATCGTCGACAAGGCGGCGGCGGCGATCCCGGGCGCGACCGCCGAGCTGCGCGGGCTCGATCAGCAGACCGCCACCGCCGATGCCGCCGGCGTCGCCGAGTTCGTCACGGTGGTGTCGGGCTATTACGAGGTCGTGGCCTACGCGCCCGGCTACGCGCCCAGCCACGCCTTTACCCAGGTCGGCACCGGCCCAGTCGAGGTGTCGCTGGTGCTGGTCGCCGGCGCGCCGGTGTCGGGCATCGTCGTCGACGACAAGCGCCAGCCGGTGGGCGACGCCCGGGTCATCTACTCGGGGGCGTCGGACTGGAGCATGCAGGCCGATCCTCGCCTCGACGGCGCGGTCACCGGCCCCGACGGCAAGTTCACGTTCACCGCGCTGCCGGCCGGCAGCTTCCGCTTCGTCGCGCGTCACGAGAGCTTCGCGCCCGGCTCGAGCGTGATCACCACGCTCGACGGCTCCCACGCCACCGTCGGCATCGAGATCGCCCTGGTCGCGGGGGCCACCGTCGCCGGCAGCGTCGTCGACGGCAGCCAGCAGCCGGTCGCGAGCGCGCGCGTGCGCATCGCCGTGGTGTCGCGCGGCATGGTCGGCACCGAGCCGCGCCAGGTCTTCACCGACGCCGACGGCACCTTCGTCGTACGCGGCCTGCCCAAAAAGCCGCTCGAGGCGGTCGCGCTGGCCGAGACCGGCTCGTCGGCCAACCTCGCCGTCGATGCCAGCGCCGGCGACGTGAAGGACGTCGTCATCACGATCGACCAGACCGGCTCGATCTCGGGCCTCGTCGTCGACAAGACCGGCAACCCGCTCGACGGCGTGCAGGTCTCGGCGCTCCCCGACTTCCGCGCCGCCGGGCCTGGCATGGACCCGATGAACTTCCGCCTGCGCGGCATGCCGCAGGAGCTGACCAACGGCGCCGGCGAGTTCGAGATCGTCGGCCTCGCGCCCGGCTCGTACAACGTGCGGGCGTCGCGCAGCAGCGCCAACCGCGGCCGCATGTTCGGGCTCGACGGCGGCCAGCAGGCTCAGGCCGGCGCGCGCAACCTCCGCATCGTCCTGCCCGCCGACGGCGGCATCACGGGCAAGGTCGCCTTCGCCGACGGCACCGTGCCGTCCACGTTCTCGGTCGGCGTCGGCTTTTCGAGCGAGCCGATGGCGAACCAGGACGGCGCCTTCGAGCTGCGCGACCTGCCGCCGCAGAAATACACGGTCACCGTGCGCGGCCCCGAGTTCGACCAGACCACGGTCGACGTCACCGTGGTCGAGGGCGAGATCGCCGACGCCGGCAGCCTGGTCGTGAAGAAGGGCCGCGCCATCGCCGGCCGCGTGGTCTCCAAGGGCCAGCCGGTGGCCGACGCGACGGTCTATGCCGGCCGCCAGATCTTCGGCAACGGCACCACGAACCAGGCCGGCTTCGGCGGACCGCCCGGCCAGAACGGCAACCGCACCGCGACCACCGACGCCGACGGCAAGTTCCGCATCTCGGGCCTGGGCCCGGGCACGGTCGCCGTGGTCGCCGAGCATCCCGACCTGGGCCGCTCGGCCGCCCGCCGGGTCATCCGCGGTCAGCCCGACGAGCTCGCCCTCGAGATCACGCTCGCCGGCTGGGGCGTGCTGACCGGCACGGTCAAAGACAGCACCGGCCCCGCCGCCAGCACGATCGTCAACGCGCAGTCGGTCAGCACGCCGAGCGCCATGTACGCGGTCAGCAGCGGCGACGACGGCAGCTTCCGCTTCGACAAGCTCGCGCCCGACGTCTACAAGGTCTCGGCGATGCTGGGCAACCCGATGCGCGGCATGAGCTTCTACTCCAAGCAGGTCACGGTCGGCCCCGACGCGCCGGCCCGCGTCGATCTCGAGGTCACCAAGGGCTCGGTCACGGTCACGTTCGACATCAAGGTCGATGGCGGCACCCTCACCGGCGGCGTGGCCTGGCTGCTCAGCGGAGCGATGGCGCCGCGCACCGTCGACGAGCTCAACCTCATCAGCGCCAGCTTCCCCGAGAGCCAGTCGACCTTCAGCATCGTCATGAGCTTCAGGCCGCCCAAGTACAGCGACCTCGTGCCCGGCCTGTTCACCGCCTGCGTCGCGCTGCTCCCCGCCGGGGTCGACGCCATGTCCAAGGGCATGGCCTACTTCGAGCGCCACGGCGACGAGATGCCGGTCACCTGCACGCCGGTGAGGGTCCTCGAGGCCCCGGCCAACCAGACCGCCACGATCAACACCACCTTGCCGCCGCTGCTATCCGACTGAGTCGGTTTCTTGACTCGGCGGCGGCCGGCCTCGATAAGGGAGCGTGCGCCTCCATCTCGTCGTGGCGGTCGCGGGCCTCACGCTCGTGGCCTGCAAGAAGCATCCGGCGGGTGAGGCGACGTGCAACCAGGTCGGCGCCCGGTTCTACGAGATCGCCCACGCTCAGGTCGCGGCCAGCAAGGAGCTCGACGACCGCACCCGCTCGGGCGTGACCGGCCTCTTGGCGCCGATGCGCGACAGCATGGTGCGCGCCTGCCGCGACGATCACTGGACCGCCGAGGCCCGGGCCTGCTTTGCCACCGCGCCCGACCAGCCCCGCTACTTCGCGTGCGAGGCCAACCTGTCGTCCGAGCAGCGCGCGCTCCTGTCGAAGTCCGCCGCCGGCCAGTAGCTCAGGTGCCCTTGGCGCCTTCGCGATCGGTCGCCACGCCCATCGCCTGGTAACCCTTGTCGACGTAGATCGTCGCGCCGGTGATGCCGCCCGCCAGCGACGAGGCCAGGAACGCCGCGGTGCCGCCGACGTCGTCGGCCGTGATCGGCGTGGTGAGCGGCGCGTTGCGCGTGGTGTAGTCGATCATCTGATCGATGAAGCCGATCGCCGAGGCCGCCCGCGACGCGTAGGGCCCGGCCGAGATCACGTTGACGCGGTGGCCCCAGGCCCGCCCCGCCTCGTAGGCCAGCACGCGGGTGTCGCTCTCGAGCGCCGCCTTCGCCGACGACATGCCGCCGCCGTAGCCCGGCACCACGCGCTCGCTCGCCATGTACGACAGCGCGAGGAACGAGCCGCCCGGCCGCAGGATCGGCCCGAAGGCCTGCACCATCGACACGAACGAGTACGCCGACGCCGACACCGCCGACAGGTAGCCCTTGCGGCTGGTCTCGGTCAGCGGCTTTTTCACCTCGCTGCCGTTGGCCAGGCTGTGCACGACGATGTCGACGTCGCCGAAGTCGGCCTGCATCGCCGCCGCCACGCCGTGGATCGTGAAGTCACCCAGGTCGCGGTAGCGGCGCGACTCGCGGACCTCGGCCGGCACCTCGTCGAGCCGGTCGTACTCGGCGTCGAGCGGATAGATCTTCTCGAACGCCAGCTTGCCGCCGTCGGGCAGCACCATCGACGCGTCGAACTTGCCGCGCTCGAGCATGGTCTTGAAGATCGTGAGCGCGGGCGGCCAGGTGCCGACGCACACCGACGCCCCGGCCCCGGCCAGCGCCTTGGCGATGCCCCACCCCAGGCCACCGTCGTCGGCCACGCCGGCCACCAGCGCACGCTTGCCGCGGAGATCGATACTGAGCATGCGCGTTCATCCCGCGCGCGCGCACCCGCTGTCAATCGGGCGGCGCGGTCACGGATGGACCAGCAGGAGCACGCGGCGCGGCGTCGACACCCCCGCCACCGTCAGGTCGAGGAACTGGCCGGGCGCGGTCAGCCGCCAGGCGTCGACGACCTCGTCGCTGGTCGCCGGGCGATCGTCGATGGCGATGACGCGCTCGCCGCGAGCCAGGCCGATCAGCTCGACTACCCGATCGCCGGCGGCGTGGCGCGACACGTCGATCACCACGTCGTGGGGGCGGTCGTGGGCCGCCGCGCGGGTCACCGCCGACTCGAGCTGGCGGTGGTCGTGCGACACCAGCGCGGCGAGGAGCATGGCGATCGCGCCGAGTAACCCGATGGTCACGCCGCGAGCGATCGACGACGTGACCGAGCGATGGAGCCGTTCGAGCGCGGGTCGGAGCATGGTCGCGAGCATTTCAACATCGGGACCACCGCACCGCGGGCGCGGGTTTCCACCACTTGCGCACCGCCGCGCCCCGCCCCGCGCCACGCGCGACCTGCCGCGGGCGTTCGCGCTGCCAGGATGACAACCCGTCGGATCTTGCGACGCCCGTCGCGAAACCCGGCGGCTGGCGTGACCGGGCGTTCATGATCCGTGTCCGCGCGCTGACGACCGGGGACGGCGCGCCGGTTGCGTAGGTGCTCACCATGCGCCTGCTGCCCGCCGCCCTCCTCCTCGTCCTCCTCGGCACCGCCGTCGCCGAGCCCATCACCGTCGGCGCTCGCGTCGGCGGCTACGGCTTCCGCAACCCCGACTCGGTCGGCGACAACGGCCACGTCGCCTGGGACGAGTGCCGCATGAACGGCCTGGGCGTGTTCGTGCGCCGCGGCCTGGGCCGGTTCTTCGCCGAGGGCGGCGCCGACGTCTACTTCTCCGAGTCGTTCCCGCTGCCGGCCGCCGACCTGGCGTCGGGAGATCGCCAGGATCGGCTCTCGGGGCTGGTCACCGTCGCGGTCGGCGCCAACCTGGTCCGCACCAAGCACTTCGTCGGCTACGCCCAGCTCGGCGCCGGGCTCGAGCTGACCCAGTTCCGCTTCAGCCACGGCGAGGACGAGCTCGAAGATCAGCGCGCGCTCCCGCTCGGGTTCGTCGGCCTCGGCGGCGAGCTCCGCCTCGGCGATCGCACCAGCCTCGGCGCCAACCTGCGCGCCCATGTCATGGGCAACTTCGACGCCGCCTACCAGCCCGACCGCGAGGTCTGGGACCCCATGAGCGATCACCTCGAGGTCCGACCCGAGGCCGCGGCTCAGGGCCAGTTCTACGTCGCCTACCAGCTCTGACGAGGCCTACTCGAGCTGCTGGGCCAGGTACTGCGGCAGCCCGATGTCCTTGACGATGCCGAGCTGGGTCTCGAGCCAGTCGGTGTGCTCTTCCTCACCGACGAGGATCTTGGTGAGCAGGTCCTCGGTGCCGTTGTCGCTCAAGCGGCGCGCGGTCGCGATCCACTCGTTGAGCTTCGCGATCGCCACGTGCTCGAGCGCGAGGTCGGCCTGGAACTGCTCCTCGACGTTCTCACCGACGCGCAGCTTGTTGAGGCGCTGTAGGTTGGGCACGCCGTCGAGGTAGAGGATGCGCGAGATCACCTGATCCGCGTGCTTCATCTCGTCGATCGACTCGTGCCGGACCTTGGCAGCCAGCTTCTTGTAGCCCCAGTGATCGCAGAGCTTGGCGTGGATGAAGTACTGGTTGATCGCCGTGAGCTCGTTGGTCAGGAGCTCGTTGAGCAGATCCAGGATCTCGGCATGGCCCTTCATGCGCGGGACCATACCCGATCGCCACTCGCGCCACACCGCCTCAGGACGCTGGTCGAGCATCGGGTGACGCTCGACCCTACCGAGGCCGCGCGACCCGGACCACCAGGGTCGGCGCCTACAGGCGAGCGCGACCGAGGCGGATGGTGGCGAGGCTGGGCGGGGCGTCGCTGGAGGGTGCGTCGCCGCCGCATTGACGAGCCAGGCGATCTTCGACGTCCGGAATGCAGGACCCGCAGCCGGTGCCAGCGCCACACGCGCGGCCGATCTCCTCGACGGTGCCGGCCCCGGTGGCGATCGCCGCGTCGAGGTCGCGATCACGCACGCCATGGCAGAGGCAGACGATCATCGGGCGGCTCCAGGATGGCTCACTGCGAAATTGAAAATGCCTTTCAAACCCACTTCCGTCAAGGGGGAATCATCGGCGCCGGATCCCGGCGCTCGTAACTGTGCGAGAGCTGGTGCCCAGGTGAGCCAGCGCCGCGTCTATACTGCGCGGCGATGCAACTCAACGAGCTGCTGGACTTGGTGTTCCGCTGGGCCCACCTCATCGCCGGGATCATGTGGATCGGCAACTCGATGCTGTTCAACTGGCTCGATCGCAACCTGATCGCGCCCGGCCCCGAGGCCAGCAAGCTCTCCCAGGGCCGGATCTACATGGTCCACTCCGGCGCGTTCTACGAGGTCGAGAAGAAGCTGCTCGAGCCCGGCCAGCTCCCCGACCAGCTCCACTGGTTCAAGTGGCAAAACGGCTTCACCTGGATCACCGGCATCTGCCTGCTGATCGTCGTCTACTACATGAACGACGCCGCGTTCCTGGTCGACCCGTCGGTGCGCGCGCTGACCCCGGCCGAGGCCATCGGCGCGTCGGTCGGCTCGCTGGTCGCCGCCTGGCTGGTCTACGACGGCATCTGGATGACGCTCGGCAAGCGCGCGCCGGCGCTGGGCACGGTGCTGTCGTTCGCGCTGCTGTTCGGCGCTGGCTACGGCTTCACGCTGCTCTTTAGCGGGCGCGCCGCGTACATCCAGACCGGCGTGATGATCGGCTCGATCATGACCGGCAACGTGTGGCTGCGGATCATGCCGTCGCAGCGGGAGCTGATCGCGTCGACCAAGTCGGGCCAGGCCCAGGACCCGACGCTGTCGATCCGCGCCAAGCAGCGCTCGATCCACAACAACTACCTGACGTTCCCGCTGCTGTTCATCATGATCTCCAACCACTTCCCGTCGACGTACGGGCACCACCTCAACTGGGCGATCCTGTTCGCGGTGATGATCGGTGGCGCCGGGGTCCGCCACTTCATGAACCTGCGGTACGGCGGCAAGGCCTGGCTGTTTCCGGCCTTCGCGATGGCGGCGATCGCGATCGGCGGCGTGATGGTGGTGACCCGCATCCACGAGGCGCCGGCGGTGACGATCACGCGCGAGGTCGGCTTCGCCGAGGTGCAGGCGATCGTGCAACAACGCTGCGTGCAGTGCCACAGCGCGCGCCCGAGCGACCCGCAGTTCCCGGTGCCGCCCAACAACGTCATGTTCGACACCGCCGAGCGCATCGCGGCGATGAGCGCGCGCATCAAGGAGCGCGTGCTGGTCAACCAGACGATGCCGTTTCTGAACCGCACCCAGATCACCGAGGAGGAACGCGCGCTGCTCGGCAAGTGGGTCGATCAGGGAGCCCACCTCAAGTGAGGTCGATCCGCTCGCGCCGGGTGGTGACGCCGCACGGCACCGGGCCCGCGACGATCGTGATCGAGGGCGGTCGCATCGCCCACGTGGGCGCGTGGGCCGACGGCGCCGACGAGGATGTCGGCGAGCTGGTGATCATGCCCGGCATCGTCGACACCCACGTCCACCTCAACGAGCCGGGCCGCACCGAGTGGGAAGGCTTCGCGACCGCGACCCGGGCCGCCGCCGCCGGTGGCACCACGACGCTGGTCGACATGCCGCTCAACTCGATCCCGGCGACCACGACTCGCGAGGCGCTGGCCGCCAAGCGCGCCGCCGCCACCGGACAATGCGCGGTCGACGTCGGGTTCTGGGGCGGCGTCGTGCCCGGCAACGCCGGCGAGCTGGCCGGCATGGTTGCCGACGGCGTGCGCGGCTTCAAGTGCTTCCTCGTCGAGTCGGGCGTCGACGAGTTCGGCTGGGTCGGCGAGCGCGAGCTGACCCCCGCGATGCAGATCCTGGCCGGGCTGGCGGTGCCGCTGTTGGTCCACGCCGAGGTCGCGGGGCCCATCGATCGGGCCGCCCCCGAGCTAGTCGGGCTCGATCCCAGGCTCTACTCGACGTACCTGGCCAGCCGACCGCCGGCCGCCGAGGAAGAGGCCATCGCGCTGGTGACCCGGCTGTGTCGCGCGACCGGCGCGCGCACGCACATCGTGCATCACTCGGCGGCCAGCGCGCTCGACCAGCTGCGCCGCGCGCGCGCCGAGGGCCTGCCGCTCACCGTCGAGACCTGCCCGCACTACCTGCGCTTCGCGGCCGAGACGATCCCCGACGGCGCCACCGCGTGGAAGTGCGCGCCGCCGATCCGCGACCGCGCCAACCGCGAGGCGCTGTGGGCCGCGCTCGCCGAGGGCGTGATCGATCTGGTCGCGTCCGATCACTCGCCGTGCTCGCCCGCCCTCAAGCAGCCCGAGGCCGGCGACTTCCTGGCGGCGTGGGGCGGCATCGCCGGGCTGCAGCTCGCGCTGTCGGTGGTGTGGACCGAGGCCCATCGGCGCGGTCACTCCCTCGACGATCTGGTGCGCTGGATGTGCGCGGGCCCGGCGCGGCTGGCCGGGCTCACCGGCGATAAGGGCGCGCTGGTCGCCGGAGCCTCCGCCGATCTGTGCATCTTCGACGACCGCGCCGAGCAGGTCATCGGGCCCGCGATGATCCGCCACCGTCACAGCATCACGCCGTACGCGGGGGCGCGTCTGCGCGGCCGCGTCCACGCCACCTACCTGCGGGGCCGCCGCATCTTCGACGGGACCGACGTCGACGATCGGGCCGGCCAGCTCGTGTGAAGGACCCCATGACCGATTTTCTCGACCTCCCCGACCTGGCCTGCGACGACGTCGGCGGCGCCACCCTGTCGTGCAACGACGAGTTCTTCGCCGAGAAGGAGAACCTGCTCAAGCCGGCGGCCGCGGTCTGGAAAGAGCACGCCTACACCGATCGCGGCAAGTGGATGGACGGCTGGGAGACCCGCCGTCGGCGCGAGCCCGGCTACGACTGGTGCGTGATCCGCCTCGGCCTGCCCGGCGTGGTCCGCGGCGTCGTCGTCGACACCGCTTGGTTCCGCGGCAACTTCCCGGCCGAGTGCTCGATCGAGGCCTGCGAGCTCGACGACACCCTCGATCTGGCCGCGCTGGCCAGCGCGACCTGGACGACGATCTTGCAGCCCTCGGCGCTCCAGGGCGATCACCAGAACGCCTTCGCGATCGCGCATCCGGGTCGCGTCACCCACCTGCGGCTCAACATCTTCCCCGACGGCGGCGTGGCGCGGTTGCGGGTCTACGGCGAGGTCGCCCCGCGGTGGTCCCGGGTCGCCGGCCTGGGCGGCGTCATCGATCTGGCCGCGCTCGAGCACGGCGGCTGGGTCGAGGCGTGCAGCGACATGTTCTTTGGCTCGCGCAACAACCTCATCAAGCCGGGCGCGCCGCGCACGATGGCCGACGGCTGGGAGACCCGGCGGCGGCGCGGGCCGGGCCACGACTGGGCGCTGGTGCGGCTGGCGACCCGAGGTCTGGTCGAGCGCCTCGAGCTCGATACCTCGCACTTCAAGGGCAACGCGCCCGGGCACTGCCTGGTCGAGGGCCGCCTCGGCAACGGCCCGTGGCGTCCCCTGCTGGCCTCGCCGCTCCAGCCCCACACCCGCCATCGGTTCGACGCCGAGCTGCGCCGGGTCGGACCCATCACCCACGTGCGGCTCAACGTCTTTCCCGACGGTGGCGTTGCGCGCATGCGGGTGTGGGGCGAGCCGCTCCTGGCGCCGCCGCGCGGCCTCACCGCGCTCGACGGCTGCGATCACGACGAGGCCCAAGCCAGGTTCCTGCGCTGCTGCGGCTCGCCCGCGTGGGCGCGCGCGATGAACCTGGACCGGCCCTTCGAGGATGCCGCGGCGCTCTTGCGCATCGGCGAGCAGCTGTGGTGGTCGCTCGGCGAGGACGACTGGCTCGAGGCCTTCGCCGCCCACCCGCGCATCGGCGCCCAGCCGGCCGAGGGCACCGGCGACTGGGCCGGCGACGAGCAGGCCGCGACCACCACCGCCGACGACCAGACCCGGTCCGCGCTGGCCGCCGCCAACGCCGCTTACCTCGACAAGCACGGCTTCATCTACATCGTCTGCGCGACCGGCCGCGGCGCCGCCGACCTGCTCGCCGACCTGCGGGCGCGCCTCGACCAAGACCGCGAGTCCGAGCTGCGGACCGCCGCCGAGGAGCAGGCCAAGATCACGCGGCTGCGCCTGCACAAGCTCCTCGAGGAGCTGGCATGATCACGACCCACGTCCTCGACACCGCCCGCGGCTGCCCGGCCCGCGCCGTGCCCATCACGCTGTCGTTCTTCGACGGCGAGTGGGTCTTGGTCGGGGCCGGCGCCACCGACGACGACGGCCGCCTGCGCACGCTCACCGCGCCGGGACCAGTCGCGCCCGGTCGCTACCGCCTGTCCTTTGACACCACCAGCTACGCCGCCGGCGAAGCCGCGTTCTTTCCGGTGGTCGACATCCACTTCGCCGTCGTCGACGGCGCCGCCCACTACCACGTCCCGTTGCTGCTCTCGCCGTTTGGCTACTCGACCTACCGCGGCAGCTGAGCAACCGAAGCGAAGCGAGGGTCGCGACGGGTTGGGTCCGGGAGCCGGCCGAGGTGAACCATCTCGTGTTTCACAGGCTCTCGCGCGCTGCTGCGATAGCCGCGCGCTAGGCGCCGACCTGGCGGGCCCAGCCGTCCATCGCCTCGACGCTGACCAAGGCGTCCGGAGGTGCGGCCGACGACGCCACCATCGCGGCGCGCAGCGACTCGCGAGCCCGCGACAGCCGGTTGCGCACCGCCGCCGGCGCGATCTCGAAGATCTCGGCCAGCGCCGCGGCATCGAGCCCGTCCCAGTAGTGCAGCTCGAGGATGGTCTGCTGCTCGATGGGCAGCGTGCGCAGCACGTCGCACATGCGGCGATGATCTTCGCCACGCGCGAGCTTGGAGCCGGCCCCGGTCGCGAGGTCGGCGATCGACGACAGCTCGGGATCGAACAGCCGCGTGCGCTGCAGGCCGCGCAGGTGGGCGTACAGCTCGTTGCGCGCGATCGTGTAGACGTAGGTGCGGAAGGTCGAGCGGCCGGCGAACTGATCGCGCGACTTCACCAGGGCCAGGAACGTCTTTTGCGCCATCTCGTCGGGCTCGCTGCACTTGTTGGCAAAGAACCGATACAGCGGCCGGAAGTACCGCGTGAACAGCTCGCGCGCCGCGACCTGATCATCGTCGCGCCAGCGCGCGAACAGGACCTCATCGGCCTCCACGCTTCAGGCTCCCGTGGCGGCGGGCGCGGGCTTGCGACCCTCGAGGATCTTCACGAACGAACGCCCGCGGATCTCCTCGAGCGACAGGCCGGTAGCCAGCGCCTCCTCCTCGGTGACCGCGCCGCACGAGATGCCCCGCAGGAAGTAGTTGAGCAGGCCCTGACCGGTCGCGGCGTCGTCGAAGACGTCGCCGACCAAGGTCGCCTGCGCGGCCTTGTCGACGAAGTTCTTGAGGCGGTGCGAGGCGGCGGCGAGCCCGGCGAGGAAGAAGCCATAGACCGCGCCGTAGCGGGTCGGCAGCTGGGCCGGGTGGAGGTCCCAGCCCTGGTAGAAGCCGTTGACCAGCGAGTGGCGCACGTCGGCAGCGTGGAGGCGCCAGGCGGCGTGGACGGCGTCGCGGTTGACGGCCTTCTGCTCGTCGGTGAGCGTGGCCCCAGCCGGGGCCCGGTGGGGGCCGACCGGCATGATGTTGGTGGCGCCGTCCGACAGCGCGACGCCGGTCTGCGCGAACGCGACCTTCATCATGTGCTTGGCGAAGTCGCAGGCCGGGTGGCCCATGTACTGGTGGGCCGCGGTGATGTCGCAGTTCGCGGTGTAGTCGTAGGTTCCCAGGTGCGCGCCGAGCATGCGGCCAGCCCCGGCGTCGAGGAGGCGCGGCAGCATCGAGCGGCCCTTGGGGTCGAGGATGCAGTGCGTGGTCTCGACCATGATCTCGAGCTTGAGCGAGCCCGGCGTCAGCTCGAGCCGATCCTCGAGCTCGCCGAAGATCCAGACCAACGTCTCGACGTCGGCCACGCTGGTGATCTTGGGCAGGGTCACCACGAAGTTGTCGGGCAGGCGGCCGGCGGTCGCGCCGACCAGCTCGGTGACGAAGATGTCGAGCGTGCGGATCGAGCGGGCCGCCAGCTCGCGCGAGAACGGCTTGATGCGGATGCCGAGGAACGGCGGCAAGGTGCCGGCGGCCAAGCCCTTGGCGACCTCGGCGGCGGCGGCGGCGGCGTGGCCGTCCTCCTCGTCGTCGGTGCGGATGCCGTAGCCGTCTTCGAAGTCGATGCGGAAGTCCTCGACGGCCTCGCGGCGCAGCTTGGCGATGACGCGCTCGTAGACCCTCGCCGCGAGGGGTTGGTCGACGCCGACCGCGGCCGCGAACTCGACGGGGTCGCCGCCGTAGGTCTCGAGCGCCCGCACCGCCAGCTCGCCGAGCTTGCGCGCGGTGTCGGCGGTGAACAGGTGGGCGCCGCCGTAGACCGTGTGGACCGGCTGGCGCGCGCCCGAGTCGCCGACGTAACGCGCCGCCACCTCGGCCTGGGCCTCGTTGACCTTGGCCAGCGCCTTCGCCATCCGCTTCGTCGACAGAGTGGTTCGCGTCGTCGTCGTCATCGTGCGGTGTATATCACGCAGGCGCGTCACGGTGACTCTGGCGGGCCTCGAGCCGGCCGTGGGTTCCTCGCAGGGAGCCCGTCGCGCTAGCTACAGCGTGCCCGGTAATTCGGGCGGTTCTCGACGGGAAGTGTCAGACGCGGCGGCGACGATCTCCTCGAGCACCCGTGCAGCTCGAGGAGACCACCCATGGCAACGTCCCGTCGCCGGCC
>Ga0209591_10001402_pt1 | contig 29953 bp, 27 predicted proteins | sample MAT01_FD_187207 | JGI IMG/M metagenome (GOLD analysis project Ga0209591, IMG submission 187207) | Freshwater microbial communities from Lake Fryxell liftoff mats and glacier meltwater in Antarctica - MAT-01 (SPAdes) (version 2) | ecosystem: Environmental > Aquatic > Freshwater > Ice > Liftoff... | reverse complement strand
AAGTGGAATTTGAGAGTGAAAACAGAACCAGAATTGCGCTTATATCGAGTGTCTACCATACCGCTAATTTTAGCGGATTAGTGGTTAAATGTCAACTATCAAATGAAAGGAGCAAGCCGCATTCCCCTGCCGCCTAAAGGCAACAGGGGAATGCGGCTTTTCTTATGGACACAACGCCATGACTGCAATTCCCCAAAAACTAAGTGATTTGCTCGACGAGATCGGCTCGATCACCGATCGTACGGAACGCGCCGAAATCCTGATCGAAATCGCGGATCGGTTCGACGACTCGAAAGTCCCGCCGCAAGTCGCCAGTCAACCGTACCCCGAAGACCGGCGCGCGCGTGCGTGCGAGAGCGAAGCCTTTGTCTGGGGTGTCGATCAACCGGACGGCACGCTCAAATACTATTTCGATGTGTTGAATCCACAAGGGCTATCCGCGAAGGCGATGGCGGTCATCCTCGACGAAACATTGTCCGGTGCGCCGCTCGAACAAGTCGCCACTGTGCAGGATGACATCGTCTTCAAATTGTTCGGCAAAGAAGTCTCGATGGGCAAAGGCGCGGGCTTGATGGGGATCATCACACTCGTGCGCCAGGAAGCCAAAAAACGGCTGACGGCGGCGTAAAGCCTACTTCACCAAGGCATGTCGTCGCCGTTCCAACGCAGATAACGTCCGCCATACGCGGCAGGATCGGTTTTGGCGGCGTCGATGACATTCAGCATCCCGCTCACCGAGTCGCTGGTCGATAAATCGGCGTTCGCGCCGCCCATCCGCGTCCGCACCCACCCCGGATCGAGGATGAACGCGGTAATGCCATGACGCGCATTATCAAAATGAAAGGTGCGCGTCAGCATGTTCAACGCCGCTTTACTCGCACAATACGCGTACAAATCACCATCGCGTTTGTCGCTCAGCGACCCGTATTCCGAACTGATCGAAATCATCAGCGGAGTTACCCCACGCTTGAGCAGGTCGAGCGCGTATTTTGCCAGCAGTATCGGCGCAAACGCATTGATACCAAACGTGGCGGTCAATTCAGAGTAAGTCAAATCGGTTATCCGTTCACCGCGATTGACTACACCCGCATTGTTGATCAACAAATCGAGCGCGTCGGTCTGGGCAGCGACACTTGCTACACAAGCGCGGATGCTGCTTTCATCGGTCAGTTCCAGCGCGACTGGGATAACATGGTAATCGACCGCCAATGCCTGAAGTTCCGACGCAGCGTGTGGCGTGCGGCACGCCGCGAATACCATATCACCCTGCACGGCAAAATAACGGACGAATTCCAACCCAATGCCGCGATTGGCACCGGTGATCAATACGCGCATGAAAAAACCTCCACGATAAATCCGTCGTTGCGCTACAATGATAGCTTGTTTGGGCAATCGATGAGGCGCTATGACCCGACGTGACGCGCTGATCCTGTTTATCTTGTTCGCTGTCAGCCGCATATTGTGGACAGCGGCGGGCGTCGGTGCGCTCGCGGTTTTACCATCACAAACTGGCGATGAATACGCGCATCTGCTTGATGGTGGCGCACCGCTCGATATGTGGTATCGCTGGGACGCCGGATTTTATACCAGCATCGCCACCTATGGCTACGACTGGCAAAACGACGCGCGCCCGTCGGATGACATGGCTTTTTTACCCGTGTATCCGGTGCTGGTACGTGCGGTGAGCGGACTCGACCTCGCGTCCGGCTGTACGCGCTCCCCGTATCTGAGCACATGCGCCACGATTGGCGGCTTGCTCATCTCGAACATCGCGTTGTTCATCGCTGTGGTAGTCACGTTTGATCTTACCCGCCGCCGCTTCGACCGTCTTACCGCATGGCGTGCCGCACTGCTGCTGCTTGTCAGCCCGATCAGCATCTTTCTTTCTGGCGTGTATACCGAATCGCTGTTCTTATTGTGGATCGCACTCGTGTTCTGGCTGCTCGAACGTGATCAATTCGCGCTCGCGTTGATCCCGGCAGTGCTGGCAGCGCTAACGCGCTCAGTCGGCGTTGCACTTTACCCGATGCTGCTTATCATTGCGTGGCAAACCTTTCGCGCGTCGCCTGCCTTGATCATACAACCACGCGTGCGCGGACTTTTATATGTACTCGGCGCGCAGCTGCCGCTGATGGCATTCGTGGGGTATATCCTGTATATGGGCGTCGTCGTCGATGATCTCGGCGCGTATTTTTCGACTTATGAAAATACATGGGGGCGGCAGGCAGGCAGCGTAGTCGAGGCATTCACGGTGTATTTTAGCGGCGCGGATGTCGCACTGATCGGTTGGGAACTCAGTTGGTTTGATCTGGCGATGACGCTGATCTATCTCGTCTTGGCGGCGCTCACATTTCGCATCAGTTTCGCGTGGGGGGTATTCGCGGTATTTGCACTGGCGATCCCGATTGCGTCGGGGACATTGGTCGGAATGCCCCGTTTTGGAGCGGTCATCCTGCCGTTCTATCTGGTCATCGCGCGCGGCATCGAAACCAGACGGTGGCGTTGGGCGCTGACATACGGCGCATTCGTCGCGCTCGCGCTCTTGATGCTCGTCCGTTTTGTCACATGGCGCTGGGTCGCCTAATTTCAGCGAATCACGAATGTTCACCAGCCCTCATCCCCCGAAAAAACGCGCTTTTGAAGTCCCTCGCCCTGAGGGAGAGGGATTTAGGGTGAGGGCAAAAACAAGGTTTCGTGATTCACTGAATTTCACTTGTTACGATTTGAGGCGACGACCGGATTCGAACCGGTGATCAGGGTTTTGCAGACCCATGCCTTACCACTTGGCTACGTCGCCATTAAAACGTATGATAACCCTTTAACACTACGATGACAAGATGCGACTCTCAACACGCAAGCTGCAAATTTTCAACCTGGCTACCATACCGGAGATTCGATTTTGACCGACCATGACCTGATCCCGGACGAAAACGAACGCACTGATCACGATTCGAACGTCACACCAACGAGCGACGATGCCGATACCTCGATTCTTCCCATAGCGCCGCCGACCGCGCCGATTCCTGAGCCGGTCGTGGCGACGAGCGACGAAGACACCTTGATCGAACCCCTGAGAGTTGAAGCCGACGACGAAACCGTCGAAAGCAGCTCCGATGTCCCGCCTGAACCCGCATGGGTTGAATATGCACCGCCCATTTCTGCCGACGCCGATGTCGATGCAGCATTGGCGGCGGTCGCATCGATGAGCAGCATGACAAATTTCGATGAGAAGACGGTCACCGCCGCGCTCGACGAGATGGATGAAGCATTCGACGCCGCTGACGATGACGAACTGATGGATCGCCTTGACGAAATCGATTCCGCCCCGTCGCCTGCCGCGCCTATCCCAGCCTATCAGCCCGCGCTGGCGCTCCCGCCTATCAACAAGCTCCGACGTGGCAGTCTTGGCTCGCTCGTCCCCGCATTGATCCTGATCGGCGTCGGCGCATGGCTAACCATCACCACCACCTCCGGCGCGGTCATCGATTCCACCGTCTTGGCAGCGATTGCCATCGGCGGCGCGGTCTTATCACTCCTGGCATACTGGATCAGTTCGGGTCGCTGGACGCGCGGCGCGCTCTTTACATCCGCCGCGCTCGCGCTGATCGGCGGATTGTTGTTCGTTACCGCCGCACCGCCTGCGCTTAATGTCAATCTTGGCTTCAATTTGGTGCAGGCATATCCGCTCATCATCGCGGCGTTCGGCATCGCCATGCTGATCGGCGGCGTTCTGGGCCGTCCCGCCAGCCGCGCTACGTTTGCGCCAGGTATCGTTTTGCTGGCAGCAGGCATCGTCGGCTTTCTGGTCACGTTCGGCGTTATCCCACAAGCCGTACTCGATAGCGTCGCGCCATTATGGTTTGTACCTGTCGTCGCGCTCGTTTTGTTGTGGCTGCTGCCGCTCGTCTTCCGTCTGCGTATTCGTTCTTAATCTATGTCGTTATGATAATATGCTGTCAGTGTGGAAATAAATTGCAATAAAATGACCGACACTCAAAATCTATCGGCATCATACTCTATGCGCCTTGCCATTGACGCCAGCCGGGCAACTGCCGCGCATGTGACAGGCACCGAAAAGTATGCCATCCACATGATCCGCGCGCTGCTCAGTACGAATACGCGCCATGCCATCACACTGTATTTCCGCGATCCGCCCGCACCCGATTTGTTCCCAGTCGCGCATATCGCCCGCCCAGATTTGGTCATACAGCATGTGATACCGTTTCGGCGCGCGTGGACACATCTTCGTTTTGCCGCCGCGCTCAGCGTTGACCGCCCCGATCTCGTCTGGGTTCCGGCACATGCATTGCCGTTCGTCTTTCGCGGGCGGGCGGCGGTCACCGTGCATGATCTGGGATACAAGTATTTCCCACAAGCGCATCCGCCGCGTCAGCGGCGCTATCTCGATTTGACCACGCAGACGAGCGCCGCGCGCGCGCATATGATCCTCGCCGACAGTCAGGCGACCGCCGATGACCTGACGCACTTTTACGGTACATCGCCCGATAAAATCCATGTCGTGTATCCTGGAGTCGATGCCCCGTTCATGGGTGATGTGGAGGCAGTGCGGCGCAAGTATAAGCTGCCCGACCGCTACTTCATGTTTATAGGCACGCTGCAACCACGCAAGAATATCGCTCGTATCGTACAGGCGTTCGCCGCGTGGCGCGCCGCTCAAGCTGACCACGAGACGGCGTTGGTTTTAGCAGGCGGACGCGGCTGGTTGTTCGACCCCGCATGGACGGATGGCATCGACGGCGTGATCATGACTGGCTACATCGACGACGCCGACAAAGGCGCGCTGTATGCGGGTGCGCGCGCGCTCGTCTTTCCATCATTGTATGAAGGTTTTGGTTTCCCGGTCTTAGAAGCGATGGCGTGCGGCTGCCCGGTTATTTGCGCGAATACGTCGAGCTTGCCCGAACTGGCGGGCGCCGCCGCCCTGCTGGTCGATCCGCTCAGCGTCGAACAGATCGCGGACGCCATGCAGCGCATCGACACCAATGACGAGTTACGCACAGCGCTTATCGCCAAAGGACGCGCGCAAGCCGCCCGCTTCACATGGGATGCCGCCGCCACACTCACCCTTAACATCTTCGAGAACGCTTAACAAGCGCAACCCACGCAATGCCCGCACGAAGATGATAAAATCATGTCTCTGTGTTCTCTATGTTCTCTGTGGTTCAATCGTGTCTCGTTTTCTCGTCGTCCAACTCGGTGATATTGGCGATCTCGTGTTGTCCACGCCCGCGCTCGATGCGCTGCGTGAGGCACATCCCAGCGCGCATATCGGTATTTTGACCACGCCGCACGCAGCGCCGCTCGTGGAAAATACCGGGCTGGTCGATGACGTGATCGTGTTCAATCGCCGCGCCTTGAGCGGACTTAAAAGTCTTATCAACCCGCGCGATCTACGGCGCTCGGTCGCGTTCGCACGCCAATTGCGGCGCGGGCGCTATGACACGATTCTGTACTTTCATCGTTTTACGACGCGCGGTGGCGCGCTCAAATTTGCGTTGATCGCGGCGGCGGCGGGCAGCCCGACTCGGATTGGGCTGGAGCATGGCAACGGCTTTTTTCTGACCGACAAACTCCCCGATCACGGTTTCGGGCAGCCGCATCAGGCTGATGCATGGTTACAAGTCGTCGCGCATGTCGGCGCATCGGGCGCACCCCGCCGCGCCAAAATCGCGGTTAAAATGCTGCCTCCATCCGCTGCCCCCATCCCGGTTAACAGCGAGGGAGAACGCGCACCTGTGCGAATTGCCATCCATGCTGGAAGCGGCGGCGACAGCTATGCGCGGCGCTGGTCATCAGAACGCTTCGCCCAACTCGCGGATCGTTTGTACGAGGCGTTGAATGCCGATATCGTGCTGGTGGGTGGTGCATCCGATGATACGCCCGGTGTGATCGCGGCGCTGCGCGCTCCATATACCGATCTGACGGGCAAAACCACGCTCCCCGAACTCGCGGGCGTACTTGAATCGTGCGATCTTTTTATCGGCGCGGATAGCGGCGTCATGCACGTCGCGGCGGCGGCGGGAGTGCCCGTACTGGCGATCTTCGGACCGAGCAATCCCAGCGCGTGGAGTCCGTACACGCCCGATGGTCGTTCGGTCGTGGTGCGCAGCGCGCCCGCCTGTTCGCCGTGCAGCTATGTCGGACATGAACTCGGTGAGCGTCGCGGCTGCCCCGCGCGCACGTGTATGCACATGGTCACGGTCGATCATGTCCTACAATCCGCCCGCGCTCTGCTTGACACGACTAAGCCGCCGCCGCTGATCCCTGTAGAGGAGAAGCCGGGGGGTGAGGTTCAAACCGTTTCAATCCTCGATCTCCCCGTTTCGGTCATCACTTATGATCGCTGGATCGAACAGATCGAAGCGTGGATCGACGCTCCCAGCGCGCGTTTACACCATGTCTGTACGATCAACCCCGAAATGATCATGATCGCCCGCCGTGACCCGATCTTCAAATTCATTCTGCACCGTGCTGCGCTCACCGTCCCGGATGGAGTCGGCTTGTTATGGGCAGCGCGACAGTGTGGTCACACACTGCCAGAGCGTGTCACTGGCTCGGACGGCGTGCCGCGCATCGCACAGGCAGCAGCGCGACATGGCTGGCGAATTTTCTTACTCGGCGCTGCACCCGGCATCGCGGAGCGCGCCGCCGCGATCCTGATTGACCGTTATCCCGGCTTGAAAATCGCAGGGGCGTACGCGGGCAGTCCTTCCCCCGAACAAGAGGACGAGATCGTCGCACGCATCAACGCCACCCACGCGGATATTTTGTTCGTCGCCTATGGTGCGCCCGAACAGGACAAATGGATCGCGCGCAATACGCCGCGCCTCAATATCAAAATGGCGATGGGCGTTGGCGGATCGCTCGATTTTGTCGCGGGCGTTATCCCGCGTGCGCCCGACGCGATGCGACAAGTTGGATTAGAATGGTTGTATCGTCTTTATTTGCAGCCATGGCGGTTCAAGCGTATGCTGCGCCTGCCCCGCTTTGTCATTGCCGTGTTGAACCAGTCACGGCGTATCCGCGATGGACGACCCGGTCGGTCGCCCCTACCATAACCATCAAGAGACGTACACGTCAACGACCCCATAGCTAAAGCTAGGGGCTTGCAGTTATGGCGGATTGACTGCCGCCCGGCTCGCAATTACACGAGCCGCGTTCTGGAACTCCCGTTCCATTGTCGGTCTGGCGTTGAGCCAGAGTAAACCGTTTCTCTGCCTGAGCAGAGTGCCTTTTCGACTGTTCTGATTGTATAACAGAAAGGAAAAAGGCGCTATCCCTCCCCATGCCTAAAGGCAGGGGTATCTCGCGCCGATTTGATGACTGATCTGAAAACCTTGATCGATTCGTTTGGCGGGATGCGCGTGATCGTCGTTGGAGATGTCATCCTCGACGAATATTTGTTCGGCAGCGCGACACGCCTCAGCCGCGAAGCGCCAATTCCGGTCTTGGAATACACGGAACGCCGGGTAATCCCCGGCGGTGCGGCGAACCCGGCGGCGAATATTGTTTCGTTGGGTGGCATCGCCTTGATGGTCGGCGTGGTCGGCGCGGACGCCGAAGCGGTCACGCTCCGTCAAACCTTAGAACGCGCGCGTATCGATACCCACAGCCTGATCGAAGACCGCACACGTCCGACAACCGTCAAAACGCGCATCATGGCGCAGATGGGGTTACGTTTTCCGCAGCAGATGGCGCGGATCGATAAAATCGCGCGCCGCCCAGTCAGCGGTGAGGTACAGGATCAGGTATGTGAGCAAGTGCATCTGCGAACCGTGCGCGGTGGCTATGCCGATGCACTTTTATTCTCTGACTACGGCGGCGGGTTGATCACCGCCAATGTCATTGCAGCAGCGCGTGCACAGGCAGACGCCGATTCAGTTCTGTTAGCGGCGGACGCGCAAAATTATCTCGAAAAGTATGCCGGATTTGGCGTCGTCAAGTGCAACGCCGATGATGCCGCCGCTTATCTGGGGCGCGATTTACGCACCGATGACGAATTCGCGGCGGCGGCGGTCGATTTAGCAGCCCGGTTAAACGTGAAAATCGGCATGGTTATCACACGTGGCGGCGGCGGCGCGACCTATAGCACAGCCGACAAATCATCCAGTCATATTGTCGCGCTCGGCGTCACCGATGTCTTTGATACCGTCGGCGCGGGCGATACGCACATCGCCGTGCTGACGCTGGCGCTCTTGGCAGGTGGCACGCTGGCGGATGCCGTCACACTGGCAAATGCTGCCAGCAGCATCGTCGTCCGCCATGTTGGAAATTACACGCCCACGCGGGAAGAACTACGACAAGTCGTATAATTCGCCGTATTTGCGGCGCAGGTACGCAATATACGGCGCGACCTGTACACCCGTCCCCGTCACGCGTTCGACTAACTCTGGCGCAGTGAACTTGCTGCCGTGCTGATAAATATTCTCTTTTAACCATCCATGCAGCGTATCGAATTTGCCCTGACCAATCTCCGCTGGAATCTCGGGATGCGCTTTCAGAGCGCTGTCGTAAAACTGCGCGCTCATCAAGTTGCCGAGCGTATAGCCTTGAAACGCCCCGCCAATGATGCCGCCGAACCAGTGCACATCTTGCAAGCAACCGTCTTTGTCGTCGGGCGGTGTCACGCCTAAATCGCTGGTATAGCGCTCGTTCCACACGCGCGGCAAATCGTCGATCTCCATCGCGCCTTCGAGCAGCGCCAACTCGATATCGAAACGGATCATGACATGTAAGTTGTAAGTCACTTCATCGGCGTCTACACGGATTAGCGATGGCGTGACTTTGTTGACCGCGCGATGAAACGAATCGGCGGATACATCGCTCAACTGCGATGGAAAGCGTGCTTGCAGCGCCGGATAATAATGCGTCCAAAACTCACGGCTGCGCCCGATAATATTTTCCCATGTGCGCGACTGACTTTCATGCACACCCGCCGATGTACCCGTTGCGAGCGGCAAGCCGTCAAACGTTGCATCGATGCCCTGCTCGTACATCGCGTGACCTGCTTCGTGCAGCGTGCTGAACAATGCATCGTTGAAGTAATGTTCATCGACGCGGGTTGTGATGCGAACATCGCCGCTGTTGATACGCGTCATGTACGGGTGCGCGGTTAAATCCTGCCGCCCGCGTGAAAAATCGTAGCCATAATCCTTGATGATGTCCAACCCAAACGCGAGTTGGTCGGCTTCGGGATAGTGCCGCCGCACCATCGAATCATCGGCGGGGGGTTGCGCGGTGATCGCGGCGACAATCGGGACGAGCTGCGCGCGGAGTTCCGCGAAGATCGCGCGCACGCTGGCGGCTTTCATGCCGTAATCACCCTGATCGATCAACGGATCAGCAATATGATCGAACGGACCGAAAAATTCAGCGTATTGACGGCTGTAATCAAGATTTTTCTTGAGCAGATCACGCACCGCGTTAAAATCGTTGGCGGGGCGCGCGCGCGTCCACACATCATAAATCACCGAAAAAAATTGAAAGAATTCTGCGACGAATGCCGAGGGCACTTTGACCTCGCGGTCATAATTGCGGCGGGTGACGCGCCATAAAGCGGCATCGTTGTGGTCGTAAGGCAGCGTTTCGGCATACGGCTGAAGTTCATCGAGCAGCCGCCCAATCGCTGGATCGACGAAGCGGTCATGCGCGATTTGCCCCAGTACCGCGAGTTGACGCCCGCGTGCCGCTTGTCCACCAGGCGGCATCTGCGTCGTCATATCCCAGTACAATAAAGAGCCAGCACTGCTGATGTCGTTGATGACGATTAACTGTTGTTTCAGGGTTTCAAGTTGTGAATGTTCAGTCGGCTGCACGAATAAGCTCCCTTTTGAGATTTCTTAAATGCCTTGATCGATCATACAATGATTCCAGAAAATTTCGGTTGTATTCTCGTGGTAGTGATGTGAGGTAATTATGCCTGTCCCTGTTCTCGCTGACCCGGCATCATTTAATGAAATCGTGTGGGAGATCGTCCGGCAAGTGCCGCGCACAATCGTGACCACATTCGGTCAGATCGCGTCGATGATCCCGACACCGGATGGGGTAGACCCGACCGAATTCGAGTCGTATGGCGGGCAGTTGGTGGGTTTTGCCATGAACGCGGTGAGCGGCAGCGATGAACCGACTGTACCCTGGCATCGAGTCATCAACAGTAAGGGCATGGTCGCCATGAGCGAAACCAACCGAATGCGCCCGGTACAGCACGAGCGTCTGAAAGCCGAAGGGCTGCCGTTCAGCACGAAAGGTGCGATTGACCTAAACTTGTATGGATGGGATGGTCCTGATCCGGCATGGATTGCGGAACATCGCTTGCTGCCGCCGCGACCGATCAAGAAGCCGGCATCGCCTGAAGCCAAAGCAGATGACGACGGTGACCCGCCCCAGCAGTTGAGTTTGTTCTGGTGATGCGTTTTTAGCGCATAACGTGATCATTTACTTGCTCGATGGCGTCGCGCCGATAGGCTGACGCGGGTCGCCTTCATAGCGGCGGATGACGGCATCGACCAAGCGGTCGCCGTCATCCGCCGCGCACCCAACGCGAGAATGCTCAAGCGCACGTTTATAACCAGCCTTGTTTACGGAAAAACCATGCCAGACCTGCGCTCAACATCACCGTCATTACGACGATGATCCCGAATAGCAGCGCGCCGCTGACTGGAATCGTGAATTCGGTTTGCGTCGTGACAAAGTTCAAGCCGAATAACCCGACAATGAACGTGGGCGGCAAAAACAGCATCGACAGGATCGTCAAGCGGCTGACTGCTTTGGCGAGATTGCCCGAATCCTGACTTCCGAGCAAATCGAGGACGTTGCTCGCTAAATCGCGCTGGGAATCGATCACATCGTACACGCGCAGAAGACGCTCGTATAAATGCCGGAACAAATCACGGTCTTCGGGTGTACTGGCGAGTCGATCTTCCCCGATGACGTTACTGACGACTTCGCGCTGCGGCGCGACCATCTGGCGCAAATTGATCAACTGCTGCTTGAGCCGAAAGACCGATTTTTGCAGCGTTTTATCGCCGTTTTCCATCGCCCGTTCTTCCAGCGTGTTAAGTTGATTGCTGATTTTGTCGATGAGCGGGTAATACGAATCGACGACCGCCTGTAAGACCATGTACAGCACATAAGGCAGGTCGCGTTTCCAATAATCGATATTTGCCGCCACGCGGTCATACGCGCTGCTCACGGCGGTCGTGCTCTCGTTACGCACCGTGACCAGCCAGTTTTTGCCGATCAGAATGTGAATTTCACTGCTTATAACCATACTTTGCTTGTCTTTAATTATCACATGCGGCTGAAACATCGATAAAAACAGATAATCCGGGTATGGCATCAGCGTTGGTCGCCGATCTTCGCGGCGCAAATCGCTCATTACTTGATGATGTAATTCAAAAACGCGACCCAACCACGTAATCTCGGCGTCTTCCGGCTCAACGACATCGAGCCATATAATGCTGCCTTCTAACAGCGCGGCTTCCAACGATTCCTGTGACAAATTGCGACGAATAATGATTTCATCAATCTCACCAGTCGATTCTAAATCGGGTTCAGCGATCACACGCGGCGGCGCGACCAGCGAACGAAGCATAGCCATACTCTCCCCCACAGGTTTCATGGCGATAATGTTGTCAACAGCGAAAAGGCGCAGTCGCGACAATAAATTATGCGGCTGCGCTTCTCGCTGTTCTGTACTCTATTGTAGGCTGACCGCCTATTACAGCGCACGTCTCTGGGTGGAAGTTCTAGGGGATACTGTGCCTATTCCGTTATAGGTCACTTGACAATCACACGCGCACGCGGACACACGTTGTTCATGTAGCCCTTAAAATTCCAGATGATATGATCCGGCTGCGTATTGGCGGCTTTATCCCATGCACGCGCGACGATCTGGTACTCACCCGGCGTCAGCATCACTTCCAGCGCCCATAATCGCCACGCAAACGGCAAATCATCGCCATACAGCGCCGCCGTTTGCCAGTTTATGCCGCCATCGAGCGAGACATCGACGCGCGCGATACCGCTTCCCCCGCTCATTGCCCACCCTTTGATAGTCATGCGTCCGGCAGGCAGCGTGTCGCCGTCGTTCGGCTGCATAATCGCGCTGTTGATCGATAGTTCACCCAACATCAAGCCGTCATCCCACTTGACTGTCTCTGGCTGTACGGATGGCGCGAATAATTTATAAGCATGTGCCTGATAATAATTATCCGACGGCATTTCACGCACAAAAATACGCGTCACCCATTTGACGCTGCGCGCGCCGATATATCCCGGCACAAAAACACGCAGCGGCGAGCCATGATCGGGCAGCAAATATTCACCGTTCATCATATCGACGAGCAGCACATGCGGGTCGAAGGCTTTGCTTAATGGGATTGAGCCGCCGAACGGAAAATGTTCGCCGTCTTTTTCACATTGATCCAATCCTTCAAACCACACATGTAAATTCGGGTTCGCTTCGCTCCATTCCGGCGTCAGTCCACAGTCATACAACAGATCGCGCAAGCGAAACCCACTCCAAATCGCGGTGCTGATCGCTTCACGATCCCAGATCAGTTCGCCCGGAATCGGCGCGATCTGCTGCATTTCGACGCGGCGATTGCCCGCGCATTGCAGCGTCGCCGTCATTTCGACACGTTCGGCGACCGATGCCAGTTCGGTGAGCGAATACTCGTGTGTAATTTCTCCGACCACCGTCAAACGATACGTTTCCAGATCGACAAATGGGGTTGGTGCGTGGCTGCGTACAAAAAACTGATCCATCGGCGTGATGACGGTTTCAATCAGCCTATCCACTGCCGCGCCACCGTTGGGCGGGTTGGTTTCCAGCGTGCGAAACGAAGAGTCTTTTCCAGCGATCAAAATAGTATCCGCTCTTTCATTACAGGTTCAGTGCGCGCGCGATGTCGTCGGCGTGCGAACGTTCATGATACGCAATAATCCGCAAAAACTGTTCAACGGTGTACACGGCAAGAGTCGCATGACGCCCCTGACGTGCCAGTTTTTCACTGTCCAACGTACCGATCCATGCCATTAAATCTGCACGGGTGCTCGTCAGTACGTCCCGCGCTTGTGCTACGGTCATATCGGCTTTCTTTTCGGTTGAACGCAGATTAAAGCGCTCTAAATCGAAATCTTCTGGGATCGGGTTGCCGCCTTCGCTAATCGCTTTCGCGGTGTTGAACATACCGCTTTCACTCGTCCCCAAATGCACGAGCAGTTGGCGCACATTCCATGCTGCCCCATGATCGTACACCTGTGTTTCCCACCGATCACCGACCTGTTCAATGATATGTTCCAAGTGGGCGCGCGAGTCGTTCAAACCCATTTTCAGCACATCGATGCGCGTAGAAGCCATAGCGAATCCTTCAACAATGCAGCCTGTTTAATTTAAGCGGCGCGACTAGAAATTCACGTAGCTGTTTTCTGCCAAAATCAAGCGCCGTGCTGCTGGCATATGCGCTGATGCGACCACCTGCGAGTTATCCGCGATCAAACTGCTATCGATGCGACCGGGAATCGAGCGAATCACGCAGTTCGTCATGACGATGCTGGCTTCAATTTCGCTGCTTTCGACAGTCGTGTTATCACCCAACGCCGTATACGGTCCTACAAAACTGTTCTTGATGATGACATTTTTGCCGATGATCACGGGTCCTCGAATCACGCTGTCAATGATTTGGCTGTTTTCGCCGATGATGACACGGTTGCTGACATCGCTCGTACCGAGCACGATGTTTTTGTCTTCGATTTTGGGGGTGTACGGCAAATCACCCAGCACCAGTTGATTCGCCAGAATGATCGAGTCGGGCTTGCCCGCGTCGATCCACCAGCCCGTCAGTGTGTACGGACGCACATCCGCTTGCGTACTGATCAACTGCTGAATGGCATCGGTGATTTCTAATTCGTTGCGCCATGATGGTTTGATCTGCGCAATCGCATCGAAAATCGATTTGCGGAACAAATAGACGCCCGCAATCGCCAGATTACTCGGTGGTTCTTTCGGTTTCTCGATCACACGCTCAATTTTCCCATCGGTGATCTGCGCGATGCCAAAACGTGTCGGATCGCTCACTTCACCCAACGCGATCACACATTCCGCGCCGCTATCAGAAAAACCGCGCAGCAGCGCTTCCATGGGGTCTTGGAAAATATTATCGCCCAGATACACACAAAACGGCTCGTCGCCCACAAATTCGCGCGTGACATTGACCGCATGTGCTAAGCCGAGTTGTTCGCGCTGTACAAGATATGTCAACTGGACGCCGTAATCTGCACCTGTGCCTAACACCGTACAAATAGGTGACGATAAATCATTGACGACGATGGCGATTTCCGTCAGTCCACCGTTTTTCAGTATTTCAATGGCATACGCAATTAACGGGCGGTTGGCGACCGGGACGAGCGATTTGGGCATGGTCAGCGTAACTGGACGCAACCGCGTACCCTGTCCGGCTGCAAGAATGACGGCTTTCATGCGCGAGTTTACTCCATTTGGCAAAATTTTATGGTAAATATGAACATGGTAGCGTACTTAGGGGGATGCTGGCAAACGACTGATGACATGCGTCGCTCATCCATGACAAAACTGTGAGGGCGATCAAACGGGTCGCCCTCACAAAACCATCGACCAGATTATCAGAAAAGCGCCGTAAGACCCTCGTTTTCAGCCCTCACCCCCTGCCCTTCTCCCTCAGGGCGAGCGGAGAAAAATCGTCGCGGTAGGCAAAGTCCTTCTCCCTGAGGGAGAAGGACTTTGGACGAGGGCAATCTGCGTAAGGTGAGTTATCTACTCTGCCGCGATGATTTCTAACTCATACGCGCCTGCGCTGGCATCGTCATAGGTTCCGACTTCGATGACATAGGTGGTTCCGCCCGCGAGTTCGAGTCCTTCGAGACTTGAATTGATCACTTCACCCAATTCGATGTCGTCGTTTTCAGCGATCAATTCATCGCCTTCATAGACACGCAAATAGGTATCCAATTCGCCCGCTGCATCGCCGACCGTGATTGTGACCACGATATCGTCTTCAGGCGTAAACGTGTATGCGATGCGTTCGCCTTCGCCCACTTCACCTGCGATTTTGTCACCGAGCGCGATCTCGCCGCCATCGCTCGCAGCGACTTCCAACGACGGTGCTTCGCCGGTGATCTGTTCGATCAGATATGTTTCGGCTGCTTCGAGCACCGGGTCGCCGCCACCCAACAGTGTTTCTTCATTGATGGGGACTTGCACGGTCGGCACCACGCCGATCCCTTCGATATGAATGTCGCCGTTCGCATCCATCGCACGACCGACCGTCATACGCACGAACAGCCCATCGGGCATGGCAAAATCGGTGATGCTGCCGCCCAAGCCACCTGTCGGATACTGCCCGACAATCGCCGCGCGGTCATCGATGGTCATATCGTACGAGAAAAATTCGCACGCGCTCAGGCAGTTGGGACCCACCAACACCGCGACTTCACCCTGAAAACGCAGATTTTCTTCGGGCAGGAAGAAATCGTCCGCTTGATTCGGGTCAGTCACAAAATCGTTCACGCCGCGGTCATAAAGCGACGTATTGCCAAGTTCAAACGTCTCGTTGAAGAAATACGCCGCCATTTGATCCGCCAGGAAGCCGCTGCCGCCGCCGTTGCTGCGCATATCGATGATCAAACCGGGCACGCCGGAATCATTCAACGTTTGCATCAGGCGTTCCCAGAGTTGGATCGTAAGCAAATCGTTATCGCTGAAACTATAGATGGCGACATAGATCAAGCCGCTATCCAGGACGCGATATTCGACGGGCAGTTCGAGACCGGTACGCCCTCGATTGAACGACGATTGGTTGAAACTTATGAATTCGTCGGTCGTCTCCAAGGTCACCGTTTCGCTGTCGCCATCGGGGTTGCGATACGTGACTTCGACCGAGTCGCCAAGCGGGAAACGAGTGGAGTAACGTAATTTTTGCAGCCGTTCAAAATGCGTGGTACTAAACGGCGCTGAGTATGCAATCGTGTTTTCGATCCATTCGTCGATCGGGGTATCGTTGATCGCTTCGATTTCCGCGCTGAGTTCGATGCCAGCAGCGTCGGCAGTGCTATCGAGCGTGACAAAATTGACGATCACACGTCCGTCGTCGGTATCGCGGATGCCCAAGCCAATACCACCCGAAATGGCGGTTTCAAATTCATTCCCCATAACGGCGGGTTGCGGGTACAACGCGATATGACCATCGTCAATTTCCCACAGAAAATCGCGCAGCGCCAGCACATACGCATCGCTGTCGTCATCGTCTTCCGCCTGTTCAAAGCGCGGACGATATTGTTCTCCCAACGCTGCCCAATCGACTTGTTTGTACTCGGTGAATGCATATTCGCGCGTGAATTTATCCAACATCGCGTCGAACGCTTCGGTATAGCTCATCTCCGAAAAATCGTCCAGTGCTGCGCCTTCCGGTTCGATTAAATCGATCACGGGGTTGGCGGAGCGGTCGAACGTGAACGGGTCACTGTCCAAATCGACAACGGTATAGCCTTGCGGCAGCAGCACGGTCGGGTCATCGTCGGTGAACAACAGTTCGTCGTCGCCAAACCCCGCCGGGAAGCCTTGCGCGTCGTCGGCAGCATATACCAACAGCTTGCCGCCGATTACCTCCAGGTAACGATCTGCCTCATCGGTGACGCGCGTTGATGCATACGCCGATGACCAGCCGCCGCCGTACAAATCGCGTTCTTCGAGATAAGCATCCCCAAACGTATTCGACCAGTACGCCGTCGCGTAGATTTGCACACCTTGATCATCACCACCGTCGTTATCGACATCACGATACGTGCCTTGCGGCTGAATCGGCAGTGAAATGCTGTAACTGAACGGTGATGTGTAAAAATCAGAAGTAATTTGTCCCAATACCTGCGAAGCGACCGGCATCAAAAAGCCGCGATCCCGATCAACAAAGCCTGCTTGATCTTCCAAAATGACCAACGGCTGCGCGACACCACTGGTGAACAGCGTATTGGTATACACCACTTCACCCGTCACGCTGACCGCGCCGCCTTCATCATTGTTGATGTCGGCGGGCTCAAGTTCATTCGCTTGTGCAGCGACCGACAATGCCCCAACCATAATCAGCACGCTGATCAGGACACGGGGAAAACGAAAACCAATTTTCATGCTAAACTCCGATACACCTTACGATAGGATCGACAGTAAATCTACTGCCCGCTTTCATATAACACACTACGCACTAATCAAGCAAGCGGATTTTAGGAATCTTCACCGTTGGCGCGATTTGCTTGAGCAGGGTTGGTAAGCGGCGACGGCGCGTAATCGGCATCTGGTGAGCGAACTGCCAGATTTCATCCGCAATATCCCAAACCGCGTTCGGCTTGCCAATCTTGGCGGCGTTATCGGCGCGACGCTGCAAACCCGCTTCGCCTTCGCTCAACCACGCCTCGACCGCTTGCACGACGAGTTCCGGTTCGGGCGCGAACACCCCCGCGTCGTTTTTGACGACCAATTCGACATTGCCAGTCTCTTGTCCCGGAATCGCATCGTACAAAATCATCGGTAAGTGCGCGATGCACGCCTCGCTGATGGTCGCAGGTCCTGCTTTTGTGATCAATACATTGGCGGCGGTCATCAAGCGTGCCATGTCGTCGACATAGCCATAAATCTTGACGGGATGCTTCCACTCGCTCGATTCCAGCTTTTCCTTGAGCGATTTATTGCGCCCCGCGACGATGATCAACTGACATTTTTGTTTGACATCGTTGATCGCCTGCGCTGTTTTGTACAAAGGTCCCATGCCTTCGCCGCCGCCTACGAGCAGCAGGACGGGCAAATCCGGCTCCCAGCCAAGTTCATGCCTTGCCGAAGCACGGTCTTCTAACGGCTGCGAAAACCGGGGATGCACAGGCAGTCCTGTCACGCGCACACGCTCTGGCAGCAGTCCGGCATTGATGGCGATGTCATAGGCTTCCTGCGATGGGACAAGCGTGCGATCTGAACGCGGATCGTACCAAAAGTTATGCGTCGTCAACAAATCGGTGACGACGACGATGAAGGGTGAGCGTGATTCCATGCGTTGAATCGCTTGCAGAGATGGCTGAGTCAGGACTGAATGCACGCATACGATCACATCCGCCGGGTTATCGCGGAACATTTTTTTCAACCCAACTTCTACAGCGATATAAATGCCACGTGTTGCTATTTTTACCCGCGAGGGTGTATCTAAAAAGTTGTAGGTCGCGCCCCAACTCGAACGCGAATAATTGATGATGATAGGATAAACTTCGGGCATATACTTGAAGGGAAAACCCGACGCTCGAAACGCATCGACAACGGTCGATTCAATCTTCCCCGAATACCGTTCGAACAGCGCCTGGCGTATCGCTTCGGCGGCGGCTCGATGCCCACCCCCGGTATCCGACATCACGAATAAAACTCGTTTTTTTGCTTCCATAATTAAGACCCCGTTGGGTGTTCCTCTTTGAACGTGGGTACATAGTGGATGAGTTGTTTGACTTGTTTGACGAATGCCCCGCGCGCCACCAGCACGCGTCGCCCACACCCGGTACAGCGGATACCAATATCTGCACCAATGCGGAACACATCCCATTCAAAACTGCCACACGGGTGCGCTTTTCGCAGGTGAACGCGGTCGCCAATCGCCATCGGGTCGTCGATATTCATACGCGACTCATTTTTGCAATCGCAACCGTAAGCTGACGACGCAAAAACGTTACCCTTTCGTGGTTAATTTTTCACCTTGCTATGATAACACCTTCGATGGCACTTCGGGTCGCGCAAACCAGAATGGAGTTTCAGCGATCATTTACCCGAAAAGCGGTGACGGATGAGCGCAAACCGCGCGTGTTGAATATCATGGACATCGCTCGTGGGGGCGCAGCACGCCTTATCCAAAAAACACCCGAATATTCACCATCCCTCAAACTCGACTGGATATTAAGATAGGGCGTGACTCGTGTATAATTACTCGAATATTGTCCGTAGGCGTGGAGCATTCCGTTGTTACTCTCTGGCAATCTCGATATTACACAGTTGATCGCGCGGCTTGTCGTCGTTCTCGTGGCGATGACCGTGCATGAATTCGCTCATAATTATGTCGGTTGGAGGATGGGCGACCCTACGCCCGCTCAAACCGGACGACTAACGCTTAATCCGTTGGTGCATATCAACTGGATCGGTATGTTGATGTTCGTCCTCGTTGGCTTCGGTATTTTGGGCAGCGCGCCCATCAGCCCCAACCGGATGCCGCGCGAAAATCGACGCTGGCGCTGGCTGGCGGCGGTCGCGGCGGGACCGTTCTCCAATTTGCTGCTGGCGATCTTGTTCGCGTTCATCATTCGCTTAATCGGCATTCGCACGCTGCTCAGCTTGCCTGACATTATCGTGATAATCCTTGAATTGATGATCCAGTTCAACGTACTGCTGTTCGTCTTTAACCTGATCCCGTTATTCCCCATCGACGGTTGGCAAATCGTATATGCGCTCTTGCCGCCCGATCTGGCGGCATGGTGGCAGCGTCATCAGCAAACCAGCTATTACCTGTTTATCGGCTTGATCCTGCTGAGCTTCTTCCCGATAGCTGGATTCAACATTTTGGGCATCATCATCACACAGCCAACTACTGCTATCACCAACTGGCTAATCGGCTTCGCCATCGGCTAACCCCATGACCGCAGTGATTCGTCTCCGTCAAGGGGTGCGCGCGCTGATCGCGCTGATTTTTGCGCCGTCGGTCGATTATGACGCGGTCGCGCGCGCGCTCACCCTGTCGCAGGTGGCGCTGTTCAAGCGTTTGCTGCGCGCCGAACAATTGCACAGCCTGCGGGTGCTGCGCGCGGTATTGGCGCAGGATACCGTGACGCCGCCAGCGCTGGCAGTCGCGGCGCTGCTGCACGACATCGGTAAAGTACGCTATCCCGTCGGCTTGATCGGTAAGATGCTGCCTGTACTGGTCAAGCGGATATCACCAAGGCTCGTTCGACGTTTGAGCGACGGCAACCCCGAAAACCGATTCATACGTCCGTTCGTGGTTTATCTGCATCATCCAGCATGGAGCAGTGAACTTATCACCAAAGATGGCGGGTCGCCCGACGCGGCATGGCTGGCAGCACATCACGCCGATGACGCCGATCGATGGCGTAACCATCCGTTATACGCGCAGATTCTCCGTCTGCAAGCCGCCGACGACCGAAATTGAACGCTGCAAAATCTGCATGGTATAAAGCGAAGCACGTTTAACCTTTTACGTTCACCTTTGGAAATTTTCAGGAAAACGAACATGGCAAACACGATTGAAATCGCAATTTTGGGCATGGGGCGCATCGGCGCATCGATGGGCTTGGCGATCAAGCGTTATAACGCGGGCAAAAATACCCAGCAGCAGTTCCGTGTCACAGGCTACGATTCTGAGAGCGCGAATATCACAGAAGCCAATAGCAAAGGCGCGTTCGATATCCACGCACGCACTATTTTCGACGCTGCCCACGATAAGGCGTTGGTGATCGTCGCGCTCCCGTATGCCGAAATCAGTCAAACCTACCGCGATTTCGCGACCGGTGTCAACGCAGGCACGGTCATTATGGATATGTCGCCGCTTAAATCGCCGTCGCTGGCACTGGCTGCCAAACATTTGCCCGAAAACGTGTATATGGTCGGCGCGACGCCCATCCTCAATGCCGCGTATCTGTTCGATGGCGTAGAGGACACAGCTCACGCTGCCGCCGATCTGTTCGATAACGGTGGCATGTTGGTGCTGCCCAACGCCGGTTGCCCGCCCGAAGCGGTCGAACTCGTCAGCGATTTGTGTACGCTCATCGGCGCACCACCACGTTTTGCCGACCCGCAAGAACATGATGGGTGGGCGGCAGCAGTCGAAGGCTTACCGATGGCGCTCGGCGTCGCGGCGTTTTACGCGCTGACCAAAGCCGATGGCTGGCGCGACGCGCAGCAGCAAGCGGGTCATTCATTTGGGCGTTTGATTCACCACTTGTACGACACCCACCCCGATGACCTACGGGATATCATGCTCAACAATCGCGATAATCTGATCCGCCATATCGATGGCATCACCGACGCGCTCGACGCGCTCCGCGATACGCTCGCACAGGGCGACCGTGACACGCTCGAAGCCGTGATCGAGGAAACCACCGACGCCGCGCATTTGTGGGTGATCAAACGCCGCGAAAACAAATGGGATAAAGTGCAAGCGCCGCCACGACCGGATATCGGCGCCCATATGAGCAGCCTGATTTTTGGCGGCGCGCTCGCTAAGCGCATTCGTGGCGACAAAAACGGCAGCGCATAGCCTGTTTTCATACGTTTCTAATCAACTCACCTTACGCAGATTACTCTCATCCTAAGTCCTTCTCGCTCAGGGAGAAGGGCAGGGGGTGAGGGCTGAAAACAAGGGGCATGCGTAAGGTGAGTTACAAATTTCCCGGCACAATCACGTATCGCATGACACTTTCGTGACGAGTTTACACACAATTTACATCGTTTCCACATTCGATTTACATGTCGCGCTTACGCTAAGAACAGATGGTTGACATCGAACACCCTGGCATCGCATCGTCGGGATGATATTCAAGCACAGGCACGACATGGAGGTTGTAATGATGCGCAGTAAACGATGGATACTGGCAGGGATCAGCGTATTGGTGATGAGCGGGTCAGCGATTGGGTTTGTAGCGGCGCAAGAAAGCACGCCCGAAGTCCCGCCCGTTATCGAAGAACTTCGTAATCGTGGTTATTTGGGCGTTACACTGACCGAAAGCGAAAACGGTGTCGAAGTGGTCGCGGTCTTAGAAAACTCCCCCGCCGCCGATGCGGGCTTACAAGCCGGCGATGTGATCACCACGATTAATGGCGTCGCGGTCGCAACACCACGCGAAGCACAACGCGCTATCCGCGATATCGCGGCGGACGAAGTCGTCATGTTAGAAATTATCCGTGACAGCGAGACGCAAACGCTCGAAGCCACGCTCACGGGACTGCCCGAAAATTTCGACGCACGACGCGGCGCCATGGGGCTTGGACGTGATACGGCGTTCACGTTTGATCCAGAAACCGGCGTGTTCACGGTCGCTCGTTTAAGCGAAGACAACCCGCTTTACGAAGCGGGTTTGCGCGAAGGCGATATGATCGTCGCAGTTGACGGCGAAACGCGTGATCTGGCGGCGCTCGCGGCTTATATGATCAGTCTGGAAGATGACGCGACGGTCATGCTCACCATCGAACGCAATGGTGAAGCACAAGATATCACCGTCGCAGTCAACGAATTGGCGCTGTTCCGCGGCGAACGCGGTTTCTTCCGTAACATGATGCCGAATGGCGAACGCGGAGAAGGCTTCGGTATGCGCGGCATGGCGGCGGGTGTCCGTCTCGGTGTCGGCTTTGAAATGACCGACGCAGGCGCGACCGTGACCGCGGTTTTGGAAGGCGCACCTGCCGCCGAAGCCGGGTTGCTCATTGGTGACATGATCACCGCCGTCAATGGTGAAGCCGTCAACGAAGAAATCACACTTCGTGACCGCGTCAGCGCGTATGAAGCGGGCGATGTTGTGACGCTCGCCGTCACCCGTGATGGCAAAGCGCTCGCTCTATCGGTGACGTTGGTCGAACCGATGGAAATGCGCGACATGATACCGTTCTTCAACAGTGAAGGACGCGGTGGTCGGGGTGGAATGCGTGGGAATGGCGGACAGCCGGACAACGCACCCAATGCACCCGCCGATGTTACACCGCCTGTTGAAGGCGCAAGCGCGTAAAAGCGGATGACAGTTACGTGTTGAAAGGTGGAAGGGCTGTTCTGAGAGATAAAAGACCAGCGTTGCTTTATCTTTCAACTTTCACCTTTTAACGTTTACCTCTGTCAAACCCCCTACTTTTCGTACAGGCAGATCATCCCCCTATGATCTGCCTGTACGTTTTTATGTGTCTCACTACTATAATGATTATCGTTTTGTCCATTGAAATCTGAAAGCTGCTACGTTTATGTCAATTCAAAGTGAACTTCTCAACCGACTGCACACCCAGCAAGCCACCATCGGGATTGTCGGTTTAGGGTATGTCGGGCTGCCGCTCGCGGTCGAATTCGCGGAAGCGGGCTTCAATGTCGTCGGGCTGGATGTCTCGCCGCGCAAAGTCGACTCGATCAATCGCGGCGAGAGCTATATTCCCGATATTTCGACCGAGCGCCTCGCGCCGCTCGTCAAAAACGGCAGCTTGTGCGCCACCACCCGCTACGACGATTTACGCCTTGCCGATGCGATCAGCATTTGTGTGCCCACGCCGCTTCGCAAGACCAAAGACCCGGATATGTCGTTCGTGATTCAAGCCGTCACCGATGTCGCGGCGATCGCGCATGCAGGTTTGCTGGTCGTGCTGGAAAGCACCACGTATCCCGGCACGACAGACGAAATCGTCGTCCCCAAGTTACGCGAACACGGCTTGACGGTCGGTGTCGATGTTTTCGTCGCGTTTTCACCCGAACGCATCGACCCCGGCAATCAAAAATATGGTGTACGCAACACGCCGAAAGTTGTCGGCGGCGTTACGCCCGCCTGCACCCAGGTCGCATCGGCGCTGTATGCGACCGCTATCGATACCGTCGTCCCGGTTTCGTCACCGACCGCCGCCGAGATGGTCAAACTGCTCGAAAACACATTTCGTGCCGTCAATATTGGCTTGGTGAACGAAATGGCGCTCATGTGCGACCGTCTCGGCATCGACGTGTGGGAAGTCATCGACGCCGCCAAAACCAAACCGTTCGGCTTTATGACGTTCTATCCGGGACCGGGCATCGGCGGGCATTGCATCCCAGTTGACCCGCATTATTTAAGCTGGAAGCTCAAGACGCTGAATTACACCGCGCGTTTTATTGAACTCGCCAGCGAAGTTAACACCGCCATGCCGATTTACGTCGTCAATAAAGTCATCGACGCGCTCAACGACGACGTGAAAGCGGTTCGTAATTCAAAGATTGTCGTCATGGGCGTCGCCTATAAAAGAGATGTGGACGATGTACGCGAAAGTCCGGCGCTGGATGTGATCAGTCTGCTCCGTCATCGCGGCGCAGACGTTCTTTATCATGATCCGTTTGTCGAGTCGTTCCGGCTTGAAGATGATCAAATTATGCACAATACGGCGTATACCGATGACTTGCTTGCATCTGCCGACTGTGTGGTCATTGTCACCGATCACACCGGATTCGATTACCAAGCTATCGTGAATCACAGTAAACTCGTGGTCGATACGCGCAACGCTACCAAACACCTGCACGGCGCGGCGCGCGTCGTGACGTTATAATCAACTGATCAGGAGACGCACCCTTATGAGCGAAATGCCAATTCATCTGGCAACACTCCCGCCCGAAGCGCTGGATATTTTACGGTTCTTCGGCAAAACCGATACGACCGCGCCGTATCATGCCGATGCCATCATCGAAGGCGGCGATATGAGCGAGCGCGCATTTGGCAAAGGCTTGCGCCGCCTGATCAACAAGAAATTTATGGTGATGACCGACGAGAGCATCTACAAAATGACCGATCTCGGTCGGCGCGGGGTCGCAGAACTGATCGAGTGGGATATGAACGCGCCCGAACGGGGCGCACAAGCTGAACCGCGCTTTGTCATGCGGCGCGTGGTCGTCGCCGCGCCGCGTGTGCTGCTGAGCGCACAGCCTATTCTGCTTTATATCGGCTTCGATGAAGCCGGAGACGACGATATTCTGCCCGAAGATGTCGATTTGCTTATCCGCCTGACATTGATTGATGGGGTGGCGGCGAATACATTTGTCATCGAAAAAGCGTTCCGGCTGACGAATTACGCCGCGCGCCAAACCTTCGAGATCGCAGGCGGCATGTACGATACGCTGCGCGTGCGCGTACAAATCTCACAGCCCGAATGGACAGACGACGAAGCGCCAGGAATGTTTGTCGATCTGCCGGTCACAGTGGACGCGACGCTTTCCGACCCGGCACTGGTCGCGTATACGACGGCGGTCTTGATCCGCGAGCCGTAGATTTTTTACATGCAGAACATACGCGCGCAACAACTTTTCGTTAGCCTATGAGTAATTTAACAGGCTAAAGAAGGGACGAACGACCATGTTTAGACGACCGTTACGCCGCCGCATGATCGGGCGCGGGATGATGGGACGAGGCATGATGCGTCGGCGTTTTATGTGGCGGCGCGCGCCGTATGGACGCTTTGGGCTGATGCAAACTGGGATGTTGTTCATGATGGGCGCGGCGGCATACAAAATCACACAAGCCGACGCCGATCAGATTCAACAGACGACCGGGCGTGACTTCAGCCAAATGACCGAAGCCGATTTGCTCGACGCGATGAAACGGCTTGGCATCCAGCAATTGTCGTTGGATGACGACGACCGCAACGCCATCGCAGGCGCAGATAAGGTCTAAAGCGACGACGATGGGCGGGTCTGAGTCCCGCCCCCCCGCTTAACCGCGATCCGGCTCGTAGATGACAGCGACCACGCCAGAACTGAATGAGCGCGATTCCACCAACCTGAATTTTGCGGCGAAACCGTCCTGAAAAAAGCGCTGACCTTCTCCCAGCACCACCGGATAAATCAACAATCGGATGCGGTCGATCAACCCGTGCGACATGAGCGACTTTGCCAGCGCCCCACTGCCATGAATGAAAATGTCCGAACCATCCTCCTGCTTGAGTTTGGCGATTTCTGCCATGACATCGCCTTTGATCAGCGTTGAGTTGTTCCACTCCACTTTATCGAGTGTCGTTGACACCACATATTTACGCGTGCCATTGAAGTAAACCCCGCCTGACTCTACATCGGTGCGTTCGGGCCAGGCTTCCGCAAACCCTTGATAGGTGATACGTCCCAGCAGCAAAGATTGGCTGGCGGATGTCTCTTCGCCTTTGAACGCGGCGATCTCGTCATTCCAATACGGTGCTGTCCACGCTGGCGCTTCCATGATGCCATCAAGTGAAAGAAATTCGGTCACGATGAGGTTTCTCATGGTGTTTTCCTTTTAATGTGTATCCGTCAACCTTTGTACTATATCGCAGCTATCAGATGAGGTCTTGAATAAAAAATCAGCGTTTTTGTCCCGGCGTCCAGCCGAACGGCGCATCTTCGGGAATCACGTTGATCGCCGCAACCGACTCGCCGCTCAACAGTTGCGCTTCGAGCATCGATTCGTTGATGCCCTGCCGCCGTTCGCGCGCCGAATTCCGACGGCGCAGTTCGGGCGCATAAAACAGCGCATCGGTCGGGCGTGGATCAAGCGCGATCCGTGCGACTCCGCGCGCCAGAATATCGATGGGCATCGGTGCGGCACGCCGCAAGCCCAACCATGACAACGGCGGAATCACACCGCCCATCGTGATCAGGCGATTCAAGAGCGGACGCCGCGCGCCGCGCGTGTACACAATGGGCGCACGAATCACCGTCGAACGCAGCCCGATCCGCTCCATATATAACTCGGCTTCACGCTTGGCGCGGATGTATTCGGCGCTCACCCAGGGCGCGCGTACCGCGCTAACCAAGACCATATGCGGGACGCCGCTGCTCACGCACATATTGGCGACATTGCGCGCCGATACGACGTTGAGCCAATCATAGGTCAAGCCTTGTCGCGGGTCGGTTTTCATGCCGCCGACGGTGTGAATGACGACGCCATGCCCGCGCCCACGCCCTTTCAGGCTGGCAGGATTCCACACATCCGCGACGATCAGGCGCGCGCGCTGTGCTAAAGCACCGATCTTGTCCTCTGCACCCGGTCGCACCAACAGCGTTACATCCGCGCCTTCCGCCAACAGGGCAGCAGCGATATGGTCGCCTAAATAAGTTCCGCCGCCCGTGACCAGCACGAGGCGCGCGTTTGATAGTGCATTAAACGTCATAATACGACTTGAAACTTCCTAGTTGTGCAAAACGCTCAATTCATGGATAATACTTGATGTGACTCATGGGTGTCCATGCACACTGGAAACGAAGTTTCGGCGGGATGCACAAACTCCCCCGATACGGCTGGCAAAATTAACCGCTCTACACGGGCGATGTGGATGATTTCAACTTATTCGGGTCAGCGCGGCGCGTTCAGCAGCGATGCGACCTTACGTCAATCATAACTATAGACAAGGTTCGCGGTCTTTGACCGTTTGATTCCGTCGGACGCGCGCGTATCCATCAAGTTTTTCCCACAAACCGCAGTGTCGAACACCAGCCGGGTTTCGTATCCACGAGTCGCGGCTGGTTGTCATTGCACATTGGGGTTTTAACCCGGCGGGAAATATGGGCGTCATCACGGCGCTGGAAATTCAAAAACGCAATAAAAAGCGCGTCAATGTTTACATCGACGATGAATACCTGTTCAGCCTCACCCTTGAGGACGCAGCGCGCTTGCACAAAGGTGAAACGCTCACCGACGCGGAAATCGACGCGCTTAAAGGCGACGACGCCGTTAAGCAAGCCGTCGAACGCGGCGCGCGTTTGCTCGCCAGCCGCCCACGCAGCACCCAGGAAATCCGCCGCAATTTGCAGGACAAAGAGACCCCGCCCGCTGTCATCGACGCTGCCATCACCCGATTAACCGAACTTGGTTATATGGATGACCGAGCTTTCGCCGCATTTTGGGTACAAGGTCGAAGCAATTCGAGCAAACCATCCAGCCCAAAAGCCATACGTTATGAACTGCGCCAGAAAGGGATAGCCGACGCCATTATCGCGGAAGTGTTGGGGGATATTGACCCCGATGACTCGGCATATCGCGCGGCGAGCGCCCGTGGTTCGCGTTTGCGCGGACGCACTCGCCGCGATTTCCGCGAAAGCCTGAATGGTTTTCTACTGCGGCGCGGCTTTCAATACACCGTCGTCAAACCCGCCATCACCCGTTTGATCGAAGAACTGGAAACCGATGACCCGGCGTTCTTTCGTTCGGACGAAGGCGACGATGACGACGAACACCGAACCACATGATGAACTTTGAACGCTACTAAAACAAGTTGTATTGGTCAGGGTAAAACGCAGCCTGTTTTCCCCACTATCGAAAGGAGAGACGCGGGATAATCTCGCTGAGCACGAGGCGAAAACACCGCAGAAATCATGGACGGCAGCACGATTGTAATCGCTATCTTCACGCTGATCATCGGCGCGGGCATTGGCGCAGGGATTGGCGTGTATCTTTTAACGAATGTACAAACCCGACAAGGTAAAAACCGCCGCGATTTGGCAGAAGCCGAAGCCAACCGAATCATGTTGGCGGCGACGACCAAAGCGGCAGAAATCCAACGCGATACAGAGGACAAAACCAAGCGTGTGACCGACGAAACCGACGAGATTTTGACGCGCCGCCGCCGCGAACTCGACCGTGAGGACGAACGTTTGCAGCGCCGCCGCGCCGAAACCGATAAAGAATCGGAAGCGGTCAAAGAACGCCAGCGCGTACTGGATAAGCGCCAGAGCAAGCTCGATAAGCGCGAACAGGACATGCAGAAAATTCAGGATGAATACACGGCGGAACTCGAACGCATCGGCGGTTTGACCGTCGAAGAAGCCAAAGTCGAACTCATGTCGATTGCCGAAGTCGACGCCCGCAACGATATGGCGCGCATTATCCGGCATGTCGAAGCCGAAGCCCACGAGATCGCCGATACGCGCGCTCGTGAAGTGATCAGCTTAGCCGTGCAGCGTCTCGCCAGCGAACATGTCAGCGAAATCAGCGTCAGCGTAGTCGAACTGCCCAGCGACGAAATGAAAGGGCGGATTATCGGGCGCAATGGGCGCAATATTCGCGCCTTTGAACTCGCGGCGGGCGTCGATGTCGTCGTCGATGACACGCCAGAGGCGATCACCGTGAGCAGTTTCGACCCGGTACGCCGCGAAATCGCCAAGCGCGCGATGGCGAAACTGGTCGTCGATGGGCGTATTCATCCCGCGCGCATCGAAAAGCTGGTCGAAGACGCGCGTACTGAAGTCGAACAATCGATCCGCCAGGAAGGCGAGCGCGCCGCCTACGAAACCGGGATCGTCGGCTTGCATCCCGAAGTGATCAAGATGTTGGGGCGGCTTAAATACCGCACCAGCTACGGGCAAAATCAGCACGCACACTCGATTGAAAGCGCGCATATCGCGGGCATGATCGCCGCCGAACTTGGCGCAGACGTGAACATCGCCAAAATGGGCGGCTTGCTGCATGACCTGGGTAAATCGATGGATCATGAAATCGAAGGCACGCACGCGGCAATTGGCGCAGAATTCGCCAAACGACACGGTGTTAACGCCAAAGTCGTCAACGCCATCGCCAGTCATCATCACGAAGTCGAACAAGAGTATGTCGAGTCGTACATCGTCGAAGCAGCCGACGCCATCAGCGGCGCGCGTCCCGGTGCGCGGCGTGAAAGTCTCGATGCGTATGTGCGCCGTGTGCGCACGCTGGAAGAAATCGCTAATAGTTTCGAGGGTGTCGAACAAAGCTACGCGCTGCAAGCCGGGCGCGAAGTTCGCATCATCGTGCGCCCCGAAGCCGTGGATGATTTGAGCGCGCTGCGGTTATCACGCGATATTGCCAGGAAAATCGAGGAATCGATGCAGTATCCGGGTCAGATCAAGGTGCAGGTGATCCGCGAGACACGCGCGGTCGAATACGCGAAGTAACCTTATTTCCCTCTCCTAGAGAGAGGTTAGGGTTGAGGGTAACTGCTCAGATATCCTTCATCCCCCGACCTCTCCTCCCGTGACTGCGAAGGCGAACCTTCGTCTTATCGTCGCTCCGGTAGCACAGCGATGCCCCGCTGTATTTGACGTTAACTACGGTATTGCGATATTACGGGATTATGATCGAGGTCGGATTTTTATGTCTCGTACCGCGCACATCAACCTCCCCTCTTATACGCTATTTCAGCAGAAAAAACACAAGACCTGCG
>Ga0209591_10001400_pt1 | contig 30023 bp, 27 predicted proteins | sample MAT01_FD_187207 | JGI IMG/M metagenome (GOLD analysis project Ga0209591, IMG submission 187207) | Freshwater microbial communities from Lake Fryxell liftoff mats and glacier meltwater in Antarctica - MAT-01 (SPAdes) (version 2) | ecosystem: Environmental > Aquatic > Freshwater > Ice > Liftoff... | reverse complement strand
CCGGGGGAAGGGCTGGGGTTAGGGGTAAAGTGCTTCTATAGCGCGTAATGCAGTCGTTACGCTCTCTCGCTTTTACCGTTCCTGCGGTGACATGACATTTTCGAGCAACCGCACCAGCAGCGAGCCGATAATCGTCATCGACAGATACAGCACCGCGACGGTCAGATAGGTTGGCTCATATTGGAAGTTGGAGCCGGAAGTCACTTTGGCGATTTGTGTGATTTCTCGCACGGCGAGGATCGTTGCCAGCGACGAATCTTTAATCATAGCGATGAAGTCATTCCCCAGCGGCGGCACAATCCGGCGGAGGGCTTGCGGCAGCACGATACAGCGCATGGTCTGAGCGTAAGTCATGCCGAGAGAACGCGCCGCTTCGATCTGTCCCTTGCCGATGGATTGAATCCCCGCCCGAAAGACTTCCGAGAGGAATGCGCCATACGCCAGCGCTAAGCCGATGATGGCGGTTTCTGGCGAACTGCCTCTAAACGTAATTTCGATGCCGTACTGTGCCAGCATATAGCGCTTAAAAGCGGGGATCACCACAAAAGCGGAAATCAACAAGACGGTGATAATCGGCAAGCCGCGCATGACTTCGACAAATAAGGTCGCGACGTTATAGACGACGACATGCAAAAAGCTGACGATTCGCCCCCTTAGACCGGTTCTGGCGTAAGGCGGCGCAGAGCGAATAATGCCGATCATTAAGCCGATAACCAACGCCAGCAGGTAAGAGACAATGCTTAGGCGCAGCGTTAGAGCGATCCCTTCTTTGAGATCATCAAAGATATTGGAATAGGTTTCGTCAGCGGCGATGCTCACATAAACCCAGATCGTGACCAATGCAAGGATAAGCGCCCACCAAGGGAAGGTATACAAAAATGCAAAGGGGATGGCACGGATGCGGGCATCTTGCGAGACGGCTTCGAGGTCGGTACCCACCTTGCTCGGCATGAGATCGGACGGTTTATCCATAGGGGGTGCCTCTATTTAAGTGTATTCGATGATGTATTTTCAATGGGCTTGGATGCTATCAAAGGATGTTTGCAGCTTTTCAAAAGTTTTATCCATCGGGTGAAACAAGATGACATACTTTTAGGGACCCAATAACGCGCTTTAAGAAAACAACACGATTATTCATTTGTAGGGGCAACGCGTGCGTCGCCCCTAGTGCTATCCTACAAAAATCAGCCAGCGGGTGTTGCTTCAGCAGTGGCTTCAGATTCTTCAGCGGGTGCATTCGCCGGGCTGTCGATGCCGAACCACAACAAGTTAATGGTTTCCAGCGTCCCGTCACGGCGCATACTCGCCAGTGCAGCGTTTACACCAGCCGTCAATTCCGACCCCTTCGGGAAGATGAAGCCCAATTCCTCGCCAGACGACAGCGCATCGCCGGTGATCTTAACCGTCTCAGCATTTGCGCCTTGATAACCCAACCCTGCGACATTATCCAGAATCACGGCATCAACATCGCCAGCAATCAGCGCCTGAACCGTGATTGGGAATGTATCGTATAGGACGATGCGCTCACTCCCTTCACCGAGCAGATTTTCGGCGACAATCGCGTTGGTTGTCCCCGGTTGAGTCCCCATCACCAAGCCGTCTTCAGCGATGAATTCTTCGACATTGGTGAAGCGGTCTTCATCAATTCGCACCAGCAGCACCTGCTCCAGCGCGATGTAGCCATTAGAGAAATCGACGACTTCTTTGCGGTCATCGGTGATGGTGATGCCATCGGCAGCCATATCGAACTCGGCGTTGCTGACCGCCAAAATCATGCCGTCCCACGAGGTTTCGACAAATTCTGGGACGCAGTTAATCCGCGCACAAATTTCGCGGATGGTGTCGTAATCCCAACCAATGGCGTTGCCGTCGGGATCAAGAAAGTTGAAGGGCGGATAGGCGTTTTCGATGGCGACGGTGATGGCTTGCCCACCCAGATCGGGCAGCACAATCGGGACGGAAAGGCCAGCGAGGACATCCGGGATGGTACCGGGTTCCTCATCCTGAGCGGTGACGGCGATCAAAGGCAGCAGCAGCAGTGCCACCATAACGATGAAGCTAACGAGTTTGCGATTCATAAATTCCTCCTAGTAAAACAAGCATTTGTACCAGTGCAATCGTGCGTTCATTATAAACAGTTCCTTCTAGGATGCACTGTCTATAACGACTAAAAATTTTTACCTCTATTGCACAAGATTACCGCTAATTATGCACAAAAAGTGGATTTCGCCAAAAATCCCTTAAAATGGCTCAGCCAAAGTTAGAAAGCTGCAAACCTCCCAAGCCTTAAGGAATAGCATGGTTGCCTATCCGCGCAAGTCGGCATACACTGTAATGACTTGATTTGCATGTAGATACCCCAAATAGTCAGTTTGATAAGCCCAAGCTGCTTATCGATGAGAGGCACAATTTATGTTATCGAGAAGACTTCAAGATCAACAGAAAAAAGAAACCGATGACAAGTCAGCCCAGTCTTCCGCATTTGCAAATTTTGAGGATGACGAGGAACTTGATTCCCTTCTGAATACGCCTGCTGCTCCATCTAAACCAGCCGCCCCTGTCGCTGCACCTAAACCCAGCGGCCCGGTTGGGAAGGTGGTGGTTGAGCCAACCGGTGTCTTTGATAAAGGCATGACGCTCGATACCGGGTATGAAGTGCCGCCCAAACGCCGCACGACCCCTCAAGTGAAAAAATTACGCAAGCAGCTCCGTCCCAAGCTGTTGGCTTTTCCCGACGAAGCCGATCAATGGAGGCGCGGCGACACGGAAAAAGAACGCCTTATCCTTGACCGCCTCAAAACCGTCCTGGAAAAAATGCAGGTTAAACTGAGCAATGCCGAACTGCATGAGTTACAGGAATGTATGCTCAACGATTTACTCGGTTTCGGCGCGATTGAGCCGCTGATTCAAGACCGGACGTGTTCGGAAATCATGGTCAACGGCGGCGAAATTATCTTTGCCGAGCAAAAAGGCAAACTGCACGAGACTGAAATCGTCTTCGATGACGAAGAATCCGTCATCTGGACAGCACAGCGCATCGTCCGCCCGCTCCAGCGCGAACTCAGTCGTAAATATCCGATGGTCGATGCCCGCCTGCCCGATGGCTCGCGTGTGCATATCGTCAGCCAGCCTTCCGCCTTACTCGGTACGACCATTACCATTCGTAAATTTCCTGAAAAACGCCTGACCGTCGCCGATCTGGTGAAGTTCGGTTCGTTCCCAAATGATGTGGCGCAGTTTTTAGAAGCATGTGTCGTATCGCGGTTGAATATCGTTGTCTCTGGCGGTACAGGATCGGGTAAGACGACGCTGCTGAACGTCCTCAGTTCTTATATTCCCGAAGACGAGCGCATCATCACCGTCGAGGACTCGGCAGAATTGCAATTGGCTCAGCGCCACGTCGTCCGGCTGGAAACCGCGCCGCCCATTCCCGGCACCGCCACCGAAGGCATGTTAAGCATCCGCGATTTGGTCAAAGGGACGCTGCGTATGCGCCCAGATCGGCTGGTAATCGGGGAAGTGCGCGATGGCGCGGCGCTCGATATGCTCCAAGCCATGAATACAGGGCATGATGGTTCGCTAACCACCGTCCACAGCAACAGCCCGCGTGATGCCGTAGCCCGTCTGGAAACGTTGTGCCTGATGGCAGGTATGGATTTGCCCTTGTTAGTCGTCCGCGCCCAAATCGCCGCCGCCATTCATTTATTTGTGCAGCAAGCCCGCCTTAAAGATGGCAGCCGTAAAGTCGTCCAAGTGACCGAAATTCAAGGTATGGAAGGCGAAAGCGTCACGCTGCAAGACATCTTCGTCTATCGCACGACGGGACAAAAAGAACAAGGCTACAGCCATGAAGGCGGCGGCGCGTTAGAGCCTACGGGCTTCCGTCCTAAGTTCGTGGACAAGTTTAAGCAGTTTGGCTTCAACCTGCCGGGGCGCATATTCGGCGCAGGGCAGAGCAAGTTCTAGCCAAAATTTTCGCATCAATTTTAACCACGAAACACGCTGTCGGGTTTATCCTGATGGCGTGTTTTTGTTTCATCTTCTGAGATCTAAATCTCCTCTGGTAAAATAGGCATCCATAAATCAACCATAGATAAGAGAAAGCGCACCTCAATGACCGATGGACACAATCGCAAAGACATCCGCCCCGGCATCGAAGTCTCGATTATCCTTAAGCAAGACCAACGCAGCGGAAAGCTCACGCGAGGTATTGTCAAAGACATTTTGACCAACTCTCCCAACCATCCCCACGGCATCAAAGTCCGTTTAGTCGATGGTCAGGTCGGGCGTGTCCAAAAAGTTGAGGATTAATCATAGAAGGTGCTTGGGGTAGTCTCCCTAAACACAGTTGGCAGGTACAGGTTGGAATTACAGCCAGCTAGATTAACGATGAAAGGTGGGAACAAAATTCCCACCTTGTGTATATAGCACATATGTGTTCAAGAGATAGGACATTACGAAAGTATCCCTGTGTGCCATAATGGATGAAACAACTTCACACGCACGTCATGATCGTCGCGTTGCAAGCGGCGGCACGTATGGCATTTTCTATTCCTGAATAGACGCGCTATTTAATCCGCACCGTCCCGCAGGATAACGAAACGTTCATTTTGTGATCTGCGTCATCTAAGGTCATGATGACGCAATCATCAACCTGCTCACATTGACAGTTCAGAGCTTCTAACAGCCATGCTCTCGTAAGCTGTGCCTGTTCGATAAGTGCGTCCATTTCCTCAATTTTCTCGGTTGCCAGTGTCTGCCAGCGGGCGGATGCTGGCGTATCGGGGGAAAATCCGCTGAACAGCACCTGTAGTTCGCTAATCCTAAAACCTGCTTGACGAGCGAGCTGTATTAACCCCAACCGTCGCAGCACACTCAGATCATAGTATCGCCGCTTATTCACACGCTTAGGCGATGGCAGCAATCCAATACTTTCGTAGTAACGGATGGCGGAAGTCTGTATCCCGGCGCGTTGCGCGATTTGCCCGATGGTGAGTTCCTTCATCATGTTTTGCCCTCTTGACTTAAAGTGTACTTTAAATTGTATATTAAGATGCAAGCGAAAAAAATCCCTCGAATGGGAAGGAAGAAAGGGCAGTTATGGTAAAAGGACAGCTTAAGAGCATCGTCATGTTTATTATTGCGTGTTTCACTAGCCCGTGTTGCACACCGCTGATTGTCCCCTTGGTGCTTACGCTGATCGCTGGAACACCGGCAGCCCTTTGGTTAAGCCAAAATTTGGGGTGGGTTTATGGTGTGCTGACTCTCATCTCCCTCATCAGTTTAATGCTTGCCCTGCGTTGGATGGGTAAGCGAAATGCCTCTCAATCAACCGCTATTCGTCCATCAGACATTCCCGTTATCTCATCGTTAGTAGGAGAAAGAACTCATGTTGAATAATCCTAATGCCCAAACAGAGCCAGTGATTGCCTGCAATCCGAGCGCGATTAATCCGGCACAGCGCGATACCCATGTCGCAGTCTCAAAGGAAATTTTTTCTTCTACAACAATCCTTGAAATCAAGGAATTGGCGAATGGCTATGGCTTCCGGCTACCTATGGAAACACCAATGCTTTATAAAACCGTTGAATTTATTGCCAATGAGCGCCTGTGCTGTTCTTTCTTCACTTTTACCCTGATCGTTGGCGACCAACTTTGGCTAGAACTCAGCGGAACACAAGAAGTCAAAAACCTTATCCAGTCGGATATTCTTAAGATTGTCGAGACAGGGAATTTCCCTACGCTGAAAGCATTAGAAGACAATTACGTAGCTGTGACCGGAATAAGCGGGAATTAAGTACAAGTGTCCATACTCTGCGATTAACAACGTATGGAGAAGGTTAAAGCGTAATCGCGCCAAATTTTTGTCCAATTCAAAATTAACCACAAAGTAAAATCAGATATATTTTTGTGAGGGCGAGGCACGCCTCGCCCCTACGAAACACACCATTTTTTTGTAATTCTTTATCGAACGTTACCAAAGGCGCAAAGATCACAAAGGAAAAAAGAAATTAAGGAATTTTCTTTGTGTTCTTCGTGTCTTAGTGGTTCAAAATAATTCTTTACCGTTGATGCGATCACTCTGGACAAGCGTAAACCTCTTTTCACTTTTTACGCTTCACTTGTTACAATCAGCCAAAATCGTAATTCGGTTACAGATGAATATGAAGAGGGTTTATGACCAACAACATCCTTTGGTGGCAGCGCGGCGTGGTGTATCAAATTTACCCACGCAGCTTTATGGATAGCAACGGCGACGGCATCGGTGATCTGCGCGGCGTGATGGAACGGCTGGATTATCTTGCGTGGCTCGGTATTGACGCGATCTGGTTCTCGCCCATTTTTCCGTCGCCGATGGCAGATTTCGGCTATGATGTGTCCGATTACGTCAATATTCACCCCGATTTCGGCACGTTGGAGGATTTCGATCTGCTGTTAGAGGAAGCGCACAAACGCGGCCTCAAAATTTTGCTCGATCTCGTGCCGAATCATACGTCGAGCGAACATGCGTGGTTTAAGGAATCGCGCTCGTCGCGGGATAATCCGAAGCGCGACTGGTACATCTGGCGCGATCCGGCGGCGGATGGTGGCCCGCCCAATAATTGGTTGGCGTATTTCGGCGGCCCGGCGTGGACACTGGATGAAGCCAGCGGACAGTATTACATGCACAACTTTTTGCCAGAACAGCCGGATTTGAACTGGCGGAATCCTGAAATGGTTGCGGCGATGCTGGAGTCGATCCGCTTTTGGCTGCGGCGCGGCGTGGATGGCTTCCGCATTGATGTGATTCACTGCATCATTAAGGACGATCAGTTTCGCGATAATCCGGTGAATCCGGGTTATTCCCCCGGAGATCTTTCTTACACCGCCCAAAAACGCATCTACAGCGAGAGCCGTCCGGAAGCGCATGAGTACGTGCGGATGATTCGCGCTGCGTTCAACGAATTTGATGAGCGCGTTTCGATTGGCGAGATTGATTATTTCCTGCCGTTGGATCAGCTTATGGCGTATTACGGCGTACTCGATGCTACAGGCGCAGGCGACGAACTGCATCTGCCGTTTAACTTTAAGCTGCTCGTCACGCCCTGGGATGCGAAATCAGTGCGGGCGCATGTCGATGAATACAACGGCGCGATTCCGACGCACGGCTGGCCTAATTATGTGATGGGCAATCATGATTATATGCGGGTCGCCACGCGGGTGGGACAAGCGCAGGCGCGGGTGGCGGCGATGCTGCTGCTGACCTTGCGCGGCACACCGACGATTTATTATGGCGATGAACTTGGGATGCAGAATGTCGAAATCCCGCCGGAGAAGCTGCAAGACCCTTGGGGGATCAATATCCCCGGCATGAGCCGTGACCCGGTACGCACCCCAATGCAGTGGGATGAAGCGCCTAACGGGGGTTTCTCGGCGGAAGGTGTGGAAACATGGCTGCCGCTTGCGCTTAATTATGCCAATGTGAATGTTGGCTCTTTGGAAAGCGACCCGACCTCGATTTTGAGCTTGTTCCGGCGTTTGTTGGCCTATCGGCGCGAGATTCCGGCGCTCCATGCCGGATCGTATCAGCCGATTGATACGACGGGCGATACTTACGCTTATATCCGGCAGGACGGCGAGCAAAAGCGGTTGGTCGCATTGAATTTTACCGGCGCACCGATCACGCTCGATTTGTCGGCGGCGGGCATGGCGAAGGGCAAGGTCGTCATCAGTACCATGATGGATGGTTCGCAAAGTGCGCCGCGTGAGGTGACGCTTACGGCGGTGAGCCTCCGCGCTAATGAAGGCGTGATTATCGAAGTTTAAAGTTAGCCTTTTGCCGCATTTTGGGGACATGCTAATAGGGATTAAAAATTAAATATGGAACTATGTAGGGACGCGATACATCGCGTCCGCCGCCAAAATTGAAACGGACATCATGGTTGATGTCCCTACAGGGATTTCCGTATTGATTTATTAAATCGCATTATTCGTAAATTCTATCATCAGGCAAATCAGGGCGATACAACGCAACCGTATCGCCCTGTCTCTGTGTTCTCTGCGGTTCAAATCAAATCAGTGATTTCGCCGCCGTGATGACGTGATCGGGCGTGAGGCCATATTCCATATAGATGCGCTCGTAGGGGGCGCTGGCTCCGAATTTATCAATGCCAATCGTGATTCCGGCGGTGCCGACATATTTTTGCCAGCCAAGCGTTACGCCCGCCTCAATGCTCACCCGTGCGGTGATGGCTTTGGGCAGCACACTTTCCTTATAAGCGTCGTCCTGCGAGTCGAATAAACTCCAGCACGGCAGTGATACCAGCCGAACTTTCACGCCTTCCGCGATCAGTGACTTGTAGGCGGCGTGGGCGATATGGACTTCGCTCCCGCTGGAAAGCAAAATAACCTTCGGCGTACCTTCGCAATCCGCCAGCACATAACCGCCGTGCGCTACGCCCGTATGAACTTGTTCGGCATCCGCGAACACGGGCAAATCCTGCCGCGTGAAGATCAACACGGATGGCCCTTCCAGCGTCATCGCTGTGCGCCACGCCGCTGCCGATTCATTGGCATCCGCCGGACGGAAGACATGCAGTTGCGGGATCGTCCGCAGCGCCATCACATGCTCAATTGGCTGATGGGTGGGGCCATCTTCGCCGAGGCCGATGCTGTCATGCGTGAACACATAAATCGCGGGAACAGCCGACAGCGCACCGAGCCGAATCGCGCCGCGCATGTAATCGCTAAAGGTAAGGAAGGTGGCGCTGTAAGGCCGAATGATGCCGCCATGCAGCCCCAATCCGTTGACAATCGCGCCCATGCCGTGTTCGCGCACACCAAAGCGTAAGTTGCGCTCGGCGGGATGATTTTGTCCGGTATTGGGTTCGCCATCGATCAGCGTTTTGGTGCTGCCTGCCAAATCCGCGTCGCCGCCGATCATGGTCGGGATGCGTTTGGCGATGGCGTTCAGAACTTTGCCGCTGGCGATGCGCGTGGCGACTTCTTTATCCGCCGGAAAAACGGGAATATCAACGTCCCAATCGTCGGGCAGTTCACCCGCAAAGGCTGTGTCCCATTCCGCCGCTAAATCAGGATAGGCCGTCCGCCATGAGTCGAATTTTGCTTGCCAATCAGATTCGGCTTTCGCGCCTTTTTCGAGGGCTTCGCGCCAATGCTCCAACGACTCGCCGGGGACATAAAAATCTTCTTGAGGCCAGCCGAGCGCTTCTTTCGTCAATTTGATTTCGTCTGCGCCGAGCGGTGAGCCGTGCGCTTTGCTGGTGCCTGATTTGTTGGGGCTGCCATAACCGATGATCGTCCGCACACAGATGATGCTGGGCTGATCGGTGACGGCTTGCGCGGCTTGGATGGCGGCATCAATCGCGTTTACATCGTTACCATCGCTGACGGTCTGTACATGCCAGTTCCATGCTTTAAACCGCGCTGGAATATCTTCAGTGAACGTCATATCGGCTTTGCCGTCGAGCGTGATTTTGTTGTCATCATAGAGGAAAAGCAGCTTACCGAGTCCCCAATGTCCGGCGAGGGCGCTGGCTTCCATGCTCACGCCTTCCATCATATCGCCGTCGCTGACGATGGCATACGTGTTGTGATCGACGACAGTATGACCCTCGCGGTTAAAATGTTTGGCGAGAAAGGCTTCCGCCAGCGCCATACCGACGGCATTCGCCGCGCCTTGACCTAATGGCCCCGTCGTCACTTCGATGCCGGGGGTCAGATGCACTTCGGGATGTCCGGGCGTGATGCTGCCCCACTGCCGGAAATTCTTAATGTCATCGAGTGAAACATCGTATCCAGTCAGATATAAAAGGGAATAAATCAGCATTGAGCCGTGTCCGGCGCTCAAGATAAAGCGGTCACGGTTTGCCCAGTGGGGATTGCGCGGATTGTGGCGTAGATGGCGCTGCCAGAGGGCGTAAGCCATCGGTGCTGTTCCCATCGGCAGGCCGGGATGCCCGCTGTTGGCCTTTTGGATGGCATCCATCGCAAGGGTGCGGATGGTGTTAATGGCGAGTGTTTCCAGTTCGGGAGTTGGAATTGTCAAGTAATTTCTCCTTACGCGCATAGCTCTTTTAGGGCGGATTATAACACGCGGACAGGGAATCATGCCTGTGGTTGCAAGCTGCGAATTGGTTGATTCATGTAAACGTACTGATAAACTTTATTCGTTAGACTAAGTACAAATAAGGTAAATATCAGCCAAAACTAAGCAAATCTGTTGGATTGCGAAAACTTAATCTCTATCATGAGAAAGATTCTGTTATAATAATTACGGCGTATAACAACGTGGTGAAGCAGAAAGCTCATGACAAACAAGCCGACGGAATATTACAACTATGCAATTCAGGTCGAATGGTCTGATAGAAATCGGATCGCCATCATCTCTACCGAAGGCGATATGTCCCGCGAGGCGGTTGATTTGTGGCATCAAGTGACCTTGAAAACCCTTTGTGAATGGCCTAAAGGCGAACAAGGCCACCTGCTTTTTAATATGACGGGGCCAAAGCAGCGCTACACACCTTATGGTGTTCGCAGCACACGCCAAATTTACAAAAATGTGCCGCCGGATATTCGCGGATATATCGCCGTTGTGATGAATGATACGCTGCTGCTGCGGATGATGAATGTCTTGATGCAATATGAAGTGAGTCTCATTCAGGGTAGGGCAAAGCAGAAGTTCTTTGTCTCTTACGACGAGGCGCATAATTGGCTGCGGTCAAAGCTGGATTGAATGCGGTTTTTATCGGGAGCGACACATAGGTCGCTCCCGACGATATAAAACAGGTATTTCAAGGATGTTTTTTAGCGATTTAGACGATAGGTGACCTGAACCTGAACCTGAACAGAAAGGCTGCCGGGTTCAATGGTCGCGCCGCCGCCTCTACCCTCTGCCATGTTATACAGCGCGTCGAAGGGGCCGCCGCCAGTGGTGCTTTCATTCACGACGATAACTTCCCCTAATGCACCGCCTGCGATTTCGGCAAGCTGCGCCGCACGCTGTTGGGCATCATCCATCGCGTTGATGCGAGCTTGGCTTTCCACAGCGACGCGATCACTCACCCCAAAGGTCAGGCCGTAGATGTTGTTCGCGCCTGCACCGACGGCGGCATTCAGCACAGCTTCTACCAGCGTAATATCGCGCACGGTGACGCGCACAGTATTGGTTACATGATAATTACGGGCTGGGGTTGATCCGTCAGAAGATGTACTCGATGCCGGGTCTAAGGGCATACCATACAGTTGTTCGATGTAAATGCTCAAATTGGTAGTGCGGATGTCTTCGGGGGCGATGCCTACCGCGCTGATAGCGGCGATAATCGCGTCGATGGTGGTGTTGCTTTCGCTGAAAGCGGCGGCAATGTCGGGATTGATGATCTCCGCGCCGACTTCGATGGTCGCCATATCGGGGGCGGCGGGTGCGCTGCCCGTCCCGGTGACGGTGATGGTGTTGACGGGGAAGTCTTCCGCTTCAGCGGGGGCATCTTGCGCGGCGGCGGTTCCTAAGCTGATTGCCATTACGACGACCAGTAAGACAGCCAAGCCGACGAGTCCAGCGCGTTTGGATGTTGAAAAATTCATGGAGGTTCTCCTTGTAAGTTGGGCTGCACCCCTTGTGCAGCGCCCTTATCTACAAGACGCTGCCCCATTTGAAAAAGTTCCACAGCGTTGGCTTTTTGGAGAAATTCGTTTTTATCAGTTCGGCGCATCCCCCAAACGTGCTTCCAAACGCGCTTTGATGGCAGGCCATTCGTCAGGCGTGATGCTGTAAACCACCGTATGCCGGAGATAGCCATCTGGCATGACCATGTGATTCCGTAGGATGCCTTCTTTTTGTGCGCCGAGTTTTTCAATCGCCCGCTGACTTTGCATATTGCGGCTGTCGGTACGGAGCTGCACACGAATCGCGTCTTGATCTTCAAACGCATGGCGCAGGAGCAGATATTTCGCTTCGGGATTCACCATCGTCCCTTGAACGGCTTTCGCCAACCAAGTTGTGCCGATTTCCAGCCCACGATTATGCTCCTCGATGTTCATATAAGTTGTGCCGCCGATTGCCTTCCCTGTTTCCTTAAGCACTTGCGCGAAAGCAACCGTTCCAGCACGGGCGTTGAGTTTATGAATGTAGGCTTCAAGTCCCGCGACGGAAAATTCAGGAATGAGACCGTGATGGATGAACAAAATCGGCTGGGCGACTTCGGCGAGATCGGCGGCGTGATGGGCGGCGAGTGGCTCCAGCCGTATCGTTTGGCCTTCGAGCGTAATCGGCTGCATGTGCATGATAGTATTTCCCCTTCATGGATGTGTGCGATAAAAAATGAGGGTTTCGGACTAACCGAGTCATCCCTCTTGATGCGATTATTGGCGATTTGAGGACTCAGACATAGCACCAAGTGAGACTGCTTATGCAAGCGGCATTGATATCAGGGGAAAATACGCGCCAGCGGCAGCGAAAAACCGGGCAGCACCTCGCCGCCATCCAACGCACCTTGAAGCCCAATAAGGGTTTCGCCTTGCGCGGTATGGACGATGGCGCGTTTGCGTGGATACAACACCCAAACCAGCACGACCCCCGCCCGCAGATAATCGGCTACTTTTTCATCAATGTCGTAAGCCGTGTCGTTAGGCGAGACGACTTCAATAGCGAGATCAGGCGGGAAGGGAAAATAGCCTTCAGGGAGACCGTCAGGCGCATGTTCCAATCGCACGAATGCGACATCGGGGCCGCGCACGGTATCTTTTCCGGTGTGTGGATTTTTAAAGAGAATGTAGCCGGATTCAGTGGTCACGTAGCCCAGATTTCCTTTTTCTACAAACTCATCAATATAACGGAACGTTTTACCTGCGATAAAGCCATGTTCTGCACCTAGACGTGACATTTCGACGATTTCCCCCCCGACCAATTCAACTACTTTATTGGCATATTCTGGTTGATGGCTCAGTTCCCAAAATTCCGCCGCGCTGATGAATTTCTGTTGGATGACCATTGTTTTAGCTCCGCTGATTGCTTTTCTCATTATAACATGGCTCATGCCATGAGGGGGTTTGTCGGGTATTATTTTTTCTAGGCTTCATTCTCGACGACAGAAAAGGTTTTGTTTATGAGCATTTTATTCATCAATACACGCATTATTACGCCTGCCCAAGTGATAGAACAGGGGTGGCTGCTGTGCGAAGGCCAGTCCATCCGCCGGATTGGGATGGGAAATGCTCCGACGTTTGCAGGTGCTGAGATCATCAATGGCGACGGGCGCACGTTGATCCCTGGCTTTATCGATGTGCATGTGCATGGCGGGATGGGGCATGATACGATGGATGCTAATCCAGAGAGCCTGCGGAAGATGGCGCGGTTTTATGCCCAACACGGCGTAACCGGATTTTTGCCGACAACTTGGACGGAACCTGCTGAGCGTATTTTGGCGGCGCTGCAAGTCATCGCGCAACTACAAGGTCAGCAACCGGAAGGCGCGACCATCTTAGGGGCGCATTTAGAAGGCCCCTATATTAATGTGGAAAAACGCGGCGCACAGCGGGCGGAGGATGTACGGCGGGCGGATCGGGATGAAGCGTTAGCGTTCTTAAATATGAACGTGATCCGTCTGCTGGCACTCGCGCCGGAATTTGAAGAAAACAAATGGCTGATTCAAGAAGCGGTGCAGCGCGGCGTTACCGTTTCTGTGGCGCATACAGCGGCAACTTATGACCAAATTGTCGCGGCGGCGGCGTTAGGGCTTTCCCACGCAACACACACTTATAACGCCATGACGGGGCTGAATCATCGTGACCCCGGCACGTTAGGGGCGGTGATGACCCTCCCCGAAATAAATTGTGAACTCATCGCGGATAACATCCACGTCCATCCGGCGGCGATGCGGATTCTTTATGCGGCGAAGGGCGCTGACCGGGTTGTGCTGATTAGCGATTCTGTGCGCTCTGCCGGATTGCCTGATGGCGATTATTTAATTGATGATCGCAAAGTGGTGGTCAAGGAGGGTGCGGTGCGCTTAAGCGATGGCACACTGGCCGGGAGTATGCTCACGATGGATGTCGGCTTGCGGAACTTCATGGCAGCGACAGGCGAACCGCTGGAAAAAGTATGGCAGACTAGCAGCCTGAATGCCGCCCGTGCTATCCATCTTTCGGCATTAAAAGGGCGCATCGAAGTGGGCAAAGATGCCGATCTGGTGCTGGTGGATGAGGCCATCACCGTTTATCTGACGTTGGCGGAAGGGCGCATCGTCTATCGCAAGGATTAAACGCTTTGCACGATATATCGCCTTCTGATGAAAATAGGACTTACGTAGTTGATTAAGTTTTGTGGAAAAAGTTGTTACATCATAGTCCTTACTAACTCACCTTACGAAGCCAGCCGCTCCGGGTTCAAAACCCAGAGCTACGCGCAATCTGGAAACCTCTAAAGAAGTTAAAGAACCTTTTTACTTAACCCCTTCAGGGGTTTTTAAACCCTCTAGCTGGCAGTTTTGAACTGCCAGTGTCCAGTGATTTGAGTGTCTGCGTAAGATCAGTTACTAAGGCTTAGTAAAGACAAAGATTTTCCCTTACATCTTGTTTTGACTAAAAACTAATTACTGTGAAGTGCGTAACTTCTAAAGAAATTATTTTTGTTGTCGTCTGATGACGGCTATCGCCGCGCCGCCGATAACGAGAACCCACATCGCGCCGCCGAGGATGAAACCGACTCGATATACCGGATTTTCATTTTTCAGCGTGATGGTGGTTTGACTTACGCTCACCGCAATTGCTCGAAACATCACATCGGCGCGAAAAATCTCAAGTTGGTGATCGTCGCTATCGGAGGCAGTCCAACCGGGGTAAAAGGCATCCGTCAATAAGAGATACCCGTCTGCGGCGGCATCGACAGCAATCACAATGCGCGTCGGTGTATAGGAGGTTATGGTCGCGGTGGAAGGACGATCAGCCGGGACAGCAGCGAAATCAAGCGGGGGTTCGCCGTTGAGTGTCACCGTTTGCGATGGGTCGAAAGCTGGCGCACGCATCGCGGCAAGGGCTTGCTCTGTGCCGTCCCATGTATCGGGGAAGACCAGCGCATCGTGGACGATAAATGCCCTCGGCAGGACATCCGTGTTTTCATAAATTTTGACTTCGGCGGAATAGGTGCGCCGCCAGCCATCGGGTGTAAGCTGAATAAAATCGCCTGTCCGCGTATCGACCAACGACAGCGCCCGAATCCGCATATCGGTAAGTGCGTTCACGCGAATTTGAGAGGCAGAGAAGGGCGTGGTGGCGCTGCTTTCTAATCCCAATCGGACGAGTCGAAGATTATCCACTGCCACCGTGTCTTCGATAAGTGGGATAAGCCCTTGTAATCCATCAACTGCGGCTAACGCGATGTCCGCGCTGATAGCCTGTTCATCTGGCATATCTGCGTCATAATTGTGGAGAATGTTGAGTGTCGTGGCCTCGAATTCGGGAATCTCGCTAAACCAGATGTATTCTCCCGCATCTAAATTGAACTCAAAAGTTGTATCGTAAAAAATACCGTCATAGACGAGATCATAGACTTTATCCACCAGCAGATAGCGCGTATTCGTCAAATCCAGCCAGCGCTCCTGCGGCAGACACGCGCCGCGACATTCGGGCAGCGCTAAATTTTCGCGCAAGCGCCCGTCAATCGTCCGCAACGCGCCTTCCGGCAGCAGCAGCGAGCTAAAAGCGGTGTAATACAGCGTGGGCAGCAAACCGCCGTCGTAGCCGTCAATGGTCGGGATGCCCCAGATCAGAGGTAGATTAGATGCAAGCGTTTCCTGCATTTTGGCCGCGGTGAAGGCATAACGGGCGGCGCGGTCACTAATGCCCATCGCTGCCCAACGCGCCTCTAACGTTGGACGATCACCGGGGTCAAAGCCGAGATTGCTAATGCTCAATAAGCGTCCCGGCGGGGTTTGGCCTTCATTGTAGACCTGCATGAGATCGACAGGAAAACGGGTTTGGTCATAAACCGCCGGATCGCTCAGATCGTTATAGGGAAGTGTTTGCGCGGCGAACCATAATTCGATGAGGACGGCGAAAAGCAGCAGAACTTTGCCGCGAAAGCACGAAGCGGCAAAGAATCGCAAAGAAGATTTTTTATGAGAATCCTCACGATTCGAGAGGGTTGTCCGTAGGGGTACGATATTTCTTGTCCCTACCTCATTAATTTCTTGGTGTTCTTGGTGACTTGGTGGTTCAATTAAAAAAATGCCTGCCAACAAGACTAACAACGCCCCAATCCATCCCGCCCATGTGAGCGCTGTCGGAGCAGCCGCGCTGTCGATTTCAGCCGGAGCGCGGGTTGCCAGCAGGGAAGCCGCCATCAATGCCGCGCTCAGGCCAACGATGCCGACCAACAGCCGCCGAGGCGGGCGTTTTTGCGTCAACTGCTGCATCCCGATCCCTGCCAGCATCGCCATGCCGAGCGCGAATAAGGCCAGCCATCGCGCCGGAACACGAAATAAATTAAAGCCGGGCAGTGTCGCCAGAGGCCAATACAGCGGATTATAGAGGCCGAGCGCGAGGAAAACTCCGGCTAACGTCAACGCTATCCACACCCATTTTTTGCGCTCTGCCGAAAATGCACCGATGAGGGCTAATCCCAAACCGATCACGCCGACATAAGCGATGTATTCGGTGAAGGGCTGTGCGTCATATGAGGGGAGTAAGCCGCGTCCAGCAATCAATGGATTAAAGGAAAAGGCCATCGCCTGCTGTTGATTGAGTCCGTTACCGCGATTCGAGAGCGAGGCGAGTTCCTGCGAAGGGATAAGTTGTGGCAGCGCCAATAAAATGGCAAGGATTGCGGCGAAAAGCAGAATCAAGATAAACCGCAAACGCGCAAAGGACGCGAAGAATCGCAAAGAAAAAGGGGTGATGTTTTGGGCTTTATCTGTTTGAAGACTTTCGCTTGTCCCCACCCCTAAATTTCCTCCCCATACAATGGAAAGGGGACTTAAAGACTTGTCATTCTCCCCCTCTCTAATGTTTGGAGAGGGGGGCGGGGGGTGAGGATAGGAACTAAAGCGAAAGTTCTTGATTTGCGTCACATGATGAACAAGGCCGTAGAACCCTAGACCAACGCCAGTGATAAAGACCGTTTGCGTATGTCCGGTGAAAAGTTGCAGCGCCCACGCCATCGCCAGCAGGAGGACATGGATATTGTAGGGGCGACTCGGCGAGTCGCCCCTACCAATTAAGCTGCGATCAAACAGCAAAAACAGCCAAGGCATCCACGCGATTCCCTGAAGCTGATTGATCTGTTCGACATGTGCGCCGACATAGCCGCCCAAGGCGAAGATGCTGGCGGCAGTCAGCGCCGGGATCACTTCCAACCGCACGACACGCCGCGCCAGCCAGAACGCGCCCAAAGCCGCCCAACCGATATGTAGCAAAATACTGATGCGAATGGCATCCGGCGGCGCGAGGCCAATCGTCAACCAATTCGGCGGATAAAAGGTGCCAAGCTGCGAATTCGCCAGCAGCGGCACACCCATAAACAAATCAGGCGACCAAAGCGGCAGCCTTCCAGCGCTTAAAGCCGCATCTCGCGCCGCCCAATACGGATAAAAATAGGCGTAAGTATCGCCCCGCGCCAGAATCCAATCGGTAAAAGCCAGCTTGTAAAAAAAGATCAGCACCAGCCCCAACAGGACACTCAGCGGCGCGACAAAGCGCAGAAATGAAGTCCGCCGCCGCGTCATCAGGACTTGAGCGCCGTCCGAGCATTCGGTGACTTAATTTTTTCGAGGGCTTCTTTGGCGGCAGTTTGCACCGCTACATCTGTGTCTTGCAGCAGTTTGGTCAATTCCGGCGCGATCCGCGCATCGCCCATATTGCCTAATGCCCGCACAACAGGCAGCCGCACCCATGAGCTTTCATCGGTGAGCGCTTCTAGCAAGCCGGCTAAACTCTTTTTGTCGCCGATGGCTTCTAAGGCTTTAGCGGCGCATTCACGGGTATTCATGTCGCCGTGATGCAGCTTTTCCAGCAGTCCCGGCACGGCAGCCTTGCGCCGAGCGATCAGCCCAATCATTGCCGCTTCGCGCACATCATGATCGGCATCATCCAGCGCGGTGAGTAAAGCGGGAATCGCAGAGTCGTCCTGCAATTCGCTTAAAGTACGGGCGGCGGCCAAACGGTTACGCCAATCGTTATGATGAAGATTTTGTGCCAGCACAGTCGCGTCTTTTTCTAATTCGGGCAGGGCTTCCGCATCTTCAAGCGGAGGAGACTGCTTTTTCTTTTGTGTTACCCAACCGAAGACCACCGCGCCGATAAAGACGAAATAAAGGCCGCCTTGCAGGAAAGTCCGTAACATGGGATTTCGCCCCCTAATTGACTGTAGCTTTAATGGACATCATGATACTGTGTCCTGAGCCAAAATCGCAGAGAGAATTATTTAGCTCATTTTTGGATAAATTAATTTGCTCATTTACCCTCATTGCCCAACCTCATCCCCCGACCCTTCGCCATTGCCTGGCGAAGGGGAGAAAAACGGTTCACAATGGTGCTTTAAGTCCCCTCTCTACGAAGTGGGGAGGGGATTTAGGGGTGGGGATAGAATGAAAACACTATCCGAAACTCAGGTTAGGTTAAATGTGCGCGTACCGCCCCTGCCAGCGCTTTAATGCCGGCTTCATAACCGCCGCTGGCATCAATGACGCGATTAAAGGCCGCCCGATGGCCTTCCGCGCCGCGCAAGGTCAGCCCGATCACAGGCTTGCGATATTTTTGCGCGAGGCTGAGCGAGACATTAATCCACTCGGAGCGCATCGCGCCGGGTGTCAGTAAAATCACGACGACCCCGGCGGCACGTACCGCATCCCCTAACGCGGCTTTCCAAGCGATTGTTCCGGGTTTGAGCGCTTGATCCTGCCATACGGAAATGCCCTCATCGCTCAAATCGTTGACTAATTTATGGGCGCTTTCCATCTCTGTTTCGCTGTAGCCGACATAGATATCGTGCTTACGCGCCGCCACTTCGCGCAGCGGAAATGTAAAAAAGTCCGTCGGGCGGCCTTCTAAGCCTTGAATAGAATGGGCGAAATCCTGTGCGAAGGTGGTAACGGAGTCGTAACGGTCTTCGGGGGACTTCGCCAGTGCTTTAAGCAGCACCGGAGTCAGATCACCCGGTAGGCCGGAGCGCACATGATGCGGCGGCGTGAGCAGTTCGTTCATGTGTAGTTCCATCATTTTGAAGATGCTGCTGGATTCAAACACCTGCCGTCCTGTAACGAGCAGATAAACTACCGCCCCCAGTGAATATTGGTCGGAAGCCGCCGTCATGCGCTCACCTTGCCATTGTTCCGGCGAAGAAAAAGCATGAGTCGTCACAGAGTTGGTCTCTTTAAGTGAAAAAATGACTTTAAAAAGTTTGGTCAGCCCCGTATCGCCCAAATAAGCGCGGCCTTCGCGGTCAAATAAGATGTTGCCCGGCTGCACCTGCTGATGGATGATGCCCCGCGCATGAGCGTAATCCAATCCGGCGGTGATGCGTTCCACCATCGCGGCGATTTCGCCTAACGAGGGCAGCCCATTAATATCAAGCGGCTCGTTGCGGGCTAAACCTTGCTGCACATGCCGCTTGAGCAGTCGTTCTTGCAGCGTCCCCCCCAAGAGACGCGGCATGGCGATGTAGACGATGTCGTCCGCCGCGCCGTAATCGACAAACGGCACAAGGTAAGGATGGCGCAATCCGGCAACACGGCGGATTTCTTCCATAAAGCGTTCAGCATAATCCTTGCTCTGAGCAGAGAGCAGCACCCGCAGAGCGACCTCGCGTCCAGTAGCGGTGTGGATAGCGCGATAGACCGCGCTGGCATTATTATGACCGAGCGTATCTTTGATGGTATACGGGCCGATAGTTTGATCCGTAAGATAAGGCGATTTATCGGTCATTAAAAATGTATTCCTGTTGGACTTAGTTGTATTATGGTTAATTTTATCCGAATACGGCTAGTTCACCTAGTACCGCTTGATAAAGATTAATAGTGAATGTGGAGATCATGAGAGGCGGATTGTAATTTAATATGGGCATTGTAGGGACACCATGAGCTTGCCCCGTTTCCGGGGAAAGGGTTAGGGATAGGGGTTCTTAGTGTCCCTACAAATGATCTCCGTGTTTACAGCGCCCAATCCATCGGCGCGGGCGATGGAAAATCGGATGTAACAGCTACCGCGCCGCCGTTGCTATACGAAGTTTTGATCGCTTCCATAATTTCTACTACGTGCGCCGCCTGTGCGCCTGTCGCCCGCTGCGGACGATCTTCCGCAATCGCCGCCGCCATATCGACCACGCCCCGCGCCCATTCCGTGCCATTGTAGCCTTCGCGCAGGATCGGCATTGGTGCATAATCGGTGGCGTATTCACGGACAGTGATGGGCGAGTCGAAGCTGTGCCAGCTTTCCAGATACATCGAACCCAAATCGCCATGAAATTCGATGCCGATCTGCTTGCTGCCTTGCGGTACATAAAAATTACACGTCAAGCGTGTTATCGCGCCGTTGGCATGTTCGACAGCCGCGACGATAAAATCGGCTGTATCCAGATGAAACGGCTTGCCCTCTAGCGTTACGCGGTCAGGATAAACCACCGTCCCGAAAGCCGTCACGCGCCGCGCTGACCCGAAGATCGTCGTTAGCACCGTTAGAGGATAAACGCCGACATCAAACATTGGCCCTACATCATAAAAAGGCACAGGATTCGGATGCCATTTCTCGATTCGCGCCCAATTGACCTCCGCATAAGCGACGCGTACCGTGCCAATTTGCCCCTCACGGATGGCCTGCCATGCGCTTTGCTGGGCTTCACCTAAAAAGGTGATTGGCGCACAGCCCAAACGCAGCCCTTTAGAGTCCGCCAATTTGACTAGCGCATTCGCCTCGTTATAAGTGAGTGCCAGCGGCTTTTCGCTAAAGACGTGCTTTCCAGCGTTCAGGCATTGGGTGATAATTTCAGCGTGGGCATGATGGATCGTCAGATTGATAATCAGATCAATCGATGGGTCTGCCAGCAGCGCCTCAACCGATTCGTAGGCTGTCCCGCCGAATTCTTGGGTAAATTCGACTGCCCGCTGCGGGTCGAGATCAGCCGCGCCGACGAGGGCGATATGTTCATGCGGCTTAAGCGTCGTGCCGTAGCCTTTGGCGATGTTGCCGCAGCCGATAATGGCGACGTTAAATTTTTTCTCACTCATACGTTTAGCCAGCCCTTCAGCATTGTGTAGCTCGCTTTGATCGCTTCGGTGGGATCTTCGTGTTCCGGCTCATGTTCGACACTGATCGCGCCGCTGTAGCCGATTTTTTGCAGCGCCCGCACACACGCTTCTATCGGCACAACGCCGAGACCATAGCCGCAGGTATCGTGTCCGCCCGCCGCCAAAACATCCTTCAAATGGACGTGGAAGATGTGATCGCCGATTTCTTCCAGCGCTTTTGCTGCGTCATAGCCATTTGTGCCAAACCAGCCTGTATCGACTGCTGCGCCAATCGTGCCGTCGCCGCCATCGCCGATTTTGTCGAGCAAATCTTGGGCGGTCTTTTCGGCGGGATGATTTTCGATGCCGAGTTTGATGCCATGATCTTTGAGCAGCGCAACTAATGCGGGACGGTCTGTTTCAGTCAGGCTCGTATTGCCGCCGAGAATGGTCGTCCCCATAGCAACCGCGACTTTACACGCTTTTTCCACATCTTCGGCGGTTTCCCCAAATCCACCCGCCATACTCGCCACCGTCAAGCTGTGCTGCGCCAGCAGGTCTTTAGCGATGGCGATGTGTTCCGGGGTTGCCCATGACCAATGCAAATGGGCGTTCCAGATGTCTATCGTAGAAAAGCCCATCGCCGTAATTTCGCTCAACAGCGCGTCAAAACGCTCGGCATACGTTTCAATTGGACGGAAATAAGCGTTGGCGGCGTTGTCGCCTTGCCCCCAACCGTCAGTCATGTTGTAACCAATTTGTCGCGCCACGAAATTAGCGCTCATAAAAGAAAGGGTCGTCATAGCTGCTCCTCTATAAAGGTCAAATCAATAAATGTGAATTGGATAAATTGAAGTATCCAAACGAAACGACGACACGATGTATGTGTGCTGGGAGTGACACATCGGTCACTCCCTACATCCACCAAATAGACACTCCCAGAATGTGAACCTTATCTTTGCGACACTTTGCGTTCTTCGCGCCTTTGCGTCTAATCTTCCGCCCTATTTCGCAATTTCACTTTTATTTAGGACTTTCGCTCACGCATTTACCCCACCCCTAACTCCCCTCCCCATTGCATGGAGAGGGGACTTCAAGATGCGTTTTTCTCCCCCTCTCCAAGTATTGGAGAGGGGGCCGGGGGGTGAGGTAAGCGAAAGTCCTGTTATTGATACTCAGGGTGTTTCTCGATAAAGGCGTTTAAGCCAGACATAGCGGTTTGCCGGACTTTGTTTTGCACAATCGGACTCCAGCCAAGCAAGATGCCGGACGTGCCTAACGCCATGCGTGTCCAGCGCCACAGATTAAACTGGTCATGATGACTGATGATTTTGCCGTCTTTAAAATCAAAAGTCGCGTCGATGATGTTATGCACCTTCCGCCCGGTTGATGAAAAAGTATAGGTCGCCTCCCAATGACATTGGCCTGTGGTGCCTTGTGCTTGTGCGCCGCTGAACGCCAGCGTCATATCTTTGCCGCGCTCACACAACATGTGCCACATCGCGCTGGCCTGTTTGCCTTTTAAATCGGTAAAGACCGGATCGGAAAATGCGATGTTGTCATGATAGCAGGCCGTCATGCCTTGATAATCTTTTTGCTTAAAACAGCCATAAAACGTTTCGATTAGGCGGGTATGTTCATTTTTTTCATGCGATGTCGTCATCTCAGCAGTCCCTTGCTTTGCGTGAATAGAGAACTTCAGTTTATCCGATTTGGCGCGTACTTTGCCGGACAATCAACTCTGGCATCAGTACCTGCTGATAAATCGGCGTATCCGGTTTTTCGATAAGCGCCACCAGATATTCCGTCGCCAGCAGCGCCATCACCGCGAAATCCTGGCGGACGGTGGTCAGCGGCGGATAGGTATAGGCGGCATAAGTGCTGTCATCAAAGCCGACCACCGACATATCTTGCGGGACACGCAATCCTTTTTCGCGCAAGGCATGAAGCGCCCCAATCGCCATTGAATCATTCGCGGCGACAATCGCTGTAAAAGGCTGCTGGCTGGATAACAAGTCTAAGCAGGCGGTGTAGCCACTCTCGACAGAAAAATGACCGCAAACCGATGCCGTTGGCAAAAGTCCATCTTCCGCCAAGACCGCGATAAAGCTGTCATGGCGCAGCGACGCATCGAGTGTGTCGAGTGGCCCACTGATTTCGGCGATCTGGCGGTGTCCGAGGCCGAGCAAATGCTGGACGACGAGGCGTGTTCCATACGCTTGATCGAACACAACTGATGGAATATCTGTGCCATATTCGGCGATTATGCGTACAAAAGGGATTTCGCGGGTAAGCGTGGCGAGGTCGGCAGAAGCGATATTTGATGTGGACAAAATAAAGATAAAGCCATCAACGGAACGCCCAAAAGCCTCGTTCATTGTTTTCGCTAGGTCTTCGGCGGTGATGACGGAGATCATCATGGTGTAGCCCAATGCGCGGGCGGTGGAAGACAATGTATCAATGGCGGGTGTCCCCGTGAAGAGATCAAGCGCGATGACTTCCAGCGTATGTGAGCGCTGGGTATTCAGCACTTGCGCGGCGCGATTGGGGCGATAATCCAGCTCTTCTATAATCCGCATAATGCGGCTGCGCGTTTTGCTGGAGACATTCGGATTATTATTGATGACCCGCGAAACCGTCTGATACGATACGCCTGCCCGCGCCGCGACATCGTAAATGGTGGATTTTCGTGAGGGTTTAAAACTTGGCATGGGCGGCTAAACTTCCAGATCGGCCAGCGTCGTTTTCATCTGTGCGGTAAGATGCTCCCACGCGGCGATAATGCGGTCATCAAACGGATCATCGTCGCTGTTGGCAATCTTGTGATTCGCGTCCAGCCACGCCACCGTCCGCCGCACCCCTTCCAGCCATGTCACGGTGTAATGCAAATCCAAATCCGTTTTGGCGGCGGTGTTATCGAAAATATTGTTGCCATAGAAGTTATTGACGGTGATTCCGGCGCGAACTGGCGCGATTTTGCCGAGTAAATCTGTGGGGATATGGATGAGCTTGGGCGGCGGCGCACCGATGCCTTGCGCCACGATTTCATGAAAGCGATCCCACGTCATCCATTCCTCGCCTGTGGCATGATAGGCCTTGCCATAAGCCGCTATATTCCCAGCAGCCGTCACAAAAGCATGACCAACATCCTCAATATGGCACATCGTCCACAGCGCCGTCCCGTCCCCATGCACCACAACGGGTTTGCCCTTCCGCAGACGATCAAGAAATGTCGTGTTCCAACCGAAGGTGTGGATAATCAGGCCGCCTTCGCCATAAGTCGCCCCCGGACGAATGATCGTCACCGGAAAATCGGCGCTGTGCGCGGTGAGGAAAATATCCTCACATTGCGCTTTCTTCGTGCCATAATCATCGTTGATGGGTTCGCGGCGAGCATCTTCCCGGATGGGGTAGTGGTCGGCAGGTTTGGTATAGACGTTGACCGTGCTGCAAAAGATGAAATGTCCGGCACGTCCTCTAAAGGCACGAAGATCGCTTTGGGCTTGCTCCGGCGTAAAACAGATCATATCGATCACACAGTCAAAATGGCCTGCGTCCGTCATCTGCGCTTCAAAAGCCGCGAAGTCGTTGCGGTCTCCATAAAGCCGTTTCGCGCCATCGGGAAAACGCGCTTCGGCCTGCCCACGATTATACAGCGTGACTTCATCGCCCTGCGCCAAAAATTCACGGGTTATCGCAGTGCTGATGAGTCCGGTACCGCCCAAAATCAGTATTTTCATCTGAGTCTTTTAAACAAAATAGTGACCCCTCACATCAAGTGATTTATAACGCAGGTTCAGAGCGAAAACAAGAGAGTAGCCTTATGATTTGTGACCTCTCACGAAAAGTTGGCGTAATCTGTTTTCGGCCATTAATCCGCGAAGCGCACTTCGTAGGATTTTGCGTCGGCTTCGATAAAATTGACAAGTTTTTCTGCTTCTTCCATGAGCGCGATGCGATTATGCGTTGTCAGCGGCACGAAGGGCGTAATCGTGAGCGTGGCGATACCTTTGGTCTTTTCGACTTTCCACGCGCCATGCACGAATCCATCGACAAGGAAGGTCGCTGCCACGCGCAGACCGGGCAAATAGACCTGCTTACGATAGGCATCCGCCACGATGCGGGTGCGCTTTTGATGCGAGAGGAGGATGTTATCAAATTCAGGTAAAAAGCGTTCCGGCGCGGGGATGTCGGCATCCGGCAGCGGCATATCCGGCAGATCGAATAACTCCCGCTTCTGTTCATCCCGATAGACGACGAGTTGCGGCTTAAGCGTTTCCATCACGTCTTTCAGCTTAGGCAGACCCGACCATGTTTGAAGGTCTGTGGTTGAGGCGGGGCCGAAAGCGGCAAGATAGCGGAAGATCAGCGTTTTGAGATGGGCCTCCGTCGGGATAGTCTGATTCAGCCATAATTCCGCCAGCGTAAATTTAGGATTTCCCGGATAGCTCCATCCGCTAGAAATCGGCACTTGGACTAATGGCAGATGAGTCCGCACACCGTAGCGCATTGCCCCAACATCCGTATCGGGCTTAAGTTCGGTCAGCATCGCGCTGATTTCGGCAAAGGTGCGCGGCTCTTCGCTGATATAAGCCCGTGCTGCCGCTACGACTTCCTCGACATCCAGCCCTTTCGCCCGATCTTTAAGCACGGTCTCGAAAGCCGAAGTCAGCACAGGCTGGAGCGTCGCCCGTAGATGGAGATAATCTTTGGCGGTGGAAAGATGGAGGGTGCTTCGCATCAAGGTCGTTTTGATGATCGTCCGGTCTTCGATCAAATTAGCGAGATTTTCCCGCCCGAAGTTTTCCAGCCGCGTCCATAAGCCAACATATGGCGCGATGGGAAGCTGTGCCTGTAAGCCGACCAGCCGCGCAATCGCATCCGGTACAGATAAAGACTCGCGCAGCAAAAGCAACTGACGGGCGAGGGTGGCTCGGTTTAATTCACGCAAGGTGAGGACGCGCTCTGCCAAATTATTACTCCTTCATATAGAATACAAAAGTAAAACCATGAAAGTCATTTAATTTTTTTAACCACCAAGACACCAAGAACGCCAAGAAGATTTTTAAGAAATTCTCTTGATGTCTTGCGTGTCGTCGCTTCGCTTAAATGGTTCCAATTTTTGTATTAGTTTTGTGTACCCACTTAATGCTGCTTCCGGTAAATTCTTTTAACCACAGAAGCCACAGAGCGCACGGTGAATTGATTAAATTCCCCTTTAATCATAAAGTTTCTCTTGTGCGTTCAGCATCGTAATCAATTTTTCGATGCGCCGCTGGCGTGTTTCGGCTTTTTTGGCGGTGGTAATCTGGAAAAGGATGGCGTAACGGTTGGCGCTGTTGAGTCCATTAAAAAAGGTTTGCGCTGTGGGATTTTGATCTAACGCCGCCTGAAATTCATCAGGGATGGTGATTTTGCTTTGCGGTGCATACGCCGCTTCCCAGCGCCCATCGGCCTTCGCACGCTCAATCTCTTTGAGTCCGGCTTCGCGCATTTTCCCCTCGGCGATCAACCCATCCACTTTCTCTCGATTGACCTGTGACCAAATACTTTTTGCGCGGCGCGGCGTAAATTTTTGCAGCCAATAGGCATCGTCAAATTTACCCTTTTGCCCATCAATCCAGCCGAAACAGAGCGCGACATTAAGCGCTTCCGCATACGAAACAGACGAATGTCCCGATTCTTTTTTGGCGATTTTAAGCCACAACCCCTGTGACTCCGTGTGATTTTCTTCTAGCCACTGCGTCCATGTGTCTTGGGAATCAAACACAATAATAGGTAAATCACTCATAACAGACAGCTCACTGTAGATCATCGTCGTTAAGTGACTCCTATTTTAGCAAGATGTCCGTTCAAGGTATTGTAAATTCGCGCCAAATCTAGAAATTTTGTGCGGTTTAGGCTTCTTCGTTGTAGACTTCTTCATTGACCGAGATGGCGTTCATAAAATCTGCCGATTCCAGTAGCTTAAGCCGCGCCGCCGTAAAATTGACCCCCGCCTGCTCCATGCCGAGCAGCACACCGCCGACTACAGGCGGCACCGTCAGACGGACGAGCCGCGCTCCCGGCGCGATGGTGTGAATCGTCTCTTGCATGACGGTTTGTATCACCGGACTGCCTTTATAAAAACTGCCAGCGAGGACGATTTCAAAATCGAGCGCTTCAAAGTGGAGCTGCCGGATAATGCCAAGCGCCAATCCGCCCAATTCTCGCGCCGCCCATTCGATGAGTTCCTGCGCGACGGAATCGCCTTCCGCCGCCGCCTCGAAGATCAACGGTGCAGCTTTGGCCTCGATCTTATAGCGTTTTCTGGCGATGCCTTCAAACAGATCAATTTCGTCACTCGCGCCGGTGTAAGTGAGTAGTTTTACTGTAAGCGTCGTTTGAGGGCCGCGCTGACTCCATGCGCGTGAGATGACCTCAAACGCTTTTCGCACCAATTCATGTGCGCCAGCATATTCGCCCATCGCTGCACCGTTGCCCGTGATTCGGCCTTCGCGCCCATGACGGTCACGCCCCCAGCAGTTACAGCTTGTGCCAGCGCCCACGCCCACGCCCCATCCTTCGGATGTGCCAGCGATTACGCCAAGCATCGCGTCGTTGACCAATTCAAACGGCGCATCGATTCCCAATGCCTCTATACTTTGGCTGGTGGGCATCCGATCAGAAGGCCAATCGAAGCCTGCGATCCCGAATCCCATGCCTGCAATCTGGTTTTTTTCGATCTTGGCAGTATCGAGCGCGACATCCGTGATGGTGTTCAGCACCCGCGCCAATCCATCGTACCCGATAATTTCGGGGTTGCCTGTGCCGCCCTCGCCAAACCCGACGATCTGCCCGGTTTCGTCTGCAATTAGCGCATGGCTTTTGGTCGCGCCTGTATCAATGCCGAGAAAATAACGCATTCGATTATTCCCTGTAAGATTCATGGACATCATTTAAACGAAATCGGGCGAGATTATACAGTTTAACAAATTGAGACGGTTAACCCCTATCCCTAACCCTTTCCCCAGAAATGGGTCAAGGGAACAAAACACCCGCTCACGTCCCGCATTTTCTCCCCCTCCTTGAGTTCGGGCAGGGGGTCGGGGGGTGGGGTAAAAAGCGCGAATATCCGCATTCATTATCTCGCCCCTACAAAACAGCTTGGTTAGGTATTAAAAAATTGCGGCAAATACGCCCGATTAGTCGTCAGCAGATCATCTAACACCGTTTGCACCTGATCGGCAGACGGCCCCAGCGGATGAGTCAGCAGGGCTTGATAGGCCGCATCCCGATCTCCGTTGACGGCTGCTTCAACCGTCAGCAGTTCATACGCCTTGATCTGCGCGATCAGCCCGAAGCACGCCAGCGGAAGTGGTTCTGTCGGCAGCGGATGAACCCCCGCCGAGTCAATCCGCGACGGAATTTCCAGCACCCAATCTTCAGGCCAACCCGCGACTGCGCCCCGATGCGGCACGTTGACGACGTGCGTTTCGCCCGTGTTATTGTAATGCGCCTTGAGCAGTTGCGTCGCCAACGTCGAATAATACGCGCCGCCGCGCTGCATCAATCCCTCCGGCGGTTCGGTGCGGTCTGGTTCGGCATACTGCTGTAAAAGCCCCTCTTCAATCTTCATCACCGCTTCGGCACGAGAAGGCGGCCATTTGGCCTGCTCCGCGATTTTGCGCTCGGTATAATAAAAATACTGCAAATAGTAATTAGGGATCATCTTCAACGATTCGATGGTGGCAACGTCCCATTCAGGCTGCGGCGCAGCGCGTAACTCGGTGAGTTTATGTTCCAGCACTCGCGACCACATATCCTCGCCATCGACAGAAAAGCCGCGATGCCATGTTAAGTGATTCAGGCCGAGGGTATCTAACTCGGCATTCACACCTTCCGCGTCGATACCTAAGTCTTGGAGCATATGCATCTTAGCCGTGATCGGCACGTTACACACGCCAACCGAAGGCACATCCGGCGCATAACGGGACAGCGCTTCCGTCACGAGTCCGGCGGGATTGGTAAAATTGACAAGCAGCGCCCCCGGTGCAAAATCGCGCATATCCGCCGCGATCTTGAGAATCACGGGAATCGTCCGCAGCGCCTTCGCCATGCCGCCGACACCTGTCGTCTCTTGCCCCACCAGTCCATGCCGAAAGCCGAGATATTCATCCTCACGCCGCGCCGCCATCCAACCGACGCGAAGCTGTGTCGTGACGTAACTCGCACCTTTAACGGCATCGCGTTGATTGGTCGTCAGATGCACTTCAAAAGGCGATCCTTTGGCGGCGACCATCCGTTGCGCGAACTTGCCGACCACTTCCAGCCGTTCTGGCAAAACATCCATCAGCCATAATTCGGTGATGGGGAAACTTTCCACCCGTTCCAAAAATCCATGAATCAGTTCCGGCATATATGACGATCCGCCGCCAATGACGGTGACTTTCATAGTGTGTCCTTTCGGTTATAAGTGATGAGTAATGAGCAATATGTGAATGAGTGACTAATGGAACAATAATGCTCCTTAATAAATTACCCCACCCCAGACCTCCGAGCGACAGCAGAACGTCGTGTTTTCTCCCCCTCCTTGAGTTCGGGGAGGGGGTCGGGGGGTGGGGTAAAAGGTGCGAATCATCTGATTCAAACACAAAAATTCCTCTCATCAAATTCCTTGCGCGGATACCCCTGCCTTTAGGCAGGGGGAGGAAGCGCAAGTTCTCCTTTCATATAGGTGTAGCCGTCTGATTGGTGAAGCGGGGTGAAGTATTTGTAGCCAATACCCTGCACCGTGCCTGTGCGGGTGGTGATATTAAAGCTGCCTGAGCT
>Ga0209591_10001399_pt1 | contig 30034 bp, 32 predicted proteins | sample MAT01_FD_187207 | JGI IMG/M metagenome (GOLD analysis project Ga0209591, IMG submission 187207) | Freshwater microbial communities from Lake Fryxell liftoff mats and glacier meltwater in Antarctica - MAT-01 (SPAdes) (version 2) | ecosystem: Environmental > Aquatic > Freshwater > Ice > Liftoff... | reverse complement strand
CTTGCCGTTTCGGTTCTGCACATTGAAGACGTGGCCAAGTGGATCCCCCGGCTTGTGCAGTGGTGTCCTGTCAAAGAGTTGAAATACAAGACCCTGACTGTCGATCCCCCTCGCGTCTGAGAATGCGAACGATCTGCTCGGGCGAGCTGTCTTCGATTGACGTACCTTGCCAGATCGATGCCCCCGTCTTTCCACACCATACCGACGCGATTCCGCCGGGCGTGATCGACGCGGGGGCCTACCAATTGCGTTTTGCGTGGACACGCGCCGACCTGCACGCCGTGCAGGAACTGCGATTCCGCGTCTTCAATGATGAACTGGGTGAAGGGCTTGGCGTGGCGCACATGTCCGGTCGCGATGAAGACGAGCGGGATCCCTGGTTCCATCACCTCATGATCTTCCATCGCGAGAGTGGTGAGGTGGTCGGGACTTACCGGCTGCAGACTGCGGTGATGGCCGCAACGCGGCACGGCTTTTACAGCGCGTCATTGTTTGAACTTGGAGCGATCCCCGTACACATCCTCGATGGTGCTGTCGAGGTTGGGCGCGCGTGCGTTGCGCCCGCGCATCGCTCTGGGCGTGTGTTGCGACTGTTATGGAGAGGACTGGCGCGGTACCTGAAATGGAACGGCAAACGGTTCCTCTTTGGCTGTTGTTCGCTCTCTGGCGTCGATCGGGCGACGGCGCAGGACGCCTGGCGGATCCTGCACGCACGTAAGGCACTGCACGATCGCGTCGTGGTGCGCACGCGCCCAGAGTCGCGCGCCCTGCCCGATGACGGTCGGACCCGGCCCGTAGCGACCGCCGAGGCGCTGTCTGCCCCTCTCACGCCGCTCTTCGACGGATATCTCGCCTTGGGTGCGAAGGTGTGCAGCGCACCGGCCATCGACCGCGACTTCGGGACCACGGACTTTCTTGTGCTCTTGGATGTGCAGGAGCTCGACGAGCGGACGTATCGCTCGCTGTTCGGATGAAGAAGGGCGTCGCCCGCAGCGGCGTCGCGCTGGCTCGTCTCGGGGCGCTGGCTGTGGTGCTGACGGCGATGGCGGTGCTCACGGTCGCGGTCGTGTGCACGCCGTCACGCATGGTTCGGCGACGAATTGCTCGCGTCGGCGTTCGCGCGGGCGCCCGAGCCACGCTTTCGAGCCTGGGTATCCGAATCGTTGCCACAGGGCCGAATCCGCCAGCGGGAACGCTCGTCGTCGCCAACCACCTGTCGTGGCTGGATATCGTTGTCGTCCTGGCCTCGTGGCCGAGTGCGTTTGTCGCGAAGCGTGAGGTAAAGGGGTGGCCGTTCATCGGCGTGCTCGGCGACGCAGTTGGAGCGATCTGGATCGACCGGCGAAGGCCGCGCGACCTGCTTCGGGTGGTGCAGCTCTTGGAGTGCGCTCTGCAACGCGGCGACACGGTGATGCTGTTCCCCGAAGGCACCACGACAAACGGGCAGTCGGTGTTGCCGTTCAAGTCGGGGCTGTTCGAGGCGGCGCAAGGCGCTCGCGCGCGAGTGCTCCCACTGTCGATCAGCGCGTCTGCGCTCGGCAACGATGTCGATGCACTGTGTTGGGACTCTTCGCGCGAAACAGAATTTCTTGCCGATCAACAGCTCGGATCGGGATATCTTGATGTAACGGCGTGTTCTTGGAGTTTCACGAAGCCGCCTCAAACCACGCTCGCGTCCGAGAAGCGGTGCTCGCCTCCAGTTGATGCAGCGGGAACACAGAATGGGCGTTGATCCGAAGCCTACGCGTGCGAGTCGGGCGCGCTACCTTTGCGATTCGTCCGTGCTGATGTGAATGCAGTCGGTCGCCAGGCGCCAGGCATGAAGCCCAAGCGCGCCACCTCATAATCGGTGATTTCGGATGGTCGGCTCAAACCCAGTGCGCGAACGGCTTCAACGCGCACTGACGCCACGATTCGTGCTGCCGCGTGAATCGGGCGGCGGTGGAATGACACGAACATTCGTGGCGCGCGACGTGGAGATCGAGCGCGACGTCGTCGTCCAATTTCTGTTGGTTGAAGAGACAGACGTCGGCGATCCGGAGCGATTCCGTCGGGAAATCCTGCTCGCGGCGACGGTGCAGCACCCGAATGTGGTGCCGGTGCTCAAGGCGGGCGACGCGAATGGCATCCCGTACTTCCTGATGCCGCTGATTCCCGGTCGCTCGCTGCGCGACCGCATGAAAGACGGACCATTGCCGAAACAGACACTCGGGCCGCCGGAATAATGAGTCAAGCTGTCCGGAGCCCCAGTGCTTTCGGTGATTTGGCTGTCGTCGACACACGGGGCCCACTTCACCCCGGCACCAATGTCGCGGTCGCCTGCAGCGCAATCGTTCCATCCGGTGCCACCGCGTGGCACGTCACGGTGTCACCATCCGGCGTCGCGATCAGTCGGTACGGCGCGAGATCAAACAGCGGTGCCACACCGCGAAAGGAAAAAGTCGCCAGCGGCCGCCCGGCGTGATGCCGCACAAGATTGGCGAGCAGCACCGCGGTGAGCGGTCCGTGTACGACCAGCCCGGGGTACTGCTCCACGCGCGTCGCATACTCGCGGTCGTAGTGAATGCGATGAGCGTTGAAGGTCAGCGCCGAAAAACGAAAGAGCAAACGTGAATCGGGTGTGATGTCGCGCGTCCAGGCATTCGCCGGCGCCGGTGGCAGCAGGATCGGTACTGGTGCCGCCACCGGCGCGCCCTGTTCGCGATACACGATGTCCTGCTCCTCCTCGATGCAGAGCACCTCGTTCTGCCAGATGCTGTAGCCCGTGGTGACGAAGGCCAGTCGACCGGACTTCCCCTCTTTCATCGTAATGTCGCGAATGACGCCCACGCGTAGCGCCGGGGTATTGAGGCGGAGCGGCGCGTGAAAGACGGTGCGCGCGCCGGCGAACATCCGCCGAGGCAATGGCACGGGAGGCAGAAATCCGCCACGCTCAGGGTGGCCGTCGGGTGAAAGGTGGTCTTGCGCCGCCAGCGGCAGGAAATAGAACCAATGCCACAGAGCCGGAATCACCTCTGGCCGTGCGTGCGAGAAGCCGGCATCGCTGAATGTGGCGGCGGCGGCCAACGTTTGTGTGCGTGCTAAGTCATCGTGCACGGTTTCTGACCGTCCGTGCCAGTCTGTATATTCGTGGGTCGTCATGCAGGCTGTGTCCTTGATGCGGAGTGGGTCACGTGGGTTTTCCCGAGCTGAATTTGGCACCGAAGGGCTCAAGATCGAACCCCATTTTTCGCCTGCGTCAGCAGCGCGTGATCTGACCGCCGCCATGTCCGGGATTCTCGCGGGCTTGCGCGTCATCGAGGGGTCCGCATTCGTTGCGGCGCCGCTGGGCGGGATGACGCTGGCGCAGTTGGGCGCCGATGTGATTCGCTTCGACCCGATCGGCGGCGGCTTGGACTATCGTCGCTGGCCAGTCACCCACACCGGAACCAGCCTGTTCTGGGCTGGCCTCAATAAGGGCAAACGATCCATCGCCGTGGATATCCGGTCGCCGCGCGGACAAGAGCTCCTCACGCAACTCATCGCCTTGCCCGGGCCCGACGCCGGTATCTTCAGCACGAACTTTCCGGCCCGCGGCTGGCTCGCGTACGACGCGTTGCGTGCCCATCGCCATGATCTGATCATGACGCATCTGGTGGGCCGTCGTGACGGTGGATCTGAGGTTGATTACACCGTCAATCCCGCGCTTGGGTTTCCGGCGCTCACCGGTGCTATCGACGACGATCGTCCGGTGAACCACGTCTTGCCTGCGTGGGATGCCATTGCCGGCAACATGCTCGCCGTCGCGCTGCTGGCGGCAGAACGTCATCGCGCGCGCGGCGGTCCCGGTCAGTTGGTGACGTTGGCGCTCAAGGATGTCGGACTGGCCATGCTGGGACATCTGGGGATGCTGGCCGAAGTGGCGATCAACGATGTCGATCGCACGCGGTATGGAAACGATCTCTACGGGGCCTTCGGTCGCGATTTCGCCACCCGAGACGGTCGTCGTGTGATGGTGGTCGGTCTCACGGATGTGCAGTGGCGCACGTTATGTGCGGCCACGGATGTCGTCGATGACATTGCGGTGCTTGAACGCACGTGTGGACTCGATCTTGCGCTCGAAGGCCATCGTTTCGAAGCGCGTGACGCGATCGCCGATCTTCTCACTCCGTGGTTCGCCGCGCGGTCGTACGCCGAAGTGGCAGCGGCGCTTGATGCGCAGCGCGTCACGTGGGGCCCGTATCGCACGGTTCGCGAGGCCATGACGCTCGACCACGATTTGTCGGTAGCCAATCCAATGTTCAGCGAGATCGATCAACCTGGAGTTGGCCGGTATCTCACGCCCGGCTCACCGCTGGCCTTCGGCGCGTGCGATCGCGTGCCGGTGCGGCCCGCACCCCAACTCGGCCAACACACCGATGAAGTCCTGCTCAGTCTGCTCGGCTTGTCCGAGTCCGCCGTCGGCGCGCTGCACGATGCGGGCATCATAGCGGGCGCCGTAGCGGGCACCGCACCGTAGCAATATTCCACGACATTCTTTCCTTCGTCTTCTACCTCCCAATTCATGCGCCTGCCAAACAACTTCTACAAGCCGCTCGCGATCGGCGCTCCCGCTCCGTTCCGGGAACGTCCGATCCGTCCGGAACGCATGATCCATTTCTTCCCGCCGCACATCGAGAAGATCCGCGCGCGGATGCCGGAGATGATTGCGCAGGCGGACGTGTTATGCGGCAATCTGGAAGATGCCATCCCGGTGGCCGACAAAGAGGCGGCCCGTGCAGGGTTTATCGAGGTCGCCAACGCGAACACGTTCGGCACGACAGCGCTCTGGGTACGCGTAAACTGCCTGAACAGTCCATGGATTCTCGATGACCTCGAGCAGATCGTTCGCGAGGCAGGGAACGTGGTTGATGCGGTGATGATTCCCAAGGTCGAAGGGCCCTGGGACATTCACTTCGTTGATCAGTATCTGGCGCTGCTCGAGGCGCGCTACCACATCACGCGCCCGATCCTCATTCACGCGTTGCTGGAAACCGCTGAAGGGGTAAAGAACGTCGAGCACATTGCGCAGTCGAGTCCGCGTATGCACGGCATGAGCCTCGGTCCAGCCGACCTCGCCGCATCACGCGGCATGAAGACGACACGCGTTGGTGGTGGACATCCGTTCTACGGCGTGTTGAGTGATCCGAGCGCGGAGAACACCGCGCGAGCCTTTGCGCAGCAGGATTTGTGGCACTACACCGTGGCCCGCATGGTCGATGCCTGTGCCGCCAGCGGCATCGGCGCTTTTTACGGACCCTTTGGTGATCTCAAGGACGAAGCGGGCTGCGAGGCGCAGTTCCGGAACGCGTTCATCATGGGCTGCAGTGGGGCATGGTCACTCGCCCCCAACCAGATCGATATTGCTCGTCGCGTGTTCAGCCCCGACGTCAAGGAAGTGCTCTTCGCCAAGCGCATTCTCGATGCCATGCCCGACGGGAACGGTGTCGCCATGATCGACGGCAAGATGCAGGACGACGCCACATGGAAGCAGGCCAAGGTGGTGGTCGATCTGGCACGCTTGGTAGCGACGCGTGATCCGGCGATGGCCGACGCGTACGGCTTGTAGTCGAACGACCGCGATGACCAAGACGCAGCCAGGCAATTTCTTCGAAGATTTCTTCGTTGGCCAGGAGTTAGTGCACGCCACACCGCGCACCGTTACCGACGGCGACGTCGCGATGTATACCGCGCTCTACGGCGGCCGCTTCGCGGTGTATTCTTCAACGCCGTTTGCACAGGCGTTGGGATACGCGCGCGCGCCAGTCGATTCGATGCTGGTATTTCACATCGTGTTCGGCAAAACCGTGCCGGACATTTCATTGAACGCGATCGCGAATCTAGGGTATGCCGGTGGGCGTTTCGGTGTGCCGGTGTATCCGGGCGATACGCTGTCCACGATTTCGCGGGTGACGGGCGTCAAGCAGAACCGTGACGGCGCGACGGGCGTGGTGTACGTGCATTCCGTTGGTCGTAATCAGCACGGCGACATCGTGGTGGAGTACGCACGATGGGTCATGGTGCGGAAACGCGACAGCGCCGTGGCCGCGCCCGACGTGGTGGTGCCGGAACTGCCGGCCGTCGTGCCGCCTGCGTCACTGCATGTGCCGACGACGTTTGCCGTGGGAGCGTTCGACACACGGTTGGGTGGGAGTCCGTATCTGTGGGACGATTACACCGTTGGCGAGCGCATTGATCATGTGGACGGCATCACCATCGAGGAGACCGATCACATGCTGGCGGCGCGTCTGTTTCAGAATACGGCGCGTGTGCACTTCAATCAGCATGTCGAGCGCGAGGGGCGATTCGGTCGACGGATTGTGTACGGTGGGCACATCATCAGCATCAGTCGCGCATTGTCGTTCAACGGACTGGCGAATGCGGTGGGTATGGCGGCCATTCATGGCGGTCGGCATACCAATCCATCGTTCGCCGGCGACACGATTTATGCGTGGTCCGAAATCCTGGCGACGGATGCCCTTCAGGGTGTGGACCATGTCGGCGCGGTGCGGGTGCGCACGGTGGCGCTCAAGGATCACGCCGCATCCGACTTCACCGATCGCGATGCGGCGGGCGCATATGACCCGTCTGTTGTTCTGGATTTTGACTACACCATCCTCATGCCGCGGCGCTAACGCGCTGCCGGTGTGAGGTTCCCGCGCAACGGCCGAGCAGGTGGGACGTGCGTACACGTGCGTGTGAGACGTGCTTACATGAGGATGGCGATCTTGCCGGCCGCCTCGTTGCTCTCCATGCGCATATGGGCCTCCGCGATCTGCTCGAGTGGAAATGTGCAGTCGATGCGTGGCTGCACCGTCCCATCGGACAGCCACGGCATGACTTCGCGGGCAAACGCCTGCGTGACCGCGATGCGCTCTTCGATCGGCCGACTGCGGAGCACGGTGCCTCGCACTGTGAGCCGACGCGACAACATATAGCGCAAATCAAGCGCGCTTTCGAGACCGGCCAAGGTGCCAATCAGTATCAACCGTCCCTTCGGTGCGAGCGCGGCCACACTTTCGCGCACGTAGTCGCCGCCCAGCAGATCGAGCACGATATCAATCCCCCGGCCGCCCGTCCACTCGCGCGTTGCCGACGCGACCCAACCGGGTTCTCCCGGTGATGCGCCCGCCTTCATGCCAAGGTCACGGGCGATGTCCAGCTTCGACGTGTTGCGCGCAGTGCCGAACACCGTCGCACCCAGCTGGCGCGCGATCTGCACCGCCGTCAGTCCGACGCCGCTGCCCACGGCATGAATCAGCACCGTATCTCCGGGGCGTATGTGCGCCTGCGTGACCAGTGCGTCGTGCGCCGTGATGCAGGCCTCGGGCGCCGAGCCCGCGGCGGCCCAGTCGAGCGCGCCGGGCACGGCCGCGAGGGCCCGTTCGTGCGTGACCAGGTACTCGGCGTGCGCCCCGCCGCCAACCAGACCGCACACGCGCGCACCGACCGAAAACAGTGCGGCACCGGGACCGCTGCTGACCACCTCGCCGGCGAACTCCAGTCCCGGAATATCGACCGGCACACCAGGTGGCGCCGGATAGCGACCGGAGCGCTGGAGGAGGTCGGCGCGATTGAGTGCAGACGACCGTACGCGAACGAGCACTTCACCCGCACCGGGCGTCGGAACTGGTCGATGCTGGATGGCCAGGACATCCGGCCCGCCCGACCGCGTGATCACGGCGGCGCGCATCTCTGTTGGAATCGTCATTCGTGGATTCTGGCGACTGGTGCGCGCAATGCAAGCGGGCATCGCCCGAATCGTGGGGTCACTGAGTTATTGTTCGACGAGTGAGTGCTTGACTGCTGGCATGTGTTTCCGGGATGCGGCCGGGCGGAGCATTCCGCACGTGTGGCATTCGCGACGCCATTGTTGACTATCTCGCGGTGCGCGACGAACTGTTGAGTGATGCCGACGTGCGCCGCACTTTCGCGCCTCCCTTCACCGCTGAGTAGTTTGAGCCCGTTGCAGCAGAATACGACGTTCGGCGTGGATGCCAGCGACGACAGTTGCACCGCTTTCCGGGGACAAGGGTGATGAGATAGCGGACACGGTCGGTGCTGGTAATGATGCTCGCGACGATGGCGTTCGCAGCGTTATCCTCACTCTCGGCGCAGGCACCTGGCACCGCTGCCACCGGTCCGTCCGCGACGGGCGCGCGCGAGCGGGACCGTGTGATCGTGCGCGCTCGGGCGCTGTTGGCAACGGGTGATACCCCGCCGCCGCCGCGGCGTACCTTAGGGATGCCGCTGCAGCCGCGCCAAACGACGGACTGCTCTGGCACGAGTACGGCATGCTGTTGTCGCGCTGGACGAAACCGCATTGGCGCAAAGGCTTGATGCCGAACGGCGTACCGCAGCGCATCGTCGCGCAGTGGACCAACGAGGAGTACCGCCTGAACGGCGCGGACACGGATCGTGGCGAGATCTTCATTCGTCGTGCAGCGCGCCGAGCGCGGAGGCCTCGTCGATGTGACCGCAAAACTTACCGGCAGTCTACGCGATGCCGTCGTACGAGGAGGTGGTACCGATCGTGTCGCGGTCGACTACGAACGATCCGTGCCGGCCGGACCGGTGCGAGCAGGGTCTTTGCGTCCGGAGCTCGGATCGCCGCGACGCGGTCGCTACGTGATCACGATGACGAGCCGCGATCTGCTCGGCGAACGCACCGTCACGCGGCAGCGCGAGATCGTGATCGACTGAGTAAACGCTCGCGGGAGCCGCGCTTCGGTGAGTGCCCTGTCACACCGCTCTTCGACGAGGCGATTGCGGATCGCATCGTCGTTCGCGACCAGGGAGGCATCATCAAAAAGGGGCACCTGCTCGAACTGCCCGGGTAATATTCCCGGTTACGCCGTCTGCAGATGCAAGACTATTCGTGAGCGCTTGTCTGCCCGCCAACTTTTCTATCCTGACACTGACGAGATATGCTATGATCGACGCAAAGAAGCTGCTTGAACAGTTCCTTGGCCCCAATGCGGCCGACTCCATGAGACAGGCTGGCGGCTCTGCCAAACAGCAACTCAACACCATGGGCATGGGTGGTTTCGGCGGCGGTGCCGTCGTGGGTGGCCTGCTCGGCCTGATGCTGGGGGGCAAAAAAATGAAGAAGATGGCAAAAGGCGCGGTGGGCTATGGCGGCGCAGCGGCAGCGGGCGCCTTCGCCTACAAGGCGTATCAGAACTGGCAGCAGGGCAAGGCAGCGGCGACGGCGCCGGTCGCCAGTCCCGCGGATTTCAGCCAGGTGGACCGCAATTTTCTGCCGGAGACCAAGAGCGCCGCTGATGGCCAGCCGTTTCAGCTGGCCCTCATTCAGGCCATGATCGGGGCCGCCAAGGCGGACGGGCACATCGACGCCGTGGAGCAGAAAGCCCTGTTCGAGCAGGTCGAGAAGCTGGGGCTGGATGCCGAAAGCAAGGCGTTCGTGTTCGACGCGCTGAGCCGACCAGTGGACTTGACGGCGATCGCGGCATCGGCGCGTGGGATCGAGCAGGCCACCGAACTGTATCTGGTGTCACGCGTGGCCATCGACGTGGATCACCCCGGTGAGCGCGCCTACCTGCAGGCGCTGGGCCATCGATTGAACCTGCCGGCGGAGCTGATCGCCCACCTGGACCATCAGGTCGAAGCCGCGGGCTGAACCGGCTCCTGTAGCAGTCCGCTCACCGCCGAAGTGCGCGTACACCGCACCGCGAATCGCGCTACCGCCGCCGCACCCACCGCAATCCGACCCCGAAGGTCGAGATGCCGACCGAACGTCCACGCTGGCTGCCGAGCATGGAACGGGTGAGGAACAGCGTAGGCGTGGGCCCGCTCAGGCGCGGCGCGGCGTAGTCGAAACGAAGCTGTGTGCCCACGCGCAGTCCGCTACCTTGGACACTAAAGAGCGCGGGGCCGACCATCGCGCGAAGGATGGTGGACCGGATGTCGAAGGCGCCGCCCGCCACGAGCGCGACCCGCTCGGTGAATCGTCGATCCAGGCAGCCCTGCGTGACGACCTCCACGACGCATTGATCGGAGTTGCCCAGCGACAGCACGGTGCCGCGCACCCCGACGATCCATGCGCTCTTGGGTCGCTGGCGCCACCGGGTGGTGAGCAGTCCCGACATGGCAAACCTCGGCACCTCAGCGAACGCCGTCGTCGAGTTTACGGAACCGGCTTCGATCTCGCCGGTCAGGAGACCGGTCGTGGTATAGAACCCGAAGTTCTGGCCGGGACGCCGCTGCGCCTCGGCCCGCTGCTGCGGCACGGCCAGCGCCAGGACGGCGGGTGCGGCGCACGCAGCGAACGCAACAATCGATCGACAAAGGTGCATGGAAATCCAAGAAGGACGACTGGAGGGCGAGGTCGACGAAAGCTATCCTGCCGGTCGCCTCGAAAGGGTTGCTGACTGTCCAGCCAACGACGAGCGTCTTGGAGCATGGCGCGCGTCGTCCGTGCCATCACTCGGCGCACGCATGCTTGCTGTGGCGCCACTACGATCAGAATGCCTGCTGCCAGCGCACGACGGCCGCGTGTTCGGTGCGCCGCGAAAGATTCGGGTGTGTGACATCGAAACCTGCGGTCAGGCGCGTCAAGGAGGTCGGGATCCAGCTCGCAGCCACGCCCGCAGTGCGCACGCGACGAGGAGCGCTGCCGACGAGCAGCTGTACCCGTTCATCGAAACGCACCTGGAGCAGGCCGGCGCGCACCCCGAACTCCAAGGCGCCCCGCCGGGTGCGCGGGGTGATTTCCTGCGTGGCCGCGCGTTCGCCGCCCACCACCAACGCCGCTCGCAGCGACGCGGCGCTCGCCCGGAAGTGCACGCGTTGGTCATCGAGGCGGACCCGCTGCCACTGGTGGGCCACTTCGGCGCCGGCCATCCATCGCGCGGTTCCGGCCACGCCGCCCACGGACCCGCGACCGCGGTTCCCGTCGGCGAAACTTGTGCCCGACGCCGAGCCATCACTGCGAAACACCACCAGCGGGAGTTGGCCCACCGACAGCAGACGCGCGAGCGCTGGCGTCTCCGTTGAACCTTGTTCGCGCCCTGCAAGCACGCTGCCCTGCAGGTCCAGATAGCGGGCGCTGCGTTGCACGCGCCAGCCGCCGTGGAGGAGCACGTCATGCCCCGCGCCGCTGGCCGCGCGCACGTCGCCATCGGTGTCCACTGTGGGTACGTCGGTCCCGATTGGTGTACGGAAGCCACCGATCGCGACCCGCAACCCACCGCGGCTGTGCAGGAGCTGCCCACCGAAGCTTCGGCTTGGCATCAGCGTATTCACCTGGCTCCGCTCAGGAAAGAGCAGCGTGCTTGACGATTGCATGCGTTCGGTGCCGAAGGCCGGCCGGAATCGTCCGAGTCGTACAGTGGTGCCACGCCCCGTCCACCCGACGAAGGCATCTTGGACCAGTACGCGCCCCTGTCCAAAATCGGGTTGAAGGCGAACGTGCCAGCCATCATCACGGGCCGCGTCGAAGACGAGGCGGGCGCGTCGCAGCAGCAGCCCGTCCGGCGCACGCGCGGAGGCACCACCGACCCAGCGCCCATCCACCTGCAGGTAGCCGCCAAGAGTGAGTCGCATCCCCTCGCTCGTTGCCACGGTCGCGCGGCCGCGTTCGTCCTCCGGGGGGCGCGGCGCGGCCTGCGCCCCTGCGACTGCCGCGAACGCGGTGGCAGCCACGCCGGCCATGGCGGTCAAGCAGCGGTACATCAGCACTGCGGTGAGCCACAAACTGCAGTACACTGATCCATTGAGCCCCTTCAGCAAACCCCGACATGGTGGCCTCGCCGCACGTGCCAGCGAGTGCGCGCACTGCAAGCAGAACGTCGCAGAACGTCGCAGAACGTCGCAGAACGGCAAAGTGTACGTGCAATCACACGCCATGTCATCCCCATCAAGGCGCTTCATCCCATCAATACCAGCCGCGTGCTGCAACGGGACGTTGACATTTGCGTCGGCGGGATTTGCGTTGTTTCACCGGTCTACGCCAACTTGGTCGTGGCCGGACCGATCTTTCTGAACAACTCCGCCAAGGGGGGCGATGTGAGTGTAGGACTGCTGGCGCTTCTTGATGATCTCACCGCGATCGCGAAACTGGTCGCCGCTTCGGTCGATGACGCCGCCGCGCAGGCCGCCAAGGCCGGCAGCAAGGCCGTCAGCAAGGCTGCAGGCATCGTCATTGATGATGCTGCCGTCACGCCGCGATACGTCATCGGGTTCGCCGCCGATCGGGAGTTGCCGATCATCGCAAAAATCGCCCTCGGGTCACTGCGGAATAAACTCCTGATCCTGCTGCCTGGCGCGCTGCTCCTGAATTATTTCGCTCCGTGGATCCTCACACCGCTGCTTATGCTGGGCGGTGCGTACCTCGCGCTGGAGGGCTACGAGAAAGTGGCCGACGTCGTGCGCGGAGGGAGCAAGGAGACCGTTGCCGAGACGGCGCCCTCCGATGCGTCGGTGTCGCGGGCCAGCGAGGCCATGAAGGTGGCGAGTGCCGTGCGGACGGACTTTATCCTCTCCGCAGAAATCATGGCGATCACGCTGGCCACTGTTGCCACGTCGTCAGTGGGGCTCCAAGCCGGCGTGCTGGCATTCGTGGGTATCGGCATGACGGTGCTGGTGTACGGCACCGTCGCCGTGATCGTGAAGGCGGATGACGGCGGTGCGGTAATGGCGCAGTCGGCCAACGGCGCCACACGCGCCATCGGCCGCGGGATCGTGCACGGCATGCCGAAACTGCTGGCGCTGCTTGGCGCCGTCGGCATGGTGGCGATGCTGTGGGTAGGCGGCGGCATTATCATCCACGGGCTGCATGAATTGGGCGTGCATGCACCGGAGGAAACGCTGCAGGGAATCGGCGCGACGGTCGGCCGCGCAATTCCGGCAGCCGCCGGCGTCGTGTCGTGGCTTGTCACTGCAGGCATCTCGGCCCTCATCGGACTCGTGATCGGTGCGATGATCGCGCCAATCACGCACCGGATCTTCAAGTCGTCGCCAACCCATGTCTCTTGATCGCTGCGCATCCAGCCGTGCGCTCCACATCATCCTTGTCACACTCGGGACGACACTGGCCGCTTGCAAAGGAACGAGCACGTCTCCGCCGATAGACGCATCATTGCCGGTGCTCTCGGTTCCGGTCGTGGACCTGGCTCGGCTCAACGACTTTCTCCCGTTCGGTTTGTCCAGCAGTCCGGGACGCCTCAACCCAACGTATGAGCTCCGCACGACCAGCGACACCGTATCCGTCCGTGCGGCTGGCCCGGGGACCGTGATCAACATCCTGGCGAATCCCGAAGGCGACTCGGAAATCCACATGCGCCCGTCTGGTGCGGCCGACTACCTGATCATTTACGATCACGTTGTCGCTCTTCAGATCGTGTTGGGACAGTCGGTTCCTGCCGGACAGGTTCTCGGTCGTGTTGGTTTGTGGGTACCAGGAGTGGGTCGCACCGAGCTTCAGGTAAACCGCGGCAGTGGTCAGAGCGCCGTAGCGCTGTGCCCGAGGGACTTCGGTACGGCCGCTTTCAACGCCGCCCACGACGCGGCGTTCGGTCGATTTCCTGCGCGCGGCGCCAGTGTGTGTCTGACGAACCTGGTTCAACCCTAACTGATGCCAAGCGCAGGTCGGGAACAACTCCCCGATTCCGGAAGTTCTTGCACCGATGCCCAGAATCTTCAGACCACTCGCTCTTGCGGCAGTGTTCGGCTCGGCGATGGCGCTCGGAGGCTGCGTGTTCTCGCGCCATGCGGTTGGCAACACTGCCGTTCCCCAGCCGGCCAAGTCGGTCGAACTCAGCAGCTATCTCGGCCGCTGGTTCGAGCTCGCGCGTTACGAGCAGAGGTTCCAGAAGAATTGCGAGGGGGTAACCGCCGACTACGCGCAGCGCGCGGACGGAAAGATTTCGGTGCTCAACCGCTGTCGCAAGCGTGATGGCACCATCAAGGAGGCCAACGGGAAGGCCAAGGTGGTGGACGCCGCGACTGGCGCCAAGCTCAAGGTCAGCTTCTTCGGCCCGTTCTTCGGGGACTACTGGGTGCTCGATCATGCCGAGGATTATTCATGGTCAATTGTCGGCGAACCTTCAGGGCGCTATCTGTGGCTGCTGGCGCGCGAGGCCAGTCCCGGTACCGTGCGGCTCGATGCACTGATCGCGCGGGCGAAGGCGCTGGGCTATGACACCAGCATGCTGCGGATCACCAGCCAGCCTTGAGCCGGGGCGGCGCTGATCAGCGCCGGGACATCAGCAACGCTTCCACCGCGCCCGCAAAGGCAGGAGTCGTTCGTCGGGTGACCATCTCGAAAAGCACGTGGTGTTCGGTCAAAATGCGATAACAGGCGAGCGTCTTACGGGAGTCGACGTTTGACGCGTAAATTTTTGCACCGCCGCATTGCTGTGAAAATTCAGGGAGTCCCCATCGTGAGCACGAAAACTGTTGTGATTACCGGCGCCAGCGCAGGTATCGGCGCGGCGTTAGCACCATTGCTTGCCGCGCGCGGCGCGTCAGTCGTATTGGTGGGCCGCCACGAGGCTGGGCTCGAAGCGGTTGCTGCACTGTGTCACGGTCGGGCACTCGTTGTCACTGCCGACGTCACCGATCGCACGGATGTCCGGCGCGTTGTAGCGACGGCGCTCGAGCAGTTCGGGCACATCGATGTGTGGGTCAACAATGTCGGCCAGGGGATCTCGCGGCTTCCCTCGGAACTTACCGACGACGACATCGACAGCATGATGCAGGTGAACGTCAAGAGCGCGTTGTACGGAATGCAGGAGGTGCTGCCACATTTCAAGGAGCGGAATACGGGGCAGGTGATCAACATGTCGTCAATGCTCGGGCGCGCGCCCTTCGCGGTCATCCGTTCCGCATACAGCGGCGCCAAGCATTTTCTGAACGCGCTGACGGCCATGTTTCGCGCCGAAGTGCAGCAAACCCATCCGGGTATTCAGTTCACATTGATTTCGCCGGGTGTGGTACGCACATCGTTCGGCATCAGCGCACTGCACGGCGGCCCCGATTCGCGCACCTTACCCGACTCGCAGAGCGCAGACGAGGTCGCGCTCGTGATCGCCAACGCGATCAACCGGAGACCGGCGGACGTGTACACGCGCGCCGGTTCCTGCGATCGCATTGCGAGCTACTACGCAACGGTGGGTGTCGACCCGTAGGCGGGGGTATCGCGCCAGCGAAGCTTGAGCATCGCAAGGCTCGCCATCCCCTCGACAAAAAAATGGTGCATTATATGGTTACCATATGTCAGAGAACGCAAAGACAACCGTCTATCTGGACGACGCCGACTATCGCTGGACTACATGCTGCTGAAACACGTGAGCGTCGTCGCGCAGCGCGCGTTTCTGCGCGACCTCGCGGCGTCGAACTTTGCGGTGGAATGGGGGAAGGCCACTGACCTCACGCGCGCGCACGCCCTCTCTGCAGAGTACCGCGACCTGCATCTCGGCCTCGTCGATGCAAGTGTCGCGGCCATCGCCGAGCGATTGGGTGCCAGCATCGCTACACTCGACCTGCGGCATTTTGGCGTATTGGCGCTCGACGGGTCGCCACGGCTGCTTCCTCGCGACGCGTAAGAGATTGGCACGCGCGCATCGGCCGCCGCCGCGCGCCAGTCGTTGTCTAGCGTACCGTCCGATTGGCTTTCGTCGCGTTACTGATCTGCAGATCAAAGCCCATGGGCGTCGTGGTGTGATAGCTCTTGTACAGCGCCGTCGGCTCGTGGATATCGCCAGGCCGTCCGATGTCCGGTCGTGCGGTGAGTCCGCGTTTGTCCAGTTCCGCCTTGGTCCCGTCGGCATCGAACGGATCAATCCCGAATGAGATGTGTCCCATGGATGCGCGTCGCGGCGCGGCGTTGTTGAACGCCGGATTGAGCGGGTTGCCGCCACGGATGAGGATGTTGCCACACGCCTCGCACATCCACGTCTCGTTCTGACTGCCTTCGTCGTGTGAAGTATCGAATGCTACGTTCGGCTTGGCGAACGCACCTCTGACACGGTTTCGCATCGCGTCGGTGACCAAGCCGTTCACGGCGATGCTGGTCATGCAGTTGGTGCAGGCGGACAGCCTGCGCCTCGACGCGCATCGAAAGCCCCTTAGGCATGACCGCGTCCGGGCTCATTCGAGAACAGGATATTGTGCCCATGCTCGCCGAGGGATATGACGTGGATGCTGACGGGCGAGTCGTAAAGAGTCCAGCGCCTGTAGACCGCTTCCTGGCCAGCGGCGCGATGTACTCAACGGTCAACGATCTTCTCACATGGAACAGGGCGCTTGATCGGCACACGTTGCTGTCACCTGCCAATACCGAGCGCATGTTTCGGCCCAACCAGTGGGGCGGCGGATTGGGCCGCTGGCATTATGAATGGCACCCTGCCGCTGATAGCACGGCCAAACATCCGGCGACGCGAGCGGGCGTCCGCGTGATCGAAGGGCAAGGATGGATTGGCGTATTTCGCGCGATCAGCGTCAGAATGCCAGAGCGCGGCATCAGCATCATCATGATTGTCAACGGCGGAAGCACTGACCTCAGCACGCTCTCTCTCGTGGAACTGGTGTCGCGTCGGCGGTCGTTGAAGCGGTCGAGCGCGCGACCCGAGCCTCGATGACGCGAGGCAGCAAGGTACAACCTCGCCAGGGATCCGACCCCGGACTAGATACTGGCGTAGGTGCCGCACCGGCAGCATCGTTGGCCCGATCAGACACACGCTGTTGCCGCCCACGATCTCCCTGAGGCGTACCGCATGAACGACTCGCACGATGGTGCCCTCAGTCGTCGGGCGTTCAGCCAATTGCTCGGCGCCGCCGCTGTCAGCGGCGCACTCCCCGACTTCTCGTCTGCATCCGATACGCCACAGTCCTCGCGTCACCAGCTCCCCATGAGCGCACCCAGCCACGACGACGCACTCTGCGATCTGACCGCCGTCGAACTTGCCACACGCATTCGCCGCAAGCAGCTCTCCGCTCGCGACGTGATGAGCGCGCACCTGGCCCGCATCGACCGGGTGAACCCGTCGGTGAATGCGATCGTGACGCTGGTGGCCGACCGCGCCATGGCCGAGGCAAAACGCGCCGACGAACACCAAGCGCGCGGTGGCGCACTCGGCGCGTTGCACGGCTTGCCCGTGGCCCACAAGGATCTGGTGAACACCGCCGGCATTCGCACGACCTTCGGTTCACCGATGTATCGCGACAACGTGCCCACCGTCGATGCGTTGATCGTCACCCGCACTCGCGCCGCCGGTGCGATTACCGTCGGCAAGACCAACACACCTGAATTTGGCGCGGGGTCCAACACGTTCAATCCGGTGTTCGGCGCAACGCGCAACCCGTACAATCTGGCCAAGACGGTGGGCGGGAGCAGTGGCGGCGCTGCGGCCGCGTTGCGCTGTGGGTTGGTACCTCTTGCCGACGGCAGCGACACTGGCGGCTCACTGCGCAATCCTGCGGCCTTTAACAACGTAGTTGGCTTTCGACCCACTCCCGGTCGCGTGCCCGACGATGATGGGTCGTGGTCGCCGCTCTCGACCGGCGGACCGATGGCGCGTACGGTCGCTGACGTGGCGCTCTTTCTGAGCGCACTTGTCGGTTCACATGCGCCCGATCCACTGAGCCTCGATGAGCCGGGTGCGCTCTTCCGCGCTCCGCTTGCGCGAAGTTTCAAGAGCACGCGGATCGCATGGTTCACGACGCTGGGCGGTATTCCGTTCGAAACGGAAATCACCCGCGTCGTGAATGCCAACCGCCAAGCCTTTGTAGACCTGGGCTGCACAGTCACCGACGCAGAGCCGGACTTCACCGGCGTCGACGACGCGTTCCCGATCCTGCGTCACTTGTCGTACCATTCGAGTTACGCGAAGCTCGCACGCGAGAACCCCACGATGTTCAAAGACACTGTGAAGTGGGAGATCGCCGAAGCGGAGCGCAACTCCGGCGCCGACGTGGCGCGCGCGGTCGCGCGTCAGAACAAGATGTCGGCAGATGTCGCGCGATTCTTTGACCAGTACGACTACTTTGTGCTGCCCGTGACACAGGTGGAGCCGTTCGACGTGAGTACGCCGTATCCAACCGCAATTGCCGGCGTGCTAATGCCAACGTACATCGACTGGATGCGATCCTGTTGGTATGTGACCTTCATGGCGTGCCCGGCGATCTCGGTGCCTGCAGGTTTCAGCGCGAGCGGACTACCAGTAGGCTTGCAGATCGTGGGGCGCCGCCGCGCGGACTGGGCGGTGTTGCAGATGGCACATGCGTTTGAGCAGGCAACCAACCATGGGGCGAGAAAGCCAGCGCTCTAACCGTCGTGAGCCGGCGTGATGTGCGAGCGAAACGAATCGACAGTCAGTCCATCGCCATCACAGCGAAGTGGCGGCACACTTACCCGAGTTCCTGCAGAAGGTCTGCAGCGGCGATCGCCCGGATTCGCGGAGCCAGCGAGAATGTCGCGGGCCCAGCGTGGATGACATCGAGTCGCGACAGACCAAGATCCGTCAGCGCGATACGCATCGACGGCGTCACCGTTGGCGACGACGTACGCTTGAACTCGAAGCCACGCAACGAGGCGCCCTGCTGAATCACGAGATCGAGTTCCGCACCGGCGTGCGTGCCCCAGAAATAGCATTGCTCGCTCCGCGCGCCCAGCAGATCGACGACCGTGTCCATCATCAACCCTTCCCACGAAGCGCCAACTTTCGGGTGCGATTGCAGCTCGTCAAGGCTATCGATATTGAGCAGGGTGTGCAGGAGTCCGGTGTCGGCGATGTAGACTTTGGGCGCCTTCACCTGGCGCTTGGAAACATTGGCGTGGTATGGGCGCAGCAGTCGCACCATAAACGTCGCCGCCAGCGACTCCAGATACCGACGCACCGTGGTATCGGCCACACCAAACGCACGTGCGAGTTCCGAGGTATTCAGAACTCCGCCATGTGTGTGGGCCAGCATCTCCCACAACCGGCGCATGGTGGCACCGGACGTACTCACCCCCAACTGCGGGAGGTCACGCTCAAGGTAGGTGCGAATGAAGTTGCGACGCCAGCGCGAACTCTCGGCGTCGTTTCGAGCGAGAAAGGCACGCGGAAAACCACCACGGTGCCAGCGGCGCAGCAGCAAGTCTGCACCGACCTCACGCAACGAGAATGTTTGCAACTCGAAATACGCAATGCGGCCGGCCAGCGACTCGGCACTCTGTCGCAAGAGCTCGGGCGCCGCACTCCCAAGGACCAGAAACCGACAGCGTACAGGCCGGCGATCCGCGAGCACACGCAGGACACTGAACAGGTCGGGACGCCGCTGGATCTCGTCAAGGATGACGAGTCCCCGGCAATCGGCGAGCGCCAGCATGGGGTCGTCGAGACGCGCGACGGCGCGCGGATCTTCGAGGTCAAAATGCGTGACCGGGCCGCGCCATGTCGCGCCGATATAGCGTGCAAGCGTCGTCTTGCCCACCTGACGCGCACCGAGCATCGCCACCACCGGCGCCTCACGGAGGAGACGACGGACCACGCCCTCGGCGTCTGAACGGAGCAGGTCATTCATACCTTGAAAAGTCAGCGGTCAGCGCCGAAAATACAAGGTACAAAAGACATCTTTCCCTCGTAGATCGCAGAATGCCCTGTGCATCGAGTCATTGGCCGCCGGCCGCCAACGCCGCTACGGCGTCGGCTTGGGTGGTGGCCCGCCACGCAGATAGTCGGTCGCCACATCGCTCATTGCTCCAAGACAAGACTTTGGGGATACGCGGAGATTGCGGATGCGCGAAATGCGGCGTTCGATGTGCGCCTGCGGTACGCTCTCCACATGAATCTGTCACGATCCCTCCGCACATACGTCGCGACGCACCTCACGCTGATGCTTCTCGCCGTGGCCGCCTGCAGCAGGCCACCGCTTCCCGCGTCTGGCAACGCCATAAACATCGATCGGCTCGACGTGACGGTTCCGAAGTTGCAACAGCTCTACGCGGACAAGCGCTATACGGTCACACAGGTCGTGCAGTGGCACCTCGACCGCATCGATCGATACAACGATGTGTACGGGGCCATTGAGACGATGTTGCGGGACGACGCTTTGGCTGACGCCGCGTGGCTGGATGCCGCGTCGTCAAAAAGCGACGTCCGCGGGCGGGAAAGCGCACGCGTACCTCTGCGTCCAGCGGTCGATAACGTCGGTCGACACGAACGGCGCCGACCGCGTGCGCTGCACCGTTACGGCAGGCGTGTGATGATCGTGGTGGTCTGCTGCGTGATCGGGATCTGCATGCCGGCCATCGGCACGTCGACCGTCATCTTGATCTCGTTCGACAGGTTGCCGCCGATGAACACGCCACCAGCGCCGATGATCATGGTGCCTTGACCGGTGATCGCGCCCTTGATGGTGAAGTCCGCGCCGCTCTGATTACCCGCGCCGTCGATGGTGCCCGCATATGTTGACGTCAGCTTCCATCCGCGCGCGCCGGCGATCGTCGTGTCCCCGGCGAGGGTGTACGTCACGATGTTGACCGTGCTCACTTCGGCGCCGTTCTGCGGGCCTTTCGTGCTGGTGGTGTCCGACCAGCTGGCTCCCTGCGTTGCGCCCACCTTGAGCCGTGGAAGAATCGAGCGCATGCTGAGCGCAGTTGACGCGTCCATGGGCTTGCCCGCCTTGTCGGTAACCGTGCTGGAGGCCACGTGTCCATCAGCGCCCATGCTACCCGCGAGCGTCGCGCCGACGAGGCTACTCATGTCGGGCGGCGGTACGGGGGCGGTGGTTGTGGCGGACGCCGAGTCGGTGATCATCGAAAGCGAGAGCGCGGCGCCGTTTCTGGCGACCGTGAGGCTCACCAGCCGGTTCGTGGTGGACGAGAACTCCTGCGACTGTCCCATCTGGACCTGCGTCTGCTTGGTGGCGACGTCGACACGGTAGCGTCCGCTGCTCGGACCGTACCCGGGCAAGGAGGACTGCGCGAGGAGCGCGCGACCGGAGGACGCCAGGAGCGTTACGCTGGCCGCAAGCATCACGAGGTGCCGCCGCGCGGACCAACGGGTGATCGTTGATTTCATCGTCCTGGGAAGTGAGGGTCAGGGACCTGTACGAGCACTACGACCATGAAACTATAACAACGGCGCAAGAGCCCACTCTGATTCAAGATGAGTCAGACGCGCTCGGCCGCGAGCCCCTTCTGCGCGGGAGTGCGAGCGATCGTTAAAGCATCACTTCATTTTATCATGCGTCTCCAAAATGTTCAGTTGAGAGCGCAGGGCTCGTGATCGACCGTTTCGCGCCTGCCGCACACGCTACGCGTACGGCATGCTCGGTACTTTGCCGCACAATCGCGCGTACACGGCGAGCGACCCTCGGTGATGCGCGGTGTGGTCGACGATCCCGCTGATCACCGCGCGCTTGGGCGCACCACCCATCACGACGTCGTTGGGAATCGGTTGATCGAGCTCGGCGTCACTCGTGGTGCTCAACGTGTCGATCGCCTGGTCGAACGCACGCTCCAGCAAAGCGCGCGCCGCGTCGAGCGACGTGACCGCCTTGGCCTGCGCAATGTGGACGTCGTAGTCGGTATCCCATCCCGCGCCGAAGGCACCAGCCATGAACCAATCTACCGTGATCGCGACATGCGCCACGTGGCCGGCCGTCGTGTACATGTCCGGATGCGGCAAGAACGCTTCGTCGTCGGCGTTCAACACTGCGATGGTCGTCAGGAAAAACTTGCGCGTGGACTCGAGTTCAGATACGGCAGCGTTTGACATAAGGGGCACCTTGGAGTGGAGTCAGGTTCGGCGTGTCTTCGGTAATATTCCGCTCCATCCGGAAATGTCAAGTGCACAGCCGCTAGCTCCATGGTGGGGAGAGCTTGTACCATAGGCGGATGCCCAACGACTTGTCCCGTCTTACCATCGCCCTCGCCGACCGCTATCGCCTTGGCGCGGAGCTCGGCGCTGGCGGTATGGCCACCGTGTACCGCGCCCACGATCTGCGCCACGAACGCGAGGTAGCGCTCAAGGTGCTCCGCTCCGACCTCGGCGACGCGCTGGGCCGCGACCGCTTCCTGCGCGAGATCCGCCTCGCCGCGTCCCTCACGCATCCGCACATCCTGCCGTTGTATGATTCCGGCGATGACAACGGGACGCTCTGGTTCACCATGCCGCTGTTGACGGGTGAAACGTTGCGTGATCGTCTCGCGCAGCCGGAACGACTGTCCATCGAGGACGTCGTGCGGCTTACAGGCGAAGTGGCCGACGCGCTCGATTACGCACACCGCCACGACGTGGTGCACCGCGACATCAAGCCGGAAAACATCCTGCTGCACGAAGGGCATGCGGTGGTGGCTGATTTCGGCATCGGTAAAGCTCTCGTCGCCGCGACTGCGCAGAACACGATGCACACGCAAATAGGCGTCACGGTGGGCACGCCGGCCTACATGAGCCCCGAGCAGGCCGCTGGTGAAGCCGTCGACGGGCGCAGCGACCTATTCGCACTCGGATGCGTGCTCTATGAAATGCTCACGGGCGACGTGGCGTTCACCGGCCCCACCGTGCAGGCCACTATCGCACGGCGATTCGTGCACACGCCGCCACCGATGGCGGTGCTCCGCCCCGATGTGCCCGCGGCCCTCGCTGAGCTCGTCGATCGTCTGCTGGTGAAGGCCGCCGAAGAACGCGTGGCGAGCGGCGCGCAGGTGGTGCAAACGTTGCGCACGCCGGTTGCGGTGGCTGTTGCTGTTACGCCGTCGCCCGTCGCGTCACCGACACACACCGAACGCTCCGTGGTGGTACTCCCGTTTGTGAACGTCAGTCCCGACGCTGACACCGAGTACTTCAGCGACGGGCTCACCGATGAACTCATCACCGACCTGTCGCACGTGAAGGCGCTGCGCGTGATCTCGCGCACCACCGCCATGCAGTACAAGGGTAGCCCGCAGTCGCTACGCACCATCGGCGACACGCTAGGCGTGCGATGGGCGCTCACCGGGAGTGTCCGACGCGCGGGCAATGCGCTCCGCATCAATGCGCAGCTCGTGGACGTGCAGCGCGATGAGCCGCGATGGGCTGAGAAGTACAATGGCACACTCGACGATGTGTTCGATGTGCAGGAGCGTGTGTCGCGAGCGATTGTCGACGCACTCAATGTGGCGCTTTCCCCGCAGGAAAGTGCGCAGCTCGCGGCGCGTCCACTGCAGGACGTGCGTGCCTTCGAGTTGTATTTGAAGGCGCGCGAGGCGCTTGCCGGGTACGATGTGGCTCGCGCTGCCCCGCTGATCGCTCGCGCCATCGAGATCGCGGGCCGCGTGCCGGTGTTGCGGGCGCTCGAAGCACTCAGCGGCATCATGCAATTGCGCACTGGTGCGTCGCGTGAGCCGCGGTTGCTCGCATCCATCGAGGCCGAAGCCCGTGCGCTCATCGCCGAAGCGCCTGACCTGTCGCTCGGGTACGCGCTCCTCGGCTATCTCGCGTACGAAACCGGTGATCTGATCACGGCGGTGCAATCGCTGCGGCAGGCGTTCGCCCTCGATGCGGCCGATGGCGACATCCGGTTCTTCCTCGGGATTGCCCTACAGGCCGGGGGACAGGTGGACTCGCGCTTCAGCCTGGAGTGGATCGCCCTCGATCCGCTGTCGCCGCTCGCCAACATTCTGGTGGGCGCGAACAGCTGGTTCACCGGGCGCTTTCACGAGGGATTACCGGCGCTTGAAGAGGCGACACATCTCGCGCCGGCAGGGCTCATCTTCCATTGGGGGCTCGGCTGCACCTACGCGATGGTGGGCCGGTTCGATGATGCGGCCAAACAGGCGTCGTGGCTGCAAGAGAACGCCCCCGCGTTGCCGTATACCGCGCAATTGCGCGGCCTCATCGCCGCGGCCACGGGAAAACAGACTGAAGCGATCGACATCCTCGACACGGTCAGTGAGGCATCGCTCGACGGACACCACACCTTCCACCTCGCCGAGTCGTATGTCATGGCCGGCGCACACGACAGGGGCATCATGCTGCTCGATCGCGCCGTGACAATGGGCTTCTATCCCGCTGACTACTTCGAGCGGCTCTGCCCGTTCCTGGAGCCGGTGCGCGGCCGAGAGGATTTCGCCCGTGTCGTAGTTCGCGCGAGAGCGCGAGAGGCGGAGTTCGCGGCGGCGGTGGCGTAGATGCGTGTTGTTCGGCGAATGGTCATGACGCCGCGATGACCGACCTGTCCCCAGACTTGCACCCCGACCTCATCGACTTCGGGAACGGACAGCCGTCGCTGTCGCTGCTTCCCGTCGTCGCGCTGCGTTCAGCGGCCGATCATTGCCTCACGCGCGGCGATGCGACACTGCTGCAGTACGGTGCCGATCAAGGCGACGCGGATTTTCGTGAATCACTCGCCCGCTTCCTGACACGCCGCTATGCGACGCCGGTCGACGCGGCGCAGCTCATGGTGTCGGCCGGCGTATCGCAGGCCCTCGATCTGGTGTGCACGCGATTCACGCGGCCGGGCGATACGATCTTCGTGGAAGAGCCCACCTATTTTCTGGCGCTCGACATCTTCAGGGATCACGGCCTACAGGTCATCGGTATCCCGATCGACCACGACGGCATTCGCGTGGACGCGCTGCACGAAGCGCTTACTCGCCATCGTCCCGCGCTGTTGTATACGATTCCCTCATTTCAGAATCCGTCGGGCACCACCATGTCGGCCGCGCGACGCGAGCAGCTCGCGGAGGTGAGCCGAGCGCATGAGCTGCTCATCGTCGCCGACGAGGTCTACCATCTCCTGGACTTCGGGACCGCCCCGCCGCCGCCGTTGGCAGCGCACCTGGCAGCGGACGGGCACTCGGCGCGCGTGTTGTCGCTCGGGTCGTTCTCAAAGATCTGCGCGCCTGGCTTGCGGCTGGGGTGGATCCACGGCGCACCGGCGCTGCTCGACCATCTCATGCAATCGGGCATCGTGCAGAGCGGCGGCGGACTCAATCCGTTCGTATCGGGCGTGATGCAGAGTATGCTCGATCTCGGGCTGGCCGACACCGGCCTCGATGATCTGCGTCGTGTGTACGCCGAGCGGACGGCCGTCTTGTGCCGCGCCCTGCGTGAGGCGTTGCCGATGACCACGTTTGTCGAGCCGCGTGGCGGGTATTTCGTGTGGGTGGAGTTGCCATCGACGATGTCCGCGTCGCAACTGCTCCCGATCGCTGTCGCGGAGGGCGTGCGCTATCATCCGGGCGCGCGGTTCATCAGCCGCGCGGGGTTTGCCCATGCGATGCGATTGAGTTTCGCGCACTACGACGAGACGGCGCTGGTACACGGCGTACGTCGACTGGCGCGGGCCGTGTCGAAGTACAGCATGAGCGCCGAGTAGACGCGGCAGGCACGCCGAGCGTAGCTTTTGGGTGCAGACCGATGACGGGGCGATGACGGGGATTCGTAACGTCCGCTCATGACACGAACCCGCTCAACACACCGGAGGCGCCCTATGGCAGCCGCATCGAACGGCATGACAGCCGAACAACTGCTGGGCTACGAGATTTCCGGAAAGCGCGTCGAGCTGGTGTGTGGCCAGCTGGTAGTACGCGAGCCGGCCAGCTTCTCGCATGGCGCCCTGTCGCTGCGTATCGGCGTGGCCCTGACGAATCACCTCGTGCGTGAGCGCGAGCAGCACGGGTGGACGATGTTGCGCGGGCGGCTCGCCACCGCGGATCCAGGATTCACCCTCGCGCGCCGACCCGACACCGTGCGTGCCCCAGACGTCGCCTATGTCTCGCGTGAACGATATGCCGGACCGATGCCCGACGGCTTCCCCGAGTTCGCGCCCGACCTTGCGGTGGAAGTGCGCTCGCCCCGCGATCGCCCAGGCGCGGTGGTAGCGAAGGTCGGCGACTGGTTGTCGGCGGGCACCGCGCTCGTGTGGGTTGTCGATCCGCCGCGTGAGCAGGTCGTAGTGTACCGGGCGGACGGCACGGTCTCCGTGTTGATCATGGGCGAGACACTGAGCGGTGAGGAACTTCTCCCGGGGTTCGTGTTGCCGCTGCAGGAGTTGTTCGCGCTGGACTGAACTGTGATGGTGGACCTCGCCTGATCGGCCCCCGTCGTGACGAATCCGTGACATGAGAGGGCTGGGCAGCGGCCAGCCCGCTATCGTGCTCAAGATCGAGACGCAGCGGGGGTTCGAAAATCTGCCCGATATGCTGCTCGCCGCCATGCGTGCGCCGTGGTGTGGCGTGATGATCGCCCGCGGCGATCTGGCGGTGGAGTGCGGCTTCGAGCGCCTCGCCGAGGTGCAGGAAGAGATGCTGTGGATCTGCGAAGCCGCGCATGTGCCGGTGATCTGGGCAACGCAGGTGCTGGAATCACTGGCCAAGGACGGCATGCCGTCGCGGGCGGAGATCACCGGCGCCGCGATGGCCGACCGAGCTGAATGCGTGATGCTCAACAAGGGCCCCCACATCGTGTTGGCGGTGCAGGTACTCGATGACATCCTCCGGCGCATGCAGGCGCATCACGACAAGAATCGCGCGATGCTTCGGGAGTTACGGCTGGCGCACGGTCTCAACGGAAAATCGCCGGTGCTTCTGACGACCGCATAGCGTGCTCGGAGCTGGTCTGCGAAGCCCTCCTCCGAGGTTGTAAGCAGCGGAACCGGCGTGCATACTCTGTCGCAGCTGCTGCCCTCACTTTCCCCGCCCGACACCGCGAGCCCCCGCGAGCCCACTATGGCCATTGCAACCGTCCGCCGCAACACACGGCTGGCTCTCCTGCTGCTGGTATTCGCCGTTCAGCCCGCACGTGCGCAAACCACTTCGGCCCCTGCCACTGGTCGCGGTGCTCCGCCGCCGGTCGTGGTGCGCCCGAGAGACCAGCGCGTGCCGCCCCCATACAGTCTGACGATGGATCGACCGGTGAGTCTGCCCGACAATCTGTGGATGTCGGAGCTCACGATCTTGGAAATGCGTGATCTCGTGCGCGTGTACGGGTACAAAACGGCGCTCATTCTGAACGGCACCATGGAGGCGAATGGCCCGTACCTCACCACCGGTAAACACAATCACGTGCTGAAGGTGACCGGCGATGCGATCGCACGGACGCTGGGCCGAACGCTGATCGCACCCATTGTCATGCTGGACGCCGGCAACCCGGCCACGACCACGCAACCCGGGCGTCTCGTGTTGTCCGAATCCACGTTGGCCGCGGTGTTGAAAGACATGGTGACCAGTCTCAAGGCGCAGGGGTTTACCGAAGTGTTTCTTATTGGAGACAGCGGCAGCAATCAGACAATGCTACGAACCGTAGCGGCAGATCTGGGGGCCTTGTGGGCAGGCCAGAGTTTCCTCGTGGCGCACATTCGCGAATACTACAACTACGGCGATGTGCTCAAATACGAAAACGACGTGCTGGGTATCAAGGAGCTGAACAAGGATCTCGATGGCTATCACGACGACTATTACATCTCGTCGCTGATTATGAATGACAATCCGCGTCACGTGCGGTACAGCGAGCGTGTGAACGTTGGACTCGATCACATCAACAGCGTCCCACTGGTGCTCGACCAGGCCCTGGCGGCAGGTCGGAAAATTGCACAATTTCGCGCTGATGCGACGGTGGCCGCTATTCAGAAACTGCGCGCCGCGAAACAGAAATAGAAGCAACAATTACTGACCGCTCACCACTCGGGCGTATCGATCGTCTCAAGAAGACCACGGCGAAGCAGGCGCGTGGGTGTGGTCGACATATATATGTCAGCCACGCACAATCATGATATATGACACGCACTACAGTACGACTTCCTGACGAACTGCTCGCGGCGGCGCAGCAGCGGGCACGAGAGACTGGCCGCACCTTCACGGATCTGCTCGCCGACGCATTGCGCCACGAGTTGCGACGTGCGGCGGCGCCCAATCGTGTCGCCGAACCCCTCCCCACGTATCGGGGCAAGGGATTGCAGCCGGACGTCGACCTCTCGGATACGGGCACCTTGGAAGATCGTATGCGGGGCCTGTAAGTCATGGTGTTGCTCGACGTGAACGTCGTGGTAAACGCGATGCGATCCGATGCATTGCGCCATGTGCTGGTGAACAAGTACGTCGAGGCCCTCCGCAAAGCTCCGGAACCGTTTGGCGTGTGCGATCTGGTATTGAGTGGCGCCTTGCGAGTGCGCACTCATCCGCGCGTGTTCAATCCCCCCCACCGGCGGCGCAGGCGAAGGCCTACGTCGTCGCTCTGCGTGCAACACCCAATGCGGTCATCATCGCGCCCGGTGATCGGCACTGGGAGATATTCACGAATTTGCTCCAACAGTCCCGAGTGATCGGCAATCTGGTGTCTGAGGCGTGGTACGCGGCGCTGGCGATTGAACATGGTTGTGAATGGGTCACGGACGACGCGGATTTTGCGCGCTTCGCGGGCTTGCGCTGGCGTCGGCCGGCGTGAGCTGACCGCCGACTTTCTCGTCTCCGCTACTGGCAACATCCGTTTCAGGCGGTGACCTTCCGCAGAGATCCCAGGACGCGGTCATCACCTTCCACATCGAGGTGCGTATGGCGGAACCGAAGACACAACCCACCACAGAATCACTGGCGTCGTACCTGGCGCGCATCGATGATCCGGCGCGACGTGCCGATTGCGCCGCGATCGCCGAACTGATGACGAAGGTGACGAAGAAACAACCCGTGATCTGGGGCACGGGCATCGTGGGCTTCGACACGTACACGATGAAGTACGCCAACGGCAAGACCGGTGAGTGGCCGGTGCTCGCCTTCGCGGCCCGCAAGAACGACGTCACGCTCTATCTCTCCGAAACCGTCATGGTCGAGGAGGATGTCGCCGCGACACTCGGCAAGGCCACACAAAAAGGCGGCTGTCTGCACATCAAGAGATTGGCGGACGTGAACCTGAAGACGCTGCAGCAATTATGCGTGCGGACGGCCAAGGGCAAAAAGACGTAGCGACAACCGCACCCTGAAGCCACTTTAGAGAGGTGAATTCCCCTCTCGAACGACTCTCCGCCGCCCTCGCCGACCGCTATCGCCTCGAGCGTGAACTTGGGCAGGGCGGCATGGCCACCGTGTATCTCGCCGAGGATCTGAAGCACGACCGCAAGGTCGCGATCAAGGTGCTCCAGCGTTTCTCTTACACCCGCACACCGACCGCTTCCGCCTCGACGTTACGCCGGCCCATCCGGCGGCGGACCAAACAGCTCAATGGAACTCACCTCCAGCGGCTGCGTGCCCGCGGGGAGCGGTGCTGGTGGCGTCCAGGAGAACGCGTCGTGGCACAGGTCGGGAAACTCCGACGCGCTCGTCCAGCGCTCGATGGTGCGCGCCTGTGCGTCGACGGTCCACATCTCGCCCACGCCGTGGTTGAGATATGCCGGACGCTTACGGAATCGGTCCCGACGTGTGGTGGACGGGCTCAGGACTTCCACCACCAGCAGCGGCGGAGGCAGCTCCTTCCACGAGACGTCGGCCAGATCCGGGGCGCGGTAGACCGCGACGTCAGGCTCGAGCCACGTGGTCGTGCTGATGTACACGCCGCCGGGCGCGCGAAGGCTCCAGTCCGGTGCGCGCGGCACCACTGACCAATGCTCAGCGTGAGCCGCACCGCGACGCCTTGATGCCCCCACGTCGGCATCGGCGTCACGAGCAGCTCGCCGTGCAGGATTTCGTAGCGGTTCCCGTCGTTGGGGAGCTGCTCCAAATCGTCCACGGTCCAGACAGCACCCTCACGGAACGACAATGAATGCGGCAGGGCCATACGGTCGGCTCGGCGGAGGCGTTTGCGCAAGGGGCGAACATCCGCCGAGGATAGCGAGCGGCCCGTGCATCGCGATAACCGGAACCACGCGCGCGGTATCATAAAATTGCGTCGCCTCGCACCTCGCACATCCCGTACCTCAGCACTGGCGCCTGACGCGAGAACTATCCCGGCGAGGCCCGCAACAATTCCCAGAACGCGCGCGGCTCGAGAATGAGCAGTGGCGATTCGTCACGCACCGCGAGCAGGTCTTGATCGCCGGTAACCAGAACATCGGCCCGCCCGGCGACCGCCGTGGCAAAGACCCACCGATCGGCCGG
>Ga0209591_10001398_pt1 | contig 30039 bp, 20 predicted proteins | sample MAT01_FD_187207 | JGI IMG/M metagenome (GOLD analysis project Ga0209591, IMG submission 187207) | Freshwater microbial communities from Lake Fryxell liftoff mats and glacier meltwater in Antarctica - MAT-01 (SPAdes) (version 2) | ecosystem: Environmental > Aquatic > Freshwater > Ice > Liftoff... | reverse complement strand
TCGGCCCAAACGAGCGGCGCTTGCGACCTCCAAAGGAGGGTCGCAAGCCAAAAAACAGGAACGAAGCGAGAGAGGGCCGCTTTCGGCCCAAACGAGCGGAGAGAGAGGGATTCGAACCCTCGGTACAGGGAATCCCCCATACGTCGGTTTAGCAAACCGGTGCCTTCAGCCACTCGGCCATCTCTCCAAATGAGAGAAAACGACGATCGAGCTATTCGGTTGTCAGCCTTGCGGAGGAGGAGGGATTCGAACCCCCGGAGCTTGCGCTCGGCGGTTTTCAAGACCGCTGCCTTCGACCGCTCGGCCACTCCTCCAGTGGGCTCGGAGGTAGGCGCGGGTTTATATGGGACGACCCCGGGTTGTAAAGGATCAACGGGCGCGAATTTCAGCGAGCGGACGCTTCGATCCGGTCGGCGCCGCCCACATAGGGCCGTAGGGCCTCTGGGATGACCACCGAACCGTCGGCCTGCTGGTACTGCTCGAGGATCGCCACCAAGGTGCGCCCGATGGCGAGGCCGCTGCCGTTGAGGGTATGAGCGTGACGGGTCTTCTCGCCGGCAGCCGGGCGGTAGCGGATCTTCGCGCGGCGAGCCTGGAAGTCCTCGTAGTTCGAGCACGACGAGATCTCGCGGAAGGCATCCTGACCGGGCAGCCAGACCTCGAGGTCGTAGGTCTTGGCCGCGCCAAAGCCGAGGTCGGCGGTGCACAGCAAGACCACGCGATAGTGCAGGCCCAGGCCCTGGAGCACCGCCTCAGCCTGATCGCGCAGCGCGTCGAGCGCGACGTAGCTGTCCTCCGCGGCGGTGAACTGCACGAGCTCGACCTTGTCGAACTGGTGCTGGCGGATGAGGCCGCGGGTGTCCTTGCCGTAGGCGCCGGCCTCGGCGCGGAAGCACGGCGCGTACGCGCAGTAACGGCGCGGCAGGGTGCCGGCCTCGAAGATCTCGTCGGCGTGCAGGTTGGTGACCTGGACCTCCGCGGTCGGCGACAGGAACAGCTCGTGATCGGGGTCGGGTTGCTCGCCGGCAGCCGTGGGCTTGTGCGGGTAAAGCTTGAACAGATCACTCTCGAACTTGGGGAGCTGCCCGGTGCCGCGCAGCGCCGAGCGCCGCACCAGCGCGGGCGGCCAGATCTCGCCGTAGCCGGCCGCGGCGTGCAGGTCGAGCATGTAGCTGGCGAGGGCACGGGTGAGGCGCGCGCCCCAGCCGCGCAGCACGGTAAAGCGGGTGCCCGACAGCTTGGCGCCGGCCTCGAAGTCGAAGATGCCGAGCGCCACGCCGAGGTCGTGGTGGTCCTTGGGCGCGAAGTCGAGCACCGGCTGGTCGCCCCAGGTGCGCTCGATGACGTTGTCGTGCTCGGTGGTGCCGGTCGGAACCGAGGCGTGGGGCGCGTTGGGGATGCCAAGGAGCAGCTTGTCGCCGTCGGCCTCGAGCGTGGTCAGCAGGCCCTCGCGCTGCTTGATGTCCTGGGACAGGGCCCGCAGCGAGTCGCGGGTCGCCGCGAACTCGGGCGATTTCTTGTCGGCCTTGGCCATGGCATCGTTCGCGGCGTTCTTTTGCGCACGCAAGGCCTCGAGCTCGGACTGTGCGACGCGACGCTGCTTGTCGAGCTCGCGCCACGCGTTCACGCTGCCGTCCATGCCGGGCCGGCGGGCCACGTCTTCCATGCGGGCGGGGTCGATCATCGCGGCGTATTTAACATGCGCGGCGGGCTGCGGGTCCAAGCCGCATGGACCTGGCGCTGCGGATGGACTGGCTCGAGGCGGGTGCCGCCGTGAACGAGGAGCCGGTCGACCTCGACGTCGCGCTGGTGGCCCGGGCCCGGCGCGGCGAGCGCGACGCCTTCGAGTCGCTGGTGCGCCGTCATCAGCGCGGGCTGTGGCGCCTGGTACGGCGCTACGTGCGCGCCGACGCCGACGCCAGCGACGTCACGCAGCAGGCCTTCGTGCGGGCCTACCGCGCCCTCGACGGCTTCCGCGGCGAGGCCAGCGTGAAGAGCTGGCTGTACCGGATCGGCATCAACCTGGCGCTCAACCACATGCGCGACCGCGCGCGCGAGCGGCCGACCGAGCTCGATCCCGAGGCGATCTCGGTCGGTGCGGTGGGCGCGAGCGTGCTCCTGGCCCAAGAGCAGCAGGCCGCCTTGCGCGCCGCGGTGACCGCGCTGCCGCCCAAGCAGAAGATGGTGCTCGAGCTTCGCGTCTACGACGAGCTATCGTTCCGCGACGTGGCCGCGCTGTGTGACTGCACCGAGAACGCCGCGAAGGTGAGCTTCCACTTCGCGGTCAAGCGCCTGCGCGGGCTGCTCGGTGAGGAGGACGGGTCGTGACCGAGGACGAGCTGGCCCTCGACACCCGCGATCACGCGATCATCGCGGCGGTGCGCGGGCTCGACGAGCCGGGTGCGCCCGACTGGGCCGCGCTCGAGGCGAGCATCCAGGCCGCGACGACACGCGCGCCTCGACACCGCGCGCGCTATGCGATCGGGGCGGCGGTCGGCGTGGCGGCCCTCGCGGCGGCGCTGGCGTTCTACCTGGGCCGCAGCGACGGCGGGCTGCACCTGCCGGCGCTGGCGATCGTGGCGCCGCCCGGGCCGCCTGATACCGCCCGGCCCGACGAGGCCCGGCCCGACGAGCTGCCCGACGAGACCCGGCCCGACGAGGCCCGGCCCGACGAGGTCGCGACCGTCGACGACGACGGCGAGGTCGCGACCGTCGACGACGACGGCGACCTGGGCGCGATGGGCGAGATCGACGACGCGCTGATCGATCGGGTCATCGCCCTCGAGCCGGTCGACGACGACGTCTCGAACGAGGCCGACGATCTGCCGGCGGTGGGGGCGGCCTGGACCGCGTGGCTCGACGACTTCTCCGACGACGATCTCGAGCTGGCCATGCGCTGGCTCGACACCCAGGAGGCGACATGATGCGACGATGGCTCCTGGTGCTCGGGCTCGCCCTCGCGGTGGCGGCACCGGCGGTGGTCGAGGCCCAGCCCGGCAACGGCAGGCGCGCCGGCGGCGGCAAGGTCGGCAAGCGCGAGAAGGTGAAGGAGCGCATCCGCGCGATGCGGGCCTGGGTGCTGACCGAACAGCTCGATCTCGACGCCGCCACCGCCGCCAAGATGTTCCCGGTGCTGGCGCGCTACGACGACGAGCTGGCCAAGCTCCTCGGCGAGCGCAAGCAGCTGCGCGCGCAGCTCGCGGCGGCGCAGGCCGGCGGCGGGACGACCCTCGACGGCCTCCTCGACAAGCTGGTCGTCAACCAGCGCGCGCGCTGGTCCGCCGAGGAGCAGCGGTTCGCCGAGCTCCGCACCCTGCTCACGCCGGCGCAGGCCGCCGAGCTGCTCGACCTGCTCCCCGAGGTCGACCGCAAGATCCTGCGCGGCCTGCGCCAGGCCGTCGACGCCGACACGATGCCCGACGACGCCGGCGGTGACGCGCCGATCCGCCCGCGCCAGGGTCGCACGGGTCGCAAGTGACAGCCGCAACCCGATCGCATCCCGTGAACTAGCGCGCGTGACCGGAGAGCGCGGTATCATCGACGTTGATGAAGGAAGTGGCATGCGCCGTGTGCGGCGCGTTGCACCGCTTCCCTGCTGCCGAGATTCCGGCGACGGGCAAGACGGTGACGTGCACCAAGTGCAAGGCGCGCATCGTCGTGCCGCCGTTCGAGCTGCCGATGACCGGCGGCACCGGTGACGTGATCGACCTGGCCGACCTCCCGGCGCCCCGGCGCGCCGCGCCACCGGCCGCTCGGACCGCGGCGGCCGAGGCCGTCGATCTGCCCGCGCCGAAAGGCCCGCGCCCCAGTGTCGCCAGGCCGAGCGGCCCCGGCGTGACGATCGACCTGCCGACGCCCAAGGGCCCGGCCCGGCCCCGCGCGCCCGAGCCGCTCACCCTTGACAGCATCGATCTGGTCGCGCCGGTAGGCCCGGTGGCGCGCGCCGCCTCGGTGCCGGGCGCGCCCATCGACCTGCCGACCGACGGCGGAGCTGCCGGCCTGTTCGACAATCTGCCCGCTCCCAAGGGCCCGCCCAAGCGTCCGCCGCCGGCGATCCCGCCGCTACCGCCCAAGGCCTCGGCCGGTGTCACCGATCTGCTGACGCCGAAGTCGACCGGCTTCACCGACCTGCCCGCGCCGCGCCGCGCGCCCGGGCTGGTCGACCTCCCCGCACCCAAGGCCTCGCCACTACTGGCAGATCTGCCGGCGCCCAAGCGACCGTCCGCGCGCGGTGCCAACGAGCTGTTCGACGACCTGCCGGCGCCCAAGGGCCCGGTGCTGGGCGATCTGCCCGCGCCCAAGCGGCCCTCGGTGCCCGATCTGGTCGCGCCCAAGCGCGCGTCCGCCGACGGCTCGCTCGATCTGCCCGCGCCCAAGGGCTTCTTTGACGATCTGCCCCAGCCCGCGCGGCCCGGCACCATGGACCTGCCCGCGCCCAAGGGCTTCTTTGACGATCTGCCCCAGCCCGCGCGGCCCGGCACCATGGACCTGCCCGCGCCCAAGGGCTTCTTCGAGGACCTGCCCGGGCCGACCACCGGCGCCGGTACCGGCCTGGCGCCCAAGGGCTACTACGCCGATCTCCCGCAGTCGGCAGGGCCGGCCGCGCAGCAGCAGGGCACGCGCGCCGATCGCTTCGACGACCAGCTGCCGTCCACCTCGTCGGCCGGAATCTCCCTCGACAGCATCGACCTGTCGATGCCGACCGGCACCAGCGGCGCGTTCGAGCTGCAGACCACTGGCGAGGGCACCCGCTCGCTGCCGCGGGCGTCGGAGCCGCCTCCCGCGCTCGAGCTGCTCGGCGACGGCGACCCGCTCGGGCTCGACCTGCCCAACACCGCGGCCAACCCGGCCGGCCCGGCGCCGGCGCGCGGCAGCGTGGTGTCGTTCAAGCCGGGCGGAAGCATCGGCACCACGCCCTCGCCGTCGCTGCGCGGTGGCCCGTCGGTGTCGACCGGCGAGCTCGACCTGGCGGTGCCGACGCGGCGCGAGAGCCCGTCGACGAAGAGCCAGCGCATCGCTGCCGAGCCGCTGGCGTCCAAGGCCAAGCTGTCGTCCAAGACGCTGCGGGTGGTGCTGATCGCCGCGCTCAGCTTCGCCGCGCTGGGCGGCGGCGGCTTCGTCATGTACCAGCGCTGGGAAGCCAAGAAGGAGCGTGCCGCCGAGATCGACCAGAGCCTGCGCACCGCGCGCAAGCAGCTCGCCGCCAGCGACCGCGGCCACTGGAAGAAGGCCGGCCGCACCGCCAACGAGCTGCTACAGCGCGACGGCAAGAACGCCGAGGCGATGGGCCTCGCGGCCCAGGCCGCGCTCGCCGGGTATCTCGACGAGGGCGGGCCCAGCGACGACAAGCGGATCGCCGCGGGCCACCGGCTGCTCGACCTCGCCGCGACCTCGGGGCTGCGCCATCCCGCCCTCGACAAGGCCGGCGCGCTGCGCGATCTCATCGACGGCGACGCCGCGTCGGCGATCGCGGCGTTGCAGCCGCTGGCCGCGCGCGACCCCGACGCCGCGCTGTACCTGGGATGGGCCCAGCTGGCCTCCCAGCGCTGGGCCGAGGCCGAGAAGTCCTTTGCCGCGGCCAAGACCGCGCGACCGGTGACGGCGCTCTACGGCCTCGCGCAGGCCCAGGTCGGCGCCGGCCAGCTCGCCGCGGCCCACGCGACCTACCTCGCCGTGATCGCGATCGATCCCGAGCACGTGCCGTCGCTGGTCGGCGAGGCGATCACCGCCGCGAGCACCGACGGCGCCAAGCGCGAGACCGCGCTCCTGGCGATCTTGCAGCGCAAGGGCATCGACGCCGCCGATCCGCGCGCGGTGGTGCAGGCCTGGACCCGCGCTGGCGACGACGCGCGGCGCGCCGGTCGGCTCGACGCCGCCCGCGAGCGCTACCGCAAGGCCCTCGCGCTCCTGCCCGCCGATCGCGGCGCCCTGGTGTCGGCGGCGGCCCTGGAGCTCGCCGACGGCAAGCTCGAGTCAGCCGCCGAGGCCAGCGAGAAGGCGCTCGCCCTCGCCCCCGACGACGTCGCGGCCAACCTGATCGCGGCCGAGCTCGACCTGCGCCGCAACCGCGTGCCCGATGCCGCGCAGCGGCTGTCGGCGCTGCGCCAGCGCCAGCCGCCGATCGCCGCGACCGAGCTGCTGGCCCGCCTCGAGCTGCTCGACGGCATGCGGCTGGAGGCCGAGCAGAACACCAACGCGGCGCTCGCGGCGTACGACCGCGCGACCCAGGTGCCGGGCAACACCGACGTGGCGCCGACCATCGCCGCGGCGACGCTCCTGGGCCGGCTCGCCGACGACGCCGAGCGCGCCAAGCAGCCCGATCAGGCCAAGGCCTTCCGCGCCCAGGCCGACCAGCGGCTCGCGACGATCGCGGTCGGCGCCGAGGCCGATCCCAACGTGGCGATCACGCTGGGCGTCGCGTACCTGTCGGCGGGTGCGCCGGCGCAGGCCGAGCGCTGGCTGCGTGGCGCGATCGAGAAGCGCCCGAGCGCGGTCGAGGCCCACTACCAGCTCGCCGAGGCGCTGCGCCGCCAGGGCAAGCAGGACGAAGCGGTCGCGACGCTGGTGAAGGCCTTCGAGCTCGACCCGACGCGCACCGATCTCGGCGTCGAGCTGGCCCGCGGCTTCGAGGCGGCGCGGCGCGATGCTGACGCTGCCGCGCTCTACAAGCGGCTGCTGACTGCCAAGGAGGTCACCGCCGACGTGCGCGCGCGCGCCGGTCGGTTCTTCGCGCGCACCGGCGACGTCAACGCGGCGCGCCAGCAAGGCGAGCTGTTGCTCGCCGCCGACCCGCAGGACGCGGTCGGCCTGTTCCTGCGCGCCGAGGGCCTGCTCGCCGACGGCCGGCCCCTCGAGGCCCGCCGGTTCATGCAGGAAGCGGTCAACCAGGACGGCGATCCCCAGCTCTACGACGGGCTCGGTCGCGCCAACGAGGCGGTCGCGGCCCAGACCGGCGACACCGCGATGCGTGACGAGGCGCTGCGCGCGTACGCCCAGGCCAGCGAGCAAGACCCGGCGATGCTCAACCCGCATCTCGGAGCCGGTCGCCTGCACCTCGCGCGCGCCGAGTACGACAAGGCGCTGTCGGCCTACGAGGCCGCGCTCCGCCTCGCGCCCCGGAACCCCGACATCCCGTACGGCATCGGCCTCGCCTACGCTGAGCTCGACGATCGCCCGCGCGCGATCGAGTGGCTGACGCGCGCGGTCGCCGCCCAGCCGCGCGCCGACGCCTACTGGCGCCTCGGCTCGCTGTACTACGAGATCGATCGCGCCGGCGCGGCGGCCACGGCCCTCGAGCGCGCGACCTCGCTCGCCACCAAGGACGAGCGCGAGCGCGGCACCACCGTCGCCTGGCTCACCGACGCGCTGTGGCTCCTCGGCAGCGTCCAGCAGGTGCTCCGCAACGACGGCGCCACCCGCAACGCCTGGGAAGCCTATCTCGCTCGCAACCCCAGCAACAAAGCCCAAGCCGACGAGGTCCGCCGCAACTTGCTGCCGCTGCGCAACCGGTAGAGTTTCGAGCGGCATCCGAAACCCCGCTCGAACATCCGCGCGCGGTGACCGTCCGATCGAGCGCGGCGGCAAGAACCCTCAGCCTCACGAGCGGGGTGTCACGGTTGTCGGGGACCTCTCTGGTACGCTGTGCCGCGTGGCAGCCTTCCTCGATCGTCTTCGCGCGCGGGCGAGTGATGCGGTGTTTGCGCTCGGCGTGGTGCGCAAGACCGGCGTGGTCCGCCGGTTCCGTCCCGGCGGGGTCCGCAAGTTCGTCGCCGAGGCGCGCGTCACCAAGCTGGGGCCGCACCTGGCGGTGATGCTCCACGCCCAGATGACGCCCGACCAGGAGTGCGTCGTCGACGGCGATCGCCGCTACACCTGGGCCCAGTTCGACCGCGCGGTGAACCAGCTGGCCCATGCGCTGGCGGCGCGCGGCGGCATCGCCAAGCCGGTCGCGTGCATGCTCGCCAACGGCGTCGACTACCTCATCGCGCAGCAGGCGCTGATCCGCATCGGCGCGCTGGTGGTGCAGATCGGCTACCGCTCCAAGCCGGCCGAGGTGGCCCACATCCTCGGCAACGCCGAGCCGGCCTGCGCGATCGTCGGCGCCGAGTTCCTCGACACCTTCGCCGAAGCCCAGACCTTGGCCGGGCGCAGCTGCCCGGTGATCATCGCCGGCGAGGTCGTTGGCAAGCCCGCGATCGGTGAGCGCTGGACCGACGCCACCGCCGGGCTCGCCGGAGACCTTCCGCCGGTCGCGCGCAAGGGCGATGGCGGCGGCGTCATCGTCTACACCTCGGGCACCACCGGCAAGCCCAAGGGCGCGACCCGCAGCTGGAAGCAGACCGGCTTCGACGCGGTCGCCGACATGATCGGCACCGTCGGCATGCGCGCCGACGATCGCCATCTGGTGGTGTGCCCGCTCTATCACAGCGCGGCGCCGGCCTTCGTCGCGATGATGATGTCGCTGGGCGCGACCAACGTGCTCATGAACCACTTCGAGCCCGAGGCCGCGCTGGCGCTGATCGAGCGCGAGCGCATCACGTGCACGCTGATGGTGCCGACGATGATGGTGCGCATCACCGCGCTGCCGCCCGAGGTACGCCGGCGCTACGACACCAGCTCGCTGCGCTGGGTGATGAGCGTGGCCGCGCCGCTCGCCACCGAGACCGCGCGCCAGTTCCAGGACCAGTTCGGCGCGAAGCTGTGGAACTTCTACGGCTCGACCGAGACCGGCATGGTGACCCTGGCCGCGCCCGGCGATCACGTCACGCGGCCCGGCACGGTCGGGCGTCCGCTGCGCGGCAACTCGATCCGGCTCCTCGACGAGCGCGGCCAGGAGGTGCCGACCGGCCAGATCGGCGAGCTATATGTGCGCAATTCAATGCTGATCGGCGGCTACCACAAGAACCGCGACGCCACCGACCGCTCGATCCGCGACGGCTTCTTCTCGGTCGGCGATCTCGCCCGCGCCGACGCCGACGGCTTCTACTACATGGAGTCGCGCAAGCACGACATGGTCATCTCGGGTGGCGTGAACATCTACCCGCGCGAGATCGAGGACCACCTGCACACCCCTCCCGCGATCCTCGACGTCGCGGTGGTCGGCGTGCCCGATCCGGAATGGGGCGAGACCTTGCGCGCGTACGTGGTCATCCGCGACGGTCACGCGATCAGCGGCGCCGAGGTGGCCGACTACTGCCGACGCGAGCTGGCCGACTACAAGCGCCCGCGCCAGGTGGTGTTTGTCGACGAGCTGCCCCGCAACCCGACCGGGAAGATCCTCAAGCGCGAGCTGCGCGATCGCGCATGACGCTGCCGTTCGTCGTCGGCACCGCCGGCCACATCGACCACGGCAAGACCGCGCTGGTCCACGCGCTGACCGGCATCGACACCGACCGCCTCGCCGTCGAGAAGGCGCGCGGCATCACGACCGAGCTGGGCTTCGCGCACCTCGACCTGCCCGGCGGCGCCCGGGTCGCGGTCGTCGACGTGCCGGGCCACGAGCGCTTCGTGCGCTCGATGGTCGCGGGCGCGACCGGCCTCGATCTGGTGGTGCTGGTGATCGCGGCCGACGAGGGCGTGATGCCGCAGACCCGCGAGCACCTCGACGTGTGTGCGCTGCTGGGGGTGCGGCGCGGGCTGGTCGCGATCACCAAGCGCGACCTGGTCGACGACGACTGGATGGCGCTCCTCGACGACGATCTCGATAGCTTCCTCGACGGCACGTTCCTGGCTGGCGTGCCCCGGCTGGCGGTGAGCGCCAAGACCGGGCTCGGCTTGCCGGCGCTGGTCGACGCGATCGCGGCGGCACTCGCCGACCTGCCTCCGCGGCCGAGCCGCGGCGTGCTGCGGGTGCCGATCGATCGGGTCTTCACGCTGCGTGGCTTCGGCACCGTCGTGACCGGCACGATCGCGAGCGGCACGATCGCAGTCGGCGACGAGCTGGCGGTCCATCCCCGCGGCCTGGCCACCAAGGTGCGCGGGCTGCAGGTCCACGGCGCCGCGGCCCCCAGCGCGCGGGCCGGCCAGCGGGTGGCGATCAACCTGCACGGCCTCGCCACCGACGAGCTGACCCGCGGCGACGTGGTCGCCCATGCCGGCGCGCTGGTGCCCACGCACCTGCTCGACGTTCGATTTCGGCATGTTTCGGCGGCGACCGTGCCCTTGCCGGTGCGATCGAAGGTGCTGGTCCACCACGGCACGACGCAGGTCATGGCGACCTTGGTCCTCGCCGAGCCCACGCCGCTCGGGCCCGGCGCCGAGGGCTTCGCGCAGCTCCGCTTGGACCGCACCACGCCGCTGGCCGCGCTGCCCGGCGATCGTTTCCTGGTGCGCGGCTTCACGCCGCTGGCCAACCACGGCACGACGCTGGGCGGCGGCGAGATCGTGCGGGTCCACGCGCCCAAGCTGCGGCCCGGCGCGGCCGAGCTGCTGGCTGCCTTCGCCGCCGCCCGCGCGGCCGAGCGCATCGCCCTCGAGCTGCGGGCCGCCGCGGCGGCCTTGCCCACCCTGGCGACCTTGGCCCACAAGACCGGCCTGGGCCCGCCCGAGCTGGTCGCGCTCGTCGACGAGCTGGTGGCGAGCGGCGAGGTGCTGCGCGCCGGCGACGAGCTCCTCCACGTCGAGGTGCTGGCGCTGCTCGAGGCCAAGGTGCGCGAGGTGCTGGCGGCTCGCCCCGAGCTGCCCCGCGAGGAGCTGCGTCAGCGCTTGCCGGCGGCGCTGCCGGTGCGCGGCTTCGAGCGTGTGCTCGCCGAGCTGGTCCGCCACGGCACCGTCGAGCTCGACGCCGATCGGGTGCGCCGGCCCTCGGTGCAGCGCCCGCAGGTAAACCCGGCCGACCGCGAGCTGTACGCGCGGTTCCAGGCTTGGGGCCTCGAGCCGCCGCGCCCCAAGGAGCTCGCCGTCGACGCTGCTGTCGAGGCCGCGATGGCGCGCTTGCTGGCCGCCAAGCTGCTGGTGAAGGTCAAGCCCGACTACTTCGCCGACGGCGAGGCGATCGCCGCCCTGCGCGGCAAGCTCCTCGGGTACCTGGCCGAGCACCGCGAGATCTCGCCGCAAGCCTGGAAGGAGCTGACCGGGGTGACCCGCAAGTTCTCCATCCCGCTCGCCGAGTACTTCGACGGCGAGAAGGTCACGCTCCGCATCGGCGACCTGCGCCGCAAGCGCTGACCTGACCTGACCGCGCTACGCCAGCGACGCGGGGCTGCGCTCGTCGGGCGGCGCGCTGGCCGTGAACAGCGTGGTGCCGGTCGGCGGCAGCTTGCGGGGGCGGCCGCGCTTGCGGGGCGCATCGTCGGTGGCGGGGGCGCCGGGCCCGGGCTTGCCGGGCCGGGTGCGCGGCAGCGCGATCGCGTCGAGCTTGGCGGTCAGCGCGGCGTCGCCGTCGGCGAAGACCCGGGCGTAGGCCAGCGCGCGCTGGGCCCGCTGCAGCAGCTGGTCTTGGGCCTCGCCGAGCGTGAGGCGCGCCTCGGCGAGCGCGGCCTCGGCCCGGCGCACGCTGACGAACTTCTCCTCGATCTGCTTGGCCTGGGCACCGAGCGCGCGGGCGTCGACGTCGGGGAACTTCACGTCGCCAAGCGCGTCGCCGAAGATCGCGAGCAGCTCGCGCAACGCTCCACTGATCGGGTCTTCCGCCGGCGAGAACGCGTCTGTCTTTTCGCTCATCACAACTCCTGTCGAATGACTGAACATTCGAGCAGTATCACGCCTCGCGCGACGCGCTCAAGTTTTTGCCGTCGCGGCCACGAGCGCGGCGTCGAGCGCGGCGGCGCTCAGCCGACCCAGGCGATCGTCCACGACCGCTCGTGACCCTCGATCATCACGTCGACGGTGTCGCCGACACGCCGGCCCACCACCGCGCGCCCGATGGGCGACGCCGGGGTCACCACCGACAGGAAGCCGTCGCCGCCCGGGCCGGCCAGCGTGACCCCGGCACCGATGGGCGCCAAGAAGAACGTCCGGCCCTCGCCGGTCTCCTCGTCCTCGATCTCGACCAGCGCGCCGGTCGCGATCGGCGCGTTGCTCTTCCACACCGGCGGCTTGAAGCCCAGGAGCTGCTCGACGGCGGCCTCGGCCTCGCGCAGGCGACGATCCTGGGCCCGCGCCATCGCCCCGTTCTCCTGCGCCGACCGGGCATCTTCACGCTTCTCGGCGGGGGTGGCGCCCTCGCGAGCCTCGGTCTGGGCGTCGTTGCGCAGTTGCTTGGCGGTCTGGGCCGACGCCCGCAGGTGCTCGACCAGCTGGATGACCAGCGCTGCCTTGTCCATCGCACCATCCTCTCCACCCCGGCCGGCGTGGCAAGAAAACTACTCCGACGAGCGCCGGGTCGCGCGCACCAGCCACAGCGCGGTCAGGAGCCACCACAGGTACAGCGGCACCAGCGAGGCGTGGCCGTCGAGACCGGCCTTCATGCCCAGGTTCCAGGCCTGGCGCGGACCTCGGGCGGGGTTGCCGGCCATGTCGATGCTCTGGGTCGAGACCGACAGCGTGCCGGCGCGGAACTTGGGCCACACGAAGGCGTGGTACGGCCGCTTGAGGTTCTGGTCGACCTCGGGCTTCACCGCGGTCGCGGCGAACATGTGCGCGCCGCTCCACAGCACCGCGCCGACGAGGAACGCGCTCGCGAAGGCCAGCGCCGCTCGCCGCACCGGCGCCGTCGGCCAGCGCATCCAGCCCAAGACGCCGCCGCACAGGAGCACCGCGAACGGCAGCATCGGCACCACGTAGCGCGGTCCGGTGGCCCACCCGCCGTGCCAGGGCTTGATCGACGCGTTGAGCCAGATGAACGCGATGACCGCCCACCAGCAGACGATGATTTCGGCAGAGAATCGGCGCGCCAGCGCGATCGTGCCCGGGATGGCGAGCACCAACCACGGCGTGGCGTACAGCAGGCCGCGGTACTCGCCGAAGAACGTGTGCTCGAGCCGGTCGCCGTGGATCGCGCCGATGCCCATGAAGACGCCGGTCGAGGGCTCCTTCCACACCGAGTACTTGTAGGGAAACGTCGAGGGGCTGCCGAAGGCGACCCAGTGGTACGCCGCGAGCGCGCCCAGCGGCAGCGCGCCGCCGATCACGGCCCAGCCCAGCGCGCGCCAACCGTGGCCGCGCCCCACGACGATCAGGCCGTACACCGAGATCGGCACGACGATGAGCATCGCCGGGTACTCGCTGGCGCCGGCCAGCCCGAGGAGCGCGCCGACCGCGAACATGCGCACCGGCGTCGGCCGCGCGCCGCCGCGGCGGATCTCGACCAGCAACGCGAACCCGATGAGCAGGCACGACGCCGCGATCTGGTTGCCGTAGAGCAAGGTCGAGTACGGCAGGCCCATCGTGGCCAGGCCCCAGGCCAGCGCGACCGCGATCGCGCGCCAGCGGTCGAGCCCGAGCTGGCGAGCCAGCCGCGCCAGGAACATCGCCGCGATCGCCGACGGCACGCTCACCGCGATGACGATCGACAGCCACACCGCCCAGGCCAGCCAGGTCACCGACGGCTGGGCCGGCGAGCCGGCCAGCCAGTACATCGCGGCGTAGGTCGGCGTACACAACCACGACGAGCCCGGCGCCTTGTCGCAGTAGTAGCGGCCGTCGCGGATCGAGTCGTCGCCGGTGTTCTTCTCGAACCGGTCGATCGTGAGTTGGTGATCCTCGACCGTGGCGCGCACCAGGTCGAAGCGCGAGTTCTGGTTCCAGCCGCCGGCCTGGTAGAAGTACGCGTACGTCCCGAGGAGCAGCGCGCACAGCGCCAGCGCAGTGCTCGAGCCGGCCCGGGTCACGCGCGCGCGCAGGGTCACCTCCGCGTTGTACGCCAGGCGACGCAGCAAGTGGGCCCGATGCGCGTGATAGCATCGCGCGATGCCGTCGACGCCGCCGCCCGATCTCGAGCCCTTCCGCTACGCGCTCCGCAAGCGCGGTTTTCATCAGGACGACGTGTACCTGCATCCGTGCCCCAAGTGCGGCGAGCAGCGGGCGGTCGAGAAGTGGATCATCACCGGCAAGGGCGCGCGCCAGCCCGGCGGTCGCGACATCGACCTGTGCGGCGCCTGCGGCGAGACCTGGTCGTGGCGGCAGCGTCCGCTGCGCGAGGAGCGCGAGATCGATCCCGACTTCGACCTCGCGACCTTCCTCAAGCTCTAGCGAGCGCGGGTGAGCGCCGCGCCGGTCAGGCCGTCAGCGTCGCGGTGCGGTAGTTGTCGACCATCGGATAGCTCCGCGCGACGCGCGAGAACGCCAGCGCCGCCAAGAGCGCGAACCCGGCGAAGAAGAACATCAGGAACGCCGTCGTCGACATGCCGGTGTGGCCGATTAGGGTCAGCACCGACTCGCGCTTGACGGTCTCGTCGACGATCAGCACCCAGACGTTGCCGAACGTCACGGCGAGGCTCCAAAACGCCATGATCGCGCCCTTCATCGAGCGCGGCGCCTGGCTGTACGCGAACTCGAGGCCGGTGGCCGACACCAGCACCTCGCCGAGCGTGAGCAGCGCGTAGGGCAGGAGCTGCCAGTAGATCGACAGCGCGTAGTCCGCGTCGATGAAGAGCTGCAGGGCGCCGACCGCGATCCACGAGCAGCCGGCCAGCGCGATGCCCATGCCCATGCGCCACAGCTGGGTGAGCGCGAGGCCGCGCGCGCGCAGGAACGGAAACACGACGAGGTTGTTGAGCGGAATGAGCAGCATGACCAGCGCCGGATTCACCGCCTGCATGCGCGGCGGCGACAGCCAGCCCGGCCGCGTCATCTGGCCGCCCTGGAACACCCAGGTCGAGGCCTTCTGATCGAACAGCGACCAGAACGGCGTCACCAGCGCGAAGATGACCAGGATGCGCAGCACCGAGCGCACGCCGTCGACGGCCTCGTCGCTGTGCACGCCGCGGGCGCGCTCGAGCTGGATCCAGGTGCCGAGCCCGCCGCCCAAGAGCAGCAGCAAGAGGGCGATGCAGATCGGCTTCACCAGCTTGAGCTCGGGCGCCAAGAACAAGAGGCTCAGCGAGCCGAGCGACAGCATCACGCCGAGGATGGCGACCACCAAGCCGGGTGCGCCTTCGCCGGGGCGACCGACGCGGGTCAGCGCGGTCCACGTCACGCGCAGGAACGAATCGGGATCGGGCGGCGCCGGCGGCACCATCACGTACTTGCGGCGGCCGGCCCACAACACGACGGTCGCGACCAGCATGAGGATGCCGGGCACCCCGAACGCGACCGAGGCTGGCGGCAGACCCCACCACGCGGCCGGGCCCCAACCGTCGAGGAGCTCGGGCATCAGCAGCGACGCGAAGAACGACCCGAGGTTGACGCTCCAATAGAACGCCTCGAAGACGGCCTTGGCGCGATGCTTGTTGTGCTGGTCGAACTGGTCGCCGACGAACGACGACACCAACGGCTTGATGCCGCCCGAGCCGATCGCGATGAGCGCCAGCCCGGCGTAGAAGCCGCTCTGGTTGTGCTCGAAGATCGCCAGGAGCGCGTGGCCCAGGCAGTAGATCAGCGAGACCCAGAAGATCGTGCGGTACTTGCCGAAGAAGCGATCGGCCAGCCAGCCACCGACGAGCGGGAAGAAATACACGCCTGCGACGAAGGTGTGAAAGATGTCCTTGGCCGCCGCCTCGCCGGCCTTGGTCGGCAACGGCGCGAAGACCTGGAACGCGTTGGCGACCTCGGGCGTGATCGCCTCGGCGCCGAGCCCGGCGAAGAACGTCGTGGCCAGGAACGTCGTGAGGATGTTCCTCATGCCGTAGAAGCTGAACCGCTCGCAGGCCTCGTTCGCGATGATGAACGGGATCTGCCGCGGCATACGCGTCGGGTCGGGTGTCGACATCGGGCGCCCAGCATACGTGTGACTCGCGCCGCTGACACCGTGTGACAGCACCCGGATCTTCTGGCCAGGCCGGGCGTGGCGCGCGTAGTGTCCGCGACCGAATGCGCACCATCGCCCGCTTCGTCGCCCTCGCCTGCATCCTCGCGCTGGTCGCGTGTGGCCCCAGCTACCAGGGCGACGACGACGACGACGATGACGACGACGCCGGGTCCAATCCGACGTGTACCACCGGCGCCAACGTCTGCATCGGCGACGTCGTCCACACCTGCCCCGACGGCAGGCCCGGCCCCTCGGTCGAGACCTGCGGCTCGGGGCTGTGCCAGAACGGCGCGTGCCAGACCCGCGACGTCGCCTGCGCCGACGCCATCGCCAGCCGCAGCTACATCGGCTGCGAGTACTGGCCGGTCGACCTCGACAACGCGGTCGAGACCGACGGCACCGAGCTGTTCCCCGGCTTCGGGTGCCTCACCCAGGACGGCAGCGGCGTCACCGACCCGGTCAACATGCCGGTGTGCGGCACCGACGGCATCGCCGGGCTGTGCGACTACGGCATGAGCTGCACCGACTCGCCCGGCACCAGCTGCGCGGTCCTGCCGATGTGCTCGCTCAACGCGCAGCAGTCGCCCTTCGCGATCGTGGTGTCCAACCCGCAGAGCGCGCCGGTCACCGTCACGCTCAAGAACGGTCGCGGCCAGATGGCGATGGACACCGTCGCGCCGGGCCAGGTCAAGGCGCTGTTCCCGGCGCAGCTCGGCTTCACCGACCAGTCGCTCGACTTCACCGGCATCGAGAACAAGGCCTTCCAGCTCACGTCGTCGGCGCCGATCGTCGCGTACCAGTTCAACCCTCTCGACAACGTCGGCGTGTTCTCCAACGACGCGTCGCTGCTGATCCCGGCCCACGCCTTCGACACCGAGTACACCGGCATCTCGTTCAAGACCCTGACTCGCCGGCCCGGCAAGAACGACTACAACGGCTACGTCACCGTCGTGGCGTCGGCGCCCGGCACGACCACCGTCACCGTCACGCCCAAGGCCGGGGTTCGCGTCGGCACCGGCGTCGCCGCCATCGCGGCCGGCGCGACCCAGACCTTCACGCTCGACCAGTTCCAGACCCTCAACCTCGAGGCGGTCGCCGGCGGCGATCTGACCGGCACGCCCATCACCTGCAGCGCGGCCTGCGCCGTCTTCGGCGGCCACGAGGCCACCGTGCTGTCCAACCAGGCCCAGTCGCCCTGCTGCGCCGACCACCTCGAGGACCAGATCTTCCCCAACAGCACCTGGGGCAAGGTCTACGTGGTCGCGCACTCGAAGACCCGCGGCATGCCGGTGCCCGACCTGATCCGCGTCGTCGCGCAGAGCCCGGGCACCACGGTCACCTTCAACCCGGCGCAGGCGGGCTGCACCGGCACCCTGGCCGCCGGTCAGTTCTGCGACGTCTTCACCTCGGCCGACGTCGAGGTGTCGAGCAACCAGCCGATCTTCGTCGCGCACTACCTGCTGTCCAACGGCGGCACCGGCTCCGACGGCGCCGATCCGTCGATGGCGTTCGCGGTCGCGACCGAGCAGTACCGCTCGTCGTACACGCTGCTCATCCCGTCGCAGTACGACCAGAACTTCCTGTCGATCGCCGCGCCGGCCGGCAGCACGGTCTCCCTCGACGGCAACGACGTCACCGGCCAGCTCGCCGCCTTCGGCCCGGGCACGTTCAAGGCCGGCCGGGTGCCGGTCACCGCCGGACCCCACACGCTGACCTGCCCCGGCACCTGCGGCGTCGAGGTCTACGGCTGGTCCGAGGCGGTCTCGTACCTGTTCGCTGGCGGCCTCGACCTCGAGCAGATCGTCATCGGCCGCACCAACGTTGGCCAGCACCACCTCGGCGGCAGCGCCGGCGCTGCCGTCCGTCGCTGACCTACGCGGTCGGGGGCTTCACACCGTCGGCGCCGACCTCCCAGGTCATGCCCGACAAGAGCAGCTTCTCGATCGAGCCCGGACCCTGCTTGGCGCGGGCCTCGGCGATCTGGGCGTGAGCCAGGGCCTCGTAGGTCGGCTTGACCTCGGAGTGCAGCACGCCGACCGGCACCGGAAAGTCCGGCGTGGTCAGGCCCGCGAGGAAGTACGCGTAGGCCGATGAGCCGCGCTCCTTGTGGACCACCAGCTCGCTGACCGGCACGCCGCCCTCGCCGACCTTGACGATCTCCGGCGTGAGGTCGCTCGACATGCGGATGCCCATCGTGCCGCCCGCGAAGGTCAGCGGCTGACCGTCGACCAGCACCAGCTGATGCGTGGCCGGCGCGTCCTTGACCGCATCCCAGATCCCGTCGTTGAAGACCGGGCAGTTCTGCAGGATCTCGATGAGCGCGCCGCCCTTGTGCTGGTAGGCGCGATCGAGGATCGCGGCCAGGCCTTTGGCGTCGGTGTCGGTGGCGCGCGCGATGAACGTCGCGCCGGCGCCCATCGCGAACTGCAGCGGGTTGAGCGGATGATCGATCGAGCCCGACGGCGTCGAGCCCGAGCGGGTGCCCAGCTTCGACGTCGGCGAGTACTGGCCCTTGGTGAGCCCGTAGATCTGGTTGTTGAACAGGATGATCTTCAGCTCGACGTTGCGGCGCAGCGCATGGAGCAGGTGGTTGCCGCCGATCGACAGGCCGTCGCCGTCGCCGGTGATGACCCACACGTCGAGCTCGGGCCGCGACACCTTGAGGCCGGTCGCGATCGCCGGCGCCCGGCCGTGGATCGAGTGGAAGCCGTACGTGCTCATGTAGTACGGGAACCGGCTCGAGCAGCCGATGCCGCTCACGAACACCGTGTTCTCGCGCTGCACGCCGAGGTTGGCCAGCGTGCGCTGCACCGTCGCCAAGATCGCGTAGTCGCCGCAGCCCGGACACCAGCGGACGTCCTGGTCGGTCTCCAGGTCCTTCTTGGACAGCTTGATCAGCTTGGGTGCGGCGTCGCTCATACGGACTCCTGCATCGCCGCGGCGCGCGGCGCGACGACGGTTACATCGGGCAGGCGGTTGCCGCCCAGCAATTCCTCGACGGCCATGACGACCTCGCGCACCTTGAACGGCTGGCCCTGGACCTTGTTGAGGCCCTGGATGTCGAGCAAGAACTTGGCGCGCAGGACCGCGCGCAGCTGGCCCATGTTGAGCTCGGCGCACACGACGTGCTTGAAGTTGCGGATGATGCGCTCGACGCCGGGATCGAGCGGCGACAGCCAGCGCACGTGGGCGTGGCTGACCTTGCGGCCCTGGGCCCGCAGCTCATCGGTGGCCTGGCGCAGCGACCCGAAGGTGCCGCCCCAGCCGATGATCAGCACGTCGCCCGACTCGTCGCCGCGCAGGTCGAGCTCGCCGATGTCCTGGGCGACGCGGGCGACCTTCTCGGCGCGGATCTTGGTCTGGCGCTCGTGGTTCAGCGGCTCGTAGCTGATGTTGCCGGTGAGGAAGTCCTTCTCGATACCGCCGATGCGGTGCTCCATGCCGGGCGTGCCCGGGATGACCCACTCGCGCGCCAGGTTGCGCTCGTCGCGCTGGTAGACGAAGAAGTCCTTGGGGTCGGTGCGGTGGGTCACCGGGAACGGCGTGAGCGTGCGGAAGTCGGGCACCGGCCACGGCTCCGAGCCGTTGGCGATGTAGCCGTCCGACAGCAGCATCACCGGCACCATGTAGCGGGTCGCGATGCGCAGCGCCTCGACGGCGGCGTAGAACGAGTCGCCCGGGCCCTTGCAGGCGATCACCGGGATCGGACACTCACCGTTACGGCCAAATAGTGCCTGATTCAAGTCGCTCTGCTCGGTCTTGGTGGGCAGGCCGGTCGACGGACCGCCGCGCTGCACGTTGACGATGACCAGCGGCAGCTCGGTCATGACGCCGAGGCCGATCGCCTCGCCCTTGAGCGCGATGCCGGGGCCGCTCGACGCGGTGATCGCCAGCGCGCCGCCGTAGGCCGCACCCAGCGCGGCGCCGATCGCGGCGATCTCGTCCTCGGCCTGCAGCGTGATGACGCCGTAGTTCTTGAACTTGGCGAGCGCGTGCAAGATCGACGACGCCGGCGTGATCGGATAGCCCGAGTAAAACAGCGTCTTGCCGGCCAGCTCGGCGCCGCACACCAGGCCCAGCGCGAGCGCCTCGTTGCCGGTGATGTTGCGGTACATGCCGGGCGCGAACTTGGCGGCCGGCACCTTGTAGACTGTCTGGAACACCTCGGCGGTCTCGCCGTAGTGGTAGCCGGCCTTGAACACCAGCACGTTGGCCTCGGCCAGCTCGGGGCGCTTGGTGAACTGCTGGTGGATGCGCTTGATCTCGGGCCCGACGTCGCGGCCGTACATCCAGAACACCAAGCCGAGCGCGAAGAAGTTCTTCGAGCGGCCCTTCTCCTTGTTCGACAGCGTCGTGCCGTCGAGCGCGGTGACGGTGAGGTGCGAGATGTCGATCGTGTGGACGCGGTACTTGGCGTGCAGCTCGGCGTCGTCGAGCGGGTTGGCCGTGTAGCCGGCCTTCTTGAGGTTGGACTCGATGAACGCGCCCGAGTTGACGATGAGCGCGCCGCCCGGGATCAGATCTTTGATGTTGGTCTTGAGCGCGGCCGGGTTCATCACGACCAGCACATCGGGCGCGTCGCCGGGCGTGTGGATCTCGCCCGACGAGAAGTGGAGCTGGAAGCCCGACACCCCGAACAGCGAGCCAGCGGGGGCGCGGATCTCGGCCGGAAAGTCCGGAAAGGTGGAAAGATCGTTGCCAGCCTCGGCGGCGGCCTTGGTGAATTCAGTGCCGGTGAGCTGCATGCCATCGCCCGAGTCGCCGGCGAACCGGATGACGACGCGGTCGAGCTGTTGAGTCTTGGACTCCATGGGACCTCGGGGGGGGAGCGGTGGCGGACCGTATCGGGCTCGCTCGATCCGCGCAATGCCTTGGAGACTTGCGAGCCCCGCGACAAACCGTGTATGTGTACGGGACTACGCACCCGTAGCTCAGCTGGATAGAGCGTTGGCCTCCGGAGCCAAAGGTCAGAGGTTCGAATCTTCTCGGGTGCACCACGGACCTTGCCGAAAACCTTCGAGCAGATCACCGTCGACGCGGGCCTCCTGTCGCGCGCCGACGTGAGCCGCGCGCGGGAGCTGTCCGAGGAGCGCGGCGTCCCGCTCGCCGTCATCGCGATCCGTGAGCTCGGCGTCGACGAGGTCGCGTTGCTCACCGCGTTTCGGCGCGAGCTCCGCATCCTGGCGGTCGATCCCGGCGCGGTGCGGCCCGATCTCGAGGCGCTGCGCGAGCTGACTCGGGACGTGTGCCGGCGCCTGGCGGTGGTGCCGCTCCAGGTCCGCGGCGGCGCCGCGCGCGAGGACAAGGTGCTGTGGCTCGCGATGGCCGATCCCACCGACACCGCCGCGATGGCCGAGATCGAGCGGGTGACCGGCGCGGTCGTCGACGTCGCGCTCTTGCCGCTGTCGGCGATCGACGAGCTCATCGAGCGCGGCTACAAGCAGCTCAACACCCAGGTCGTGAAGCGCGAGCGGACCCGGGCCTTCGGCGTCCCCGGGCCGATCGTCACCCAGCCTCACGCCCGCACCACCGACGAGCGCATCGAGTCGACCGCGACGATGCCGTTCCACCAGCTCGCCGAGCAGGCCGACCTCGGCGTGCGGGTCGCCGCGCTGGTGAAGGTGCTCGTCGACCGCGGGCTGATCAAGGAAGCCGACTACGAGGACGCCGTGCGCGACCTGATGAAGACCCGGGCTGACTGACGGCGGTCGCGGACCGTGGTGACAACGCGACACGCCGGTCGACGGATTCTTGCGATCGAGAACGCCCGGTCACGGACGAGATCGTCGGAGGCGCGACGCAAGCGGTTGATCTGATGGAGGCGGGCCAGGTGTGGCAGATTCGGTGGCGCGTGGCCTACAGCATGCAAGGCTTCGGGATTGCTCAGACCGGTTGCGCTATATTCACCAGGCGCATCGTGTCGGAGACGACGGAACCCCGATGCCCGTGCCCGACATGAATCCCGCCCCGGTCCCGTGTGCAAGCTGTCGGCGCGAGCTGAGCGCGTCGGCGCTGTTCTGCCCCAACTGCGGCACGCCGCGTAGCGCCGGCATCGGCAAGAGCGCCGGCGTCGTCGACGAGCTGCTGGGCGCGGTGCTCGGCGAGCGCTTCCTCATCGTCGATCGCCTGGGCGCCGGCAAGTCGGGGATCATCTACCGCGGCGAGCACGTCACCTTGCGCCGCAAGGTCGCGATCAAGGTCCTGCACCACGAGCTGTCGCGTGACGACCTCGCCATCGAGCGCTTCCGGCGCGAGGCCACGTCGGTCGCCGAGATCGACAACGAGCACATCGTCGAGATCCACGACTTCGGCCGCACCGCCGACGGCCGCCTGTACTTGGCGATGGAGCTGCTCGAGGGCGAGACCCTCGACACCATCTTGGCTCGCGAAGGCACGCTGTCGTTCGAGCGCACCATCGACGTGCTCGTGCAGGTCGCCGAGGCGCTGGTCGACGCCCACGCGGTCGGCTTCGTCCATCGCGACCTGCGCCCGCGCAACATCTTCCTGTCGGTGCGGCGCGGCAAGGCCAACTTCGTCAAGCTGCTCGACTTCGGGCTGTCGAAGCTCGTCGAGACCGGCGGCGGCGCGGCGTCGACGAGCCTGGGCATGACCTTTGGCGACCCGCGCTACATGTCGCCCGAGCAGGCCAAGGGCGACTCGATCGATCGACGCGCCGACCTGTACTCGCTGGGCTGCATCGCCTTCGAGATGCTCACCGGCGAGCCTCCCTTCGTCGGCGGCAAGGTCTTCGACGTGCTCACCCGGCACGTCAACGAGCGGCCGGCCTCGGTGCGCGGCAAGCGCGCCGACGTCCCGCTGTGGCTCGACGCCGCGATCGCGCGGACGTTGGCCAAGAGCTCGAGCGACCGGTTCCTCACGGCGGCCAAGCTGGTCGAGGTGCTGCGCGGGGCCGGCGCGGTGTCGATGGACGGCGTCCCGGAGGCCGTCCCAGTGCCGGTGCCAGTGCCGGTGCCGATGCCGGTGCCGGTGCCAGGGTCCCTGTCGGTCGCGCCCTCGGGGCCGACGCCGACGAGCCCGCCGGTCGCGCCCTCGGGGCCGACGCCGACGAGCCCGCCGGTCGCGCCCTCGGGGCCGACGCCGACGAGCCCGCCGGTCGCGCCCTCGGGGCCGACGCCGACGAGCCCGCCGCCCCAGCAGGACTCCGCGTCGGGCACGCTGCCCGGCACGGGCCCAGCCAGCTCGGTGTCCGAGTCGGGTCGACGCGGACCGACCGGGACGCCCGCGGTCGGCGTGCCCGCCGTTGATCCGGCCAGCTTGGCGCCGACCGCGACCGCGCCGACCGCGACAGCACCGGTCGCGGCTGCGCCGATCGTACCGACGGTGCCAGCGCCGGTCGCGGCTGCGCCGATTCCCGCTGCGCCGATGCTGGCTGAGCCGACCGCCAGCGAGCGGGTGTCGATCCCGATCGCGACCGCCGATGCGGCGTCGGGTCCGACGACGCTCCCCGCCGAGACCACCGATCGCGTGCGCCGCTCGACCGGCCCGGTCGCTGGCTCGTCGAGCCGGGTCCGCCGCGCCACCGGACCCAGCGACGACGCCAACTTGTCGGGCGCCTGGTTCGCCGACGGTGATGGCGCCGACCTCAACGAGAGTGGCGCCGCCAGCCTCCAGCGCTCGCGCGGCTTCATCGACCCCGGCGACAGCCTCTTCGACGACGATCGACGCCCGCGCTCCCGCGCCAAGCCGTTCCTGATCGCAGGCGGCCTCGCCACGGTGGCCATCGTCGCGATCCTCGCGCTCGGCGGCGGCAAGAAGAAGCCGACCCCGGACCGCGCCGTGGCAGTCCCCGCGGTCATCGTCGACGCTGCGGTCGTCGATCCCACCACGATCCTCGACGCCGGCATGGACCCGCCCGATGCGGTCGGCGCCATCGTGACACCGCCGGTCGGCCGCACGCCCACCAGCGGCGGCAGCACCGCGCGCACCTCCCCGACGCCGATCGATCGCACCCGGACCACGGGCGGCACCCTCGACGATCCCGGCCGCCGCCCCGGCCTCATCGTCGACGAGACGCCGGCGCCCGCTACCGGCAACGACGAGCAAAAGCAGCTCGCCGAGTTCTACGCCAAGGCCGGCGATGCCGCGCTGCGCGGCGGCGATCCGGTCGGCGCCGCCGGCAACTTCCAAAAAGCCCTCGCCGCCAACCCGGCCAACGTCGACGCGGTCATCGGCCTCGGCGAGGTCGCGGTCGCCCAGGGCGTCTACACCGACGCGCTGCGCCAGCTCAAGAAGGCCGCCAAGCTCGCGCCCAAGCGCGCCCGCGTCCACATCCTCCTCGGCGAGGCCTACCTCAACACCGGCAACGCCAGCGCCGCCGAGTCCGCCTTCAAGAAGGCGCTGCAGCTCGATCCCGGCGACACCCGCGCCATCAACGGCTACAACGAGGCGACCAGCCGCTTGCCGCCGGTCTCCGACGAATTTTGAGCGAGCCGTGCGATCGTCGCGCGCGATGAGCGCGGCGCCCCGACGCAGATCCGCGCTCGCCGCGCTCGCCGCGCCCGCCGCGAGCCCCGCCGCGATCCCCGACGGGCGCCGCGCCCGCACCGTGCGCACCCGCGCCGCGATCCTGCGCGCGCTGCTCGAGCGCGTGCGGGGCGGGGACCTCAACCCCAGCGCCGCCACCATCGCGAAGCACGCCAAGATCTCCGTGCGCTCGATCGGCCAGCACTTCCCGACCCGGGCCGCGCTGTTCGCGGCCGCCGCCGAGGCCTACCTCGCGCGCCCCGAGCCCGCCGAGCCGGCCGCCGAGGTCGAGCCCGCCGATCGTCTCGCGGCGTTTCTGCCGACCCGCACCGAGGAGCTCGAGCTCTCGCGACCGATCCGCGCCTCGGCCGGGCTGTTCGCCGCCGAGTTCCCGGTCGTCGCCCAGGCGCTGACCGGCAACGCCGATCGCCGCCGCGGTCAGGTGCGCCGCGTCTTCGCCGGCGAGATCGCCCAGGGCGGCGCCGACGTCGAGGAGCTGCTCGAGCTCGTCCTGGGCGGCCGGGTCTGGGACGCGCTGCGCGAACAGGGCGCGTCGCCCGAGCGCGCCCGAGCGCTGGTGGCCCGGCTCGTCGAGCTGGTCACGCGCCCGCGATGACCGGTAGCATCGTCGCCGCGCCGGTGCCATCGCCCACGCCGAGCCCCGCCGACACCAGCGGCGTGAGCCCGAGCGCCGCTCGGCCCGCGTTCGCCGCGGCGCCGCCGCCGCCATGGGCGCAGATCAGGTAGCTCGCCAGCGCCGGCGCCAGCCGGGTCGCCACCAGCGCCGCCGCGATCGTGACCGCGCCGTCGAGGACGATCCGGGCCCCGCGCGCCGCCGCGGTCAGCATCGCGCCGGCCAGCACCGCCACGTCGCTGCCGCCCACCGCGGCCAGGACCGCGCGCGGCTCGGTCATCGGGCCCAGCGCCGCCAGGCCGCTCGCGACCAGCGCGCGCCCGTCGGCCGGAGCCAGGGTGTCGCCGGCCCCGACCAGCGCGCCAATCACCGCCGCGGCCGACAGATCGCCGCCCGCGCCCAGCGCCCCCAGCGCCAGCAGCTCGAGCCCATCCTCGACCAGCGCGGTGGCCAGCGCGACGCCGGCCTCGAGGCCGGCCTCGACCTCGGCCTCGGTCATCGCCAGGCCCAGCGCCAGGTCACCCCGCGCCCGCGCCACGCCGATCACCGTCGACGGCAGCCAGCCCGGCTCGGCCACGCCGGCGTCGACCAGCACCACCGTCGCCGCCGCCGCCCGCGCAGCGTGAGCCAGCGGCGCCTCGCCGCGCTCGATCGCGACCAACGCCACGATCGTCGGATGGTCCGCGCCGAACGCCACCTCGGCGTCGACGACCGCGTGATCGCACGCCACGCACAGCACCACGCGCCGGTCGAGGCGCCCGGGAGCCGGCGCCGGACCCAGCGCCGCGATCACGGTGGCGACGATCTCGCTCATCCGGATTTTCCCAGCGCCGCCGTGCGCTTCTGGCGCACCAGCCGCAGCAACAAGAACCGGTCGTTCAGGAGCGCCGTCACTACACCCACCGCAAGCAGGCCCAGCACATGGGAGATCGTATCGCACAGAACCGCCAGCGCCGGCCCACCGAGCCGCGAAGCCGCCACCCCGCAGGGAGGATCGGGTCCGGATACCGAAATCCCCCGTTCCACCTCATCCCACGGCCCGAAGCAAATTTTTTGCACGGGGAGATCTGCTTTGACTCGACGCGTCAAATCCGGTTGGCACACGGTCCACAAACTTCTCCACACCCGCCGCCATCCCCCCGAACGCTCTCCGCTTTTCCGCCACTGTCCTCATCCACCCACACACAATCCACAACCTGGCCAACACCTTGTCATGTAGTGACCCACACCATCCCTAGTAGGTGCGCGTTGGCCGACCCCCAAATCTGGTAGCTCTTTTCTTGCCCTCCCGCGGCGACCCGATTACAACCGCTCTCCGTCGCGCTTCCGTCACCGGGCGCGTCACCAAGTCGAGTCGAGTAGGTTTTAACCGGTGATTCCGAGTAGATGCGTCGCATCTGCCCACGGATTCCTATCGTCTTTTCGACGCCGATCGAAAAACAGTCACCAGACACTTCTGCCAGGAGGGGCCATGCTGAACGAGGACACCACCATGAGCGACGACGGACGTGACCGCGAGACCCGCGAGCCGGGCAAGCGCAAGCGCAGCACCACGCGGGTCATCCGCGATGCGCGTCCCGGCCTCACCGTCGACCGCTTCTTCACCCGCGAGGGCGCCGACCCGTTCGCCGAGGTGGAGTGGGAGCTGCGCGACGCCGTCATCAGCGGCGCGGACGGCAAGGTGTACTTCGAGCAGCGCCAGGTCGAGTTCCCCAAGGCGTGGTCGCAGACCGCCACCAACGTGGTCGTGCAGAAGTACTTCCGCGGCACCCTGGGCACCCCCGAGCGCGAGCGCTCCGTGAAGCAGATGATCGGCCGCGTCGCCGACACCATCTACGCCTGGGGCAAGGCCGACGGCTACTTCAAGACCCCCAAGGACGCCCTCGCGTTCCGCGACGAGCTGGTCCACCTCTTGGTCCAGCAGAAGATGGCGTTCAACTCGCCGGTCTGGTTCAACGTCGGCGTCGAGGCCGAGCCCCAGTGCTCGGCGTGCTTCATCAACAGCGTCGACGACTCGATGTCGTCGATCCTCACCCTCGCCAAGACCGAGGGCATGCTGTTCAAGTACGGCTCGGGCACCGGCTCGAACCTCTCCAACCTGCGCTCGTCGCAGGAGAACCTCAACGGCGGCGGCACCGCGTCCGGTCCGGTGTCGTTCATGCGCGGCTTCGACTCCTTCGCCGGCGCGATCAAGAGCGGTGGCAAGACCCGTCGCGCCGCGAAGATGGTCATCCTCAACATCGACCACCCCGACGTCGTCGACTTCATCGAGTGCAAGGCCACCGAGGAGAAGAAGGCCTGGGCCCTCATCGACGCCGGCTACGACGGCGGCTTCAACGTCGTCGGCGGCGCCTACGACTCGGTCGGCTACCAGAACGCCAACCACTCGGTCCGCGTCACCGACGACTTCATGCAGGCCGTCCTCAAGGACGCCGAGTGGCAGACCCGCGCCGTCCTCGACGGTCGCCCGATCCACACGCTCAAGGCCAAGGACCTGATGCGCAAGATGGCCGACGCCGCCTGGGTGTGCGGCGATCCCGGCATGCAGTACGACACGACGATCAACGACTGGCACCCGTGCATCAACACGGCCCGGATCAACGCGTCGAACCCGTGCTCCGAGTACATGTTCCTCGACGACTCGGCCTGCAACCTGGCGTCGCTCAACCTGCGCAAGTTCCAGGACGTCAACGGCGAGTTCCAGCCCGAGGCCTTCCGCCGCGCCTGCGCGACCACGATCACCGCGATGGAGATCGTCGTCGACAACTCGAAGTACCCGACCGAGCGGATCACCCAGAACTCCTGGGAGTACCGCCCCCTCGGCCTGGGCTTTGCCAACCTCGGCGCGCTGCTCATGTCGCGCGGCCTGCCCTACGACTCGGTCCCCGGCCGCGCCTACTCGGCCGCCATCACCGCCATCATGTGCGGTGAGGCGTACCGCCAGAGTGCGCAGATCTCGGCCGACGCCACCGGCCCGTTCGTCGGCTACGCCAAGAACGAGCAGCCGTTCATGCGCGTCATGCGCAAGCACCGCGCCGCGGTCGAGCGCATCGACGGCGCCCTCGTCCCCTACGACCTCATGGCGGCGGCCCGTCAATCGTGGGACCAGGCCATCGAGCTCGGCGAGAAGTACGGCTTCCGCAATGGCCAGGTCACGGTCTTGGCGCCGACTGGCACCATCGCGTTTCTCATGGACTGCGACACCACCGGTGTCGAGCCCGACATCGCGCTCGTTAAGTACAAGCGCCTCGTCGGCGGCGGCATGCTCAAGACGGTCAATCACACCGTCCCCGACGCGCTCGCCAAGCTCGGCTACGACGCCCGCGAGGTCGAGGTCATCGTCGCGTACATCAACGCCAATGACACCATCGAGGGCGCGCCCGGCCTCAAGGACGAGCACCTGCCGGTCTTTGACTGCGCGTTCCGCTCGAGCAACGGCACCCGCTCGATCCACTACATGGGTCACCTGCGCATGATGGCCGCGGCCCAGCCGTTCCTGTCGGGCGCGATCTCGAAGACGGTCAATCTGCCCACCGACTGCACGGTCGAGGACATCGAGGACGCCTACATCCAAGCCTGGAAGATGGGCCTCAAGGCGATCGCGGTCTATCGCGACGGCAGCAAGCGCACCCAGCCGCTGTCGACCAACCTGGCCCAGGCCACCAGCACCGGCCGCGCCGACGTCGTCATCGGCGACCCGCTCGACGCGCTGTCGTTCGAGGAGAAGATGGTCGTCCTCGCGATGCGCGAGAAGAAGACCCGCCCGGCCGGCCCGCCGATGGCGGTCCGCCACAAGCTCGCCGACGAGCGTCACTCGTTCACGCACAAGTTCACGATCGGCGGCCACGAGGGCTACATCACGGTCGGGCTGTACGAGGACAACACGCCGGGCGAGATCTTCGTTCGCATGGCCAAGGAAGGCAGCGTCATCGCCGGCCTGATGGACTCCTTTGCCACCGCGGTGTCGCTGTCGCTGCAACACGGCGTGCCGATGCAGATCCTCGTCGACAAGTTCAAGGGCACGCGGTTCGAGCCGTCGGGCTTCACCGGCAACCAGGAGATCCCGATCGCCACGTCGATCATGGACTACCTGTTCCGCTGGCTCGCCATCCGGTTCCCCACCGACGGCTTCCCGGTCGAGCGCCACCCGGCCGCTCGCGAGACCCAGCTCGACCTCCCGCGCATCCCGCTCCTGTCCAGGAACCTGGCCGCCGCCGCCGCCGCCAAGATCTCCGCCGTCGCCGGCTCCATCGTCACGCCCTCCATCTCCGTCGAGGTCAAGGACCGCGCCTGGGTCCAAGAGACCGACGCGCCCCCCTGCCACGAGTGCGGCACGCTCATGATTCGCAACGGCGCTTGCCACAAGTGCCCCAACTGCGGCTCCACCAGCGGCTGCTCCTGACCCGCTGACCCCGCTTCTGGCTTGCCGTCTCTGACGGCCTCGCTCGTGTAGCTCAACGGATAGAGCACCCCTTTGGCAGAACCGCCAAGCTTTCAAGGCTCGGCGGCTGTGCGAAGGGGGTAGTAGCAGGTTCGACTCCTGCCACAGAGCACCCATCACAGCTTGGGATTGGTCGCGCGGCCGTCGAGCCAATAGGGGGCATCATGGACATTGCTGGCGTCTTGTTTCTTCTGTTCGCGAGTGTGGGGATCTTCTTCACTGCGAATTGGATTGGTGGGAAAGCAATCGAAATTGGCTATGAGCAATTGTCATTTTACGATGACACGGAAGAATCCCCGCTCGTAGACCGCGTGTTCAAGATTGGGTTCCCGTGTGCGCTCATGCTCGTATTAGCAGCGCTGCTCTACGGATTGAATATGCCGCGGTTCACGAAAAGCCTGTGGCTTGTCGTTCCCATGACTGCACTTATTCGGATTTTCTACAATTTTTGTTTGTCACGTCTAGGCCTGATTGATTGGCGAAGCCTTTTGGTCAATGCAACTCTTTCGACAGCGTTGGCATATGTGATCTATGTCCGGTTCGGATCGGATCGCAATATTCTCTTGCCTGATCGAGGCACATTCGCGAACGAAATGTGGCTGATAATTGTTTTGTTTGTATTCCAATCCCTCA
>Ga0209591_10001396_pt1 | contig 30073 bp, 22 predicted proteins | sample MAT01_FD_187207 | JGI IMG/M metagenome (GOLD analysis project Ga0209591, IMG submission 187207) | Freshwater microbial communities from Lake Fryxell liftoff mats and glacier meltwater in Antarctica - MAT-01 (SPAdes) (version 2) | ecosystem: Environmental > Aquatic > Freshwater > Ice > Liftoff... | reverse complement strand
TGACCGTGACCGTTGACCGTCTGCGCGCGCGCCGGCCTGCGCGCGCATCGTCCGCGCGCGCATCGCCGATCGCGTCTCAACCGCGCGTCATCAGCCGCGCTCTCGCGGTCGCGCACCGGCACGTCCGCTGCAATCAGCCCTGCTCGCATGCAGCTCTTCGATCGCACGCTCGATCACGACGCCGCCCCCGACCTCGACGCCGCCGTCCCCCGCGTCGCGCCCGGCAAGCGCACGCTGACCCAGGCGTTCCAGCGCCGTCGCGGCGCCGCCGGCACCGACGCCCCGGCTCACGTCGCCCACGCGGCAGCCCCGATCCAGCGGCGCGCGATCGACCCCGCGGCAGCGTTTTGGTTCGCCGATGCGCCGGTGGCTACCGGCCCGGCCGTTCAGCGCACGGCTTCCGCCAACGCGACCGACGCGGATCTCCACGCCGCCGCCGCAAGCGGTGTCGCAGGCGGAAGCGCGACCCTGCCGTTTCTCACTCAGATCCAGGCTGCCTTCGGCGCGCACGACGTGTCGGGCGTGCAGGCCCACGTCGGCGGCGCCGCGGCCGAGGCCAGCGCCGCCATCGGCGCCCAAGCCTACGCCACCGGCAATCATGTCGCGTTCGCCGGCGCGCCCGACCTCCACACCGCGGCCCACGAAGCCGCCCACGTCGTCCAGCAGCGCGCCGGGGTCCAGCTGCTCGGCGGCATCGGCGAGGTCGGCGACCGCTACGAGCAACATGCCGACGAGGTCGCCGCCCACGTCGTCCGCGGCGAATCGGCGGAGGCGCTGCTCGATCGGTACGCACCGAGCCGGAGCCCCGGCACCAGCGCGACCGGCTCGGCGATCCAGCGCGTCGCCTCCGAGTACAAACACACGTCCGACATCGACGGCATGACGCTCTGCGCGTTCGACGAGTACGCCCACGCGCAGGCCGACTGGGCCACGTCGACGACGATCGGCACGCAGAAGAAGGCGGCTTTTCGCCGCCTGCTCGAGGTCACGCGCCGAGAGCAAGGGCTGCTAATGGTGGGGCTCGGTAGCTACCTCGTCGCCGTGCTGGACGACGCCGACATCGGCCTCGGCAACCCCATCGATGCCCAGCTGCGTGCCTATAGCCGCGGCTGTCGTGAGGCGGTCAAGCGCACCGGCCAGACCGTCGCGATCGTCGGGCGGGCGGGGACCGTCGAACGCGCGGCCGAGTGGGGCGAGGCGCTGCTCAAGCTGGAGACGGCGCCCGGCCTGGGCGGCCCGGTCATCAGCCAGATCATTCCCCAGGGCGACGGGCGCGCGTTCCTGGGCTTTCTGGTCGCGCAGAAGGCGGTCGACACCTTCATCCAGTACATCGCCGAAATCAAGCCCATCCTCGACGCTCGTAACGGCGACGAGATTCGCTCGTTCGTGGCGACCTTCGGCAAGGTGCAAGATTGGCTAGCCTTCCAGGGCGCGCTACCGACGGTGCGCAATCTGCACCGGTTCGAGCACCGCACGCTCGAGAGGCTGGCCGTCTGCGCCGGCGCGCCGCGCGGCGACCTGCCGCTCACGGTGATCTTGCAGAGCGCCTTCGACCACAGCGGCTCGTTCCACCACGACGAGAAGCTCTTCGACGTGGTGCAGCGCCAGGACCGGATCGCCGTCGTCGTCGAGGGCGCGGGCACGCTCGCCGACTTCGCCGGCCACGCCGAGACGCTCGCCCATCGCTACAAGCACGACGGCAAGATCGACGAGCTCCTGATCTCGGGCCACGGCAGCTTCGACGCCATCGAGCTGGCCGGAGACAAGCTGCCAGGCCAGGTCGCCAAGCACGGCGGGCAGAAGCTCCGCCTCGAGAACATCAACGAGCGCCTGATCGCTGCGTTCGAGCGTAACCCCGACGCGGCGCGCGAGCTCCACACGGTGCTCCAGACCGCCGTCATCCCCGACAAGTCGCCGCTCGATCTCGACCCAGCCAGGGCCGCCGCGCGCGTCACCCGCGCGTGCGTCGACGACAAGTCGTTGGGCGACGTGGTTATCGCCACTCTCGAGAGCATGGACACTCGCGATGCCGCAGGCAGCACCCACCGCCAGCGCATCGAGTACGCCATCGCGACCTATCCTCGGGCCGCCGAGGCCTTCCACAAGATCCTCCGCTCGAGCTCGGTGCTCTCGCTGGAAGCCAAGGTCCCGTTCAGCGGCGACGCCATGAAGACGCTGCAGCGGATCGTGGCCGCGCAGGCGATCGATCCCAACCTGGACTTCCTGCTCAACCAGGCGATCGCGGCGATGCCCGCGGTCGACGTCCCGCGCCAGAATCGCTTCGACGACAAGTCGGCCAGGTTCGTCGCGCGGATGCTCGACCTGATGAAGGACGACCCCGGGTCGCGGATCGTCCTCAATGCCTGCCTCACGGCGTCCAACGCGGTCAACCAGGACCTCGATCCCGATCCCGACGTGGCCGCCGTGCAGATCGACGCCGCGATCAACAAGGATCCCAGCCTGACGTTTACGCTCCGGCAGGCGATCGCTGCGCGGCGCGGTAACGGTGCGCAGAGCCAGATGCAAGTCGAGGTGCGCGGCGCCAACGCATCGGGCAAGGCCCGCGCTGGCTTACTCGACGACGATGGTCGGATCGACCTCCACGATACCGATGATCCTACGCTGACCTCGCCGGACAAGCTCACGTACCTCGAGCACGGGGTCGAGCCGACCGGCGTGCTGCGCGCGGCAGTCGAGACCTGGGCCCAGGCGCGCGCGCGGAACGACGGCGACTGGTTCGACGTGGTGACGCGGCGCCTCGCGCGCACCAAAGACGCGACCGAGTGGAACGCGGTCGTGATCCGCACGCTCCTGCACATCGTCGTCGGCGGCGCCCAGCGCGGGAAGGACGTCACCGACGCGCAGTTGATGAACCACCTGCAACGCATCGCCGGCGACCTGGCGTTCTTGCGGCACGCGACCTTCTCGCGCGTGAGCTTGTTGCACGGGCAGCTGCCGACGGCCCACGTCGGCGCCATCTTCGGTGGCCTGCGAGCCGCGGCCGACTGGGTCGATCCGGCGCGATGGTTCGCCCCGCTGGTCTGCTACCAGCTCTGGATGGCCCACGACCCCATGGTCAAGGCCGGCTTCCTCGCCGAGCTGCAGGCCTCGCATTTCGCCGGCCGCAAGACCGGCGCGCTCGCGCCCTACGTCGATCTCGACGTCGTGGCCGGGCTTCTCGACGCCGCGCTGATGCCGCCGGTGGCCAAGCACGTGCCGCCCGGCCCGTTCATGCTGGCGCTGCTGTTCGTCGAGGCGCAAGGGGCCGCGGCCCCGGCCCTCGCGAAGGCCTTCCTCACCAACGTCGTGAAGGACAGTGGCATCAACCGCTTCCCCGACGCCGTCAACGTGGGCGCGTATCTCACGGGAGACGCCCAGCAGGTGCTCATCAGCCTGGGCCTCGCGCACGCGCCGATGCAGGGCCACGCCGCGCAGGCTGACGATCAGCCCAACGTCGACCTGACCCACACAGGTACGAACGACTTCCGGGTCGAGCCCATGACGCGCCGCGCCCGGACGAACCGGGAGATCGAGGTCTCGGTCAAGCCCAACAGCTGGACCGGCATGGGCACCATCCCACGAGGGACGGTCGTCCACGTCATCGGCACGACCGCGCCGACCAACGGCACCTGGAGCGGACCCATCGAGTGGTTCGCGATCGAGCATGGCGACGGCAAGCATCACATCGGCTTCGTCGACCAAGCCGGGGTCACGCTCCTGTGAGCGACCAAGCGATGCGCAGGTACGCGCCCGGGCGCGCCCACGGCGACGACGGCGGGGGCGCCACCGCGCCAGCGCCCGGCAAGCTCACCCGCAGCGAGGCGATCCAGCGCAAGGCGACGAGCGCGCCGGCCCCGAGTGCCGCGCCGGCCCGCGTGCCCATCGACGCGATGGCGCCGTTCTGGTTCGCCGACGATCACGCCGCCGCCGACCACGGCGTCGCGGGTGCCGCCAACCCGCTGCCGTTCGGCGACACCATCCAGGCCGCGTTCGGCGCCCACGACGTGTCGGGCGTGCAGGCCCACGTCGGCGGCGCCGCGGCCGACGCCAGCCGGGCGCTGGGAGCCCATGCCTACGCCACCGGCAAGCACGTCGCGTTCGCCGGCGCACCCGACCTCCACACCGCGGCCCACGAAGCCGCCCACGTCGTGCAGCAGCGCGGCGGCGTGCAGCTCGCGGGCGGCCTGGGCGTCGACGGCGACGCGTACGAACGCCAGGCCGACGCGGTCGCCGATCGGGTCGTGGCCGGTCAGTCGGCCGCCGATCTGCTCGGGCCCGTCGACAGCGGCGGCAGCGGCGACGGCGCGGCGGTGCAGCGCTACCAGCGCTACCGCGTCAACGAGCAGCTCGACGATCTGTGGCCGGCCGGCCAGGCGGTGCGGGTCTCCGAGGACGGTCGGCTCGCGGTCGGCGACAAGGGCTACGGTTCGCACGATCTGTGGGCCGATGCGTCGCTCATCGGCCCGGCCAACGCGACGCTCGGCGCGCGCGGGTCGCCCTACGCGCTGGCGCCCGGCACGGACCCGCCGCTGGTCGGGCGGGCGCCCAACGACGACACGGCGCGCACGCTCACGAAGGTGGTCCCCAAGCACCTGCCGACCGACGCGACCGGCGACGCGCTGGAGATGCCCGACGACTGCGGCGACGCCGCCCACGAGGTCACCGGCGCGCAAACCGCGAGCGGCAAGCGCGGCGAGATGGTCGGGGTCTACCGCGACGTCGCCACCCGGCTCCAGCGACTCACGGCCCAGGCCGAAGACATCCCGACGGTCATGAAGCGCGAGATCGTCATGCCGTTCGTACACCGCAAGAGCGAAGAGCTGGTCGGAGGTGTGTTGGGGTTCTTCGCCGAGAAGCGGAACCTCATCGATCTCGACGAGGTGCGTCGGCTCGACCAGCCCATCCTGAAGTTTCGCCAGGTGCGGATCTGGTACGCCGACCACGTGCGCGACGTCGTCAGGCCACTGGTCGACCGCCGCCGGGCGCTCATGGATCTGGACCCCGGTGGCGACGCGTACCAGCGCGAGGTCGCGGAGCTCGAGGTCGCCGACCAGGCCGCCGAGGCGCGCGGCGAAAAGCTCAAGGAGGTGCTCGAGGCGCTCGTACCGGCGTTCGCGGACAACCTGACCAAGATCGACAAGCTGCTGGTCGCCGCGTACCAGCGGCTGTCGTCCGAGGAGCGCGATGCCTTCGAGCGCGCTGCCGAGATCGACCGCTGCGCCAGCCCCGAGCCCGGCGAAGCCTTCGCGATCGCGACCGGCGGCGCGCCCCGCAACAAGCGCAAGGCCGACCACTCGATCCAGATCACCTACAATGTGCACTGGGCCGCGGTGATCATGAAGAGCGGCGGCGACACCGTCACGATGGAGAACTCGGCGCAGCACCAGACCGAGCGCAACACCAACTGGATCTTCCAGATGTACGGCGCCGCCTCCGACGTCGAGGGCAAGCGCGGCCAGACCTTCCACGAGCAGAACCGCGACCACGTCGGCGCGCACGGCGCGTCGCCGACCACGATGGTCGTGAGGCCGAAATGACCACGCCTGAGCCGATCGGTCATGGCGCCGCGTTGCCGGCCGCGGCCGACACCCGCGTCGAGCTGCGTGGGGTGTACACGCCGTGCGCGGTGAGCCGCCGCCCCGGCGCCGACACGCCGCTGGTCCACGTCGCGATCGAGCTGGCCGACGGCACCCGCGTGCTGCTCGAGCCGCCCTGGCATCCGGCGGCGCGGCGCAGCCCCGCCGAGCACGCCGCGCACGATGGTCGACCGGTCCGTGTCGTCGGCACGTTGCGCGCGACGGTGCCCGAGCGGGTCCCGGGCGCGCAGACGCCGTTGCTGCCGTGCCTGGTCGACGTCGACTCGATCCGCGCTGACGACGACGCCTGACCTTGCGCGCGCGGCGCGATGCGCGCGCACCGGTGCGCGCGCGCAGGCCAAACCCGGGTCAAGGCTTGAAAATAGCTGCGCGCGGTCAGCGGAGGCGCGGCCCGGTCGGTGCAGTAGAGCGGCCCATGAGCCAGCTCGACCGTGGGTTCGTCGATCGCCACCACGCCAGCCACGACGCCGAGGGCCCGGCCCCGGGCAAGCGGACCCTGACCCACGCGATCCAGCGCAGGGCGGCGCGGCCGACGCCCAGCGCGTCGGCACCGGCCGCCGCCGCGCCCGCCATCGACGCCGCGGCGCCGTTCTGGTTCGCCGACGGCGCGCCCGCCGGTGAGGTCGCGCCCGCCGCGATCGAGTCGGCCGCGGCCCGCGGCGTCGCCACGCCGACCTCGGCCCTGCCCCACGCCGACGCCATCGCCACCAGCTTCGGCCGCCACGCGCCCACCGACGTGCTGGCCCACGTCGGCCCCGACGCTGGCGCCGCCGCCCGCGACATGGGCGCCGCGGCGTTTGCCACCGGAAACCACGTCGTCCTCGGCGACACCAGCCTCCACACCGTCGCCCACGAGGCCGCCCACGTCGTCCAGCAGCGCGCCGGCGTGCACCTGAAGACCGGCGACGACACCAGCTCCGACCCGTGGGAGCGCCACGCCGATCAGGTCGCCGATGCCGTGGTCGGCGGTCGCTCGGCGGAGGCGCTCTTCGACACCTTGCCCACCGGCGGCCACAGCAGCGGCGCCGGCTCGGTGCAGCGCATGAAGATCGACGACGACGGCAGCTACGCCCGGCTGTGGGGCGACCACGACACCGAGAAGGCGCGAGAGTTCGCGGCCTGGATCGGCAGGCTCGAGGCCCAGGGCAACACGGCCGTGCTCGAGAAGACCCTGGCCTCGCTGCACCGCGACCACTTCGACATGGCCGATCACGAGTCGCGCGCGCGCAGCCTGGTGCAGCGCACCCTCGACCGCATGCAGCAGGCCCACCACCCCGCGCCGCCGCAGCAGCAGGGCCGCAATCCCAATCTCGGAAACCTGCCCCGCGACCAGTGGTGGAAGCTCTTCATCGAGGGCGACAAGCACGACCGGCCCGACGACGAGCAGAACGCGATGCGCTTCGACAACGAGAGCTCGCCCGGCTACTACGCCGCGATGAGCGGCTCATTCGAGCGCGAGGTCGCCGGCACCGACGGCCACCAGCTCGGCTTCGGCGACTACAACCGCATGCACGAGGGCGTCACCCGCGACACCCTGGCCGAGCACGACGGCGGGTTCACGCCGGTGCCGCACAGGCTGTCGGCCGCCGACATCTCGTATCCCATGACCAAGACCCAGGCCCCCAACCCGCAAGCGCTGCGCGAGATGCTCACGGAAGGCACCCTCGGCCTCGAGCCCGAGATGCAGGCCAACCTGGTTCGACACGTGCAGGCCCTCGGCGCCACCGAGCGCGACGAGCTGGACGCCTGGTCCGCCCAGCTCGCCTCCGACCACGCCACCGGCGTGCAGCGCGACGCCCTTGGCGGCAACGGCACGATGCTCTTCGAGGTGATCGGCGGGCTCTACGCGGGCCAGGGCGCTCCCCACGAGTACAAGTCGATGCTGCACCCGACCCGCGTGGTCGGCAACCGCCCCAAGGATGAGCAGCCGATGCAGTTGAACGTCCACACCAACCGCGACCCCGGGCAGGCCGAGGGCGAGGTCAATGGCCTGTTCGGCAGGTACTACGGCCGCCTCGCGCTGATCGACCGCGACCGCGAGCTCGAGGGCCAGGCCGCCGCGTACGAGAAGCTCAAGGCGATCGGCAGCCTGGTGCGCGCGCTCCACGTCGGCCACTACTTCCACGACGCCAACGGCCGCCTCAACACGATGGTGCTGCTCAACCGGCTGATGATCGACGCCGGGTTCCACCCGGTGATCATGCAGCGCACCGACATCTTCGGCGGCGAGTGCAGCGCCGACGAGCTGGTCGAGGCGATCAGGATCGGGCTCGAGGCGTTCCAGCGCGAGGTCGCCATGGCCCACCCGGGGCTCGGGCAGCAAGGCCACCCAACCCACGACGACGACCGCCCCCAGCCCGGCCACTTCCCGGGCGACATCGGCGGGGCCCACGACAACAACGACCTCGGCCAGTAGCCGCTTCGGCTCGGTAGCCCGATCTGCGGCTTCGTGGTACCGACCGCGTGATGTCCGATGGCGCCGCTCTGCTCGCCGCCGCCGTGACCAACACCTTCGGCGCGACTGCACCGGGGCTGTGATTGAAGGTCAGTCGTCGGTATCGATGGGGCTCAGCGCCGGTTTCGCGCCCGGCTTCGGGGGCGTGACTCCATGCGCGCGCATGAACTCGCGCTCGAGCTGATCGAGATATCCCATCCGCTTCTCGAGAAACGCTCCAGCGTCGTTATCGTCGAGAAGACAGAATGACTCAGGGGGGATCGCGAGACTCCGCAAAACCTCGTCACGTTGCGCGGGGCCCACCTTCCGCAGCCACGGCCGAGCCGTCCCTCCGTCACTCGTGACCGCAACAACACGGTTCGCGGGGCTCGAAAGGAGATCTTTAGGGCCACGGGTAAAAATCCGAGCCATTCCCGCGGCCTCCTTGGTGAGCAGTAGAGGGCCAATCTGGTCGCCTAACGGGGTGCCGTCGACGTTGCGTGGACCCTCCGCGACGAGCACGTTCACCAGCGCTCGCACCCGAGCGCTCTTCTGATCGACCTGAGAAGGCATCGGGAGCGATGGTGTCTCCAAGTCCATCGACGTCAACGTGTCGAAATCAACGCCCGCCTTGGCGAGCGCGCGAAGCTCGCGCACCAAGGCACGCTCTTGTGCAGGCGGACCGAACCACGCCGTGAACGACGACACCCACAGCATGCGCGAAAGCACCGCTCGCTGAGCAGGCCGAGGCGCAGGTGTCACACCGAGATAGGCCGACAACGCAACGAGTTGCATGCCGTACGAGAGCTGCCGAACACTGAGCACGCCCTCGCTCCGTAGAAACGCGACTGCGGAGAGCAGGCCATTGCTCGCCACATCGATCGCGCGCTTGAGAACGTCCTCTTTGCCCTCCTTACGCAATTCCTTGGCGAGGTGAGACCAATCTCTCGAGTAAATATCGAGATCCGCAGCAGCAAGAATCGCGCGCAAGACGAACGTTCGGTCAATGGCGCCGAAACCAGTCCCCTCGACCTCTTCGACAAGATCATCGATCTTCTTCGCCAACCGAAACTCGTCACCGTCAGTCTCGCGGTAGGTAAGCGCAGACAGCAGCTCGTCGGGGCCCATGGTCTTGCCCTTCTGATTCAAGCGCGCAAAGACCTCGATTGCAGAGCTAAGATCACCGCTATAGCCGATCACCGGGATCTGATACTCCGTGATCGCTCGTGCGACGCGCTCGATCTGCTCGACCCAGTGTGGCGCCTCCTTGGGATAGATCTCAAGCAGCCGACGCGCCTCTTGGAGGACCCCGAGTGCGTTTATCAGACTCGAGACACGCACCCAACTGCGATCGGGTTCGCGCCCGTACGGCGCATGACAGAATCGCTCCGCCTGCGGATCGTAGAATAGGCGCCAGCGCTCGTCGGCGTCAGGAGCCGCAAGCAGCACACCCATTAGCGTCACAACACGGTGTTGCCCATCGATGACCAAATGGACCAGTGCCCCGGGTTTGCGTCCGGGTTGCTCGAACGGTCCGATGTGATCGCTCGTTACGTGGTCACCCATCGTGTTCCACAGGAACAAACTTCCGATGGGGTAGCCTTGCGCGACGGAGTCGAACAAATCAGCCATTTGATCATTTCGCCACGTAAATGAGCGCTGGAACGCTGGGAGACGTAGTCGGCCAGCCTTGACGTCGTCGATGAGGCCGCGGAGTGACTCGATCGACGGCTTGACGCGAATGCCTTCACTCATTTCGGACTCACAATTCTGCCTCTATGATCGAGACCAGCTTCCGCAGGTCGTGGCGATGATCACGCAAATCGAGCTCGACAGCCCCCGACGCGGGCAAGTGCACGCGAAACAGCTCGATGATATGTCCGTGAAATCCAACGAGGACCCGACGGTCTTCCAATGGCACGGAGGCGAACAAGGCTTGCAGTTCCAGCGGGGCACCCGCAACTTCGATCGCCAGAAATCCCTTTGCGGCGGCCTTTTTCCCCTTCATCGGAAAATGATCGCGTTGCTCCGATGAGAGGCGCAGCAACGCTGCGACTTGCGGGCGCGCGTTCACGTTCTCGGGCTCGTCTGCCCAACGCTGGAATACCGAGTCAGGGAGGTAATTCTCAGCGCTCCGACAACTCAAGACGACGCACGGAACGCCATCTTGCCCACAAAGAGTGGCGATCGCGACGGCTGCCGGCCGGGCCTCACCTGGCCACCGCGCGTCGCTATCCGTCATTGCGACAGCGCGCACTGGCACCCCGAAGCGGCGTGCCTCATCGATCAAGCGATCCAACTCTTTTCGGAGATCGCCGGTACCACCACCATGCACCAGCTCAATCGCCTTGCCAGTCTTCGGATTGGCGGCCCACAGTCGGATGGTCTCAGCGTTGCCATAGGAGCGCAGCGCGATTTCTACCAAGATCCCATCATTCGCTTTGTTCTCGACCACAACCAACAATGGTTGGTAGGCGATCCGTACCGCGGCGTCCAGACTCAACTCACTTCCAACTCGCAGCACGCGACCAGTAGAGGAGAACGCAGACGCGAACACGGTGCCGCGGACAAGTTCCTTCAGATCGCTTCGCAGCCCCGCGAACCACGCCGAGCATTCCATCGCATCACCGTCGAGAATCGAGATCGCATGGACCTGATCAGCAACTCGCCCCAGCATGAGATCGAGATCCCTGAGCGTAGACAAGTCGTCGTTGAGAACATGAGGTTCCAGCTCGAATCGCATCAGCGGCTCCGGATCGCGCGCTGGATTGCGAGCACCTCGCGGTAGTTCTCGAGAAACACTCCCTCTGGCCATTCGCTCATCTCGCCGTCCTGGTTCACTGGGATCGAACGCACGTAGCTACCATTGGCATCACGATCGACGAAGTAGACGGCGACGTCCTTCGGATCGAACGTGCCTTCGGCGATGCGGCGCCGCACGCGCAAGAGCAATCCTTCCGAATGGGTTTCGACGATCACCGCCCCGCGCCCGAGCCGCGCAGTGGCCATGAACAAGTCGCCCAACGGGGCGTGTACGGCGTCGTGTAGATGAAGCTCGGGCTGCTCGACCAGATCAAGCATCTGGTGTGGGTTGCCGTTGTCGATGTGAGACAGTTGCTGCACGACGATAGGGAGCACCTGGTGGAGTCCCTCGCCGGCCTGCGCGAGGTTGACCACGGTTCCATCGATCGCCGTGGTAGTCACCTCGAACAACGTATCGAGCAACGGTCGAACTTTTAGCGAGCCCCCGAGGTTGCTCGCGTACCAGTCGTCTACCCGCGCGGCGAGCTCGTCGTCATCGGCGATCATGTGCGGCGCTCCAGCGCCGTCGTAGCCCAGTGGCTCACCTGCCACGCGGGTGATCGCGTTTGGGACCCGTGCACGCAGCGGACCGAGGTGCGACGTCACCGCGTCGAGAGCACCGGCCCCCCGACGGAGGCTATCCAAGGTTCCCGCGGGTCGCAGCCCCTCGAACTTGGGTTGGGATTCGCCTCGATAGACGGCACGCTCCTGGGTGAACGTGGCGTGGAGATCGAGTTGAAGCTCGGGCCCCGCATCCTGACCGCGCCCCGCGAACCTGACCATCCAGCTCCGATCCCCGACCGCGTCGGCCGGCAGGAGGTCGACGTCAAACCCGGTGGGGGCGCCATTCACTTCGAGGTCAAGTCCCAGGCTCATCGCCTTCGAGAAACGTCCGTGCACCAGATCGCGAAACGTTGCGGCGACCACGATGTCGTCGATTCGGAGCGGCAGGTGACGGCTACCCGGCCGCGGATCTCGCCCGGCGTCGTTGTCGTCAGCCAAGGGCCGTACGAGCGCCCGGAGCGCAATCCGGATCAGCCGCATGAGGGCGGTCTTGCCGCTGCTGTTGCGCCCGAAGATCAAAGTCAGCGGACGGATCTGGAGGTCGACCGTATGATTGCCACCAAACGCGAGATAGTTCCGCGCGCGGACGGCGACCAGACGAGACGTGGGACGAGCGGACGTGGACACGGTCGGTGCGCATCCTAGCGGGTTCGCCACCCGTCCGCGACCGGGTTGGCCGGCCGCGCCCTTCATGATACAGGCGGCGTGATGTCCGATCGCGCCGCTCTGCTCGCCGCCGCCGTCCGTGAGCGCATCGTCGTGCTCGACGGGGCGATGGGGACGATGATCCAGCCGCTGGGCTTCGACGAGGCCGCGTTCCGGGGCAGCCAGTTCGCCGCCCACGGCACCAGCCTGCGCGGGTTCAACGACCTGCTCGTCATCACCCAGCCCGAGGCCATCGAGGACATCCACTACCAGTTCCTGATCGCGGGCGCCGACATCGTCGAGACCAACACCTTCGGCGCGACCTCGGTGGCGGCGGCCGACTACGCCATGGAGCGCGCGGTCGCCGACATCAACCTCGAGGGCGCCCGGGTCGCCCGTCGCGCCGCCGACCGCGCCGAGCGCAAAGACGGCAAGGTCCGCTGGGTCGCCGGCTCGATGGGGCCGACCACCAAGACCGCGTCGCTGTCGCCCGACGTCAACGACCCCGGCTTCCGCGCGATCACGTTCGAGCAGCTGGTGGCCGCCTACCGCGAGCAGGCCCAGGCCCTCCTCGACGGCGGCGTCGACCTGCTGCTCAACGAGACCCACATCGACACCCTCAACATGAAGGCGGCGCTGTTCGCGATCGCCCAGCTCTTCGACGAGGGTCAGCGCCGGGTGCCGGTGATCGCGTCGGTGACGATCCCCGACCGCTCGGGCCGCACCCTGTCGGGCCAGACCATCGAGGCGTTCCACACCTCGATCTCCAACCACGACCTGTTCGCGGTGAGCGTCAACTGCGCGCTGGGCGCCGACGACATGCGGCCCCACGTCGCCGACCTGGCCCGCCTGCATCCCGGCCTGGTGATGTGCTACCCCAACGCCGGCCTGCCCAATGAATTCGGCGGCTATGACGACACGCCGTCCTCGATGGCCCGCGTGCTGGGCGGCTTCGCCAAGGACGGCCTGCTCAACCTGGTCGGCGGCTGCTGCGGCACCACGCCCGACCACATCGCCGCCATCGCCGCCGCGGTGGCCAAGTACCCGCCCCGCGAGGTCGCCACCCCGCCTCGCCACACCCGGCTGTCGGGCCTCGAGCCCTTGGTCATCACGCCCGAGACCAACTTCATCGTCATCGGCGAGCGCACCAACATCACCGGCTCGGCCGCGTTCCGCCGGCTCATCAAAGAAGACCGCTACGACGACGCGGTCGCGGTCGCCAAGCAGCAGGTCGAGGGCGGCGCCAACATCCTCGACGTCTGCATGGACGAGGGCATGATCGACGGCGTCGTCGCGATGCGGCGCTTCCTCAACCTCATCGCCGCCGAGCCCGAGATCGCCCGCATCCCGGTGATGGTCGACAGCTCGAAGTTCTCGATCCTCGAGGCCGGCCTGGCCTGCCTCCAGGGCAAGGGCGTCGTCAACTCGATCTCGCTCAAGGAAGGCGAGGAGCCGTTCCTGCGCCAGGCCCGCCTGGTGCGCCGCTACGGCGCCGCGGTCGTGGTCATGGCCTTCGACGAGACCGGCCAGGCCACCGACGTCGAGCAGCGCATCGCGATCGCGCGGCGCGCCTACAAGCTCCTTACCGAGGAGGTCGGCTTCCCGCCCGAGGATCTGATCTTCGACCCCAACATCCTGACCATCGGCACCGGCATCCCCGAGCACGATCCCTACGCGGTCAACTTCATCGAGGCGATCCGCCAGATCAAGGCGGCCTGCCCCGGCATGAAGATCTCGGGCGGGGTCTCGAACCTGTCGTTTTCGTTTCGCACCTCGCCCCAGGTGCGCGAGGCGATGCACGCGGTCTTCCTGTATCACGCCATCGCGGCCGGGATGGACATGGCCATCGTCAACGCCGGCCAGCTCGCGGTCTACGACGAGCTGGACCCGGTGCTGCGCGAGCACTGCGAGGATCTGGTCCTCAACCGACGGGCCGACGCCACCGAGCGCATGCTGGTGCTGGCCACCACGCTCGGCACCGGCCCGGTGAAGAAGGAGGACGCGCTGGCCTGGCGCGCCAAGTCGCTGGGCGAGCGGCTGGCCCACGCGCTGGTCATCGGCGAGGCCGATTTCGTGCCGGTCGACATCGCCGAGGCGCTGACGGTCTACCCGCGCCCGCTGGCGATCATCGAAGGCCCGCTCATGGACGGCATGAACGTCGTCGGTCAGCTCTTTGGCGCCGGCAAGATGTTCCTGCCCCAGGTCGTCAAGAGCGCCCGCGTCATGAAGAAAGCGGTCGCCATCCTCGAGCCGCTGATGGAGGCCGAGCGCCTGGCCAGCGGCGCCGACCCCAGCGCCCGGACCGGCAAGGGCCTCATGGTCATCGCGACCGTGAAGGGCGACGTCCACGACATCGGCAAGAACATCGTCGGCGTCGTGCTGCGCTGCAACGGCTACGTGGTCCACGACCTCGGGGTCATGGTGCCGACCGCCAAGATCCTCGACACCGCCCTCGAGCTGGGCGCCGACGTCATCGGCCTGTCAGGCCTGATCACGCCGTCGCTCGACGAGATGATCGGCGTCGCCAAGGAGATGGCGCGCCGCGGGATGAAGCTGCCGCTCCTGATCGGCGGGGCGACCACGTCGAGCAAGCACACCGCGGTCAAGATCGCGCCCAGCTACGGCGCCGCCACCGTCCACGTCGCCGACGCCTCGCTCGCGGTCGGCGTGATGGGCAAGCTCTTGGGCGGCGAGTCCGGCGAGTTCCTGGCCGCCAACGCGGTCAAGCAGGAGACCGCCCGCGAGCAGTTCGCGCTCCAGCAGCAGCGCCGCCCGCTGCTGTCGCTGGCCGAGGCCCAGGCCCGGCGCGCGGTCGTCGACTTCAGCCAGCTCGCCACGCCCTCGTTCACCGGCACCGTCGCGATCGAGGTGCCGATCGCCGAGCTGGTGCCGTGGATCGACTGGTCGCCGCTGTTTCACACCTGGGAGCTGTCGGGCGTGTATCCGAAGATCCTCGACGATCCCCGCAAGGGCGAGGCGGCTCGCAAGCTCTACGCTGACGCCCGGGTCCTCCTCGACCAGCTCATCGCCGACGACTCGCTCAAGGCCCGCGGCGCCTACGGGTTCTACCCGGCCGGCACCGAGGGCGACGACATCGTGGTGTTCACGCCGACCGGCACCACCCGCATGCCGATGCTGCGCCAGCAGGAGGACAAGACGCCGTGCCTGTCGCTGGCCGACTTCATCGCGCCGCTGGTCGACGGTGCGCCCCGCGACTACCTCGGCATGTTCGCGGTGACCACTGGCCTCGGGCTCGACGCGGTGGTCGCCCGGTTCGAGGCTGACCACGACGACTACAAGTCGATCATGGCCAAGGCCCTGGCCGACCGCTTGGCCGAGGCCTTCGCCGAGTACCTCCACCACCGGGCCCGCGTCGACTTCGGCTACGGCGCGACCGAGGCCCTCGGCCACGCCCAGCTCCTCGACGAGAACTACCGCGGCATCCGGCCCGCCTTCGGCTACCCGGCCTGCCCCGACCACGGCCCCAAGCGCGCGCTGTTCGACCTGCTCGACCACGCCGAGCACCATCAGATCGTGCTCACCGAGAGCCTGGCGATGGTGCCGACCGCGGCGGTGTCGGGCTTGTACTTCGCGCATCCCCAGGCCAAGTACTTCGCGGTGGGCCGGGTCAGTAAGGAGCAGGTCCAAGACTACGCGGCGCGGGCCGGCCAGGAGCCGGTCGAGGTCGAGCGCATGATCCCCTCCAATCTGGCGTACTGAGCGCGACCCAGTTAAGGTCGGCGTCCACCCCTCGGAGGACTCATGGCCTGGCTCATTCCCCTCGCGCTCATCGTCGCCGGCATCATCGCCGCGTCGTCGCTCATCATCTCGAAGCTGCCCCAGGCGAAGGAGCTGATCGATAAGCTCGCGCCGATCCAGGGCGGCCTCGGCGTCGGCCTGCTCGTGATCGGCTTGATCCGCACGCTGTGGCTGTTCTCGAACATGGACGGCATCGGGCTCTTGCCGACGTTCTGGATGCTCTCCATCTACGCTGGCATCGCCTGCGCGGTGATCCTCGGCTTCCTGCTCGGCATGCCGATCATCGCCAAGTGGATCCCCGGCGACAGCCCGGCCGAGCAAAAGGCGATGGAGATGCAGAAGAAGATCATCCCCTACCAGACGATGATCGGCATCATCGGCATCGTCGCCGCCATCATCCTCATCTACTACAACACCAAGTACCCCGGGCTCTGACCGGCGCAGCGGCGGAGGCGGGGACGGTGCCGACGACGAGGTCGGCCGGTGTGGCGCGAGTCGCACGAGAGCTCGAAACAGGTCCGGCCTCTGCCATCGGATCGTCGATTTTTCGTACGCGGGCTCTCGTTCCTGGATAGACTTTTGACCGTCCCAAGAGGAACGACCTGACCGCCCGCTTGGTCGGCGCCGTCACTGTGTTGATGCCCTACTTGCACGGGCTCACGCGGAGTTGGCTTCGACCGGGCACCCGCTGCGGTGATCGCCGGAGGCATGCGCCCTCGGCGACCGTTCCCCGCGAGAGGTAACCATGCGAATCGTAGAAGCCTTCCACCGCGCTGCTCGCGCCCTTCGAGCCATCGTGGACCGCCTCGGACGAACGGTGACGTGGATGATGGCGGCAGGGTTGCCGATGGTCGCGACCTGTCAGAAGGCCGACACCGCGATCCCAATTCCGGTCGCGCAGCCAGCACCTCGCCCCGTGGCGGTGATACGGCCAGCGCCGCCGCCGCCCGAGACGCCCATCGGGTCGTTCCAGGTCACGATGTATTTCATCGCTGCCGAGGAGGAGATCGATGGGCCCCGCCCCGCCAACGGCAACGTCCGGGTCACCGCCGACACCGCCGACACCGCCGACACCGCCGACGGTCCGGACGACCAGGACGACGGCGACGCCACCCTGGCCGCGGTCGCCAACGTCGGCCCGGTGCCCGATCTGGTGCCGATGTTCAACAAGAGCTGCGAGCCCTTGGTTCACGTCAGCCGCAAGTTCGCGGCCCAGGCTCGACTCCAGGGCACCGGCCGGCTGCGCGACGGGCGGCTCATCAACGTGGCCGGCAAGTGCGCGTGCGCGGCGATGTGCTTCCACATCCCGCCCAAGCCCCGCGAGTGGGGCACCGGCGGCAGCGGCAAGGCGCTGGTGCCGTTCCGCATGGTCGCGGTCGATCCCCGCATCATCCCGATGGGCTCGCTGCTCTACCTGCCCGAGCTCGACGGCGTCCGCATGCCGGGCCGCGCGCCCCACGGCGGGTTCGTCCACGACGGCTGCGTGGTCGCGGCCGACACCGGCGGCGGCATCAAGGGCAAGCAGCTCGACCTGTTCGTCGGCCGCAAGGCCTACGTCAACGCGCTGGCCCGACGCGGCGGCAGCCACGCCTGGCTCCATCACGTCGCGGTCTGGAACGGCGCCGCTCGGTGCAGCGAGCGCCGCGGCAAGGTCAGCCGGTCGGCCGCTGGCTCGATCTGAGCTGCGCGCGAGGCCGGGGTTCGGGCCGCCGCGCGGTCGTCGAGTCTCACCAACGCCGCCCCGACCAGTTGCAGGTACGCCGAGCGGAATCGCCCATCGACGGTTGCCATCAACATCGCCGGCTCGCGCCGGAACGTTGAGCTGACTGCATCGCTTGGCTTAGGGCCCGCGAGTGGACAAGTCGATCGAGGATCGCGGTCGAGGCGCCCGGAGATCCACCAGCCTCGCGCGACTGCGGTCGCCAAAGCGGGCAAAGGGGGCCTGCCGCGCGAGCAGACCGCTGAGCACCGCATCGGTTTCGAGATGGATGGGACCATCGCGTCGAGTGACCCCGACTTTGACGCCCAGCTCAACGCGGTCCTCAACCTGAACTTGCGTCTCCTCAAGAATCGTCGAAAGGGCGTCCTCACCGCCATCCTCGACTGGCGGAAGCGCGAGAAGGCGCGGCGCAGGCGGCCGCTGCCGAAAGAGCAAGTCGTTCGCGAGCGGGCTCGGCGCGCGGGTGACGGAGCCACGCAACTCACGCCCGACGCGGTGCGCGGCTGCCTGCTCTCGTGGACGGGGCTCGCGGCGCCCGGGCCGAAGACGATCCTCTGTGCCAACGTGACTGAGACACCAGCCACCCCAAAGATCGATGTCGAGGGCGGTCGAGGAATCGTGATCGTGGCGTAGCCGCGTCGGTGACGTCAGGGGCCGCCGCGCCGTCAGAACTGGAAGTAGATGAAGGGCACGATCTTGGGGTGCGCCAGCTCGCGCAGGACCAGCGCGACCAGGGCGAGCACGGTGCCCTGGACCACCGGGTGGGCGGCGACGAAGCGGGCCCGCAGCCACGCGAAGGTGCGAGGCGCGAACCAGTGGCCGACCGCAGCGGCGGCCAGGGCGATGAGCACGAGGGGCACCAGGTTGGGGGTGTCCCACTCGCCAGCGCCGATGCGACGCAGGACCGCGAGCGCCTCGTCGAAGCTGCGGGCCCGAAAGAAGATCCAGGCCAGGCACACGTAGCCGAACACCAGCACCACCGCGAGGGCGCGCCGGGCCGCCCAGCCCAGCCAGCGCAGCGCGGCGGTCAAGCTGGGCCCGATCTCCGCGGCGTCGGCCAGCCAGGTCGCCAGCGCGAGCACCGCGATCATCGGCAGCACACCGCCGCGCGGTCCCCACTGCAGCATCGCCAGCGCGGCGCCGACCGCGGCGCAGCCGAGCAGGCGCAGCCCCAACGCGACCCCGGGCTGGCGAGTCCCGGTCACTGCCGGTGCCGGCGCGCTCTCGAGCCAGGCGGTCGCCGCGGCCCACAGTGGCACGCTGTAGGCCCAGGCCAGGGCCAGGTGGGTCCACGGCGCCAGCGGCGGCAACAGCGCCACGTCGACGGTGAGCCCGACCACGAACAGCGCCGCGCATCCGGCCAGGAGCCGCAGCTTGCCGCGGGCCCGCTGGTAGATGCGGGTCACCGCCAGGCCGCCGCCGTGCAGGAGGCCCCACACGACGAAGGTCCACTTCGGCCCGTGCCACAGGCCGCCCAGCAACATCGTGAGGATGAGGTTGCGGTAGGTGCTGACCTCGCCGCCGCGGCTGCCGCCCAGCGGGATGTACAGGTAGTCGCGCAGCCAGCTCGACAGCGAGATGTGCCAGCGCCGCCAGAACTCCTGGAGCGAGGCCGAGCGGTACGGGGTGCGAAAGTTCTCGGGCAGCTCGAAGCCCAGCAGCTGCGCCGAGCCGATCGCGATGTCGGAGTAGGCCGAGAAGTCGAGGTAGATCTGGAACGCGTAGGCGATGACGCCGGCGGTGACCTCGGCCGACGAGTACAGCGACGGATCGTGGAACACCCGATCGGCCAGCGCGTCGCCCAGGAAGTCGGAGATCGCGATCTTCTTGCCGAGCCCGACGATGATGCGGAACAGGCCGTCGGAGGCCTTGCGGTGATCGAACAGCGGCAGCTCGCGCAGCTGCGGCAGCAGATCGGCGGCCCGCACGATCGGCCCGGCGACCAGCTGCGGGAAGAACAGCACGAAGGTCGCCAGCTCGACGACCGAGCGGGTCGCCTTGATCTCCTTGCGGTAGACGTCGATCGTGTACGACAGCGACTGGAAGGTGTGAAACGAGATGCCGGCCGGCAGCACCAGGTGCCAGGGCGAGGCGTCGAGGCCGAGCACGTCGAGCCGGAAGAAATCGGCGTACTTGAAGACCGCGAGGATGCCGAGATTCGAGATCAGGCTGGCCAGCAAGAGCGCGAACCGCAGCGCCGGGGTCTGGGTCGCCTCGATGGCGCGGGCCAGGTAGAAGTCCAAGACGATGGTCGCGGCGATGAGCGCGAGCAGGTACTTGTAGGCGCCGACCTGGCCCGCCGCCCACGCGTGGTAGAAGACCGCGCTCACCAGCCCCAGGATGAGCAAGCGGCCCAGGTGCCGACCGCGCTCGGTGAGCGCCGCGCCCAGCGCGAAGCCCAGGCCCACCAGATAGACCAGGTGGCCGATGGCGGCGAATCCGGCGGTGAACGCGTCGAGGACGCCGAGCGTGGCGCCCAGCGCGACGACCAGCCCCAGCCCGACCAGGAGCCCGGCGAAGACGTGGGCGGTGCGCACGCTGGTGCGGTCATCGGCGGCCACCGCGGCCGGATCGTGCGCGACGATGATCACCACCGGCGCGGCGGCGCGGCGCGGCACCGCGGCCGCCTTCTTCTTCTTGCCCTTCGGCTTGCGCCGGACGATGCGCGCTGGCGCCGAGGCTCGGCCTCTCGCGGGCGGCTGGCGCCTCGGCTCGACGACGCGTGGGCCGGCGGGTCGGGCCCGCTGCAAGCCGAGATAGATCGCGCCGGCCAGCACCGCGAGCCCGACCGGCATGCGCGCCAGCGACGGCATCGCGGTGTCGGTGACCAGGGCGAGCACCACGCCGCCCACCGGATCCCACAGCGACGCGACCTCGTGCGTGAGCAGCACGTAGACCAGGTCGCCCAGGACGACCATCAGCGCGAGGCGGGCCAGCGAGCCCGGCCAGCGCCCGGTGCGGGCCAGGCCGTACAGGAAGAACACCGCCGCCAGGAACAGCGGGTACTGCGGGCTCGAGAACAGCACGGCGGGCTACGGGACCGGACGCGCGGCGGGGTCGGTGGCGCGCCAGCGATCGTAGCCATCGAGGAGCGCGGCCAGCACCAGGCCGCCCCAGCGCTCGTACCCGGCCTGCGTGAAGTGCACGTGATCCGAGTAGGCCAGCGCCGGCTCGGCGTGGAACATCGTGTCCATCAGGTTGCCGCCTCCCATGGCGGCGAAGCTGTCGAAGAACCCGACCTGGTTGCGCGCGGCGGCCTGGCGCTGCACGTCGATGACCAGCGGCAGCATCCCGGGCGTGTGCCACTGACACTCGAAGGGCACGCCAGCGTCGGCGTCGAGCGCCTTCACCAGCTTGTCGCAGCCCTTGCCACCGTCGCGCTCGCCCAGGTCGGGCGGCCCCAGGATGAGGATCGCCGCGCCCGGCGCCGCGACCCGGATGCGGCCGATGACCTCGTCGTAGGCTCGGGCCAGCGCGCCCAGATCGAGCGTGGGATCGGCGGCCTCGTTGGTGCCGTACTGCAGCACCACCAGCGCGGGTGCGCGGGCGCTGACCTGAGGGCCGATGACCGACCAGTCCCAGGCTCGCAGGTGGCCGAGGCGCCGGCCCACCACGCCGAGTGCGTCGACCACGACGCCGGGCGTGGCGCGCTCGAGGGCGACGCCGAACAGCTCGACCGGCCCGCCGCCGGCCGGGCGCAGCGACAGCTTGTGGCGTCCGTCGGGCACCGCGACCGACAGCACCGCCGGGAGCTGGGTCTCGGGCTGGTCGGCGCCCAGGCGGGTCGCGGTCTTGTGCCACGCGCCACCGTCGACGCGATAGCCGAGCGCGCCCGAGGTGCGGGTGCGCAGGTAGTACACGTCAAAGCGGGCCACGTGATCGGACGGGCACGCGCCGCAGGTCGCCACCCAGGCCACGGCGGTCTTCTTGTCGGCGTGGCTGCGCACGCCGCCCAGGCCGAAGGGCTCGAGGTTGCCGCGCTTGCCGCCCAGCTCGGCCGCCCACTTGCCGTCGCTGCCGTAGCTGACGTCGCGCAGGTAGTAGTGGCGGATGGCGGGCTTGCCGGTGAGCACGAAGCCGCGCCCGGCGTCGCCGAAGCGCGCGCCCAGCCCGCGCCGCAGCGTGCCGGTGACGTAGTCGCCCGCGGTGTGCGAGTCGCCGAACATCATCACCAGCGCGCGGCCGTTGCTGGCGTCGTGGGCGGCCGCGCGATCGAGGGCGGCATAGAACAAGTCGAAGGCGGCCGGCGGCACGGTGAGCACCGGCAACGCCAGCTCCGGCGCGAGCGCGGCAGCGTCGGTGCCGGCGTCGCCCGGCGCGGTGGGCGGCGCGGCCTCGGTGGGCCCGCGGGGGCTGGCGTCGTTAGTCGCGCCTCGACAACCGCCGAGCGTGGCGCCGCTCAGGAAGCCGGCGGTGGCCGAGCCGCCCAGCGCGACGAGAGCTATGAGGCGAGTCGGCGTCAACGGCCCTTGTAGGCCTTGTAGCCGGCCACCAGGGCATCCGCCAGCCCGTCCGCCACCGACGACGTGCCCTTGCGCGACAGGTGCGCGAAGTCGCTGCCGAGGAGGCCGCGCTTGTTCCACTTGATCGACGCGCCCGAGCCGCCCATCCAGGTGAAGGTGTCCCAGAAGCCGCAGCCGGCCGCGAACGCGACCTTGCGCTGGGTGTCGACCATCGGCGGCACGCCGCGCCGCGCCACCAGCTTGTCGTCTCTGATCTCGGCCTGATCGAGCGGCGCCATCACCAGGCACGACGCCCCGGGCCGCGCGGCTCGCACCGGCGCCAACAGCTTGGTCCACACCTGCTCGTACTCGGCCATCGACCGGTCACTGCCCGACAGCCACTGGGCCTCGTTGGTGCCGAGCATGATGATGACCAGGTCGGGGGCGCGGTGGGCCAGCTGGCTCTTCCAGTGATCGGCCTGGTTCTCGAGCAGGTTCTTCGCGGTCGCGCTGACCAGCGCCATGTTGTCGAGGACGATGCCGCGATCGCGCTCGAGCGTGACGCCGAACAGGCGGACCTTGCCGCCCGAGGTCTTGAGCTCGATGGTGTGGGCGGCGTCGGGCAGCGTGAGCGGCGCGAACCCGGCTTGCTTGTGCTCGGCGGCGGTGTCGATGGTGGCCTGGAGCTCGCCGTCGACCAGCAGCTCGGCGGTGCCGCCGCGCGGCTGCGCCAGGTAGTACACGTCGACGCGCGAGACCTGCCCGCTCGAGGTCTTCGACGACACCTTGATCGAGCCGGTGCCCTCGGCGGTCGAGTCGCCGGCGCCGTAGAGCCCGTCGGCGACGTTGTGCAGCGACACCGCCCAGGTGCGCCACGAGCCCGTCGACGAGCGCTGGGCGGCCTCGTTGTGGTTGAAGCGGTGCGGCGAGATGGCGTGGACGAAGCCGGGGCCGCCGTCGCCGAAGATGTCCTGGAGCCGCGCCCGCACCCGGCCCGGCAGCGCGTCGGAGGCCGACACCGAGTCGCCGAACCACGACAGCCGCACCGGCGCGGTCGCGGTCCCGCGCTCGGTCGCGTAGAGCGCGGCATAGAACGGGTCGAGCGCCCATCGGGTGCAGCCGGTGGTGGCGCCGCGCGGCTCGACGCACACGTCCTCGACGGTCTTGCCCGGCGTGCTGACCGGCATGCCGCCGGGCGCTCGCTCGGGCGCGAGATCGGGTCGGGGCGGCAATGGGGGTGCGTCGTCGTCGACCTCGGGGCTGACCTGATCGCTGGCCGGCGTGGCGGGCGCGGTCGGCGCCGGCGCGGACCGACGCACCGGGAGCCGGGTCAGATCGCCGAGGCCACCGTCGAGCAAGACCAGCGCGAGCGCGAGCCCGGCCAGACCAACGCCGAGGCTGGGACCCACGGTCCACGGGAGACGCTCGGCGTGCGCCATGAAGCGGTCATGTAGAGCGCCTGGCCCGCGCCGTCAATTCCCGCGTTCTGCAATCGGGGCGCGACCCGTGGCGGCGCGACGCCCGCGCAAAGCTACGACACCCGCGTTGCCGACCTGGCGCTCGGGCTAGGCTGCGACATGTCTCGCCTAGGCGTCCTGTGCGTGGTCGCGGTGGTCACGATGGCGGCGCCCAGGCTGGCGTCGGCCCAGCCCGGCCCGAAGGTCGAGTCGGAGGTCGCAGCCCCGCGCGACACCGTCGACGTGTCCCCCAAGGCGCGCGACGAGGAGATCGACGCCCGGCTCGAGAACATCATGCGAGCCACCAGCTGGTTCGCCGACCTCGACGTCCGCGTGCAAGACGGCGTGGTGTTCCTCGCCGGCGTCGTCGACACCGACGAGCACCGGCTGTGGGCCGCCGAGCTCGCGCGCCGGACCCAAGACGTCGCGGCGGTGGTCAACCAGCTCGCGGTCCCCACGCCGTCGGTCTTCGAGCTCGAGCCCGCGACCCGAGCCTTGCGCGAGCTCGGTCGCGGCGTGGTCGGGGCCCTGCCGCTCTTGATGTTCGCGATCCTGGTGCTCGCGGTCGCGTGGCTGATGTCGCGGCTCACCACCGGCGGCATGCGTCGGTTGCTGCAACGGCGCGCGCTCCCGCCGCTGCTTCGCGAGGTGCTGGCTCGGGTCTCCGGCGTGGCGGTGATGATCGTCGGGCTCTACATCGTGTTCCGCGTCGCCGGCCTGACCACGGTGGCGATGTCGGTCGTCGGCGGGACCGGCCTGATCGGCATCGTCTTGGGCATCGCGTTCCGCGAGATCTCCGAGAACTTTCTGGCCAGCGTGTTCCTGAGCCTGCAGCCGCCGTTTCGCCCCGGTGATCTGCTCGACATCGACGAGCACACCGGCTTCGTCGATCGCTTGACCACCCGCGCCACGGTCCTCATCTCCCTCGAGGGAAATCATATCCAGATCCCCAACAGCAAGGTCTATCGCGCGACGATCCGCAACTACACCAGCAACCCCAACCGGCGCGAGGTGTTCACCGTCGGCATCGGCTACGACGACGCCATCAGCGACGCCCAGGATGTCGCGATGGGCGTGCTCCGGAGCCATCCCGCCGTGCTCACCGAGCCCGAGCCCTGGGTCCTGGTCGACTCCCTCGGTGCCGCGACCGTCAACCTGCGGATCTACTTCTGGCTCGACGGCACCACCCACAGCTGGCTCAAGGTGAGGTCGTCGGTCATCCGCCTCGTGAAGCGCGCGTTCCAGGCGTCGGGCATCTCGATGCCGGACGAGGCCCGCGAGCTGGTCTTCCCGCAAGGCGTCCCGGTGCACCTCACCAACGACGGCGAGGCGGCGGTCTCCGCAGCGGCCCCGGTCCAGCGTCCGCCCCGCGCGCCCGAGACCGAGACCGCGGACATCACGACCAGCGCCGAGGGCGGGCTCAGCAGCGAGGCCGACCAGCTCCGCGACCAGTCCCGCAACAGCCGCGCGCCCGAGAAGGGCGACGACCTGCTCCTCAAGTCGTCGGGGACGCGCCCCGCGGCCGCGTCCGAGTCATCGCGATGACCACGCGGCTGCAGTGGGTGGTGATCCAGCTGACGCGACGGCTGTGGTTTCGCACGGCCGCGTTCTCCGTGGTCGCGATCGCCACCGCGTTGATCGCGGTGCCGTCGAGCCGGTTCATTCCCGAGGACTTCGCGGTCTCGATCGGCGCGGACGCGGTGGGCAGCCTGCTCAACGTGATCGCCGCGAGCATGCTGTCGGTGACGATCTTCTCGCTCAGCACGCTGGTCAGCGCGCTGGGCGCCGCGGCGAGCGGCGCGACCCCGCGGGCGACGCGGCTGTTGAACGAGGACAGCACGGCGCAGAACACGCTGGCGACGTTCATGGGCGCGTTCCTGTTCAGCCTCGTCGGGATCATCGCGCTGCAGACCCACATCTACGGCAGCAGCGGCCGCGTCGTGTTGTACGTCGTCACGATCGTCATGATCGCGTTCGTCGTCGGCACCCTGGTGCGATGGATCTACTTCATCTCCACGCTGGGCCGGGTCGGCGAGACCACCGAGCGCGTCGAGCGGGCGGCCATCAAGGCGATGCGCGCCCGCCACCAGCAACCCAATCTCGGCGGACTTCCGCACCGCGACACCGACCGCTTGCCCGCGCTCCATCACGCCGTGTTCGCCAGCCGCATCGGCTACATCGAGCACCTCGACATGTCGGCGCTGGCGGCGGCCTGCGGGACCGAGCGCACGATCTACGTCGTGATGTTGCCCGGCGGGTTCGCCGAGCCCAGCCGTCCGCTCGCCCACGTCGTGGGCCCGGTCGATGCCGAGGTCGAGCAGGCCGTGCGCGAGGCGTTCTCGATCGCCGACACCCGATCGTTCGATCAGGATCCCCGGTTTGGCGCCTCGGTCCTGTCGGAGATCGCGTCGCGCGCCCTGTCACCCGCGGTCAACGATCCCGGCACCGCGATCGACGTCCTGGGCCGCGCCGCGCGCTTGCTGGCGGTGTGGGCCGAGCCGGTCGCCGCGGAGGCCAGCGAGCTTCGCTATCCCACGTTGCACGTCACGCCGCTTCGGCTCGACGACCTGTTCGACGACCTGTTCACCCCGATCGGCCGCGACGGCGCCGGGCTCGTCGAGGTGGCGCTCCGGTTGCAAAAGACGTTGTTGCTCCTGGCCCAGCTGGGGCCGCGCTACCGCGAGGCCGCGATGCGCCACTCGGCGCTGGCGCTGGCCCGCGCCGACGCCGCGCTCACGCTCGACGATGATCGCCGCCGGGTCCGCGAGGTCGCCGACACCCTGCGCGCGCTCCCCGCGGCGCGCTGAGCCCTCGCACGGCCTGCGAAGGCTGCGCGATTCAAAGATCCCCGCTCGTGATGATCGTGACGCCGGCGGCGCGCATGGCGTCGATGGCGCGATCGCCGTCGCCGGGCATCAGCTCGACGGCGCGGCAGCCGTCCTCGACGAGGTAGGTGGTGAAGCCGTCGGTGGCAGCGTCGATGGCGGTCGCGCGCACGCAGTAGTCGGTGGCGAGGCCCAAGACGTAGACGTCGGTGACCCCTTGCGCGTGGAGCCACTCGCCGAGGCCGGTCGACTTGCGGCGGCCGTTGTCGTGCAGGCCGCTGTAGCTGTCGACCGCCGGATCGGTGCCCTTGGGAAAGACCTTGGCGATGCGGGTCTGGTCGAGGTCGTCGTGGAGCGCGGCGCCGCGCGTGCCTTGCACGCAGTGCACCGGCCACAGCACCTGCGGCAGCCCGTTCAGCTCGATCGTCTGGTACGGCGCCATGCCGTCGTGGTTGGCCGCGAAGCTGCCGTGATCGCGCGGGTGCCAGTCCTGGGTCGCCACCACGATCGGGAAGCGCGGCGCCAACCGGTTGGCCAGCGCGATCGTCTCGTCGCCCCCCGGCACCGCGAGCGCCCCACCTGGACAGAAGTCGTACTGAAGATCGACGAGGACGAGGGCGCGCTGAGCCATAGCCTCCAGTGTACCGGCTCCGCCCCGCCTGCGGTCGCGTCGTCGCCGCGGTCGACCGACGGCGCACCGACCAGGGCGCGCAGCCACGCGACGTCGCCGCCGACCGGCTCGCGCCAGCCGTCGGATCACCGCGCGCCCCAGCAGCACGCGATGCCCTCGCTGACCGCGACCAAGGTCCACGCCGACCGCGGGTCCGCGATGAAGAGCGACCCCCTCGCGCAGCTCCTCGACTCGCTCGGAGCGTCGCGCAGCTTCAGCCGCCCTCGCGTCTCCAACGACAACCCGTACAGCGAGGCCCAGTTCTCCACGGCCGCGCCTGGCTCGGCGACTTCTTCGCCTGGCACAATGACCATCATCATCACGTCGGCCTCGCCCTGTTCACACCGGCCGAGGCCTTCCACGGCCGCGTCGCCGCAACCCGCCAGGCCGCGCTCGACGCCGCCGAGCGCGCACATTCCGAGCGCTTCCTGCAAGGCCCAGCGCGGGCCCGCCTCCCGCCCAACGCTGTGCATATCACACCCCTCATCACCGAGACCGTCGCACTGACATCATTCGACGCTGCGATCACTGCGGTCGCCGCATAGAATTCACACGGGCACTGTCTCAACGCGTTGACACATCCCGCACCGTCACACGTTCCGCGCCGCAACGGCTGGTGCGGCGATCGGTGCAGCTGTCTTCTGGAATGGACACTCGTCCTGGGCTGATCCAAAGGAGTGGACGATCTTGCCTCAGTCGGCGCGCAATTCGCCCGGCATGGAGCCTGCACACGCTCCCGCCATGAGCATCGAGGTTCATGGGGCGGGCTCGCGAGAAGCCAAGCCGGATGGCTACTTGGACGCGCTGTCCGAAGGTGGCACTCGGCGAAATCATCGTGTCGTAAGGGCCGGCGCTCCGACGCGCGACGGTGGCGACGACGGCGCCACACACTGGCTCGTGTTTTCGGCCGTTCGCGGGCCCGACTCCGGTCGTTCTCTGCGCGTCTGCGCGGAACGGCGAGGCGCCGACACCGTTCTTCGAACCTGTCATGCGCACGGCCCCTTCGCACTGGTCGCGCTGGGTCACAATGCCAGTCTGGCTCACTGCCCGGGCGCGATGACGCTCCACGCTGGCTGGCTGACAAGGTCGGCCTCCACACGGAGGAGGTCACGCTACCGCCCTGCACTGTTCAAGATGCCGGATCCCATTGCTCTCGTGTGCTTCTCAAGCGCGAACTCACTTTCACGCTGAGCCACCAATCCCATCGCGAGGACCGCCAATGGAACTGATCAACCGATTCGATGTCGAGCTAACAGTATCGACGTTCAATGCCGGAGATGTCCTTGAATGGGCTCCTTTCAAGGTCTACGTTGCACCGCCAAATTCGAGAATCTACGTTCAAGCGCATGACAATGGCCGCTGCAAGATCAGGCTCCAATGGAGCAACTACGGAGCGAGAGAGCTCGGCATACACTCTGAGAGCGAGGTGCTAGTTCTCGTGCCGCCGCGAGCACGGCCCAAGCCCGATCTTCCTGAGGATCTCCTTCCGCAGTCCGATGAGATCGGGCGATTCCTACGCGAAAACTGGGAACTGGTTCGAATGTTCTACCTCAACCTGCCGGGACGGCACAACTGGCAGGGCGCGCCTCAGAGTCCCGTGTGACCGACTGAGAGTCCAGAGATCGCGTACTGGGTTGCGTCTAATTGAAAAAGAGGGTCAGCATGTCACCGACGGATGCGGCGACTATTCTCGGAGCATTTACGGGACTCGTTGTTGCGGTGGTCAGTCTCGTGACTGCACGCAAGGCGGCCGTCACCGCCGCGCGCGCGCAGGCGATGGCGGGCAGCGTCGAGCAACTGCGGGTGAGGGGCACGAAGGCAGGCGACGACATACTCGATGCTCTCGGGGGGCTGTTGATAGCGGCCGAAACGATCTCCTTCAATCTCAACATGAGAGAGGCGACAAATTTTTCCGAAGATGACATTCGCAATCTTGGGCCCATGGCCTTAGACGCCGCCCGCATCAGGCGTCTCCTATACGCCAATGCAATCTACCTCGAAGCCCATATTGCCGAGCAAGTCGATCATGTCTTGCAGCCCTTCTTCAAAGGCGTCACTTTTTCCAAGTGGCCGCAGCTCGTCGAGACGTTGCGCTCGAAGCACTGTGAGATCGCCAAGGCGTTTCGGACGGAGTATCTGGATGCCGCCATTCAGCCGAGCAATCGGGCTTCGCGCGCACGATGAGGCCGCACGTGCTCTGCCCGGCCCCGGGGAGAGGCACCAGCGTCGGAGTTGTCGTTTCCGGGTCAGTTTGCGCGTCCCCTGACAGCCCGCGCACCACGCGCACCACCGATCGCACAGCACCATAGCAACGGCGACCTGTTACGGCGTCTTCACCAGGAAACCAGGCGCCATTCAACCATGTTGACCTGCCGCCGACTCCGTCCGCTAGGAATCGCGGCGAGGCGCCGCGTCCACGAGAGCCAACACGCACACACGGGCTGGAGCCCGCGCCCGAAAAAAAAATCAATGCCAATGCAGGGAACAGTTACGCTGCGCGCGGATGATGGTCACTATGTCTGCGCCGAGCAGGGCGGAAAGCTGATCGCCAACCGGACGACCGCGAACCAGTGGGAAACCTTCCAGGTCATCGATCTCGGCGGCGGGCAGGTGGCGCTGGTGAGCTGGGAAGGGAAGTACGTCTGCGCGCCGAACGGGGGGCAGCTGGTCGCCGACCGCGCCAATGTCGGTCCGTGGGAGACGTTCTCCGCGATCGACCAGGGGAACGGCAACTTCGCCCTGCGGGCTAGCACGGGACAGCTCGTCTCGGCTCAGAATGGCGGCGGACGCGAGCTCATCGCCGACAGGAGCGCGATCGGCCCTTGGGAGATATTTGCGACGATCCAGTCAATTCACCTTACCCCCATACTCTACGGCCCAGCACGCGAGCTCGCGATCACCGACAACTACGTCGCCTTCGACGTGCCAGTGGGTGCACAGCTGGTCATGGATCTCTGGTTCCCGTCGCCGTCGGGTCCGCCGCCGAAGGAAGCGGCCATCTATGTGTACGAGGGTGTATCCGCTGCACGAGCAGCGTCTGGCGTGAGGGATCGGCGGGGCGCATCGTGACGGGAGATGACGGACACGACCAGCAGGTGGCGCAAGCGCGTCGAGCGGTGGCGGGCGAGCGGCGAGACGGCCGAGGTGTTCAGCGGGCG
>Ga0209591_10001393_pt1 | contig 30140 bp, 15 predicted proteins | sample MAT01_FD_187207 | JGI IMG/M metagenome (GOLD analysis project Ga0209591, IMG submission 187207) | Freshwater microbial communities from Lake Fryxell liftoff mats and glacier meltwater in Antarctica - MAT-01 (SPAdes) (version 2) | ecosystem: Environmental > Aquatic > Freshwater > Ice > Liftoff... | reverse complement strand
AACAGCGCCTTGCCGTCCAGCGTGGGCAAGAACTGGATGCAGGCGTTCACTGGGCGCAACTGCAACTGCCCGAGTGCATCGCGCTCACCCAGCACCACGGTGCAGGCGCCGCAGTCACCCTCGGCGCAGCCTTCCTTGGTGCCGGTGCAGTGCGCGTCTTCGCGCAGCCATTCCAGCACGGTGCGCGTGGGTGCGGCGTCGGCAACCGCCACCACCGCGCCGCGGTGCAGGAAGTGAATGGGGCGAAGCTCGGAGGTGTTCAATGCGCTTTTCATCGGGGTGCAAGCCTAAGGCAGATGCAAGTCTCGCACCCGGCGCCCCATCGACGGCAACGGCCCCAGCCTGGGCGATGATGCGCCCGCCATGAATACTGCCCACAAGCTTGCCCGAACCCCTGCCCAGAAACTGGCCCTCCGGGCCGACCTGCTCGACTTCACCGCCGCACCCAGCTGGGGCAGCCCCACGCTGCATGGCGTGCGTTTTCGGCCCGACCATTGGCTGATGGTCGGCGAAGACGGCCGCATCCAGGGCGCCGAGCCCGCCGCCAGCTTCACGCCCGGGCCTGATTGGCAAAGGCACGACCACCGCGGCCAGCTGCTGATACCGGGTTTCATCGACACCCACGTCCACGCCCCGCAACTGGACGTCATCGCCAGCTGGGGCACCGGCCTGCTCGACTGGCTGGAGACCTACACCTTCCCCGCCGAGCAGCGCCATGCCCACCCCGAAGTGGCGGCCGATGGCGCCGCACGTTTTCTGGATGCGCTGCTGGCCCACGGCACCACCGCGGCGGTGGTCTTCGCGACCGTGCACCGCACCTCGGCCGAGGCCCTGTTCGCCGCCGCCGCGCAGCGCGGCATGCGCCTCGTCACCGGCAAGGTGCTGATGGACCGCAACGCGCCCGAGGGCCTGCGCGACGACGTGGAAGGCGCACGCGCCGACTGCGAGGCGCTGATCCAGCGCTGGCACGGCCAGGGCCGCAACAGCTACGCGGTGACGGTGCGTTTTGCCGTCACCAGCACGCCTGAACAACTGGCGATGGCCGGTGAACTGGGGCGGCGCCATGCGGGGCTGTACATGCAGACGCACGTGGCGGAAAACCGTGACGAAGTGGCCTGGGTGGCGAAACTGTTCCCCGAGGCGCGCAGTTATCTGGACGTCTACCACCGCGCCGGCCTGCTGCATGAACGCGCCGTGCTGGCGCACGGCATCTGGCTCGACACCGGCGACAGGGCGTTGCTGCGTGATACCGGTGCACAGATTGCGCACTGCCCCAGCAGCAACCTGTTCCTCGGCAGCGGGCTTTTCGACTGGCAGGCCGCGGTCGACATCGGCCACCGCGTCAGCATTGCCACCGATGTGGGCGGCGGCACCACCCTGTGCATGCCGCGCACGCTGGCCGAGGCCTACAAGGTGCAGGCCTTGCGCGGCACCCGGCTCAACGCCTGGACCGCGCTGCACGCCGCCACCCGCGGCGCCGCCGAGGCGCTGGGCCTTTCGCACGAAATCGGGCACTTGGGTGAAGGCACGCTGGCCGATCTGGCCGTGTGGCACTGGGCCCAAGGCCCGGTGGCCACCCACCGCGACGCCGTGGCCACGGGCGCCGTGCTGAGCGCCGCCGCACCCGCCGGCCTGCCCGCGCAACCGCTGCACGCCCGTGTGTTCGCCTGGATGACGCTGGCCGACGAACGCAACCTGGCCGCCGTCTACGTGGCCGGGCGCCAGGTGAATTTTCGGCGTGCGTGAGGTGTGACGTGCGAGATCTGAATCGGGCTGGCATGAACTGGCACGGCGCCGCTTGAAAAAGCCTTCAAGTTCCCGCCAGCCTGCCCGATAACCGTCAATGAGCGGGCCAGACCCGCCGTCTTGTCATCTCATGCGGGCGCCTCATTGCGGGCCGCCCCACAGCCCCGGAGCGCAAGGCGCCGGCGGGTTGAATTCGGCCTTGTTGCACGCCCCGCATGGGCGCAGTGCAAACAACGGCACCAGACCCGGCGCTTCGTCCTCAAGTTCAGCCTCGGCACCACCGATATGCCGATGACATGACCCGGTGGATGGTCGCGCTGCAAGGGCAGCAGCCATCGATCCACCGGTCTCTCCCCAAAAGGACTGAATGATGGCCACGCTGATCCCGAACTTCACCACCGCGCAAATCGCTGTCATGGGCAACGCCCAGATTGCAGCCTTGACAACGGAAGACTGGGCTGCCTTCAGCATCGCGCAGATTGCCGCGCTGACGCAGGCGCAGATCCCCTCCATCTCAGTGGCGGGCATGCGGGTCTTCAGCGGCGCGCAAATCGCAGCCTTCGAACCAGCGGACGTGACCAAGTTCACGGCCGTTCAGGTGCAGGCCCTTTCCACGGCGCAGGTGGTGGCCCTGACCACGGCGCAGGTGCAGGTGCTGGAGTCTCAGCAGGCCGCCGCGCTGACCCCCGTTCAACTGGCCGCGCTGCAGACCGCCGACCTCGCCGTGATGTCGACGCAGGCCATTGCCGCGCTGGGCTCGGGCCAGGTGGCCGCGCTGAGCACGGCCCAGATCGTTGCGCTGGACACGAGCCAGATCGCCGCGCTGTCCACCGCCGCGGTGCGTGCGCTGACCGCCAACCAGATCAACGCGCTGTCCACCGCCGACTTCGAAGCGCTGACCTCGGCCCAGGTTGGCGCCCTGACGTCGACGCAACTGCGCCTGCTGGATACTGCCGACATTCGCGCCATCAGCGCTGCCGACATTCCCGCACTCGGCACCGCCGGCCTGGCCGCCTTCACGAGCGTGCAGTTCGCGGCGCTGAGCACCGAGCAGATTCAGGCGCTGAGCGCGCAGCAGATCGCCGGCATGGGCACGGCCCAGATTCGCCAGCTGACGGCCGACCAGGCCGCCGTGCTGGGCACCGAAGACATTGCGGCCCTGTCGAACGCACAGATCGCCGCGCTGAGCACGGCCGCCATCTCGGGCCTGGGCGACAACGCCATCGCGGCGCTGAGCACCTCGCAGGTCGCCGCGCTGACCACGGCGCAGATCAGGGCCATCAGCACCGCTTCCATCGACGCGCTGGAAACCGCCGACATCGTGGCGCTGAGCACCGCGCAGGTGGCTGCGCTGAGCGGTGCGCAGGCCGCGGCCATGCAGACCGTCGACCTCGCAGCGCTGAGCACGGCACAGATCCGCGCCTTGAACACGGCCGCAGTGGACGCGCTGACCTCGACCCAGATCGAAGCCCTGAGCACGACCCAGGTGGCTGCCATGACCACGGCCCAGCTGGCCCGGCTGGACACCATCACCGAAGCGCAACTCGCCGCACTTTCCACCGCACAGGTGGCTTCGCTGGGCGCCGCCTATGGCCAGTCTCTCACCACCACCGATCTGGTCGCGATGTCGACGGCGCAGCTGCGCCTGCTAAGCACTGGCGCCATCTCGGGCCTGGACAGCGCCGGCATCGCCGCGCTGAGCACCGAACAGATCAACGCCATGACGGTGGCCCAGCTGTCTGCCATCAACACCGCTGCGGTGGCCGGCCTGGCCACGGAAGACCTGGCCGCGCTGGGCGTCGTCCGCATCACGGCGCTGAACAGCGCGCAGATGGGCGCGTTGTCCACCGAGCAGCTGTTCGCACTGAGCACGGGCCAGGTGCGTGCGCTGACCGCGGCGCAGCTGGACGGCCTGAGCAGCGCCGACATCGACGCCTTCAGCACCGCGCAAGTGGCCGCGCTGACGGCAGCGCAGATCGGCAGCCTGGACACGGCCCAGGTGGCCGGCCTCGTCGCCGACTTCAACACCCTCACCTCGACCCAGGTCAACGGCCTGAGCAGCGCCGCCATCGGCGCGCTGGGCAGCGCACTCACCTCGGACGACATCCTGGCGCTGACGGCCGGCCCCATGGCCGGCATCACGGCCGTGCAGTTCGCCGCCGTCGGCAGCGCCGACTACGGCAGCCTGAGCGTGGCGCAAGTGACGGCGTTGAACACAGCCGTCATCGCCTCGCTGGACAACGCCGAAGTCGGCGCGCTCAGCTCGGCGCAGGTGGCCGGCCTCAGCGCCGCGCAGATCGTGGCGCTGGGCGCCCGCGTCACCGAACTGAACAGCGACCTCGGCGCGCTCAGCGCCAGCCAGATCGGGGCGATGACCACCGCCCAGGTCGTGGCGCTGGTGCCCGACATCGCGATGCTGGGCACGGCCCAGGTCGCCGGCCTGACCCAGGCCCACCTCGCCGCGCTGGGCAACGACGTCAGCCAGCTCGACGCGACGCAGTTCGCCGCCCTCACGCCGACGCAGATCGCCAGCCTGACCGCGGCCCAGATCACCGGTGACCTGTCCGCGCTGACTTCGCGCCAGGTGGCCGCCATCAGCACCGCCGTCATCGACGCGCTGTCCACGGCGCAGATCAACTCACTCAGCACGGCACAGATCCAGGGCCTCAGCGCGGCCCAGCTTGCCGTCATCGGCACCGAAGGTTTCTCGGTCTTCGAAACCGCCGACCTTGCCGCTTTGACGCCTTCGCAGCTGCGCGGCCTGAGCACGGCGATGCTCGATTCGCTGACCACGCTGCAGGCCGCGGCCTTCACCGCCACGCAGCTGGCAGCGTTGACCACGGCACAGCTGGGTGCACTGTTCGCCGGCAACGCCGGCAGCACCATCGACATGGGCGCGCTGCAGCCCACGCAGATCGGCGCACTCAGCACGGCAGCCATCGCTGCGTTGACCACCGCGCAGGTGGCCGCGCTGAGCACCGCGCAACTGGCCAACATGACCACGGCCCAGGTGCGGGCGCTGGAGACCGAAGACCTGGCGGTGCTGAGCAGCACGCAGCTGCAGGCTCTGAGCCCGACCAGCATCGGCGCGCTCAGCTCCGAGCAGCTGGCGTCGCTGACCACCGACAAGATCGCCACGCTGACCTCGACGCAGATCGGCGGCTTGAGCAGCGCGCAGATCGCCACCATGAGCCCGGAGCGCCTGAGCGCGTTGACCAGCGAGCAGTTCGGTGGCTTCGGCTCGGCCCAGGTGGCCCGCTTCACCACCGCCCAGGTGGCCGCGCTGGAAACGGAAGACGTGGCCGCGCTGACTTCCGTTGCCGTCAGGGGCCTCAGCACCGGCGCCATCGCCGCGTTCAGCGCCGACCAGCTGAGGGCGATGGACACCACGCAGCTGTCGCAGCTGAGCGCAAGCCAGGTGCGGGCCATCGAGGCCGATGACCTGTCGGGTCTGAGCTCGACACAGATCGCCGGTCTGACGACGGCGCAGATCGCTGCGCTGAGCACAGCCCAGGTCGATGCGCTCACCGCCGCACAACTGGCCGGTCGATGCGCTCACCGCCGCACAACTGGCCGGACTGACCACCGGCAGCACCGGCCAGCTGGCCGCCATGAGCACGGCACAGCTGCGCGCCATCGCTCCTGACGAGCTGGCCTCGCTGGGCACGGCCCACTTCACTTCGCTGAAGACGGAGCAGATCGCCGCGCTGAGCACCGACCAGGTCATGGCGCTGGAAACAGCCGACCTGGCGCAGCTGGGTTCGGCACAAGTGCGCGCGCTCGGCACTGCGGCGCTGGCCGCGATGGACGCCTCGCAAGTGGCCGCGCTGGGTTCGGCCCTCGGCACGGGCCAGCTGGCTGCGCTGAGTGCGGCGCAGATCCGCGCGCTGCAGCCCGAGGACCTCTCCAACCTCAGCAGCAGCCAGATCGGCCAGCTCGACAGCAACCAGCTGCGTGCGCTGTCCACCGCGCAGCTCGACGCACTGTCGCCCGAGCAGCTGGCGGGCTTGTCGGCCGCGCAGATTGCCCAGCTGACCGTGCCGCAAGTCGCCAGCCTGGATGCCGGCGACCTGGCTTCGCTGAGCACTGCACAGTTCGCCGGCCTCACCACCGCGCAACTGGCCGCACTGACCACCGCGCAAGCTGCGGCGCTGGAAACGGCTGACATCGCCGCGCTGGCGGCCGACCGTTTCGCCGCGCTGAGCACCGCCACCATCGCTGCTTTCGACGCTGGCCAGATTGGCGCCATCACGTCCGCGCAGGCCGTAGCCATGACCACGGCTCAGCTGCGCGCCATCGATGCTGAGGACATGTCGTCGCTTTCCACCACCGCGCTGGGCGCGTTGAACGGCGCACAGGTGCTCGCACTCACCAGCACGCAGCTGGGCGCGCTGACAGCCGAGCAGCTGGCCAGCCTGGACGCGACCCAGGTCACGGGCATGAGCACGGCGCAAATCGCCACGCTGACGCCTGAGCAGCTGAACGCGCTGACCACCGAGCAGTTCTCCCGGCTCGGCACGGCACAGATCGCCGCGCTCACCACCGAACAGATCAGCCAGCTGGAGTCTGCCGACTTCGCGGCCCTGACGCCGGCACAGATCCGCGTGCTGCGCACGGCACAGATTCAGGCGCTGCAGCCTGAAACCTTGCAGGCCCTGACCACCGAGCAGGCCGCAGCGCTGTCCACGGCCCAGGTGCGCGCCATAGCTGCTGCCAACCTGGCACAGATGGATGCCGCCGACCTCGTGGCGCTGGGCACGGCCCCGATTGCTGCGCTGCTGGACGCGCAGATCAACGCCCTCACCGGCGATCAGCTCGCCGCGCTGACCGCAGCCCAGGTGCGCGCCCTGTCGACGGCGCAGATTGCGCTGCTCGGCACCGACGACATCGCAGCGCTGACCACGACCCAGGTCGGCCAGCTGACGACCGCCCAGGTCGCCGCGCTGAGCGTGGCCCAGGTGTCTGCGCTGGGTGCTGATGACGTCACCGCGCTGTCCAACCTGCAGATCGCCGCGCTCAGCCCGGCCAGCATCACCGCGCTCAGTGCCGAAGCCGTCAGCGGTCTCGGCACGGGCCAGGTGGCTGCGCTGACGACGGCGCAGGCCGTGGCGCTGGAATCGGCCGATCTGGCCGCCATGTCCACCGCCAACCTGCGTGCCCTCGGCACGGCACAGCTGCGTGCGCTGTCTGAAGCGCAGCTCGACGCGCTGGACGCGACCCAACTGGCCGCCCTGACGACGGCCCAGGTGGCCGCGCTCGGCACCGAACAGCTGGCCGGCATCGAGGCCGGCAACCTGGCGGCCATGGGCACGGCACAGTTCGCCGCGATGACCACGGCACAGATCGCTGCGCTGACCACGGCCCAGACCGCAGCGCTGGAAGTGGCCGACCTCGTCGCCATCGGCGCCAAGGTCACGGCACTCACCGCCGCCAGCCTGGCTGCGATGGACGGCAGCCAGATCGCGGGCCTGACGACCACGCAAGCGGCTGCGCTGAGCGCGGCCCAGGTGGCCGCCATCGATGCCGGCGACCTGGCCGCCATCGATGCCGGCGACCTGGCGCAGCTGGGCACCGCCAACCTGGCCGCGCTGAGCACCGCCGCCGTGCGTGCGCTGAGCACCGCACAGCTCGACGCGCTGGAAGCCGACCAGCTGGCCAAACTCAGCAACGCCCAGGTGGCCGCGCTGACGACAGCACAAGTGGCCAGCCTGCAGCCGGCCGACCTGGCTGCGCTGACGACAGCACAGTTCCAGGCCCTGAGCACCGCGCAGATCGCCGCCATCACCACCGCACAGGCCGCAGAACTGCAGGCCGCCGACGTCGCCAAGCTCAGCACGGCACAGATCCGTGCGCTGGGCGCGGCGCAGTTCGGCCAACTCTCCGTCGCGGCCATCCAGGCCCTGGAGACACAGCAGATCGTGGCGCTGACCACGGCACAGATGGCCGCGCTGACGCCCGAGCAGATTGCCGGCATGGAGACGGCCGGCCCGAGCAGATTGCCGGCATGGAGACGGCCGACGTCGCCAAGCTCAGCAGCAGCCAGCTGGCCGCGCTGTCACCGACGCAGTTCGAGGCCTTCACGACGGGACAGCTCGCCCAGCTGGGCTCGGCCCAGGTGCCGGGCTGGAGCACGGCCCACATCGCCGCCATGGCGCCCGACACGCTGGCCAGCCTGAGCAGCGACCAGTTCAGGGCCCTGACGACGGCACAGATCGCCGCCATCACCAGCGACCAGGCCCCGTCGCTCGAAACCGAGGACATCGCCGCGCTGAGCACGGCGCAAATTCGCGCCTTCGCCCCCGACACCCTGGCCGCACTTTCCACGGCCGCCATCGTTGCGCTGAGCACGGCCCACGCCGCAGCGCTGAGCACGGCCCAGCTGGCCGGGCTTACCAACGAACAGCTGGCCGCGATGCAGACCGCCGACCTGGCGGCGCTGAGCACGGTGCAGCTGGCCGCGCTGTCGAGCGACCAGCTCAATGCGCTGAGCACGGACCAGATCTCCAAGCTGACCTCGCGCCAGGTGGCCGGCCTGTCGACGGCGCAGTTCGCAGCTCTCGAAGCCGACGATCTGGCCGCCATGACCACCGAGCAGTACCGCGCCATGACCACGGCCCAGCTGGCCGCCCTGACCACGGCGCAGGCCGCTGCGCTGGAGGGCACTGACCTGGCCGTGCTGAACGCGGCACAGGTGCGCGCACTCACCACCGACTCGATCGCGGCGCTGTCTGGCGCCGCCATCGCCGGCATGGGCACGGCCCAAGCCGGTGCCTTGACTTCAGCGCAGATCGCGGCACTCACCGTCGACCAGCTGAGCTCGCTGGAAACCGCCGACCTGGTGGCCATCGGCGCACCGCTGCTGGCCGCACTGTCGGCAGCCCAGATCGAAGCGCTGTCGACGGCACAGTTCGCCGCCCTCACCACCCGCCAGGTGGCCGCGTTGACGACGGCGCAGATCGCCGTTGCCGAAGCCGCCGACCTGGCCGCCATGGGCACGGCGCAATTCGCCGCGCTCACCACGGCCCAGGTGGCCGCCATCACCAGCACCCAGGCCGCCAGCCTGGAAGCGGCCGACCTGGCCGCTTTGGGCACGGCGCAGATCCGCGCCATGGCCACCGAAACCCTGGCCGCCATCGACGCCGCGCACATGCCGTCGTTGACCACGGCCCAGGCCGCCGCGTTGAGCACGGCCCAGGTGCGTGCCCTCACGAACGAGCAGATTGCCAACCTGGCCACCGACGACCTGCGTGCGCTGGGCACGGCGCAGATTCAGGCGCTGGCCACCGAGCAGATCGACGCGCTGACCACCGCACAGGTTTCCAAGTTCACCACGGCCCAGGTGGCCGCGCTGACGACGGCACAGTTCGCCGCGCTGGACGCCGCCGACCAGGCCGCACTGGGCACCGCGCTGTACGCCGCGCTGGGCACGGCGCAGATCGCTGCGCTGACGGCCGACCAGGTGGCCACGCTGGGCACCGCGGTCATCTCGGCGCTGAGCACGGCCCAGGTGCGGGCCTTCAGTACCGAAGCCCTGGGGGGCCTCACCACCGACGCAGTGGCCGCGCTGAGCACGGCCCAGGTGGCCGCGCTGAGTGGCGCCCAAGTGGCCGGCCTCGGCGCCAATGTGTTGACCGCGCTGGAAACCACCGACCTCGCCGCCATGGGCACGGCCCAGATGGTGGCCTTCACCCCCGCCCAGCTGAACCAGTTCAGCACCACGCAGCTGGGCAGCTTCACATCACGCCAGGTGGCAGCCCTGAGCACCGAGCAGATTGCCGGCCTGGACGCCGGCAACCTGGCGGCGCTGGTGACGGTGCAGTACGCCGGCATGACGACGGCACAACTCGCCGCGCTGACGACCGAGCAGGCCGCTGCGCTGGAAGCCGCCGATGTCGCCGCGCTGAGCGTGGTCCAGGTCAGGGCCCTGACGCCCGACTCGCTGGGCGTGCTGTCGACTGCTGCGGTGGCCGCACTGACCACCGCCCATGCTGCCGCGCTGAGCACCGCACAAGTGGCGGCGCTGGCCACCGGCAACCTGGCCGCGCTGGAGACGGCCGACCTCGTCAAGCTGGGCACGGCACAGGTCAACGCGCTCGGGCTGGAAGGCCTGACAGCGCTGAGCCCCGGCCAGCTGACGGCGCTGACCTCGACCCAGCTCGCGGGCATCGACAGCGGGCTGCTGGCCAGCCTGAGCACCGACACGCTGAACGGCCTGAGCACGACGCAGTTCGGCGCGCTGACGACGGCGCAGATCGCCAACCTGAGCGAGCAGCAGGTGAGCAACCTGCAGACCGCCGACCTGACGGCCCTGAGCTCGGCGCAGATTCGCGCGCTGACCGAGGCGCAGGTGACGGCGCTCAGCGCCGACCAGGTTGCCGCGCTGAAAACCGAGCAAGTGGCCGCGCTGAGCACGGCGCAGCTGGCGGCGCTGGACATGGCTGACTTCACCGGCATGGGCACGGCGCAGTTCCGCGCGCTGACGACGGCACAGCTGGCCAGCTTGAACGCCGAGCAGGTCGCCGCGCTGGAAACTGCCGACGTGGCAGCGCTCAGCAGCACGCAGCTGCGTGCCATCAGCAGCGAGAACATGGCCTCGTTCACGGCCGATGCGGTGAAGGCGCTGACCACGGCCCAGGTGCCCACGCTGACGACGGCGCAGATTGCTGCGCTGGACCCCACCGCGCTGGCCAACATGGACACCGCCGACATCGCCCTGATGGGCACCGCACAGGTGGCGGCGCTGCGCGCCGAGCAACTCGGCGCCATGGGCACGGCGCAGTTCGCTGCGCTGACCGCTCCCCAGGCTGCGGCACTCACCACGGCACAGATCGCCGAGCTCAGCGTGGACAACCTCAAGGCGCTGGGCACGGCCCAGTTCGCGGCGCTGACAGCGCGCCAGATCGCGGCGCTGACCGCTGAACACATTGCCGGCCTGGAAACCGCCGACATCGCAGCCCTGGGCGCGGCACAGCTGCGTGCCCTCGGCAGCGATCAGCTGGCCGCCTTCACCACCGCCGGCATTGCCGCGCTGACCGTGGCACAGGTGCCGATGCTGAGCGCCACGCAGATCAGCCAGCTCGAAGCCGATGACCTGGCCGCGATGAGCGTTGCACAACTGGGTGCCCTCAGCGGTGCGCAGGTGGCCGCCATCACCGACGGCCAGGCCGCCTTGCTGAGCTCGGCCGACCTCACCGCCTTCGGCACGCCGACCATCGGCTCGCTGAGCACCGCAGCCATCGCCTCGCTGACCACCGCTGCGGTGGCCGGCCTCACGACGGCACAGATTCCGGTGCTGACCACGGCGCAGCTGCGCGCGCTGGAACCGGCTGTGCTCGCCGCCTTGAGCACCGAGCAGATCCGCGCGCTGGGCACGGCCCAGATGGCGCGCCTGACCGAAGACCAGATTGCCAACCTCGGCACCGCCAACGTCGCGGCGCTGCGGACCGAACAAATCGGCGCGCTGAGCACTGCGGCCATCGCCGCGCTGACCGCGGCTGGCGTCGCAGCGCTGACCACCGCCCAGGTGACGGCCCTGAGCACGACGCAGTTCGCCGCCATCGAAGCCGGTGACCTGGCCGGCATGTCCAGCGCCCAGCTTCAGGCCCTCACCACCACCCAGCTGCCGGCCATGACCGCCGGCCAGGCGGCGGCCCTCGGCACCGAGGACGTCGTTCACCTGTCCAACACCCAAGTCGCAGCGCTCGGAACCGCAGCCATCGCGGCGTTCAGCTCGGCCGTCATCACCGGTCTCAGCACCGGTCAGGCGGCCGCCCTGACCACGGCACAAATCCGTGCGCTGGGCGGCACGGCTGTCGCAGCCCTCGGCACAGACGACTTGAACGCGATGGGCAGTGCGCAGATCGCGGCGCTGACCACCGGCCAGATCACCTCGCTGACGACAACGCAGCTGGCTGCGCTGGACACCGACGCGCTGGGCTTCCTGAGCACAGCGCAGCTGCGCGCCATTTCCGCCGCTGACCTGACGGCGCTGACCACGGCCCAGATTCCGCCGCTGACCTGACGGCGCTGACCACGGCCCAGATCCAGGGTCTAAGCACGCTGCAAGTCGCCAACCTCAGCGCCGACCAGGTCGCCGGCATGGAGACCGCGGACCTGGCCGCACTGCTGAACCCGCAGGTGGTGGCTCTGAGCACCGCCGCCATCGCAGCGCTCAGCCCGAGCAGCTTCGGTGCCCTGACTGCGCCCCAGGTGGCGGTGCTGACGGCGCCGCAGTTGCGCGCCATTCCCACCGCCACGCTGGCGGCGATGGACAGCGCCGACATCAATGCGCTGAGCCCGACGCAGTTCGCTGCACTGTCCACCGCGCAGGTGGCAGCGCTGACCGCCGTGCAACTGGCCGCGTTGACCGACCCGCTGCTCGGCGGCATGGGTACGGCGCAGCTCGCCGCCATCGACCCGAGCCGCCTCGCCGCGCTGGGCACCGCGGAGTTCGCGCAGTTCAGTGCCGCGCAGATCGGCGCGCTGACGACGGCGCAGGTGGCGGCGATGGAAACCGTTGACCTCGCTTCGCTGAGCGCCACCCAGCTGCGCGGCATGAGCACCGCTGCCGTGGGCGTGCTGAGCGCGGCCCAGCTGCAGGCATTGGTGACGGACCAGATCTCCGGTCTTTCGACGGCGCAACTGCGCGCCATCAGCGCTGCCAACCTGGCCCAGATGGACACCGCCGACATGGCCCAGTTCAGCCAGGCGCAGCTGGCCAGCCTGACCACCGCACAGGTGGCCGGGTTGACCACGGCGCAGTTGAGCAACCTCACCGACTCCCAGTTGACCTACCTGACGACGGCGCAGATCGCCGCCATCGACTCGGCCAATCTGAACGCGCTGTCGACGGGGCAGTTCCGTGCCCTGACCGCGGCGCAGATCGCCGCGCTGACGACCGCGCAGGTGGCAGGCCTGACCACCACCGACCTTGCGGCACTGACGAGCGACCAGATACGCGCGCTGGACACCGCGTCCATCCAGGCCCTGGGTGCCAGCCAGCTGCAGGCGCTGACGACGGCCCAAGTGGCAGCGCTGCGCACGAACCAGATCACGGCCATTCAGTCGGCCGACCTGGCGCAGATGGAAACCGCCGACATCGCCGCGATGACCACGGCGCAGATGCGCGCGTTCACCGCCGACCAGGTGGATGCCCTCACCGTCGCCCAGCTCACCAACCTGAGCGGGGTTCAGCTGGCGGCCATCTCCTCGACGCACATCGCCTCCATCGGCACCACCGAGCTGAACGCGCTGACCGCGCTGCAGTTCCAGGCCCTGACCACGGCGCAGATTTCCCGGCTGAGCACGGCGCAGGTGGATGCGCTGGAAACCGCCGACCTCGTCGCGCTGACCACGGCGCAGATCAAGGCCATCAGCACCGCGGGCATCGCGGCGCTGTCTTCCGCGGGTATCGAAGCGCTGAGCAGCACGCAGGTGATGGCGCTTTCCACCCAACAGGTGCGGGCGCTGAGCTCGACCACCATCACGGCACTGGACGCCGCTGACCTGACAGCGATGAGCGTGGCGCAGGTGGGCGCCTTCACGGTGGACCAGCTCGGTGCGATGAGCGCCGGCCAGTTCGCGGCGATGACGACGCGGCAGGTGGCCGGGATGAGCATCGGCCAGATCGGCGGCCTTTCGGCCGGCGACCTGGCGCAATTCACGACGGGCCAGTTCGCGGCGATGACGGCCGCCCAGGTGGCGGCCTTCAGCACGGCGCAGGTCAACGGCCTGGAAACCGCCGACATCGCGGCACTGAGCACGGCGCAGATCCGCGCGCTGACCACGGCGTCGATCGCGGCGCTGAGCACGGCCGGCATCGAAGCGCTGACCACGGCGCAGGCTGCCGCGTTGAGCACAGCGCAGATTCGTGCCATCGAGGTGGCTGACGTGGCGGTGCTGCAGACGGCCGACCTGGCTGCGCTGGGCACGGCACAGATCGCGGCCTTCACCACGGCGCAGATCGACGCCCTGACCGGCGGCCAGCTGGCCGCGCTGAGCAACGCCCAGGTGGCCGCGCTGACCACGGTGCAGCTGCAGGCGCTGAGCGGTGCCGACCTCTCGGCCTTCACCAGCGGCCAGATCATGGCGCTGACCACGGCCCAGGTGGCCAGCCTGAGCACGGCTCAGGTGTCCACCCTGGACGCGGCCGACCTGGCCTTCATGACCACGGCCCAGGTGCGGGCACTGAGCACAGACAACATCGCGGCGCTGACTGGCGCCCAGGTGCAGGCGCTGACCACCGCCCAAGTCGTGGCACTGAGCACGGCGCAGGTGCGGGCCATCGAGTCCGCCGCCCTGGCGGTGATGGAATCGGCCGACCTGCAGGCCTTCTCGACGGCACAGATCGCGGCGTTGGGCACCGACCAGATCGACGCGCTGACCAGCACCCAGCTTGCGCAGCTGACCGTCACCCAGGTGGCGGCGCTGACCACGGCGCAACTGGCCAGCTTCGACACCGCCGAGTTGGCCGCTCTGACGACGACGCAGTTCGCTGCGCTGACGACAGCGCAGATCGCCTCGCTGAACACCAGCCAGATCGCGGGGCTGGAAACGGTGGACATCGTGGCCCTGACCACGGCCCAGGCGCGTGCGCTGACGGCGGAACAGATCGAGGCGCTGACGACGACGCAGGTGGTGGCCTTCCAGACCGAAGACCTGCGTGCCATGACCATGGCCCAGTACAACGCCTTCGAGGGTGAAGACTGGGGCGTGATGAGCACCGAGCAGTTCGCCGCACTGCAGGCCGTGACACCCATCGTGCTGGACCTGAACGGCGACGGCGTGCAGACCCTGGCGGCCGCCAACGGCGTGAACTTCGACCTCACGGCCACCGGCCAGACGGCGAAGGTCGGCTGGTCCAGCGCACAGGACGGCCTGCTGGTGCGCGACATCAACGGCAACGGCAGCATCGACGATGGCCGCGAGCTCTTCGGCGCAGCCACCGTGCTGGCCAACGGCCAGCGCGCCGGTGACGGCTACCGCGCCATGGCTGCGCTGGACAGCAACGGCGACGGCAAGCTCTCGGCGGCTGACGACACTTTCGGTGAACTGAAGTTGTGGGTGGACGCCAACAGCGACGGCATCACCGACGCCGGCGAACTGAAGGGCCTGCTCGACATGGGTGTGGCCGAGATCAGCCTGGACTTCACCAAGGGCACCGACCTCAACAACGGCAACATGCTGGGCATGGTGGGCAGCTACACCAAGACCGACGGCACCCAAGCCGCCATGGCCGACGTGTGGTTTGCCAAGCAGCCCGAGGCGCCGCCGACGGTGGGCGAACTGCTCAGCGGCCCCGGCACCGACCTGCTGGCCGGCGGCAGCCATGCCGCCAGCGCGGCGCCAGTGGCCGCGGCCGGTGGTGGTGCAGGCCTGGCCGGGCGCGGCGGGCTCGACGACGAGTTGCTGCGCAGCTCGGTGCCGCTGATCTGAGGCCGGAGCGCGCGCGCCTTGGAGCGGTCGTGCCGCTGATCTGAGGCCGGAGCGCGCGCGCCTTGGAGCGGTCGCTCTCGGGCGTGCGCGCCTTTATGCGGCTGAGGGAACTGGCCCCCTCGCACGTGACGCCGCCCGATCCGCCTTGGCGGGCGATCGGATGCATCAATCCGGAGGCGAAGGGAAAGAACACATCGGGGGCAAAAGGCAAGACTTGACCCCGACGCCGCTCGACGCCGCTCTTGACCCCGTCGCAGCTCTAGCTATCGCCGGCAACCCCGAACGGCGTGCCGCCCATCACGCCCAAGCTGGTCATGGTGCCGTTCTGCCAGATGAAGCGCGGTTGCCACCCGTCGCGTCGCTGGTGCCCACCACCTGCCCCGCCGTGTTGATGCCGCTGGCGCTGCTGCCAGTCGGGCCGCGGCCGGGCAGGAAGCCCAGGTCGACCAGCGTCAGGCTGACGGCGTGGGCCGGGCCGGCGGCAAATTGCGCGGCGACCAGGACAGCAAGTAGCGCAGTCAGGGGCAGCGAGCGCCTGGGCTGTCTGGGCCTGTGCCGCCGCCATGCCGCTGCTGCCGCGCCCAAGGCCAGGATCGCCAGCGCCACAGTCTGCGGCTCGGGGACTTGCGCCGGCGCCGCCGTCAAAGTGACCTCCCGGCCGCTGGCACTGGCGGTAGCCCGCCACAGCGTGCCGTCGCTGCCGCGACCGATCAGGTACTTGACCTCAGGGTCGGTGTAGGCCACATCCAGCAACGCGTAGTCGACGCCGTCAATGGCCAGGGCATCCAGGTCGAACAGCGCCTTGAAGGGATCGCTCAGGCCGGTAACCGACCCGGCGAAGACCGTGAAGGGGTGCCCCGTTTGATTGACCAGGGCCGTGTTGTAGGTAACCTGAATGCCGGCGCCGAGCGCCGAGCTGGCGCTCAAGGTAGCAGGCACGCCAGGGTAGTAGAGCGGCAGGAAGGCGCCCAGCGCCTCGCAGTAGGGCGGCGGGCAAAGCGACACGGCCAGTGACGTTGTGCCGACGTTGCGCGCCGCCGCTTCGCGCACCGTTTGCACGGCGGGCAGCAGCAGGGCGATCAGCACGGCGATGATGGCGATCACCACCAGCAGCTCGATGAGGGTGAAACCACGGGTCAAGGCGTTTCGGATTTTCATGGCGTCTCCTGGGGGTTGTGGGCTGTCGGCGGGCCAGCCAACTCAGCGGCGCTCTGTCCTTGGAAGACGGGCGTGGACCTGTCGCGAACCCACCAGCACCAGTACGCTCAGCAGCAGCGCCGAAGTCGGCTCGGGCACCATGGCGGTGCTGAACTGCAAGTTGTCCAGGTGCACCGCACTCCCATTGCCGACCGAGACTTCGATGCGCCGGATGTCCTGGTTGGTGTCGGTGAATACGTTTGACACCTCCTGGGCGGGTGCCGAGATGCCGAAGACCGCGGCGGCCGTGGCCAACGCGGGCGCCGTCGAACGCCAGAATTTGGAATGCGTCATGGTGCCTCCACCGGGGGTCAGTCGAACCGGCTGCAAGACGCAAACCGATGCGGCAACGATGGCGGCGGTGGCGCGGGGAGTCCTTGGCGAGGCTTGAAGGATTCCTGAAAGAGCGCTGAAACCCGGGCCTGGCCCAGGGGGGATCGATCTCAGGGCGGCGACAACCCCGGCCCGCAGCGGTCCAGCTTGAGCTTCTTCAGCAGCGCCAGAAAACCCGGCTCTTGGCGCAGGCTGGCCCAGCGCGGGTCGTCCTTGAAGACGATCAGGCGCGTGTCGTGGACCGCTACCGCGTGCTCCAGCAGCGCCAGCGCCGGCGCCACTTCGCCCAGCGCCGCATGCAACGCCGCCACCGAGGTAGGCGGCACATAGCGCGTCTTCGACAGCGCCAGCATCAGGTCGAGCAGGGCGCGCGCTTCGTCGCGCTGGCCCAGGCGCGCCAGGTGCACGCCCAGCAAGACACTGGGTTGGGTGCTGCCATCGGCCAGCGCCACTGCGCGGCGCAAGGCGGCGATGCCGGCCTCGTCTTGCTGCTCGGCCAGCAGCAGCAGGCCCTGGGTGGCATGGGCGAGCCAGAAGTTGGGGGCGATGTCGAACACGCGCACCAGCCGGGCTCTGGCCTCGGCGCGCCGGCCGCCGCTGAGCAGGTAACCGGCCTCCAGCGTGTTGAACAGCAGCGACATCGGGTCGAGTTCGCGCGCCTGGCGCAGGTGACCGAAACCTTCGTCGATGCGGTCCTGCGTTACCAGCAGCATGCCCAGGCCAAAGTGCGCCATGGCCACGTTCGGGTTGACCGCCAGCGCACGGCGGAACGCGCGTTCTGCGCCAGGCCAGTCGAAGTCGAACCAGTACAGGCTGAAGCCGATCTCGGCATGGGCCTGCGCCAGGTCGGGGGCGAGCGCGAGCGCGCGCTGCAAAGCGACCTTGATCGGCTCGAAGACCTCGCTCGGCACGGCGTCGGCGCTGAACAGCCGGCGACGGTGGACCTCGGCCAGCTTGACCCAGGCCAGGGCGTAGCCGGGGTCAACGGTGAGCGCCTGATTGAGCAGTTCCAGGCTCTTGCGCAGGCCGTCGGCACGCAGGCCCTGCGCGTGCTGAGCGGCTGCCAGATAAAGCTGGTAGGCCTCGGTGCTGCGCGTGCCGCCAACATCAGTGAGCGGCACCTGGCTGGCCGCGCCCGAGCCAGTGGCCGCTTGCAGGGTGGGGGCCAGGGCCTGCATGACGCGGTTCGAGATCTGGTCCTGGATGTCGAAGACGCCAGTGAACTTCTCGTCGAAGCTGCCGCTCCAGGCGGCGCTGCCGTCGGTGGCGCGCAGCAGGCGGGCGGTGGCGCGCACTTGGTCGCCGCGGCGCTGCAACGAGCCGTCGACGATCCAGGTCACATCGAGCTCACGCGCGGCGCGCACCGGGTCTTGCGCCGGTCCGGCGTAGCGCAGCACCGAACCTACCGAGCGCACCACCAGCCCGGGCACGGTGGACAGGCGGGTGATCAGGCTGTCGGCCATGCCGACTTCGAGCAACTCATCGCGGCCTCCGGTCCGGCGTAGCGCAGCACCGAACCTACCGAGCGCACCACCAGCCCGGGCACGGTGGACAGGCGGGTGATCAGGCTGTCGGCCATGCCGACTTCGAGCAACTCATCGCGGCCTTCGGCAACCAGCGGCTTGAAGGGCAGCACGGCCAGCGTGGGTCTCTGCGTTACTGGCGCGCCGGCGGGCGTGCGGCGCCAGACCCACCAGGCCGCACCCGTTGCAACAGCAGCGGCACCGGTAACCAGGACCAGACGCCAGGCGTGGCGCTTCGACGGATCGGCTGGAATTCCGGGCTTGCCGGGGATGATGGGTTCGGGCAGGAATTCGGGCGGGCGATCGGGCGGCGGCGCATCGGTGCGCGGCAACTCGTCGGCATCCGGCAACACCGTCACCGTGGCCACGAACCTGAAGCCGCGCCGCGGCACGGTCTGGATGTAGCGACTGCCCTGGGTGTCGTCGCCCAAGGCCCGGCGCAGGCTGGAGACCACTTGGCTGAGGTTGTTTTCTTCGACCACCAGCCCAGGCCACAGCGCCAGCATCAATGTGTCCTTGTCCAGCAACTGCCCGGCGCGTTCGGCAAACAGCAGCAGGGCGCTGAAGTGGCGCGGCGGCAGGTTGAGTTGCGTGCCGTCGCGGTGCGTCACGCGCTGCTGTGAGCGCTCGAGCAGGAAGTCGCCAAAGGCATAACGTTCCGACACGGTCATGGCGTGGCTTCAAGCCTCTTTCAGGAAACGTTCAAGGGCGCTTCAGGACGCAAGGAACGGCCAACGGCATTGTGCGGTGTCGGCCTGCATGGCGCAGCCGACCGGCCCACCTTGCCTTTGGAGACACCATGACTTCGTCCAATTCATTGAAATCCGTTGCCCTGATTGCCGTCACCGCGGCTGCCACCTCGTTGCTGATGCAGGCCTGTGGCGGCAGCGATGCCCAGGCGCAATCGGCTTTCGACGCTGACCCGGTTGAAGGCGTGTGGGAGTCGGCCCTCACCGTCAAGGACTGCACCAGCGGCGCCGTGCTCGCCAACTTCAAAGGGCAGGCGGTGCTGCACCGGGGCGGAACGATGTCGGCCGACAACTCGCAGCCCACGGTCACGCGGGGCGCTGCTTACGGCACCTGGAAGCGCGGCACCGGCAACGCCTACACGTCCACGCTGGTATTCATGCGTTTCAACCCCGACACCACGCTGGCCGGCACGCAGAAAGTGGTGCGTTCCTTCACCCTGGCCGCCGATGGCAACAGCCTGACGGGGACCAACACGGCACAGATCATCAACACGGCCGGCGTCGTGCTGCAACAGGCCTGCATCAGCGAAACCAGTGTCAGAACCAGCTGGTGACGCGCGCCAGCCGCCACACTACCGTGTTCGCCACCGAGGATTGCACCCGATGAAGAACCTTCACGCCGCGTTCATGGTCGGTCTGGCGATGCTGGCGAGCCTGCCTGCGGCAGCGCAGATGCCCACGGTGCGGCCAGAGTCCGTGGGCATGTCATCCGAGCGGTTGCTGCGCGTGGATGCCTGGGTGGCGCGCATGCAGCGTGAGGGCAAACTCGCCGGCGCCGTCACCGCGGTGGCGCGGCGCGGGCAGATCGTGTCTATCAAGGCACACGGCCTGGCCGACATCGAGACGCAGCGCGCGATGCGGTTTGATGACATCGTCCAGATCCAGTCGATGAGCAAGCCGATTGCCGTCGTGGCCGTGCTGATGCTGCTGGAAGAGGGGCGCTTCCTGCTCAACGACCCGGTGGCGAAGTTCCTGCCCGAATTCCGCGACATGAAAGTTGCCATCGCCAAGGCCGATGCTCCCGACGGCTTTGTGCTTGTGGCGGCGCAGCGCGGCATCACGATCCACGACTTGCTGACCCACCGCGCCGGCCTCGCCGGCATTCCTACCAGCAACACGCCGGCCGAGGTGCAGCAACGACTGGCAATGCAGACCTTGCGCGCGATGGGCGAGTTCACGCTGGAGCAGTACGTGCAGACCCTGGCCTCGACCCCGCTGGAGAGCCAGCCCGGCAGCGTCTTCAAGTACGGCCCCTCCGCCGACGTACTGGGGCGCCTGATCGAGGTCGTCTCGGGTCGGAGGTTGGCCGCCTTTCTGCGCGACCGGATCTTCGACCCCTTGGGCATGGCCGACACTTCGTTCGTGGTGCCGGCAGACAAGCAGGGCCGCGTCGCCTCGGCCTACGAGCGCTCGGCCGACAAGGGGCTGGTGAAGCTGCGGCCGTATTCGCTGACGCCACGTTTTCAATCGACGGGCGGTAACCTCTTTTCAACCGCCACCGACTACCTGCGCTTTTGCCAGATGCTGCTCAATGGCGGCGAGCTGAGGGGTCAGCGCCTGCTCAGCCGGAAGTCGGTAGAGCTGATGACGGCGCGCCACCTTGAAGCCTTTCCGATGGCCTTCATGGCCGGGCAGCATGTCGGGCTGGGCGTGGCTGTGCGAACGGCCAGTGGCGAGTCGGGCCTGATCGGATCGGCAGGCGCTTACGGCTGGAGCGGCGGCTACAACACCTACTTTCGCATCGACCCGCAAGAGAAACTCATCCTGATCTTCATGCCGCAGCAGCAATTCACGCCGCCCGATCTGGAACTGCAATCGGGCTTTCACAACACGGTGATGCAGGCCATTGCCGATTGAAGTTCTGCGGCGGGTCGGCTGCGCCGCGTCGCCCAGCAGATTGAAGGCCTGTACGAGCAGAGAGATCGCCCCACCTGGCCAGATCGCCATGCAGGGCGGGTTGTCGCCGTAGTCACTGACGGTGTTGAGCATGCTGCCCCAACTGGGCGCCGGCGGCTGCTGGCCCAGGCCCAGGAAGGACAGGCCGTGCGCGCGGCCAAGCCGAAACACCCCCGTGAACTACCCCAGAGCGAGCGGGCCTGTTCCAGCCGGGCCGAAAACATGCCGTTTGAAAACCCCGTTACCGCGTTTTGGGGAACATGGCAGCGATACTCAACTCGATGTTTCCAGGCCACTCGGTTTCCCTTCGCAACCCCATCAAGGACACCCTATGCCTACCCGCAAGCCAAGCGCTTACGCCCCTGGTGGCGAAACCCAGCTTGAGGCGTCCAGCCGTGAGTTGCAGACCTTGGGGCCCTTGCTCAAAGCGCCAATCACCAAGCTGAGCTTGGACGGCTGGGCACGAGGAAGTGCCCAGCGCAACGATTTGCTGGCCGACACCATTTGGGGAACCATCCGCTGGGCCAAATCGCTGGGCAGGCCGCTCGCGCCCACGCTGGCGCAGGCTTTCAGGATCGAACATGCGCACCACCAATTGATCAAGGAAATTCGTCCGACCGGGATCCGCTATATCGATCTTGTCGCGCCTCATTCAGAGCCCTCCAAGTGGGATGGCCCCGAGGATGATTCGTTCTTTCGCGTGAGCTTCATGGCCGAGGCCGTGGAAGGCCAGGAGACGCGCATCAGCGTTCGTTTTGCCGACCACATCGGTTGGGAAGCGCGCATGCATGTGCTGGGTCGCAGCTACCTGGATATCGAGCCTGCCGAGCGCCGCTTTGCCAAGCCCAAGTCCCGGTTGGTGCTGGAACCTTTTGAGGTGGTCGCCAAACCGTATTCACGCGTGCCGGGGTGAGGCCGTGGACGTTTGAGCCCTGTCTTGCATAGGTTTCATCGCCATTTCAGGAATCACCAAAGCCTTGCCAACCCTGGCCAAGGCAACCCTGCGCCGGCATCGCGACAACCTCTGGGCGCTGTGCGGGGAAGTCATCCGCTGCCGTTACAGCGACGACGAGCTCGCCAAGAAGCACGTCAAGGACGCCCTGCGACATCTCACCCGAGGCGATGGTGGACCGCTGATGTCGCCGCGCATCAACGAATCGGAACAGGATTCGATCGATACCACCTGTCGAAAGCTGAATCGCTTCTTGCGCGAATCAGCTACTGCAGCCCCATCCGACTGACACAACGACCGGCGCCCACGAGTGCGTCGCCGTCTGCAGTGCAGAGTTGTCCACGGCGGCGGGCGGTCGGCGCTTGCGACGAACCGGCTGACCGACGCGGTGGGCAACTCGTCTCAGGTGCCTTCCACCTCCCCCTGATCGACATGTCAACGGCGGGATTCCGAGAATGGGCAATTCTCGCCAGCGTCACACTGGTTATCCTGGCGGCGATTGATCTGACGTGAACCTTTCTCGCCGATAAGGCACGTCTGCTGTTGCGGACCGGCGCCGCGTGCGACTCTCATCGCCAACCGTATCGACGCAGTTGCCCTCGACAGCGCGGCGGCGGCTGTAGCAGCTCGCCAGTGAATCGCCCGCTTCTCGATGATCTGTCTGGTTTGCACGGCTGTGGTTTGAGGTTAAGACAATAGCCGTCTATCAGAATGTGACCGTAAAAAAATGGCAGAGCGCATGAGTTTGTAATGCGGAAATGCAAACCAGCGAATATCGCAAAGCCAAATCCTTGATTGGGCAGGCCCTAACTACTCGGCAAAAGAGCCTTGGCGCAGTGCATCTGTTGGCATTCGAAAGCTCTACCGAAAAGCGTTTGGAAGAAAAAAGGTCGTTTGAATCTCATATCCGCCGGCAGCGTTGCGGGAGGACATCTCACGCGTGCTCGCGACCTGATATTGGTGCCTCAGAGCGCCGTCACCACTTTGGCGAAGCGCAGCAACTCGACCATCGAGAAGCGCCCGTTGACGGCCAGATCGGGTGACCAGTCGGGCTCCTGGTTCATGTAGCACGACGGGTCGCCTTGCAGCATGCCGATCATCACCTCGGCCACGATGCGTCCGCCGACAGGGCCGAGCATCTTGCCACCGGCCAGCTTATCGGCCTCGTGCAGGCAATAGAACCACAGCGGCGTGCGCTCGTGCAGACCAAACGGCCGCAGGATCTCCAGGTCGCCCGGTGGCAGCGGTGGCACACCCATCGCCCCGGCCACGCGCTGGCCAGAAGGCAGCTTGAAAGTCAGGTGGCGCAGCAGGTTGCGCGCGGCCAGCGACTGCGGCTCAGCGCTGGGCATGCCCGGCAGATCGAACAATACCGTCGACAGCTTGATGTCGATACGCTTGTTGTGGCGCACGCGCCCGTCGCCGAAATCGAAGAAGGTCTGCCAGTCGATGAAACGCCGAGGTGCGCGCGTACCGCCACGCATGTCGTCGGCGATGGGGCTGACGGCCATGCCGTCGTTAAAGATCAGCGCGAAGAACTGGTTCGTGTCGTCGGGCCCGAAGTTCACGCGGTAGCTCGGCCGCACCTGCGAATGGCCGAAGCGGTAAGCCGCGACCGAATACTCGACCGGGATGTACGGGGCGTTGCGCCACTTGTAAAACTTGCGGCCCTTGGTGAGGATGTTGGTCACCATCGGCTGGCCCACCGTCTTGGGCAGGAACTCGTGCAGGATGATCCACTGGTAGTGCCAGCGCACCAGCCGCTGCGCCTCGGCAAACACCTCGGCGGGGTGAGTCAGGCCGGATTCGGTCTTCACGTGCGTCACACACGCGTTGTGAAACCGCAGGAAGGCCACCTGCAACTGTGAGAGCACGATGTTCTCGTCGTTGCGCGGGTCGCCGATCAGCGGCGTGCCCTGGCTGTTGCGCGGCAGGTCGAACTTGTCGGCGCCGCCGCGTGTGAAGGCGGCCGAGCCTGTGTTCACCTCCACCAGCATGGTCGTGCGGCCGTCGTCGACATGCTGGTCGTACAGGTGCGGTGAGCCGGCAGGGCCTTGGCCGTAGACGCTGTCCAGCCCGAAGGTCGGCACGCGGAAGTTCTGGATCATCTCTGGATCGACCTGCTGCTCCAGGCTCGACGTGATGTCCAGCGTCATGTCGTGGTCCAGAAACTGGCCGAGGAAGGTCATGCCCGAGGTCATGTCGAGGTTGTCGGCGTTGCTGACCGACAAGGCCGGGTTGATGATCAGATCACGCGGGTGCGCGGTGAGGTCGTCCAGCGCATCCATCGGGCCTTTGCGTGCACCCAGTTTCTTCAGTTGGGCTCGCATCGAAGGTGTATTCAGCGAGAACGGTGGCAGGTTGCCGAACAGGCGGCCAAACTTGCCTTGGTCGTAGAACTTGGAAGTGGGAGGGTTGTCGCCAGAGCGATAGATATTGCCGTGTGCGGCCATGGTGTCTCCTCGGGTTGCGCGGGGTGCAATGCCCCGGGGTAGAAGACTGCGCTCACGCGGCAGGCTCGGCAAGCCGGGCCGCCACGCTCCCCCCTAGAACACCGCCATCTCGCTGCCAGACCGGCCTGGCCCAACTTTGTCACATGGCACTACGACTCCCAATGGAATCAATAACTTAGGGCGACGTTTTGGCGTGTACAGCACTACTTTTGTGTGGTGCCGTGCGGCGCTGGGGCGCGTCGAGCACGACCCGCTACACAAGCACGCGATGGGTGCCGCCGGGATTGGGCGGGAGGGCCAAGACCTCGCTGACCTTTTGGTGATGCGGCTCAGGCCGAGTGGCCTTACGAACATGCACGGCGCGGCCGTCGCGGCGTTGCAGCGTGGCCGTCACGCGCTGCTGCGTGGCGAGCGTTTCGCGAAAGGTTTCCCAGCTGTCGTCGATGCCTTTGGCCTTGCGTTGCAGGCGCAGCGGGCGCGCTAGGTTCACCCGCGCCCGAGTGGCGCCCCCCGCATCCCAACCGGGTGCGCCGCGGGCGCGGGCGCTCAGGCCACCGACTCGGCTTCGCGCTCGGCTGCAAGCGCGGCCTCGGGCAGCAGGTTCCACAGCGCCAGCGTGGCCGCGTCGGGCACACCCTTGAAAGCCACCGCGTTGACTTCGATGTTGCCCACGCTGCTGTAGACCTGCGAGAAGCCAGCTCGCTGCAGCGCCGCCAGCAATGACTTCTGGGTGAAGCCAGTCTTGTGCGCGAAGAATTCCTGGCCACTGCGCTCGATCTGCAAGCCGTAGCCGTAGATCACGTCCAGCGCCATGATCGGCCCCGATCCCGATTGGTAGAGCACGTCGTCGATGTCGAGCTTTTGCTCCACCACGCGGCGAAACACTTCTGCCATGTCGGGCACACGAATCTGGATGAAGCCGCCTTCCTTCACCACATGCCTGAAGCCGGCCAGCACCGCTGCCACGTCGTGCCGGTAGTAGTGCTCCAGGTTGTGCGAGCAGTAAATGGCGTCGAACTGCGCCGCGTCCAGCGTGGTCAGCTTGCGTGCGTCGCAGCAGATGTCGGGCTTGCCGGTGGGGTCGATGTCCAGCAGCAGGTGTTCAAAGCCGGCGTACTGCGACGGCAGCGCGATGGACTTGTTGTTGCCGCCGACGTTGAGGACCTTCTTCTGGCTCATGGGGTGTTTTTCCGTGGATGGAGAGAAAAATCGAGGGGACGGCTGCGGACCCGCTTCAACGCAACCAGTCCACCACGCCGCGCCCCAGCGTCAGCAGGTTCGCATTGAGCTGCTGCACGTCGTGCAGCGCGTTCACGTAAGCCACGCGCATGTTGTAGTGGTCGGCCTCGGCGGCCATCACGTCGAAAAGACTGCGTCGACCCAATTGCTGCCACTGCTGCAGCGTGAAGTTGCGCACCTGCTCGCTGTTCTTCAGCACCTCGGCCAGGCGGCGCGCACGGTCCAGCGCGGCGGTGGCCTGTTCGTGCACTTCAGCCACGCGAAAGCGACGTGATTCCAGCGCTTCGGCGCGCTGCAGCCGCGCGGCTTCGGCGCGCTTGCGGGCGGCGCCGGTGGCCGGCTCGACGCCCGGGCTCAGCAGCGGCAGGCTCACGGCCAGCCCCAGCGAATAAGAGCCGTTGCGTGTCGGCCCGCCGTTGCCACCTGCACTGCCGCTGTTGTTGCCGGCAGCCGCACTGCCGCTGACGTTCCAGCTGACCTGCGGCTTGCCGCCGGCAGCCACGGCCTCGGCGTAACGACGCGCCGCCTTCTCTTGCGCTTCCAGCTGCGCAATCTCGGTAGACCGTTCCACATCGGCCACCAGTTGCGGCAAGTCGGGCACGCCCATGAATACCGTGCTCAGGCCTTCGGTGCCGGGCAGGCCATCGCCCACCAGGCGGCGCAGGCGCACCTCGATCTGGCGCACCGCAGACTGCGTCTGCACCAGTTGCAGTTCGGTCTGCTGCAGCGTCTTCTGTGCCTGCACCAGTTCACTGGCGCGGCCGCGGTCGGTGCGCACGATGGTTTCCAGCGCCTCGACCAGGCAGCCGGTCTTGCGCACGTGGTTGCGCCAGACCTGCGCCGTCATGCGGTTGCGGCTGCGTTCCAGCTGCAGCGCCACTGCGGTCAGCGCCAGCTGTTCCTGCTGCGAGAGCTGGCCCCAGCGTGCCGACTCGGCCAGCTGCGTGCGCCAGTCCACCAGCCGGTCGCTGCGGCCGCCGTCGTAGAGCAGCTGGCTGATGTTCACGTTGGCGCGCAGCTGCAGCGTGGCGTTTTCGGTGACAGCGGCCGAACGCGAACCGCCCGGGCCCATGCCCGCACCCACGCTGGCCTGGATGGACTTTGCGGCGCGCGCTTCTTCGATGTCCTGCAGCGCGGCTTCGGCCAGCAGGCGCGAAGCGCCGACCGCATGGCTGCGCTCCAGCGCGTCCTTCACCAGGCCCGCGAGTGCGCCGCGCGGCTCCACCGGCGCCATGGGCGCCATGGGGGTGCTGTTCTGAGCCTGTGGCGCCACAGGTTCCAGCGCGTCTTCATCTACGCATTGGGCTGCGGCCGGGGCCACCAGGGTGGCACACGACAGGGCGGCAGACAGCAGGGCGTTCGTCAGGCGGGGCGTCATCGGCACAGTGTCTGCCGCGCTGTAGGGGGCTGATCGCCGGATGTCAGGCCGGTTTTCGGCGCTGTTCCGCCGCGTGGCAGCGAGCGCCTTGGCCATCAGCCCGCCTTCATTCCGCCCTCATTCCGCTTTCAGCCCGGCCGCACGCCGAAGGCCCAGGCCAACGCCGAGAAGGTGACGAAGGACAGCACGGTGCTGCTCATGATGATGCGCGCCACGCGGCCGTTGTCGGCGCCGTAACGTTCGGCCAGCAGGCTCACGTTGCTGGCGCTGGGCAACGCGGCTGCCAGCGTCAGCACGATGAGCTGGAACTTCGACAGCGGTGCGCCCATCGCATAAGCCGAGGCCGCCAGCAGAAACACCAGCAGCGGGTGAAGAACCAACTTGATCAACGCCACCGGCAAATAGTCAGCCACCGGCGTGCGCGTATGCGCGTGCTGGCTGGCACGCCACAGCACCGCGCCGATAGTGAACAGCGCCACCGGCGAGGCCGATGCCGCGAGCATTTCCACCACCTTGTCGGCCGGCCCCGGCAGCGTGAGGCCGGTGACAGAGAACACCGCGCCCAGCGCGATGGCCCACGGCAGCGGGTTCGACAGCGCGCCGCGCAGCGCACGCGCTGCCGCCTGCCCCGCCGCGCCGTCTTTCGCAACCGCAGCCTGCGCAATCGCAATGCACAGGCTGCTGGTGACGAACAGGTCAGCCAGGATCGTGCAGATCACAGGCCCGGCCGCCGCCGTGCCCATCAGCGCCACCAGCAGCGGCACGCCCATGAAACCGGTGTTGGGAAACGCCGCCACCAGCGCGCCGAAGGCGGCGTCTTTCAGCTGCACACGCTCGTTCAAAGTCACCGCGATAGTGAAGAACACGATGAGCAGCCCGGCGGCGAGATACACGCCCAGCACCACCGGGTTGAACAGATCGAAGATGGGCGTGCCGGCGCCGAAGCGAAACAGCATGCACGGCAGCGCGAAATACAGCACATAGCCGTTCAGGCCCGGAATGGCGCTTTCCGGCAGCACGTGGTGGCGCGCGGCCAGATAGCCGCACAGCACCAGCGCGAAGAAGGGAATGGTGACGGCCAGGATCGACTGCATGCGGCGCGGTAGGTCGAGGCCGCCCTCAGGCGACAAGCGGGAAGGTCACCGCGATGAAGCAGCCGAAGGCCAGACCGTTGGCCACCGCCGCCACGCCCGGATAGCCCGTGCTCTTTGCAGCCCAGCGGCTGAACAGCCCGTAGACCACGAACAGCAGCAACACCGCCGGCACGATGATGGCCAGGAAGAACAGCCGCTGCGGGTTCAGTGCGATGGCTGCCACCAGCGACAACAGAAAGGCCGCCTTGCTGGCCAGATAGGCACCGCGCGCCGCGTGCCCGTCTCGCGTGAGCCATTCGTCGGCCAGGAACCAGATCAACGTGCCCGCACACAGCACCGCTACCAGCGGCAGGCGCACCGCTTCGGGCTGCACGTTGAAGATGTAGCGGTCCACCGGCACGCCCACGGCCAGCACCGCGTAGGCACTGACGAGCACCGTCGCCACGGCCAGTGCGAGCCCGCAGCCAGGGGTCCAGCGTGGCGGGCGGTGCCCGGCCAGCCACAGGCCAGCCGCCGTCAACACGCCGTACAGCGCGAAGTGCAGCACCAGATAGTCGCCCAGCAGCAGTGGCAGCACGTGGGTGGGCAGCTTCCACAGCAGCAGTGGCGTCAGCACGGCCGGCAGCAGGGTCAGCCACGTCTGGCCGCGCCAGCCCCACCAGGGCCGGCGCGGCGCTGTGGGCACGGCCGCCGCGCCCACCCACGCAGCGGGTATCGCGATCGAACCCACACGCGGCAGCCACCGCGACAGCGGCCAGGCCAGTGCCACCACGCCCAGCAGCAGCCAAGCAAGCGAAGGGCCGCGCACGTCGATGAAAGGCTGGCTGGCCGGCGCGCGTCCGAAGGCGGCGTTCAGCCAGTTCAGCGTTTCCGTCAACGTGTGGCCGCTGTACAGCACGCCGATGTGTTCCACCCCCGGCGACAGCGTGGCGCGGCGCGCCGTGCCGTCGTCGAAACGGCCGTACAGCGTGTCGGCCACCGCGCCCGGCCCGCCGACGCGGCCCACCACGCGCAGTGCCTCGCGCGCCATCACGCCCGGTTCCAGCGCGCCGCCGATGACGAGCAGGTTGCGCGGGCTGTCCAGCAGCGTGTCGGCCTTGATGCTGGGCGCGAACATCGACACGCCCACGGTGGCCTGCACCGCGCCCTGCGCCTGCGCCTGCGCGTGGCGCACGACGATGTTTGACGCCATCGAATGGCCCACCACGGCATAGCGCCCGCTGCCGCCACCCTCGGCGGCGCGCTGTGCGGCGTAGCGGCCCATCTCGTCCATCGCCTGCAGCAGCGTGCGCTGGCTGCGCGGCTGGTCGGCCAGGCCGCCGAACATCGGCGCGGTATTGCGGCCATGGCCGGGGAAGTCGAAAGTGATGGCGACGAAACCGTTGCGCGCCAGCGTGGTGGCAAAGGGCTGCATCAACTGCTGCGAACCGGCAAAGCCGTGCGCGATGAGCACCACCGGCGCCGGGCTGCCCGCGGCGGGTGCCACTGCCGAGCGGAACACCGTGCTGCCGAGCGTGAGCGTGCGCACGTCGAGCCCGCGCGTGGCCCCTTCCAACTGCCACAGCGCCGTGGCGATGGCCAGCAGCGCGAAGGCCGCCACCACACCCGGCCCCCATTGCGACCACGAGTCCGACCCGCGCGCCCACGCGCCGGGGCGGCGCGCAACGGCCAGCAAGCTCGTCATGCCATCGCCGTCATGCCAGGCCGACGAACTTTTCGCTCAGGTCCCACAGCCGGCTGTTCCGCGCGTCGTCGCTGGCCCGGGCCGACAGCGGCTGCGCAAACGCCTGCCGGCCTTCCTTCTGGCGGTTGCCCCAGCTCCAGTGCACGCCCGACTGCGCGAAGGCCGCGTCGGCCACCACCTGCGCCACGCGATCACCGGCCAACTCCTGGGTGACGTAGCCCTTGGTGATGTTCTTCTGGAACCACGGAAAAATGGTCTGAAACGCCTTGGGCGTATCGCGAAACAGCGCCGTGTCGGCCACGCAGCCGGGGTAGAGCGTGTTGAAGACGATGCCGGTGCCGGCGTGGTAGCGGCGGTGCAGTTCGCGGCTCATGATCATGTTGCACAGCTTGCTGTCCTTGTAGGCCTTGCCGGGCTTGAAGGGCTTGCCGTCGATCATGGCCACTGGGGCCTTGAAGCCGC
>Ga0209591_10001392_pt1 | contig 30145 bp, 20 predicted proteins | sample MAT01_FD_187207 | JGI IMG/M metagenome (GOLD analysis project Ga0209591, IMG submission 187207) | Freshwater microbial communities from Lake Fryxell liftoff mats and glacier meltwater in Antarctica - MAT-01 (SPAdes) (version 2) | ecosystem: Environmental > Aquatic > Freshwater > Ice > Liftoff... | reverse complement strand
TAGCCGAAGCCGAAGCCGAAGCCGAAGCCGAAGCCGGCCGAGGCGCGCGCGGGTCTTCGCCTGCCGCCGAAGCGGCTACAGCGAGCGGGTGATCGTCGAGATGACGGCGAGGGTATCGCCGGAGGGGAAGGCGTCGAAGAGCCAGGCGGTGTAGCGGGCTTGCTCAGCCGTGCTGGCATCGGCGCGCGCGACCAGCTCGTAACGGTGAGGTGGCGCGGCCTCGAGCACCACCGGAGTCAGCAGCAGGCGGCCGCGGCGGAAGTGGGCGACCTCGACGGTCTCGCCGGGGCGGCGGGCGCCGAGGTGAGCGCGGGCGTCGCCCTCGCTGGCGATGCGGAAGCTGTCGAGGGCGCACAGCTCGTCGCCCACCGACAGGCCCGCGGCGGCCGCCGGCGAGCCGTCGAGCACGCCGGTGATGCGCACCCCGGCGATGGTGGCGCCGAGCCAGACCGGGGTGGCCCCATCGAGAACTTGGCTGGGATCGGCCACCGCGCGCAGCTCGAGGCCGGCCTGCATCAGCTCGGCGACCAGGGGCGGATCGTCGACGCCGCGGATGTAGCGGGCGAAGAAGTCGCCGAGCTCGAGGCCGGTCGCCTCTTCGAAGAGCGGCTGGACGTCCTCGGGGTGCGGCTTATCGACCGCGCCGTGGCGCCGCCACAGCAACCGCAGCACGTCGTCGAGGCTGCGCGCGCCGTCGCTGCGTCGCCGCACCTCCAGGTCGAGCGCGAGCGCGACCAGCCCGCCTTTGAGGTAGTAGCTCACGGTCGTGTTGAGGTTCGACTCGTCGGGCTTGTACAGCTTGATCCACGCGTCGAAGGAGCTGTCCTCGAGGCTGGCCCGGGCCCGTCCCGGCGTGGCCTGCAGGCGCGCCCAGTCGTCGAGGACCTTGTCGAGGAAGCTCTTGCTGGTGATGCGCGCGGCGCTGCGCAGCGTGAAGCGATCGTAGTGGCTGGTGAGGCCCTCCATGACCCACAGGCAGCGCGTGTACGCCTCGCGGCGATAGTCGAGCGCGCCGAGCAGCGGCGCGGGCGCGATGCGCTTGCCGTTCCACGCGTGGAACAGCTCGTGCGACAACAGCTCGAGCAAGCCCTCGTACTGCTTGCGCGTCGAGAGCGCCTGCGGGTTGTAGAGGTTGGCCGAGCCGGCGCGATGCTCGAGGCCACCGTAGGCGTCGTGCGACAGCATCAGCAGGAACGTGTAGCGCGCGAAGGGCAGCGCGAGCCCGCCCTCGCCATCGATGCGGCGCGCCTGATCGCTCGCGATCGCGATGAGGTCGTCGACCAGCTGATCGACGGTGAACGCGCCGCCCGGCACTCGCGCTCCCCAGATCGCCAGCTCGAAGGGCACGCCGCCCACGGTGAAGCTGCGATCCTCGACGTGGCCGAGGTGGATCGGCGCGTCGTAGAGCGCGTCGAGCGACTCGGCGCGCAACGTGTAGCGCGCGGCCGCCGGGGCCAGGGCGCCGCCGTCGAGCGCGGTCGCCACCCGCCAGCCGCGCCCGGTCGGCGCGGTGATCTCGACGGTGACCGGCCCGCCGCGCAGCGCGTCGACCGCGAGGAAGGTCGCCGGCCCGTGCAGGAACGCGTGGGTGTCGTCGATGTGGTTGGTGCGCACCGACAGATCGTGGCCATAGACCGCGTACTCGACGCGCACCGACGCCGCGCCGGCCGGATCGATCGACCACGTCGACTTGTCGAGCTTGATCGCCGCGCGCGGCCGATCGTCGTCGCCGAAGGCACGCAGGTCGCGCAGGTGGCGCGCGTAGTCGCGGATGAGGTAGCTGCCGGGGCACCACGCCGGCAGCGCGACCTCGACCGCGCCCGCGCCGGGTGGGCATGGGATCACGACGGAGACGTGCGCGAGATGGTCTTGCGGTCGGTCGACCTGGATGTGGTAGGAGAGCCCTGGCGCGGCCATGTCGCGAAGGTACACTGTCGCCGTGCAACCCGCTGTCCCCTCGACGATCGCCCTCGCGGCGAGCTTCATCGGGGCCATCGCGTCCGCTGGTGTCGCGTGGAGTAAGCCCGGTGGTAGCGCCGACCGCCCATCCCAGACCCGCCGCGACGGCCGCGCCGTCCGGGTCCCGCGCTCGACCGTCGCGGTCACGACCAACGCGCGGTTCTGCTCGCTGTCCGAGGACGATCGCGGCCTGTGCTTCGCGCCGGTCGCGGTCGGCGACGACGGCACCGTGCTGTCCACCGACGGCAGCAACTGGGGCCAGACCACGATCGTCGAGGTCACGCCCAACCTCAACCGATGCGGGCAGGCCGACACCTGGACGATCCGGATCGACCGCGCCCGCTTGAAGAACTTTTACGATTACGGCGCCACGCTCGTGGTCGGCGTGCCGCTCACCACGCAGTCGCAGCTGATGCCAGCGAACCGGCCGATGCCCGACGACAACCAGCTGGCGTCGATCATGTACGTCGTCGACGTCGACGGTGATGCTCAGGCCGACCTGATCGCCGATCAGTACGGCTGCGACGGCGCTCGCCAGCCGACGGCTAGCGGCGCCCCCACCCACCAGTGCTACGAGTACTGGGTCGCGGTCCGCGATCGCTGGCAGCGCGGCCGCGTCGATCAGACGGCGACGTGCTCGCGATGAGCCGACGTTGGGATGCCACCCAGCAGATCGAGGCCCGGCTCGCCAACGAGCGCGGGACGATCCGGCGTGAGGCTCAGACCCGCGTCGCGATGTGCTACCCGAGCCCGTACCGGATCGCGATGTCGTCGCTGGGCTACCAGCACATCTACCGGCTGCTCAACCTGGTGCCCGAGCTGGCCGCCGATCGCGCGATGCTCCCCGACGACGCCAAGGCGGCGCGGGCCTCGGGCCAGCCGCTCCTCACCCTCGAGCGGGCCCTGCCGGTTGGCAACTATCCGCTGCTGGCGTTCTCGGTGGCCTACGAGCTCGAGCTGGCTGGCCTCATCGACTTCCTCGACCTGGCCGGCATTCCGGTGCTGGCCGCCGATCGCGATCACCGCCACCCGCTGATCGTCGCGGGCGGGCCGCTCACCTTTTCGAACCCGGTGCCGCTCGCGCCGTTTGTCGACGTGATCGCCATGGGCGAGGGCGACGAGCTCGCGATCGAGATGGTCACCACCGCGCGCGATCTGCGCTGGAACCGCGAGGCGCTGATCGCCGCGCTCGCCACCCGACGCGGCTACTACCTGCCGACGCTGCACGGCTCGACGCCGCCGCCCATCGCCCAGGCCGCCGACGCCCAGCTGCCGGCCCGCTCCCAGATCATCACCGCCGACACCGAGCTGTCGGACATGTTCCTCACCGAGGCGGCGCGCGGCTGCTCGCGCGGCTGCACGTACTGCGTGATGCGGCGCTCGACCAACGGCGGCATGCGCATCGTGCCCGCCGCCGACGTGCTGGCCGGCATCCCCGAGCACGCGCGCCGGGTTGGCCTGGTCGGCGCCGCGGTCACCGACCATCCCGAGATCCGCGCGATCGTGCGGGGCGTCGTCGATGGCGACCGCCAGGTCGGCATCTCGAGCCTGCGCGCCGACAAGCTCGACGACGAGCTGGTAGGGCTCCTGGCCCGGGGCGGCTACCGCACGCTCACCGTCGCCGCCGACGGGACCAGCGAGCGCATGCGCCGGTTCATCGAGCGCTCGACGCAGGAGAAGCACCTCCTGCGCTGCGCCGAGCTCGCCGCGATCCACAAGCTCGCGACCGTGAAGATCTACATGATGGTCGGCGTGCCCACCGAGACCGACGACGACATCGACGAGCTGATCCGCTTCGCGGGCGAGCTGATCAAGGTGCATCCCAAGGTCGCGTTCGGGGTGGCACCCTTCGTCGCCAAGCGCCACACCCCGCTCGACGGCACCGACTTCGCGGGCATCGATGTCGTCGACGCCCGCCTCGAGCGGCTGCGGCGCGGCCTCACCGTGTACCGCGGCAAGGCCATCATGCGGCCGACCTCGGCGCGCTGGGCTTGGGTCGAGTACATGATCGCGCAGGGCGAGCAGAAGGCCGGCCTCGCGCTCCTCGACGCCCACCGGGCCGGCGGCAGCTTCTCGGCCTACAAGGCCGCGTTCGCGGCTCGCAACTCGGTTCCCACCGGGCCGCGGGCCCGGGTCCCGTCGGGCGCCGAGCTGATCGCGCTCAAGAAGCGCGCGCTGCAGGCGCCGGCGGCCACGCCGTAGCTACCAGATCTTCCACCACGGCTTGGCGCTGGCCCGCTCGGCAGCGGTGCAGGAGCAGCGCTCGGCGTTGGGCACGTCGCGCAGGACCTGCTCGACGTGGGCACCGCACCCGGCAAATGACGGCTTGTGGCAACGCGGACAGGTGATACGGCGGCACATGCGAACCCGATTCTAGCGCGGACGCCAGCGCGGCTCGCGGGGTAAGATGTCGCGGTGGACCTCGGCCGCATGCTCGCGAAGTGTCACGCCGCGCAGTGGGACGCCGACGATCTCGACTGGAGCGGCACGCCGGCGCCGATGCCGCGCGCCAAGGAAGAGGCGGTGGTGCAGGCCTTCACCGACATGGCCGGCATCGAGCGCCTGGCCGCGGCGCTGTTCGCGGCGCAGCAAGCCAAGACCGACGACCCGACCCTGCGCGCAATCTTCGCCAGCTTCGTGATCGACGAGGCCCGCCACGCGGTAGTGGCCGCGCGCCTGGCTCGCTACTACGACGTGCACCACTACCGGAGCTACGCGCAGGCGCCGTCGCTGGTCGCATTCCGCGCGCCGTTTCTCGCCGTGATCGAGCTGGCGCCGCCCGACATCGCCAACGCTTACGTCACCTCGGGCGAGCTCCTGCTCGACGTCGCGCTGTTGCGCTCCCTCGACGATTACGTCGGCGACGCCATGAGCCACGCCGCGATGCACCTCGTCAACCGCGACGAGTCGCGCCACATCGCGGTCGACTTCCACATGACCGAGCACTACGCGTCCGACGCCTTCCGCGCCACCATCGCCGGCCGGCCCCGGCAGTCGGTGAGCGAGCGCCTGCGGGCCGCGACGGCGATGGCGCACCTGCTGTGGTACGCGCAGCCGTTCCTGCGCGACGTGTTCCTCGCGCCGATGGACCGCACCGATCCGTCGGGGCGCCGGCTCCACGAGGCGCTCAAGCGCATCCAGCTGGTGTCGCGCAAGCCGACGGTGGCGCGCCTCCCCTTCACGCGCTTCATGCACGGCGTGCAGGCGCTGTATCTCCATCCGATCGCGGGGCGGCTCCTGTCGGGCGTGCTCCTGCGCCTGCTGGGCGCCGAGCCCCGCATCGCCGGCAAGCTCTTCACCGACGACGAGCTGGCGCGCAGCCAGGCCATGAGCTTCGACGAGCTGGCCGAGGACGCCCTGGCGGCCAAGCAGTCATGACCGCCCCCACGATCGCCCGTCCCCTGCTCACGGTCAGCGCCGACAGCACGCTCCTGGCCTGCGTCGCCGAGGACCGCATCGCGCTCATCGACACCGCGACGCTCACGCTGGTGAGCAACGGCGACGCGCCGATCGAGGCCCGCAGCGTGGCGTTCGTGGGCGCCACGCCCCAGCTCGCGATCGGCACGATCGACGCGCTCCACGCCTACGACGTGCCGTCGCTGCGGGCGGCCGCTCAGACCGCGATGCCGGGTGGCTCGACGATCGTGACGGTCGCCGGCGAGCGGATCGCGCTCGCGGTGCCGGGCGGCCTCGGCGTCGCACGCTGCACCGGCAACGCGATCGATCTGGTCGGCCTCACCAGCGCGGGGCCGGTCGACGTCGTGATCGGCCTCGACCACGAGCGCCTGATGCTGGCGATGCCCGGCCGCACCGAGATCGTCGCCGCGACCTCGCAGCGCGTGCTGTCGCGGCTCGCGGCGCCGCTGCCGCCGCCGCCCCGCATCGCCGGGGTGTGCGGCCAGCGCCGCTACGTGTGGATCGCGCGGCTGGGCGCGCGCGCGGTCGTGGTGCTGCGGCTGTCCGACGGCCGGACGTTCGAGCACGCCACCGCGGCGCCGGTCGCCGCCGGCTTCGGACACCCCGACTCGCCGTGGATCGTCGTCGAGGACGCCACCGGGGCGCTGTCCCGCCTGCACGTGCAGACCATGGCCGCGCATCCACTCGAGTTTCAGTCGACGCTGGCGTCGTGTGTCGGCGGCGGCGCCGATCCTTCGCTGTACTGGCTCGACGACGACCTCCGCTTCATGCGCACCTCGCTCAGCGGCGACGCCGTCGCGCCCGGCACGGGCCTCCAGCTGCAGGTCGGCGGCGCCAAGCCGCGGCCCACGCCGCTCGCGCCCACGGTCGGCGTGAACGTCGAGGAGCCGGGGCCGGCGCCGGCGGCCTCGCCCACCGCAGCCGCGACCGCGTCCACGCCGGTCGCGATGACGCTCACGATCCCGGTGGGTCCGCGCCCGCCGTCGCGCGCGACCTCGGCCCGGACCTGGCGCCCCGCCCTCGCCGACTGGGCCCGCGCCATCCTGGCCGAGCCGACCGCGCCCGTCGGCATGCCCATCCTCGACGCCACGCCGATCGACGCGCTGGCGACCCGCCTGCGCTTGGCGTCGCCGGCCTACCGCGCGCTGGCGCTGCTGTACGGCGCGTGGCTCCTCGGCGGGCGCCGGCCCAGCCTCGATCAGGTCGGCCGCACGATCGCGTGGGAAGAGGTCGGCGGCGACGGCGCCTTGCCGCGCGCGCAGCTGCTCACCATCGCGGGCGGTCGGGTGGCCCTGCGACCGGCGGTGGCGCGCTTCCTCGACGAGGCGGCACCGGTGCGGATCGAGGTCGACGGCGACGACGCCCACGGCTCGGTGCCGCGGGGACGCCGGCGCGCCCACGTCTCGTCGCTGGTCGCGCCGCTCACCAGCGCGCGCGAGCTGGCCGGCGTCTTCGGTGCGGCCGCGATCACCGACGAGGCCCGGGCCGGTGGCCGGCGCGGGCTGCTGGCGGCCCTCGACGAGGCCTGGCTACGCCGGCTGCCGCTGATCGCGATCCCGAGCGGCGAGCTGGATCTCGACACCCTGGCCGCGGCGCCGCTGCGCCCCGATCACACGCTGGTCGTGATCTGGCCCGACCGCGACGCCCCGCCCGCGATCGAGGACTGGGCGACCGTCGACGTCAAGACCGGATCGTAGCTCTCGTCGAGGCCGCGCAGGCCGAGGCGCGCGACCCGGGCGTGGGGTGCGCGGGGATCGTCGGCGCCGTACACCCCGAGCGCCTTGGCGATCTCGATGGGGCGCGCCGAGCCGGCCGCCGAGGCGTCGACGCGGATGACGAAGAAGCCGCCGGGCGCCCAGTCGAGCGCCGCGCACAGCCGGGTCGCGGCCTCGACGCCGACCACGCTGACGTGCTGCACGAACCCGCGCACGTCGATCAGCTTGTCGTCGCGCGGCACCAGGCAGCTCGGCTTGGCCAGGAACCCGGCGGCGATGCGCTCGAGGCGCGCGTCGTCGAAGCGCAGGCCGTCGGGGGCCGGCTGCATCGCCAGCTCGGTGCCGGTGACCACCTTGCCCAGGCCGTCGGCGCGGAACGCAAGGATCGTGGCGGAGCGGATCATCAGGCCCTCGGGGCAGACCGCGCCCAGCCGGGCCGCGACCTCGTCGGCGGCCAGGCTGCCCTCGGCGCCGTGCAGCAGGTCGACGTCGAGCACCTCAGCGAAGCTCGACACGCCGAGCGACAGCGCCGGTCCGTAGGTGATGCGCGGCTTGGGCGAGAAGCCTCGGCTCTGAGCCAGCGACAGGTGGGCGCGGCGGAAGCTGCGCGCGAGGAGCCGCGCCACGTCGAGGTGGCCGAGGAACGCGGTGCGCTCGAGCTTGGTGTAGCGGATGCGGTACGTGGTGTAGGGCGCGTCGGCCCCGTGGAAGCCGCTCTGCCGCACCCGCTCGGCGCGCTCGTGGTCGCGTCGATGAGGATCGCGCGGGGGCCCACCCGCAGTGGCCTTCTCCGCCGGTGAGCCGCCGCCACGCTCGCTGACGTCGAGGCCGGCGTCGCCCTCGACCACGACCGGCGGGCCGACGCGGTGGCGGGGCTGCTCGGCGCCCAGCGCGCGCAACGCGACCAGACGATCGCCGCGCATCGTCGACAGATCGCACGCGATGCCGCAGTCGTAGCAGACCAGCTTGCGCGCATCGACGGTGGCGTCGGCGAGGTTGGTGTGGTGCACCAGCATGCCGGCGACCTTGCCGCAGGGCGGGCTGGCGCGGCCCTTCACGGCCTTGCGGTACTCGGCGAGGAGGAAGCCCTCCTCGAGGCCAACGTCGATGTGGTCCCAGGGCAGCCGCGCGCTGACCGGCCGGGTGCCGAGGTACGCGTCGACGTCGACGTGGTGGTCGGCGAGCACGCCCTGCCAGCGCTCGTCGTCGAACAGCTCCTCCCAGCCGTCGAAGCGCGCGCCGCGCTTCCAGGCCTCCTCGACGACGTCGGCCAAGCGGCGGTCGCCGCGCGACATGATGCCCTCGATCCACGACACCCCGCCGTGGTGGTACTTGAGGCGGAGCTGGCGGTCGCGCACGCTGGCCCGCAGCAGCTGCTGCTTGCGGCGGATCTCGTCGAACGAGTCCTGGGCGCACCACTGCAGCGGGGTGTGGGGCTTGGGCACGTGCGACGACACGCTGACCGTGACCTCGGCGCGGGTGCCGGCCAGCGGCTTGCCGAGGCGCAACATGCGCTGGCCGGTCTCGACGATGCCGCGGACGTCGTCGTCCTCCTCGGTGGGCAGCCCGATCATGAAGTACAGCTTCACGCGGTGCCAGCCGCGCTCGAAGACCTTGCGGGTCGACTCCTCGATGTGCGTCTCGGTGATGTTCTTGTTCACCACGTCGCGCATGCGCTGGGTGCCAGCCTCGGGCGCGAAGGTGAGGCCGCTGATGCGGGTCTGGGCCAGCTCGTCGAGGATCTCCTCGGGCAGGCCATAGGCGCGCAGGCTCGCGACCGACATCGAGATGCCGCGCTCGCGCAGCGCCACCGACAGCTTGCTGACCAGCGGCGAGATGCTGGAGAAGTCGGCGGTCGACAGGCAGGTGAGGCCGGTCTCCTCGTAGCCGGCCTTGTCGGCGCCGCCCAGCACGCTGGCGACGATCGAGTCGGGGCTGCGCTCGCGTACCGGCCGGTAGATCATGCCAGCCTGGCAGAAGCGGCAGCCCTCGGTGCAGCCGCGCGAGATCTCGACCGAGGCCCGCTCGAAGACCGCCTCGGCGTAGGGCACCGGGTAGTCGGTGGGAAACGGATACGCGTCGAGGTCGCGGACCATCGCGCGCTGGATGCGGGCCGGGGCCCGGGGATCGAGGGGCGCGCCGACGACGGTCATGCCGGTCTGGTCGTCGACGACCGTGGCGTACAGCGCAGGCACGTAGAGCGGGAAGCGGGCGGCCAGCTCGGCCAGCGCGTCGAGGCGGGTGCGCTCGCCGCGGCCGATGGCGCGCCGCAGGTGAGCCCACGACACCACCAGCTCGGCGAGCAGCTCCTCGGCCTCGCCGATGAACGCGGCGTCGAAGAACGGCGCCATCGGCTCGACGTGCGTCGCGACCGGGCCGCCGGCCAGCACCAGCGGCGCGTCGGCCGCGCGATCGACGGCGCGCAGCGGGATGCCACCGAGATCGAGCAGCGTGAGGACGTTGGTGAAGGTCAGCTCGTACTGCAACGAGATGCCGACCACATCGAAGGCGCTGAGCGGATCTTGCGACTCGAGCGCGCACAGCGGGAGGCCGCGCGCGCGCAGCTCGGCCTCCATGTCGATCCACGGCGTGAACGCGCGCTCGCAGGCGATGCGCGGGTCCTTGTTGAGCAGGCTGTAGAGGATCTTGGTGCCGAGGTGCGACATCCCGATGTCGTAGACGTCGGGGAACGCCAGGCAGATCCGGGCCTCGACGCTCGCCGGATCCTTGCGCACCGACAGGTACTCGCCGCCAAGGTAGCGGGCCGGCTTGAGAACCTGGTCGATGAAATCTGCGTAGACGTGGCGCATCGGATGATCGATGACGTGTACCGGATCCCGGCCTGCTTCGCCACGAGATTGGAGTAGCCTGCCTCGATGAACCGCGCCGCCGCCGTCGCTGTCGCGCTCCTCGCGCTGACCAACTGCAAGAAGGAACCGCGCGAGGGCGCGCCCGCGCCGACCGCACCAGCGCCCCGCGCAGGGACCCAGCCGACGCCGCCTTCCGACGATCCCGGATCGGTCGTCTTGCCGGCGGCCGGCCTCGCACCAGCACCGGTGCTGGCAGGTGCTACGGTCGCGCGCATGTGGGACCTCCCGATCAAGACTCTGCGCGGTCAGCCCTCGTCGCTCGCGGCGTACAAGGGCAAGGCCATCCTCGTGGTCAACGTCGCGTCGGAGTGTGGGCTGACGCCGCAGTACACCGCGCTCGAAGCGGTGCAGGAGAAGTACGCGGCCAAGGGCTTCACGGTCCTGGGCGTGCCCTGCAACCAGTTCGGCGGCCAGGAGCCGGGCACCGCCGAGGAGATCGAGCACTTCTGCTCGACGACGTTCGGCGTGACCTTCCCGATGACCGAAAAGGTCGAGGTCAACGGGCCCAACCGCCACCCGCTGTACAACGAGCTCACCCAGATCAACGACGCCCAGGACTACCAGGGCGACATCCGCTGGAACTTCGAGAAGTTTTTGATTTCGGCAGATGGCACCAAGATCACGCGCTTCTCGCCCAAGACCACGCCCGACGATCCGTCGGTGATCGCGGCGATCGAAGGCGCGTTGCCCTGAACGCCCCGGACCGCAGCTCGTCAGGGTGACCGGGCCCACTCCACGGTCTGGCCCCGGACCGGCGCCTCGACCGCGAGGCCGTCGCTGGTCAGCACCTCCCGCAAGGCCGCCTGCGCCTCGGGCTCGCCGTGCACGAGGAAGACCCGATCGCGTGGCGCGCACGCGGCCGCGTAGGCGCGGAGATCGGACGCGTCGGCGTGCGCGCTGAACGCGTCGAGCACCTCGACCTGGGCATGCAGATCGCGCTCGACGCCCCAGATCTTCACGTGGGGCCGCCGCTCGGCGAGGCGGCGCCCGAGCGTGTGCTGCGCCATGAAGCCGACCACCAGGATCGTGTTGCGGGGATCCTCGACGAGGTTGCGCAGGTGGTGCAGGACCCGACCGCCCTCGCACATGCCCGAGGCCGCGATGATGATCGCGGGACCGACCACGTCGTTGATGGCCATCGACTCGTCGCGGGTGCGGGCGATCCGCAGGCCCTGGACCGCGAAGGGATCGCCGTGCTCGTCGAGGAAGCGCCGGGTCGGTGCGTCGTAACACTCGGGGTGAAGCCGGAATACCGAGGTGACGTCGATCGCGAGCGGCGAGTCGAGGAAGATCGGGACCGCCGGAAGCCGACCGGCCTGGCGCAGCTCGTTGAGGACGAAGAGGACCTCCTGGGTGCGGCCGAGCGCGAACGCCGGCACCAGGACCTTGCCGCCACGTTGGACGGTCGCGCCGATGACGCGCGCCAGGTCGTCGTGCATACGGGCCACGTCGCCGTGGCGGCGATCGCCGTACGTGCTCTCCATGACCAGCACGTCGATCGGGCCGGGCGGCGTCTCGGGATCGCGCATGATCGGCAAGCCGCCGCGGCCGAGGTCGCCGGAGACCACGAGGCGCCGGACCCGCCCCCCGTCGACGATGTCGAGCATGACCTGCGCCGAACCGAGGATGTGACCGGCGTCGAAGAAGGTCGCGGTGGTGCCGCGCACCGGATGGAACCGGCGATGGTACGGCACCGTCTCGAACCGCCCCAGCGTAGCGATCGCTTCGTCCTCGTCGTAGATGGGCCGGATGGGCTCCCAGTTGGGATCGTTGGCATGCTTGCGGTTGAGGTAGTCGGCGTCGGACTGCTGGATCCGCGCCGAGTCGCGCAACATGTACGAGCACAGGTCGCGCGTGGCCGGCGTGGTGTGGATCGCGCCCGCGAACCCTGAGCGCACCAGCACCGGCAGGCAGCCGGCGTGATCGATGTGGGCGTGCGTCAGGATCGTCGCGTCGACCCCGATGGCCGCGGCCGGGAGGTCGCGGTTGCGCTCGCGCGACTCGGCGCGGCGGCCCTGGAACATCCCACAGTCGACGAGGAAGGCACCGCCCTCGGTGTCGACCCGGAGCATCGAGCCGGTGACCTCGCGGGCGGCACCGAGAAAGGTGAGCTTCATCGCGAGACGACATTGCAGGAACCGAGCACACGCGCGGTCGCCCCGATCGTCCCGCAGACGCGCAGGTTCTGCGTCCCGAGCTGCCGGCGGCGCATCGCCTGCGTGCCAGCAGGTTGACCGGGGGCCGGGCGCTCCAACCTGCTGGCGATCCGCGGCGCGGCGGCCCTCGGGCCCGGCGCTTGCTGTAGGTCCATGCATGAAAGCTCTCCGCCTCCTTCACTGGGGACAGCCCGCCCAGCTCGTCGACGCGCCGATGCCCGAGCCCGGCCCCGGCCAGGTCGTGCTGCGGATCGCCGCCACCGGCGCCTGTCACTCCGATCTCCATCTGATGGACTGGCCCGAAGGCCAGCTCCCCTGGAAGCTGCCGTTCACGCTCGGTCACGAGAACGCTGGTCGCGTCCACGCGCTGGGGGCCGGTGTCATCGGGCTCCACGAAGGCGACGCCGTCGTCGTGCACGGGCCTTGGGGCTGCGGCACCTGCCGCGCCTGCCGGCTGGGGCGCGAGAACTACTGCGCGCGCGCCGGCGAGCTCGTCGTCGGTGGCGGCGGACTCGGCCTCGACGGCGGCATGGCCGAGTACATGCTCGTGCCCAGCGCGCGGCACCTGATCCCGATCGGCACGCTCGATCCGGTGATCGCGGCGCCGCTGTCTGACGCCGGGCTGACGCCGTATCACGCGATCCGCGCGTCGCAGGCCAACCTCGGCCCCGGCTCGACCGCCGTCGTGATCGGGGTCGGCGGGCTCGGTCACATGGCCGTCCAGCTCCTGCGCGCGACCACCTCGGCACGCGTGATCGCGGTCGACCGCGACGAGGCCGTCCTCGAGCGCGCCCGGGCCCGCGGCGCCGACGCCGTGGTTCACTCCGATGCCGGCGCGGCCGACGCCATCCGCAAGCTCACCGACGGTGCCGGCGCCGAGCTCGTGCTCGATATGGTCGGCAGCGACCAGACCCTCGCGCTGGGCGCCAAGTCGCTGCGCGCCGAGGGCCGCCTGGTCATCATCGGGCTCGGGCTCGGCACCCTGCCCGTCAACTTCTTCGCGCTGCCGTACGGCGCCCAAGTCGCGACCAGCTACTGGGGCACCGCGACCGAGCTGATGGAGCTCGTCGAGCTCGCGCGGCTTGGCCGCATCACGGTCGAGACCGAGATCTATTCGCTCGACCGCGCGCCCGAGGCCTACGCGCGGCTGCGACGCGGCGAGGTGCATGGTCGCGCCGTCGTGGTGCCGGCATGAGCCGCCGCCGACACCGGTAGCAGCGCGACCTCGTCACGGTCGGCTCCGCCCTCGACGTCGCCCGGGTGGTCGCCACCGCGTGACCCTGCGCCGGAGCTCGGCGTTCGTGGCGCTCGCCTTCGCGATCACGTGGGCGCTGGTCTCTCGGCGATCGAAGGTCGCCAGGCCTTGGGCCGCCGGCTGGGTCGCTGCCTGCACGCGCCGTGGCGCTGGATCGGGCTGGCCGTCGCGGGCCCGGCCGCGCTCTACCTGGTCGCCGCGGGCGGGCTGACCGTCAGTGAGCGCGGAAGCGAGTGCGGCACGCCTCACAATAGCTGCCGTCGAAGGTCCGATCGGCGCGGCCCAGTGCGCCGCCGCAGTGCGGACACGCGACCAGCACGCGGGCTCCCTCGAGCGCGACCTCGCGGAGCGGCGTCGCGAGCTCGTCGGCCTGGTCGTCGTCGTGGGCAGCCATCGGATCGGCGGCACGATGCAGCGCGACCGCGAGCGTGAGCGCGGCCCGGACCGCCGGCATCGCCTGCTGCGAAACCAGCATGTCCAGCCGGTCAAGCATCGGCGCCGGCGCGGCGACCAGCGCGGCCGCATCAGCGAGCGCGGTCGCCAGCGCCTCGAGCTGCTGGGCAAGCTGCGTGCGCGGCTCGTCGCTGGGCACCGGGGTTGGCGGTGACGCCGCCGCCGGCGGGCTCGCATCGACCACGCTCCGGACGTGGCCGCCAAGGTCATCGACGACGAGCGCCTCGAGGCTGCCGAGGCGCTCGCGCAACCCCGCCGCGTCGTCAACAGCGGCCGCCCGACACGCATCGACGGTAGCGACCGCCGCTGCGAGGGCGTTGCACAGCGCGCGCATGTGGAACTCCAGCTCGTCGGGGGTCAGGGCGATCATGGCAGGAACGAGGGAGGGCCCTCGCCCATCAGCTTGGCGGCCTCAGCGAGTTGGCGCTCGATCTCGAGGATCTGCTCTTCGGAGAACCGCTTCTGCAGCTCGCGCATCGCCTGCTTGCGCGAAGCCTCGCCGATCCCGTCCTTGATGTTCTTGAGGAAGGCCTTGATCTCCTTCCACCAGTGCTTGTCGTTGTCGTTGTTGTTCTTCGGCGGTTCGCCCGACGGCACACCTCCGACCGCGGTCAGCGCGAGGAGCCGGGCCAGGTGCTCGGCGAGGCGCTCGGTGTTGCCGCGGATCTTGTCGCCGTTGAGCTTGAGCGCGATCAGGATCTCGCCCGCAGCGGCGACCGTCCGCAGGCTCGATATCACGCTCGACCACGCGCGCTGCAACTGCACGTCGGTCGCCTTGGGCTGCGTGACCAGCCACGTCACCAGCAGGCCGATGCCGACCACGATCAGCAGCGGATCGTCGGCGACCCCGACGACGGTCGCGTCGTCGGCCAGGATGCCCCCACCGGCAACCACCAGCCCGCCCATAGCGTTGGCGCGGGACTGGCCCTGACCGGCGAGCTTGTCGTACTCGCGCAGCGCGTTCTCGGCGCCGGTGACCGACGCTTGGAGCTGCGCGCGCTCGACCGGTGACAGGTCGGCCTTCTGGTCGGCGAGAAGCGCGCGCGCCGCCGCCAGCTTGGACCGGACCGCCGCCACTTCACCCGCACCCACGCCGCCGCCGCTGGCAGCGCCGGGACCCGGCACGCGGTGGATCACGCCAGCGGGCGCGCTGCCGAGCGCAGGGGCCGGACCGCCGTGGACGATGTGATCAGCGAAGGCGTCGGCTGCGACCTCAGCCGCGTCACCGGGCTCGCTGACCTCGAGCTTGGTCTGCAGGCCGCAACTGGTCCCGCCTTGCTGCACCGTGTGCGCGACCTCGTGGGCGAGCAGGTGCATGCCGAAGGGATCGTCGGGACGGTACTCGCCCGCGCCGAAGTGGATGTCACGCCCGACCGCGAACGCGCGCGCGCCCAGCTCGGTCGCCGCTGCCGCCGAGCCCGCCCCGGTGTGGACCCGGACCTCCGACAGGTCGGCCCCGAGGCTGTCCTCGAAGCGGACCCGCGCGCCATCGGGTAGCCGAGCGCCCGACGAGCTGCCCAGCGCGTCGACAGCGGGGCCGGGCGCCGGCTCCGGGCCGCGCGCGCTCCGGTAAAACCGCTGCGTCATAGAGACCTTGCCGGGTGCCGGACGCTCTCGTCCCACCTCGGTCTGCCCTTCCTGCCATTGGACGCCCTCGCTCAACCCTTCCAGCGCTCTCATGCTGCCCCCTCGTGATCGTGCTGGTCACGATACATGAAGAAATTCGGAAATACGGCGGAAGCGTACGCCACGACCCGGCACAACGAACTTCTGGCAGCCCCCATGATCATGACGGACGCCACCATCGATCACGGCGTCGCGCGGTCCGCGTGTCCCAGCTCCGTCCCCAACCGTATTCGGCGCGGATGGCGGACAGCCGGTCCGACACCGCGGGCTGGCCGCTCAGTCGAACAAGATCACGCCGGCGGCCCAGGGCTGGCCCTGGGCGAGGTAGGCGCGGCGCAGCGCGGCGAGGGCAGTGGCCGGCTCGTCGCCGGCGGCCAGGCGGGTGCGGAGGGCGTCGAAGAACTCGGCGGCCTCGTCGTCGGGGATGTCGACGGTGGGCGCGATGACCGCGCGCGCGCCGGCGGCCAGGAACGCGTCGGGCAGGCTCCAGCGCAGGTGCTGGAACGGCGCGCCCTCGGCAGCGCGGCAGGCGGCCAGCACGATCACCGGCGCCGCGGTGAGTCGAGCGGTGCGGACCTCGGCGGCCGTGAGCGCCCAGCGATCGTCGGCGCCCGGCGACAGCGCGAGGAACGACGCGTCGGCGACGCCGAGGTCGACCTGGCCGTGGACGTGCAGCTCGGCGTAGGTCGCGCGGGCCAAGGCGGCCAGCACGCCGTCCGGGGTCGCAGCGGCCCCGCGAATGATTTCGGCACCCATCGGCGCTCGGACCGGTGCCAGCGCGGGCAGCGCCAGCGCGGCCGGCGGCAGGGCATCGCCGACGATGACCTCGTGCCGGGCGGTGACCGCAGCGGCCGGCGGCGCGGTCCGGCCGATGAACGCCCACGGCAGGCTCGGATCGACGAGATCGGCGCGGCCGTGCATCGGCGAGCGGGCCAGCACCGAGACCCGCGGGCAGCCCGCGAGCACCGCGCGCAGGGCACTGGGCACCAGCAACCCGCCGGTCCACTGCACCGGCGCCGCGACCTGGCTGACCGCGCCGTGAGCCACGCCGGCCTGGTCGAGGGCGACCGCGGTGCCACGGGTGTCGTCGACGCTGACCACCAGCGCACATGATTTTGGCACTGATGCCGCCAGCTCGGCCGCGGCGGTGGCGATCACGGTGGTCCAGGCACCGCGGCGTCCGGCGTCCTCGACCAGCGTCTGGTAGGCCCAAGCCCGCAGCGCGACCGTGACGTCGTCGGTGGCGGTCAGCTGGGGCAGCAGGGCGCGGATGCGCGCCGCCGCGCCGGCGTCGCTATCGGTGGCGAGGCGGGCCTCGGCCAGCTCGGCCGCGACGGTGAGCCCGGGCGCCGCGCGAGCCGCCGCGATCCAGGTCGTGGCGCGGGCCCGATCCTCGGCGCGCCCGGTCATCCGCGCCAGATCGACGATGCCGGCCAGCTCGAGCGGATTGGGCGCCAGGCCGCAGGCATCGGCGGCGGGCGGCGCGACCGTGAGCGTCGACGGGCCCTGGTACACCGCGATCAGCGCCAGGCCGCCAGCGGCGTAGCGCGCGGTCGCGCAATCGCGTTGCCCGACCCGCGCGCGCACCTCCTCGAAGGTCGCGGCGGCCAGCGCCAGGCGACCACGGCCGCGCTGGGCCTCGGCGAGGATCGACAGCGCCTGATCTTCGAGCTCGGTCGCGCCCGAGGCTCGGAACATCTGGACCGCGACCTGGGCGTAGGTCTCGGTCTCGGCGTAGCGGGTCGCGCTGCCGTAGAGCGTGACCAGCTCGATCGCCAGGTGGGCGCAGCGGTGGGCCCAGCGGCGGCCGTCGCAGCGAGCCAGCGCGTCGCGCAGGAGCGCCTCGGCGCGGTCGGACTTGCCGGCGTAGAACAGCGCGCGCGCCCGATCGCGCTCGAGCATGAGCGTGAACCACGGATCGCCGGTGGCCTCGACGAGCCGGGTCAGCTCGGGCAGGCGCGCCACCGCCGAGCCGGTGAGCGCAAGGGTGCCGAGCCGCAGATCGTCGACGGGCGCGCGGCTGCGGTCGAGGCGCTCGAGCAAGGCGGCGCCGTCGCCGCGGCCCAGCGCCAGCTCGCGGTACGAGCTCGCCAGCGGCGCCCGGAGCGTGAAGTCGGCCCCGGCCACGGCGTCGACGGCGGTCCGGGCCAGCGAGTTGCCGGCCTGGCGATCGAGGGCGTCGGCGAGCGGCGCCAGCGCGCGGGCCTCCTCGGGCGAGGCCGCGCTGCGCAGCGCATCGTGGAAGTACAGGCGGGCCAGGCCGGGCCGCACGTCGGCCGCGGCGTCGTCGATGACCGGCCCGGTGCGATCGATCATCGCGCGGGCCGCGGCGTTCCAGGCCTCGGCGCGTGGGCCGCGATCGGCCATCGCTGCGCGCCAGGCCGCGGCCTTGCTGCGGGCCTCGGCGGCCCAGCCCGGCTCGCCGGCGGCGACCACGGCGTCGAGGGCGGCGGCGCCCGCCAACGGCAGGCCGAGGCCGTGCATCGCCAGCCCGAGGTTCCAGCGCGCCGCGGCCGCGTGGGGATCGGCTCCGACCGCGCGAGTCGCGGCCTCGAGGGCAGCCTCGGGATGACCGGCGATCAGCTCGATCGCGGCGAGGTCGCTGTCGCGCGCCGCCGACGCCGGCGCGGTGGCCAGGGTCGCGCGGGCCCGCTCGAGATCGCCGCTCGCGGCCTGGGCAGCGGCGAGGGTCGAGGTCGCATGCCGACGCTCGAGCTCGGCCAGCGCGCCTTGGGAGAACGGCTCCCGCTCGAGCGCACCGCGCGACACCGCGTAGGGCCGGTGGGTCGCCAGCTCGGGCGCGCTGAAGCGGGCCTCGATGCCGCGGGTTGGCGCCAGGGCCAGCGCGGGCCGACCCGCGGGCGAGCGATCGCCGCGCACCACCACCGCGATCCCGGCGGCCGCGGCCAGCGCCCCGGCGATCGCGACCGGCGCGACCCAGCGCCGCCGGGCCCGGGCCGCCGCCGCGACCTTGCGCGATGACCGGCCAGCGGTGATCGGGATCGTCGGCCCCGGGCGGCCCAGCGCCACCTCGAGCCCGATCAGATCGCCCAGCTCGCGCTGACACGCTGCGCATACGGTCAGGTGATCGAGGGCGCGCGCGGCGTCGATCTCGGACAGCTCGCCGTCGAAGTAGCGGGCGGACAGCGCGTGCAGGTCCTCGCTCGCCGCGTCACTCACCGGCGCCTCCCAGCAGCGCGCGCAGTCGGCGCCGCGCCCGCAAGACCCGGGTCCCCACCGTCGCGACCGGGATGTCGAGGGCAGCCGCGATCTGCTTGTAGCTCTCGCGGGCGAACGCGAAGCGCTCGAAGGCGCCGCGCAGCTCGTCGGGCAGCGCCGCCATCGCGCCACGGATCTGGTCGGGCGACACCTCCTCCCACCAGGCCCGCGACTCCGGCGACGGCGCGGCGAGCACGACCTCGTCGAGATCGACGGCGGGCCGGGTCGACGCCCGGGCCCGCAGCTGGTCGACGAACAGGTTGCGCATCACGCGCGCCATCCACGCGGCGTGGTTCATGTCAGGCGGCAGCCGCTCGTAATTGGCCACGGCTTTTAGCAGCACGTCTTGCACCAGATCGTCGGGATCGAAGGTCGCGCGACACAGCTTGCGCGCGAGGCCGGCGAGGAAATCCCGGTGCGCTCGCGTGAGGTCGTCCAGCCGCTGTCGCGCCTGCTCATCGACGGGATCGACGGACAACGTGTTGGTTTCTTCCCGTTCGTCGGACGATCGCACCATGGGGCAAGGGCCGGACCCGGTCGCGACTATAAAGGGAAGAAGGAGTCAGCGCCTACGTCAACCAGCGTATGCTCACCCGTTCAGGAGGAACCATGAAGCTCTCGCTCTGCTCGCTCGGTCTGGTCAGCGCTCTGGTGCTCTCGTCGTGCGTCGACTCTCCGGAGCTCGACACCCACGCGGAAGCCGTCGCCAGCTGTGGCACCACGCTCAAGCCACCCCCCGACGCGGTCATGCCGCCGGTGACCAGCTGGATGCAAGGCGTCGGGCCGCTGCCCGGCAGCCCGTCGAGCCAGGTGGCCTGGATCATCGAGGGGGCCTCGACCAACCCCAAGGGCGCGTTCTACGTGCATCAGGTCGACCTCGAGAACAAGGTCGTGAGCTTCACCGCGGTGTTCCCGTCCTACCGGCGCGCCGACGTCTACGCCGCGATCGTGCCCCGCAACCAGGCCATCGGCGGGATCCGCGTCCCCCCGGGCCCGATCGGACCCGGCGGAACCGACTGGTTCGCGGTCGAGGCCCATCTCCGGGCCGCCGACATCGTCTACAGCCTGCACTGATCGCCCGACCGTGCGGGAAGATCGCGCCGAGCCTCCGTCGCGATCGGTATGTGGGACCTGGCCAGCGACGCCGCGCACGACAGCACCGCGCCCTCCGTCGACGAGTGGCGCCCTCGGCCGGCGCCCGGCAAGGTGACGCGCTCCGAGCGCCTGACACCCCACGGCCGCGGCGCGGCCCCGTCGGTCGCGCCGGCGCTGCAGGCCGATCGTGGCGCCCTCGCCGGTGACGATCCGTTCGCGCTCCACCTGATCGCCCAGCGCGGCGTCGCCACCGGCGCCAGCACCCTGCCCCACGCCGCCGCGATCCAGACCAGCTTCGGCCACCACGACGTGTCGAGCGTGCGGGCCCACGTCGGCGGCGCGGCCGCCGAGGCCAGCGCGGCCATCGGCGCCGCGGCCTACGCCACCGGCGACTCGGTGGCCTTCGCAGCCTCGCCCGATCTGCGCCAGGCCGCCCACGAGGCGGCGCACGTGGTGCAGCAGCGCGGCGGGGTCCGCCTCGACGGTGGCCTCGGCCAGGTCGGCGACCCCTACGAGCAGCACGCCGACGCGGTCGCCGATCACGTCGTGCGCGGCGAGAGCGCCGAGGCGCTACTCGACACCATGGCCCACCGCGGCGCCAGTGGCGGGCCGGCGGTCCAGCGCCTGGTCGCCGCGCGCGACAGCTCGGCGATCCAAATCGTGCAACGGCTCCTTGCCGACGCCAGCGCCGCCGAGGCCTCCGCCCTCAATACGACCATGGCGGAGGTCGCGCTCGCACGCCACAGCGAGATGGAGATCCGCGCGTCGGTCGACTTTGTCCACCGCGGCGAGGTCTATCGCCTGTTGATCCCGCTCCTCGACGTCGCGCACCTCGCCCTCGAGTGCAGCACCGCGGCGACCGCGGCGCGCAGCCGGCCCCGCACCCGGGGCCGTCGAGCCGGCGGGGCTCGCGAGCTGACCAGCCTGGGCCGCGGCCCGCTCGCCCAGCTGATCCGCACTCTCGGTGGCGAGGTCGGCGAGGAGCAAGAGGTCGAGGCGACCCTGCGCGTGCCGATCCCCGACACCCCGGCGTGCGTCACCGGCGTGCTGGCGATGCAGATCGCGCACAGCGCCGAGGGCTATACCGTCGAGCTCAGCCCGCAGCTCGGGCTCGGCCTCCTCGAGGGTCACAACCACGCCGACCTGCTCGCCAACTCCACGATCGAGGTGACCGGGCACTCGCCCGAGATGGCCGCCGAGCTGATCGCGGTCGCGCTCGAGCACACGCTCCGCAACCTCGGCAACCAACCGCCGCCGCCGTTAGTCACCGCAGCGCTGGTCGGCGCAGTCGCCGCCGCCCCCGAAGTCACCGTCCCGGCGGTGATCGCCTACGCGCTGTACCGCACCGGCCGCTACGTCGTGACCGGCGATGGCAGCGATCCGATCTTCCCGCTGGTCGCCGACGCGATCTTCGGCGCCAACCACATGCGCACGGTGCGACGGGCCATGACCGACGGCGACTCGGTCGAGACCATCGACGGGATGTCGGTCGGCGGCGAGGCTGGCGCCGGCGAGGGCCACGGTCGCGTCGAGGGCGGCGCAACCCTGGGCGCCGCTCGTCACTGGTCGATGGAGCGCGAGGACGGCCACGTCGAGGAGGCTGAGTGGACCTCCGTCGATCTGGAGTTCACCGGCGAGGCCCACGGCTTCGCGGCCGAGGTCGGCATCCACTTGCCGATGACCCGCGGCGCGCACGTGCCCGGCGGCGAGATCGAGATCGAGCTGGCCGCCCAGGCCGAGACCGAGAGCGTCGAGACCCTGGTGACCCTCGACGTCTTCGCCCGCGCGATCCAGCTCGCGGTCACCGCGCTCCACGACGTCGCGCATGCCGAGGAGGCCATCACCCGGCTCCGCGCCGGCTCGGGCGCGGTCGGGACCCTGGCCAGCGGGGCGCGCTCGTTCATCGCCGCGCGCGCGGTCCGCGGGGGCGCCACCGCCCAGATCGGCATCGTGCTGGCGCTGACCTTCCCCCTCGACGGCAGCGAGCCCTGCACGCTCGAGGTGAAGATCACCGACGGCTTCGAGCACGAGGGCGCCGGTCAGGAGATCGAGTACAGCCACGCCCGCTCGATCGGCACCGTGCCGTTCGGTGGCCCGGCCGCTCACCGCGCGGTCTCGCCCGACGGGGGCACCACCGCCGCGCCCGAGGTAGTCCACGCCGCCGCCCAGCGCGGCCTCACCGGCGCCTCGGGCGCGCTGCCCCACGCCGCGGCGATCCAGGCCAGCTTCGGCCACCACGACGTCGGTGGCATCGCGGCCCACGTCGGCGGGCCGGTGGCCGAGGCCGCCGACGCCATCGGCGCGCGCGCCTACGCGACCGGCAACGCGGTCGCCTTCGCGGCGGCCCCCGATCTGCGCCAGGCCGCCCACGAGGCCGCCCACGTCGTGCAGCAGCGCGGCGAGGTCCGCCTCGACGGCGGCGTCGGTCGCGCCGGCGACCCCTACGAGCAGCACGCCGACGCGGTCGCTGACCACGTCGTGCGCGGCGCGAGCGCCGAGGCGTTGCTCGACACCATGGCGCATCGCGGCGCCAGCGGTGGCCCGGCGGTGCAACGACTGGATGCTGACGGTGACGGCGTCGAGGACGCACCGGCGAATACGGCGTGGCCGCGCGGCGCCGACCGTCGACTCACCGAGGCCGCGGTCGCGCAGCTCCGCGAGCTCACCATCGAGGCGACCCGCGGCGGCAGCCACGGCGAGCGCGGCACGCTGGCCGTCGCCGATGTCGGCTCATTCGACAGCGTGCGGGGCTGGACCGACGAGCGCATCAACCGCGCGCTGCGGCTGCTCGCCGATCTCGATCACGGCACCGACACCACCCGGCGCGGCGGCCACGCTCGCGGTCGGCGCGGCGCGGCGGATCGCCCGACCATGGCGTGGGGCAACCACCTCGACGACCTCGGCTTGCCAGATCGCACCACCCCGGAAGCGCGCGCCGCCGAGTACCAGAACCTGCTCGAGTTCGTCGATCGCCTCGACCATCTGTCGGAGGCCACGCTCGGCGCCGAGTACAGCCCCGAGGGCGGTCACGGCGGCATGGCGTCGATGCCGACGGTGCGGCTGGCCGGCGCGGCGGTCGGCGTGCATCCGCGCGCGCTGTACCTGGCTGCCGCGGCGCAGGTCGGCATGGACACCCGCGCCGAGCGCACCGAGGGCGGCGGTCACTTCGTCCCGGCCGGCGGCTTCCGCGCGCTGCTCATCGACGTGGCTCAGATGGCCAACCGTCTGGGCACCGAAGCGGCGCCGTCGCGGGGTCGACGTCCCGGCGATCCTCGCCGACGCGATCGCTCGGCGGCGATGGCCGACGGCGGGCAAATCTACGGCGTCCTGCGCGGCGAGCTCGATCGCGCGCTGCAGGTCCTCGAGGACCAGGCCCACGGTACTGACACCGTCGCTGGTTACCGTCACACCGAGCACCGCGAACCGGCGATGCGTGCCTTCATCCTCGGGCACGCCGAGGAGATCCGCGCGTTGCCGGCCACCGCCAGCGACGAGGAGGCCGGCGCCGCCGCGCGCCGGATCGCCGATCTCCTCGCGGGCGTCAGCGGCGTGGCGCGCAGCCACGGCTTCGGCTCGATCGACCCCCACGGCACCGAGCACGCGATGGGCGTGGCCGTCGATATCTACAACGGCGCCGGCACCGATGGCGGCCTGACCAACTTTGCGCCGCCCCGGGAGTACTGGCCGTTCATCCAGCGCCTCATCGCGCATCACGGCGGCGGCGCTGCCGGGATCGCGACCACCGCGCGACCCGATAGCTGGAGCGATCTCGACGGCCCCCACGTCAGCGAAGACCAGGCTACCCAGGCTCGCGCGATCGCGACCTTGGTCCGCAGCCACGGCGTCGCCGAGGCCGACGCCATCGCCGCTGAGGCCGCCCCCGACGCCGACGTCGCGCGCGCCGACACCCGCACGTCGGGGCACCTGACCCGACTCCGCAACCGTACCCGCCACGCGTTCGTCGGCCGCCGCAACGCGCTCACCCACGCCACCACCACCCGCGGCCACCGCCCGTCGGCCCTCGACGAGCGCATGCGCGACGACGCGGCTCGCGAGATCGCCAGTCTCGACGCCGATCTGATGGCGGTCGACGGCACCTCTCACGCCGCGCTGGTGTTGATGGTCACGCGGCACCACCAAGCGCTGCTCGCGATCGAGGGCCATCAGGACGCCGAGGGCGGCGTGGCGCCGGCCGCCCCCGCGCCCGGACGCGGTCATCGCGCACCGACCGATCCGCTGGCCGCGGTCGGTCCCGACGACGCGCGCGGCACAGCCCACGATCTGTCGAGGATCATCGCCGACCTCGAAGCGATGGGCACCGACGTCGACGCCGCCGTCGAACGCCACAGCATCGGCGAGCTGGCCGAGCTGGTAGCGGCGCGGCCGTTCCGGCGCTGGCTCACGACCGTCAGCGACCCCGACCGACCGCTCTACGATCAGCCGACCACCATGGTCGACGCGTTCAACGACGTCGAGGGCACCCGCTTCTACGGCGGGCACCACTGGGAGGTCGCCGAGCTCAGCGAGTCGGCCGGCGCCAGCTCGCTCCTCGACGACAGCGGTGGCGAGCCCACCGGCTACGCGGGAGTGCTCGCGCGTGACATGGCGCGCCGTTCGCCCGCGATCCTCGAGCGCATCCTCGACATCATGGCCGAGAGCGACGGCGGTCGTCGCGCGCTGTTTGGCAGCGCCGAGCTGATGACGCCGGCCTCTACCGGTGAGGTCGCGCCGGTCTGCACGACCGAAGGCACCACCGACGCGGTGCCGGCCGCCCACGATCCCGCCGCCAGCGTCGCGCCCGGCCCGCTGGCCGCCGGCGCCGATCCGACGCTACACGCCGCGCTGCTCGAGCACCTCCCCGACACCGACGCGGTGCTGCGACGGGTCCACGAACGAGTGGTCGCGCCGTACACGGCCGGCCGCGGCGACCGCGCCGCTATCCTACGCGACCTGCGCGACCGCGGCTTCTACGTCACGACGAGCGGCGAGTAGCTACAGCGCCGCGAAGACCTGCTGGTTGAGCGCGACCAGGGTCTCGCCCTGCCACAGGTGGCGCAGCTCGACCGAGTAGCCATCGGCGGCGCCGGCCAGGTGGGCGCGGTACGAAAACGGCGCGGCCGGGTCGAGGGTCGCCGGATCGGCGATCAGCTCGGCGGTGAAGGTCACCGTCGCCATCGGACGTGGCGTGGACTCGACCACCAGCGCGCACGGCCACCACGCGTCGAGATAGCCGATGACCGCCGGGGCATCGACGACGCCGGCCGGCTCGGCCCGCTCGCGCAGCCAGCCCGAGGCCACCGCCTCGGCGGCCCGGGTGAACGGCGCTGGGCCAGTAGTGCGATATTCATAGCGCGAGGTGAACCGCGGCGTCGGCGGCTGGCCCATCGCTGGGGCCGCCACGGTCTCGAAGGCCGGCAGCGCCGGAGGCCGGCTCACCACCACCGCCGCCGCCGGCGGCCGCGACGCGCCGAACAGGCCGCTGGCCCGCGCGATCACGTCGCCGCCTTGCAGCGCCCGCGCCTCGAGGAACGTGGTGGCGCGCCCGCGGCGCAGCACGGTCACCGCGATCGTCGTCGCGCCGACCAGCATCGGCCCGCACAGCTCGGCGCTGATCGAGCGGAGCCGCCGCAGCGGGTCGGGCTCGCAGGCCGCCATCGCGCGGGCCAGCGTGCCGATGACCAAGCCGCCAAACGCGCCCTTGCCCTGCTGCCAGCCGTCGGGCACGTCCCACTGGAATTGCTGGTCGCCGTCGGGGCGGATGGTCGACGCGCTGCGAAAATCGTCGGGCACCGTCCGACTCTACACGCGCGCTCGGTCGCGATCCGGACGCGGCGCCGAGGTCACCAGCTGGGCCGCCAGCGGGCGGGTCAGCTCGAGCCACACCACGTCGTTGTGCGGGAACAGCTCGTCGAGGTCGGGCGCGCGGGCGATCAGCTCGAAGGTCTGGGTGTAGCCGCGGCGCCAGTGGTCGAGGCCGCGCACCGCGTTGGTCCGGATCGCGCCGGCCACGCCCTCGAAGGCGTTCACCACCTCGATCACGTCGCGGTACGTGGTGGCCGGGACCGGGTCGCTGATGTCGCAGCGCGGATCGGCGCCTCGGCGACTCACGTAGAGGTCGTGGAGCACGCGCCACAAGGTCACGGCGTCACGAGCACAAGCATGCCGGACGACGAGTTCGTCCCCGTGGCTGAGAAAGGCACGCATGATTCCCCTCGCGTGGGTCAACGCCGCGAGCACCATCGTGCCTCCGGCGATCTCCAGCATCGACCGCGTTGGCGTTCGTGCGGGCGTGCACTGGGGTAAGGGCCCTCGGCGCGCCCCGACACCTCACGCACCCGCACCTCAGCCGGGTGCGATCTGCACATCAGCACACACGCCATAGTGGTCGCTGGCGCAGATCGCGTCGGCGCCCTCGCCGCTTCGCTCGGTCAGCACCACGCGGCAGCCGTGGACGGTGCCGCGACCGTCCTTCTTCCGAGTCGTCGCCAGCACGTAGTCGATGCGCCGATCGAGATCGAGCGAGCGCAACGGCCGGGTGTGCTGGTTGTCGCTCGCCCACGTGATGCCGCGCTCGGGACCGTCGCCGCGACGCGGCTCGTCGTGACAGCGCAGCCAGGCGTCCTGGAAGTGGGTCCGGCGCCCGCCCAGCGTGTGCAGGCCGCGCAGGAAGCGCAGTTCGTCGGCGTCGGGCGTGGCGTTGAGATCGCCGCACAGCAGCTGAGGGGCGTCGTCGTTGCCGCGGCCGCAGGCGCGGATCGCATCGTCGATGGCCATCACCTGGGCCTCGCGGGCGACGCCGTCGTCGAGGCGATAGTGCAGGTGCGTGGTGTGGACCCAGATCGGCCCACTAGGCGTGGCCAGGCGCGCCGACAGCAGGATGCGGGCCTCGGTGGGACGCGGATAGGGCAGCCGCAGCGCGCGTCGCTCGAGCACCGGCCACCGCGACAAGATCGCCAGTCCCTCCTCGCCGGCCGGCGAGCCGGCGCCGAACCCGCCCGCAGCCCAGCGGATCGCCGGAGCGTAGACGACGTGCATCGCGCGCGGCGCGGCCAGCATGTGAGCGGTCGTGGCGTCGCCGTGCGGCTTCACCTCTTGCAACGCGATCACGTCGGGATCGAGCGCGGCCAGCTGGCGGGTGGCGAGGTCGAGGCGGAGCTCGAGGGGCGGCTCGGTGCCCCACAGGTTGAGCGTGACCAGGCGCAGCCGCGCGGTCATCAGCCGCGGACCACGCAGCGCGACGACGGGGTCTCGGCCACCGACAGCTCGACGAGCAGCGGCAGCGCCGGCTTGATGCGGGCCCACAGCCAGGCGCCGAGCAGCTCGCTGGTCGGGTTGTCGAGGCCCTCGAGCTCGTTGAGCAGGCGGTGATCGACGCCGGCGATGATGGGCGCGACCACGAGGTCGATGTCGCCGAAGTCGAGGACCCAGCCCATCTCGGGATCGGGCTCACCCTCGACGGTGACGACGACCAGATAGCTGTGACCGTGGAGCCGCTTGCACTTGTGCGCGTCCGGGACCCGCGGCAAGAAGTGAGCAGCCTCGAAGCGATACTCGAGAGCGAGGCGCGTGCGCATGGCGGCGGCAAGCTACCCGAAGCCTCGAGCGAATGCTACCTCCCGGCCTCGTGCAGCCCCGCCGCTTCGCCGCCTGGCGCGACCTCGATCCGCGCATCGGCCGGCTCGCGTTTGCGCGCGCGGTCAACACGCTCGGGCTGTCGCTGGTGATGTCGTTCCTCGGCATCTACGTCATCGACGACCGCGGCTACTCGGCGAAGCTCTACGGCGCGCTCGCGCTCATCGCCAACCTGGGGCAGTCGCTGGCCAACGCCTGGGCCGGCGAGCTGTCCGATCGCATCGGGCGCCGCCCCATCATCGTCGGATCGCTGGTCGCGCGCGCGGCGATCATCGCGGTGCTGGGCGCGCAGATCCTGGCCGACGCGCCCCTCGCGTGGATCGCGGTGACCTTCGTCGCGAGCTCGTCGCTGCGCGGCTGCTTCGAGCCGGTGGCCTACGCGCTGTGCAGCGATCTGGCGCGGCCCGAGCAGCGCACCGCGGCCTTCGGCCTGCAACGCATGGGCACCAACCTGGGCTGGGCGATGGGCCCGGCGCTCGGTGGCCTGCTGGCGACGGTGGTGCCCTACGGCGCCGTCTTCTTCCTGGCCTCGCTAGGGATGATCGGCGCGGCCGTGCTGTGCTTCCGCATCGAGCCCACCGCCGCGCCGGCCGCCGCCGCGCTGGAGCCGGTGCCGATGCGCGCGGTGCTGCGCGAGGCGGTGACCCATTCTGGGGAGGGCCGTCGCGGGCCCCCCCCTCGTCGGGGCCAGGTCCCCGCCGAGCCTCCCCTCCACGACGGACCGATCGTGGCGACCGCACTCCCGTCGTCACCGCCGATGCGGGTGCTGCTGGCCGCGACGGTGCTGTTCGCGCTGGCCCACACGCAGATGTTCACGCTCTTCACGGTCTACCTCTCCGACGAGCTCGAGCTGTCGAAGGCGTCGATCGGGTTGATCTACGCGGTGAATGGATCGCTCGTGTTGTTGCTGCAGTGGCCGGCCCTGGGCGTGATCCATCGCTTCGGCATCGTGCGCATCTTGCCGCTGGCCGCGCTGGTGTTCGCGTTGGGCTTCGTGCTGATCGGGCTCGCCGTCGGGTTGATTTCGGCGATGATCGCGATCGCGGTCATCACGTCCGCGGAGGTGCTGTTCGCGCCGGCCCACCAGACCGCGGCGGCCCACAGCGGCGACGCCGCGCGCCTCGGCAAGTCGTTCGGGCGGGTGTCGTGGGCGCAGACCATCGGCATCGCCTTCGCGCCGCTCCTGGGTGGCACGCTCTTTGACGCCATCCGCGACCGCCACCTGCTGCTGTGGTCGATCATCGCCGGGCTGTGCGTCGCGCTGGCCGCGCTGTTGGTCCGCTACGGGCGGCTGGTGCAGCGGCGCGCGCTGGTGGTCACGGTCGGCAGGTGAGCCCCGCCGGCCAAGGTCGCACCAGGGCCGGCGCGCGCACCTCGAGGCGGCCGCCGAGATACGCCGCGCCGGCGAGGATCGCGTCGAGGACGCCGTCGCCATCGAGGTCGGTGAGGAGCATCGACGGATCGGCGCCGGCCAGCGCGGCGACCGCCACCACGTCCCACTGCTTCCCGGCGCGGCGCGCGCGGTAGAGGCGGCGCTCGTCGAGCGCCGGGGCGTCGCACGCGAGGCCCTGCAGCGAGTACAGCACGAAGCCGTCGCGGGCCGGGCCCAGCTCGGCGGCGACGTCGACCGACACGCCGGTGGCGGCCAGCGCCTTGCTGACGGCCCTGAGCACGCCGATGGGGATCTCCTGGTTGTGGACGATCGGGAAGGTCACCGGCACCGCGTCTTGGCCGCGCACGAAGGCGCCGGTGCAGGGCGCGTCGAGCTGGGCGGCGACGACGTAGCGGCCGCGCTGCCAGACCGCGTCGGCGACGCGATCGGCGACGACCGGCTCGGCGAGGACCCCGCCGGCGCGGACCTGGAGCGCGCCGAGGGTGCCGCGGCACCGCTCCACCAGCCGACGATCGAGGACGACCACGGAGGCGCCGCGCAGCGCGTTGAGCGGGTCGTCGGGGGCCAGCGTGGCGGTGACCCGAGCCGAGCCGATGCGGCCGGTGACCGCGTCGAGCCACGACTCGGTGACGGTGACGTCGAGCGGGGCGAGCGGACGGGCGGTCTCGACGATGAGCGCGGCGCCGTCGCTGATGGGCGCGGCGCGCATGGCGGCCAGCGTCAGCGCGCGGTCGTAGCCGTAGCGGTCGGGGGGCGCGGGAACGGGTACGGTCACGGGTACGGTCACGGGTACGGGTACGGTCACGGGTACGGGTACGGGTACGGTCACGGGTACGGTCACGGGTACGGTCACAGTGGCGGCACGGTGCGGCGGGAGCAGCTCCTCGAAGAGCACCCGACCGCCGACGAAGACCAGGACCTCGACGGTGATGGTGGTGCGCCGGCGCTGCTCGCGAGCGACGGTGGCGATCAGCTGCACGCGATCGGCGGCCTGGTACACGACCAGCTCGCGGACGGCGACGCGCATGGGCCGGAGGAAGGTGGCGCCGCGCTCGCGCAGCCACGCCTTGCGATCGAAGCGCAGCCGCTCGCCACGGCTGGTGCGGATGCCACGGAAGCGTGGATGATAGAGCGTTTGAAATTGGCGCCAATCGCCGCGGGTTTGAGCGTCGACCCACACCGCGAGGTGAGCCTCGGCCGCCACGCGCTCTGCCGACGTGGCGAGCGGGATCGGCGACCTCGCGAGCCGGGAGACCGTATCCGTGACCGTATCCGTGACCGTATCCGTGACCGTATCCGTGACCGTATCCGTGACCGTATCCGTGACCGTATCCGTGACCGTATCCGTGACCGTA